>Ga0210086_1000137_pt1 | contig 45949 bp, 38 predicted proteins | sample China_Galinas_PW_3_FD_184867 | JGI IMG/M metagenome (GOLD analysis project Ga0210086, IMG submission 184867) | Wetland microbial communities from San Francisco Bay, California, USA, that impact long-term carbon sequestration - China_Galinas_PWB_D2... | ecosystem: Environmental > Aquatic > Marine...
CGATCCCGTACGCCTTCCGCGTCGCCAGCTTGCCCGCCTGCAGGACCGACTCCATGTCCATCCGCCGCATCGCTTCGCTCAGTGTCGGAACCTCGCCCTCGGATTCGGTCGGCGGCGTGAAGTCCGGCGGCGGCTCGATCATGAACTGGTCGCCCGACGCCAGGCTGCTCGTCAGCTCGATCCGACGCTCGTCAAGCTCGCCCAGCGCCGTCTGGAGCGCATCGCCTATCGCCGGCTTGCCGTGCCACCCGTTGCCCTGGATCGACGGCGCCCCCCACCCCTTCACTGTCTTCGCAACCACCGCGATCGGGTTGCCCTTCTCATCGCCCGACTGCTCGCAGAACGCGTCGAACGCGGACTTGATCTGCGCCGGGTTGTGCCCGTCGATCGTCTTGACCTCGAACCCCGCGGCCGCCAGCTTCGCCGCAAGCCGGTCCGCCGACTGTTGCTCGCTCACGCGGTCGGCCTGCCCGTACCCGTTGCAGTTGAAGATCGGCAACACGTTGGTCAGCTTGTGATCGACGATGAAGTCGAGCGCCTCGGCGATCTGCCCCTCGCGCGACTCGCCGTCGCCGATGAGGCAGAACACTCGCCGCCCGCTCCCGTCGAGCCTCGCCGCCTTGCCGATCCCCGCCGCCACGCTCAGCCCCTGCCCGAGCGAGCCGGTGGCCGCGTCGAAGAAGGGGAACCCCTCGGCGGGGTTTGGGTGCCCGTCGAGCACCGACTCCCACGCGCGGAGGGTGCCGAGGTCCTCGACGGTGAGTTTGCGCGGCTCCTCGCCGGCACGACCGACGACCACGCCCAGCCGTGCGGCGGCGGCGTAGATGATCGGAACCGCGTGACCCTCGCTGAGCACGAGCCGGTCGCTGGTCGGGTAGGCCGGGTAGTCCGGGCTCCACCGCATCGTCTGGTACATCAACACGGTGACCAGATGCCCGAGGCTCATCGCGCTGGTCGGGTGCCCGCTCCCTGCGGCCGCGGTCATCTCGAGGCTCAGACGGTCGAGTTCGATGGCCTGGGCGTGGACGGCGGCTTCAAAGCTCATGAGCAACCCCTTCCGGCGGGCCTGGTCCCGCCCCGGGCGAGCGCCCGCGCACCCCGACCCATCGAGGCTCCGCGGACGCCAACCAGTGAGTATCTGCGCTCCCCGGGCCCGCGGCAACCACCGATCGAAAGCGGCACGAACTTTGCTATGACCGACGCCCGATCCGAGCGCCCGCGGACGCCCCCGGCTAGACTCTGGCGGACCAGAATCCAGTAGGGAGCCCCAGCCCATGAAAGTGGTGTGCGACCGTGTGGCGCTGCTCGACGCCATCAACCTCACCGCGGGGGTCGTCGCGAACAGAACCCCCCGCCCGCAGCTGACCTGCGTGCGGGTCGCCACCACCGACGCCGGTGAGCTGGCGATCAGTGCCACCGACGCCGAGATCGCCCTGACACTGGTGATGGGCAAGGTGGACGTGCAGTCGCCCGGCGAGGCCCTGATCCCGGCCGACAAGCTCCGCCAGATCGTCTCTGCGGAGGACAACGAGCCCACGCTCACCATCGAGACCGAGGGCGACGTGTGCAACATCCGCGGCGCCGACGCGCACTTCATCCTGCACGGGTTCCCCGCCAGCGAGTTCCCCGACATCCCAGACTTCGAGGCGATCGTCTCGGGCGCCGGGGCCGCCAAGCCCGCCAAGGCCGTCTTCAGCCCGCCCGCCGGCGCGCTCACCCAGCTCATCGTGCGCACCCTCTTCGCCGCCTCGCGCGAGACAAGCCGCTACGCGGTCAACGGCGTGCTCATGAAGCGCGACGGCAAGAGCCTCGAGATGGTCGCCACCGACGGGCGACGCCTCGCCCTCAACAGGACCACCGTCAAGAGCGGCGACAAGGGCGACGGCGCGGTCAGCTGCATCATCCCCAGCAAGGCGCTGTCCACACTCCAGAAGCTCATGGACGAGCCGGACGAGCCCGTCCAGGTCGCGATCACCGATAACCAGGCGGTTTTCCGCGTCGGCGGCGACGATGCACCGGTCCGCGCCACCCTCACCACCAACCTCGTCGAGGGCACCTTCCCGCCCTACGAAGAGGTCATCCCTCGCGACGCCGAGATCAAGATCGCCTTCGACCGCGACGTGATGGCCAGCGCCGTCAAGCGGGCCGCCCTGCTGACCAACGAGGAGTCGCGCGGCGTGCGCATGGCGTTCCACAAGTCCGACAAGCAGCTCGAACTCTCGAGCCGCGCACCGGAGATGGGCGAGGCCAACATCCGCGTGGACCTCGCCTCGTACGAGGGCGACGACATCGAGATCGGCTTCAACCCTCAGTTCATCACCGACGCGCTCAAGGTGATCGACGAGCCCAGCGTCACCCTCGAGCTCAAGGGCTCCAGCAAGCCGGGGCTCATCCGATCCGGCAGCGATTTCACCTACGTGGTGATGCCCGTCAACTTCTCCTGACCGACCGTGGCTGATCGCGCAGCCTGCGGTGACGACGCGCCGAGTCCGTCGCGCCGGGCTCGTGCGCCCGCGTGTCGTCCTCGGGCTCGGGGCTGCGCCGGTCGAACCACCACGCCGCCAACGCCGCCAGCGGGAACACCGCCAGCGCCAGCACCAGCACCAGGTACACAGTGCCGATCGCCCCGAGCGTCTCGGGGCGGACGAGCAGCCAGATCAGCACGATCGCGGTCACCAGCGAAACGGCGGCGACCGCCGCCAGCCCCACCCGACGCACGCGGATCACGAATCGCTGCACGCGGGGCTCCTCGGGTCGGCAAACCGCCCCCTTGAACGGGTGCGGCCGCACTGTATCCACCCGTAGCACCCCGGCCAAGGGAATCGCCCCATCCATCACCCCGGGGGCCAACTCGCGAGATTCTTCCCAACCCCGTGACCGGTCCGGTTTGTGGCGGGCCCCGGACGGGGGTATCGTCCCGCCCTGTGCCTCGACATGGGTTGGCGATCTTGGTGGCGGCGGTCCTGACGCTCGCGGGCGGTCCGGCCTCCGCGCAGGACACCGCCCCCCAGCCCCCCGCGGGGACCGACACCGGGGTGTACGAGGGGCGGCTGATCCGGCGTGTGGTCATCGAGTTCCACGACACCGACGGGCAGGTAACCGATCTGCCCGACGCCGACGCCCAGCTCATCCGCAACCAGCTCCGCGCCCAGGAGGGGCGCCCGTACCGCGCAGAGACGGTGACGGAGGACTCGGAACGCCTCAACCGTCTGGGCCGCTTCCGGCGCGTCGAGAGCTACGTGCAACTGCTCGACGACGGGTCGGTGCAGCTCACCTACGTCGTCGTGCAGCAACCGATCGTGCAGGACGTCCAGGTGGTCGGGAACCGTCGGATCAGCGACCAGAAGATCGCGGAGGTGGTGGACCTGCTGGCCGGCGCGCCGGTCGACCAGTTCCAGATCGACCGCGCCCGGCGCGCGATCGAGGATCTGTACCGCGAGAAGGGGTACTACCGCGCGACGGTAACGATCGACGAACAAGAGCTGGAAGAAACCGGAATCGTGCTGTTCAAGATCCAGGAGGCCGAGCGCGTCAGGATCACCGGCGTCCGCTTCGAGGGCAACGACTCGTTCAGCGCCAGAGAGCTGCGCCCGAGCGTCAAGACCAAGACGGTCGGCATCTTCGACCGCGGGCGGCTTGACTTCGACCAGCTCGACGAGGACGTGGCGTCGCTGATCGAGTTCTACCGAGACCGGGGGTACCTCGACGTACGCGTCGGGCGGATCATCCGCGACAGCCCCAACGGGCGTGAAGCGATCGTCATCTTCGTCATCGAAGAGGGGCCGGTCTACACGACGCGCAACGTCGAGTTGGTCTACGAGGATGGGCGTGGCGAGTACACCTCCGAGCAGCTCGCGGCGCTGATCCCGATCAAGCGCGGTGACGTGTACAGCGCACGCAAGCTGCGCGAGGCGGAGCGGATCATCCAGAAGGCGTTCTACAAGCTCGGGTACGCCCGCCCCGAGGCCGATCGGGGCACGCCCCCGGTGCGCGTCCGCTTCGTCGAGTACCGCGATCCCGACGCGCCGTTCGTGGACGTCCAGGTCAGGGTCGAGAAGGGCGAGCGCTTCAAGACCGGGATCATCCAGATCGCCGGGAACTACCTGACCAGAGACAACGTTGTGCGCCGGATGCTGCGGATGCGCCCCGAACGCCCGCTCGACCAGGCCGAGATCGACGAATCGCTCCAACGCCTCAACCAGGGCCAGTTGTTCGACCGCCAGCAGCACCCGCCGAAGATCACCCCCCAGCACCCCGACCCGTCCGAGCCGGGCTACCGCGACGTGCTCGTCGAGGTGCAGGAGACCAACACCGGGAGTTTCAACATCGGCGGCGCGGTCGACTCCGACGCCGGGCTCCGCGCCACGATCAGCCTCACCCAGCGCAACTTCGACCTCACCGACACACCCGACTCGTTCGACGAGCTGGTCTCGGGGCGGGCGTTCCGCGGCGGCGGGCAGACCTTCCAGCTCCAGCTCCTCCCGGGCGACCGCGTCCAGACCTACCTGCTCGGGCTCAGCGAGCCGCACCTGCTCGACACCGACTACTCAGGCGGCATCCTCGGGCAGTACCGCAACCGGGTCTACCAGGCATACGACGAGGAAAAATACGGCGGGACACTCACGGCCGGACGACGCTTCGGCACCCGCTGGCAGGGCACCGCACGCCTCCGCGTCGAGTCGCTCCAGCTCCAGAACATCGAACCCGATGCGCCCGTCGACGTGTTCGACTTCGCCGAGCGAAACACCGTCACCGGGCTCCAGTTCAGCCTCACACGCAACACGTTCAACAACCAGCTCCGCCCCAGCCGCGGCACACGCACCATGCTCAGCGCCGAGCAGACCGGGGTACTCGGAGGCGACTTCACATTCAGCAAGCTCAGCCTCGACCACACGCTGTACATCCCGATCCACGAGAGCTTCGAGGGGCACCGCACGATCCTCGCCCTCAACGGGCGCGTCGGGTACATCCCACAGGACCGCGCCGACGTCCCGACGTACGACCGCTTCTACCTCGGCGGACGCAACTTCCGCGGGTTCGATTTCCGCACCGTCTCGCCCAAGGGCATCCGCAACGACACCGGGTTGCTCGGCACCGACCCCATCGGGGGGACGTGGATGTTCTTCGCTTCGGCCGAGATCCAGCAGCCGATCGTTCGCGACTTCGTCAGCGTGGTCGGGTTCATCGATTCGGGGACGGTGACGTTCGACCCGGGGTTCGACGACTACCGCGTGTCGGTCGGCGCGGGGCTGCGCATCTCCGTGCCGCAGCTCAGCCCCCTGCCGCTGGCGTTTGATTTCGGCTTCCCGATCGTCGACCAGCCGGGCGACGATGGACGCCTGTTCTCGTTCTCGATCGACGTCCCGTTCCAGTAACGGCGGGAGCCGCCCCGGTTCCCTAGGATCCGTCATACCGGGCCCGGACGCCCGGCGCATCCAGATGGGGAGTACCGACGATGAAAAGCCCGAACCGACGCTCTGGTTTCGCACGTCTGATCACGATCGCGACGATCGTCGTGGGGGTGGTGGCGCTGCTCTCGCTGACCGCCCGTGCCCAGCCGGCGGGCGACGACAAACCCGTCCGCATCGCCGTGGTCAACATCGACGACGTGATCTTCGATCTCGACGAGTACAAGGACCGCTCGGACGAACTGAAGGGCAAGGTGCAGACTCGCCAGGACGAGCTCGACAAGCTCACCCAGCGGATTGACCAGATCCAGACCGATCTCAACGAACGTGAACTCGACGACGACCAGAAGCTCGAACTCCTGGTCGAGGGCGCCGAACTTCAGGGGCAACTCGACGGGCGCGGCAAAGCCCTCCAGAGGGTCACCGAGATCGAAAAGAGCCGCATCGTCAGCGAGATCTACGACAAGATGACCGACCGGATCGCACAGATCGCCGACAAGGACGGGATCGACCTCGTGCTCGTGGACGACTCGCACTCCAAGGGCGTCTCGATCCCCGCGCGGCGCGTCCTCTTCGCCAACAGCCGCCTCGACATATCCGAGCGTGTGCGCACGGAGATGAACGCGGCGTACAAGGCGGGGCAGTGACCGAACGGCTCACGACGGGACTGATCGCCGAGCGGGTCGGGGCCGAGTTGATCGGACCCCCGGACCTCAAGATCCTCCGTGTGCTCCCGCTGTCCGAGGCCGGGCCCGACGCGATCACCTTCGCCCGCGACGCGCGGTTCGCGTCACGGCTCGGAGCGAGCCGCGCCGGGGCGGCGCTGGTCACGCGCGGGATCGAAACGCCGGGATTCGATACCGCGTCGCGCGCCCTGCTCGTCGTCGATCACGCCGACACCGCCCTGATCGCCGTGCTCGGGCTGTTCGCGCCCGAGCCGCCGCGGGTCGAGCCCGGGGTGCACCCCTCGGCCGTGGTTGATGCATCTGTGAAGATCGGGCGTGATGTCTCTGTCGGACCCGGGTGCGTCATCGAACGGGGCTCGAGCGTCGGCGACGGGACCGTGCTGGTCGCGGGTGTCACACTCGGCCCGGATGTGTCGATCGGCTCGTCGTGCGTGCTCCATGCTGGTGTGCGCATCCTCGAGCGCTGCTCGTGCGGCAACCGGTGCATCATCCACGCCAACGCCGTGATCGGCAGCGACGGGTTCGGGTACATCCCCGACCCCGCCGGCGGGCTGATCAAGGTGCCGCAGATCGGCGACGTCCGGATCGGCGACGCGGTCGAGATCGGCGCCGGCACCACCATCGACCGCGCCAAGATGGGCTCGACCCGCATCGGCGACGGCACCAAGATCGACAACCTCGTCCAGATCGGGCACAACTGCATCATCGGACGCTTCTGCGTCCTCTGCGGGCAGGTCGGGCTCGCCGGGTCGGTCACGATCGGCGACGGTGCGATGCTCGGCGGACAGGTCGGTGTGGCAGACAACCTCTCCATCGGCGCCGGCGCGGTCATCGGCGCTCAGGCCGGGCTCACCTGCGACGTCCCCGCCGGCGCCAAGTACATCGGCACCCCCGCCGGCCCGCTGCGCACGGCCGGTGCGGGCATGGCCGCGATCGGGCGGATCCCGCGCCTGATCCGCCGGATCGACCGGCTCGAACGGGCGCTGGCCGAGAAGAACCTCGTCCCGCCGCCCGATGAGGAGTCATGACCACGCTCGCCGGGCCGGTGCGGATCGAAGGGATCGGGCTGTTCACCGGCGCGCACGTCGTCTGCACCATCGTGCCCGGGACCGATGGCATCCGATTCGTCCGTGACGACCTCGGCGTCGAGATCCCCGCCCACATCGACCGCCTGGGCACGGCACCGCTCCCGCCGGAGCTCACCGATCCGCCGCGCAACACGACCCTGATCTCACGCGAAGCGGTTGTGACCACGACCGAGCACGTGCTCAGCGCTCTGGGCGGGCTCGGCGTCACCGAGGCGGTGATCCACCTCGACGGGGCGGAGCCGCCGATCGGCGACGGATCGGCCGCCCACTTCGTCAGAGCAATCCGAGCCGCTGGTTTGCACAAGACCGATCGAATCGTCGAATCCATCCGCGTGCGCGACACGATCGTCGTGGACGACGGACGTGGCGGGTCGATCACGGCCGAACCTGCCGACGCGCCTCTCTACCGCTACGAGCTCGACTACGCCGACGGGCCGATCCGCCCGCAATCGGCCGAGTGGCGCGCCGATCCCGAGGGCTACGCGCGCGAGATTGCGCCCGCCAGGACCTTCTGCCTCGAGACCGAGGCGCTCACGATGCGCGAACTCGGGCTCTTCGGGTCGTTCACGCCCCGCGATCTGCTCGTCGTCGGGCCCGACGGCCCGATCGACAACGCGTGGCTGTTCGACAACGAGGCGGCCCGCCACAAGCTACTCGATCTGATCGGTGACCTCGCCCTGGTCGGGCGCCCGATCTGTGCGCGCATCACCGCACGCAGAAGCGGGCACGCGCTCAACCACGAACTCGCCAGAAAACTCGCCGACCTTCTCTGAGCGCGCGCACATTCCGCGACATCCACCGTGTGAGTGTGGACACATCAACTCTGCCACCGTAGCTTTGCCTACCCCACCCCGCGGCCCGTCAGCGGCCTCCGGCGCCGCGACGGGTCACGTCCGGCCGGGTGGGGAACACAATGAACACGAGGATCTGTGCGGTGGTGTGCGTGACGTGCCTGCTCGGCGGGTGCGCTGGCTTCGGGGACGTGCAGCAATTCCGTGACCAGGCGGCGGTGCTGCGTGACGACATGGCACGCGAGCGCGAGGCGTGGGAGCGAGCCGCGGCTGAAGCCCCTCTCACGAGCGAGGCGCGTGCGCAGGCCGAGGAGGGTGCGGCACAGGCACGCGCCGGCGAGCACGCCGCCGACGCCGCGGTCCACGGCGCCGACGCGTTGATGGACGACCCGATCGGCGTGGTGGTCGGTGCGGTGGCGCCGTGGGTGCCCGAGCCGGCGCGCACGCCGCTGGTCCTCGCCGGGGCACTTGTCGCCGCGGTCGTGCGCGGGCAGAAGCTCAAGGCTGGGCTCCGGTCGGTCGCGCGTGGCATCGACAAGGCGATGCAGGGCGATCCGGAGTTCGCGGCCGGGTTTCGGCGCAACGCGCACACCTTCCGTACGATCCAGACACCGACCGCGCAGCGCGTCGTGGACCAGACACAGAAGGATTCGAAGCTCTAGCGGATCGTCCGCTCCTGCCGGAACGCGACCTCGATCCGACCGTCACGGGGGATCAGCTCGAGCAGACGCACGCGCCGTCCGTCCATGAGGCGGATCGTCGCGTCGTCGGCCACCGGGATCTCGCCGCTGAACACCCGGAACAGGTCCTTCGCCTCGGGCAGGTCGCGCAGTTCCTCGGGGATGTAGGTGTCGGCCCGCGCCTCGGCCTCGGCGAGCACCCAGTCTGCCGGCAGCGGCAGACGACCCACGTGCACCCACGTCGCCGGCATCCACAGCGACCCATCGGCACGAAGATCGGGCACGAGCGTGGCGCTGAGCACCAGGTCGCGCTGACCCTGGTGGATCTTCACCCCCAGGTGCACGCGACCGTCGATGAACTGCACCTGCAGCTCGCGGAACGACGCGGGCCACGCCACCCGGCTGTCCATGTTCGTCAGCCAGCGCGGCATCTCGAGATTCAGCCACGCGTTCGCGTCCGACGCCGACACGGTGAACCGGTCCACCTCGCTCGACCAGTGCTCCGTGTCGGCGTTGGCGCCCGTCTGCTTGATCTCGTGCAGGCGGTTGGCGAAGGTGTTGTGCAGAAGCCCGGCCCGCTCGGCGGTCTCGGCCTTGTCCAGCGGCAGCTTCTTCCACCACGCCGGGGCGTACCGCATCAGCACCACCGCGGCCAGCACCCCGAAGCACCCCGCGCCGATGCCGAACAAACTGCCGGTGACGATCCACCGGCGGACCCTCCATGGGATCAGGGATGTGCGGTCCATGCACACCCATCGTCGCATGACCGGACGGTGCGTGCAAGAACAAGGCCCCGCGTCGCGGCGGGGCCTCGCGGGAAATCCCTGAAAAACGCGGCTCAGCGCTTCGAGAACTGGAAGCGCTTGCGGGCGCCGGGCTGCCCGTACTTCTTGCGCTCGACCTTGCGGGCGTCACGGGTGAGGTACCCCGCGTCGCGCAGGGCCGGCTCGAGCGTCGGGTCGTAGCCGACCAGCGCCCGGGCGACGCCGAGCCGGACGGCCTGGGCCTGCCCCATCGTCCCCCCACCGTGGGCACGGACAAACACGTCGAGTTTGTCGAGAGTCCCGGTGAGCCTCAGCGGGGCGTAGCAGTCCGAGCGGTCACGCTCCTCACAGAAATACTCGTCGATGGTCTTGAACTTCTTGGCCGTCTTCTGGACCAGGAAGCGCGACGTGCTCTCGCCGGAGGCAGGGCGGATGCGGACGCGGGCGACGGCGGACTTGCGCCGCCCGGTGCCCCACCACCACCCGTGGGCGTCGGCGGGGCGGGCACGGGGCGCCTGTCTTGTCGCCTCAACGGGCGCCTCAGGAGCGTTCAAGCCTTCGATCGCGGGGTTGTTCAGTTCGGTCATCGTGGTCCTCAGATGGTCATCTCGACGGGCTGGTTGGCCTGGTGGGGGTGCTCGGGCCCGGGGTAGACCTTGAGCTTCTTGAGCATGACGCGCCCGAGACGGTTCTTCGGGAGCATCCGTCGCACGGCGTCCTCGACCAGACGCTCAGGGCGCCGGCCGCGGATCGAGCCGTAGGTCTCGGCCTTCTGCCCGCCGGGGTACCCGGTGTAGCGGAGCTTGAGCTTCTGCTCGGCCTTGCGCCCGGTCAGGGCGATCTTCGACGCGTTGGTGACGACAACGTAGTCGCCGGTATCGACGTGGGGCGTGTACTCGGGGCGGTGCTTGCCCATGAGGACGACGGCGACGTCGGCGGCGAGACGTCCGAGGGGGACGCCGTCGGCGTCCACCAGACGCCAGGCCTTCTCGACCTCGCCGGCCTTCGCGAAGTAGGTTTGGCGACGCATGGAGCGACCTCCGGGGTGCCTGAGGGGGCGGTTCGCCGCCTACCGGGCGGGGCGGGCCGGGCTGACCCGGCATGGTTGGGGATTCGAAGCCCGCCCTCCTGGCGGGGAGAACAAGGGTAGAGAGGCGGGTTTGCGAGTCAAGCCGCTGGCCCGGACGGGGTCGGGGGGCCGATGATCCGGCGATGAGCCAGACGTTTTCGCCCAGCGAGGTCCCCGTCTCCCCGCCGCCCGCGCGTCCGCCGGACCCCGGCTCGCGCCGGGCCGGGCTGATCACGCTCGTGCTCACGCTCGTGCTCTACCCGCTGGTCTTCGCCGTCCAGCACGCCGCACCGCCCGAGCCCGAGAAGCCCGAACAGGGCGTGCTCCAGCCCGCCGGAGGCGACGCGGGGTTTGATCTGACGGGGCGCGCGTTGCTCAAGCTGTCGAAGGCCTTCGGCGATGAGCCGACGCTGACCGCGTCGCTGCGCGGGCAATTCGATAAGAGCGCCGGCGTGCAGCTCTCTCCGGCGGACAAGCTACGCACGGCGATCGTAAAGGGTGAGTTGGTCGACAGCGGGGCCGCGCTCGACTCGCTCGACACCTGGGAAGACACGTCCGACGAGCCCGACGAACAGCTCGCCACCGACCGCGACCTGCTGCGGAAGGTCTACAAGCAAGGGTCGGCGTCGCTGTCGGACGCCGAACGCGAGCGACTGGAAACCCGGTTCGGCTGGTACGGACGGCTCGCGCTGGTCCATGACCTCCCGCGGACCAGCGCGGAGCGCAGCGGTGTGCTCGGCGGTGGTGTGGCGCTCATCGTCGTGATCCTGGCGCTTGTCTGCTGGGTGGTCGTCGCCTTCGTGGCCGGCATCGTCCTGTTCATCGTTGCGCTGGTCAAGCTCGGGTCCGGGCGGCTGCAGCGGGCGTTTGCGCCAGCGCCCCGTGGGGGGAGTGTGTACCTCGAGATCTTCACCGTGCTGCTGGGCGGGTTCCTTGTGCTCCGGCTCCTGGGCGCGGCGTTTGAATCGGTGACCGACCCGCTCATCGCCACGCGGCTGACGCTCGTGCTCCAGTGGCTGCTCGTCGGCGTGGTGTTCTGGCCCCGGTTGCGCCGAGTACCCTGGGAACGCGCGAGCCGCGATCTCGGGCTGCACCACGGACGCGGCGTCCTCCGAGAGATCGGTGCCGGCGTGGTCGGGTATCTCGCCGGTGTTCCGCTCCTGGCAGCCGCGGCCGCGGCAACGTACATCATCGTCATTATCCAGCAGCTCCTGCGCCCGCCGGGTGAGTCCGGACCCCTGCCAACAAACCCGGTCGTCGAACTGCTGCAGCACGCGGGTCTGATCGACCTCGTGATCCTGTTCACGCTCGCGACCATCTGGGCGCCCATCGTGGAAGAGACTGTCTTCCGCGGCGCGCTGTACCGCTGGCTGCGCGCCAGGACGGGGGTGCTGGTGTCCGGTGTGGTCTGCGCGACGCTCTTCGGCGCGATGCATGGGTACGAGGTGCTGATGCTGCTGCCCGTCATCTCGCTCGGGTTCATCTTCGCGATGATCCGCGAGTGGCGGGGCTCGCTGATCGCGCCGATGACCGCGCACGCCCTGCACAACGGGACGGCGCTCACCGTCCTAGTCGCCATACTCACGATTCTCAAGTGATCGTCAGTCGCCCTGCGCGCGGTCGCACGCCGTGATCAGCGCGTGCAACTCGCCCCGCGATTCATTGATGCTCATCGTCGCCGCCAGAGCCTGTGTCGCCGCCTCGGCCAGCCGCCCGATCTGCTCGAACCCGATCGACGGCGCCGTGCCCCTGAGCTGGAGGCAGACAACCCGCGCACCCTCCGCGTCGTCGTTGACCTCGCTCTCCCTGAGCTTCCGGGCGGCGTCCCTCAGCCCGTCGACAAACTCGCGGATGAGCGGGCGCGCCGCCTCGTCCTCGTACAGCGACGAGCGGACCTCCCCCTTGCCCTCCTGCACCACGAGGAACTCTCCGATGGCGCGGAGCAGCTTGGTCTGGTCGAACGGCTTGGCGAGGAAGCCGTCGGCCTCCAGGTCCGCCATCCGCTCGCGCGTCAACGCGCAGATGTCCGATGTCGCGATCAGCGCGGGCGTCGGCACACCGATCACCCTGAGCTGGCTGACGAACTCCGCGCCGGTCTCGCCGCTGCCGAGCATGCAGTCGCACAGGATGATGTCCACACCCTCCTTGGCGATCCCGAGCCCCTCCTCCACATCGGCGGCACCGCGGATGCGGAGCTGGGTGTCGCGGAGGAAGTGCTGGACGATCCGCCGGTCCAGCTCGGACCCGTGGACGTGGAGCATGCACCCGACCAGCGACGAGGGTTCGACGTGCTCGAGGCTGAACGAGTCGCCGAACGGATCGAGGTCGAGGTACTCGCGGATATTAATCGGCGTGTCGAAATGCACGCCGATCTCGTGGATGTTCCCCCGTCGGTGTGTGCAGCGCGTGACCACGCCGGCGACGATCGTGTAGTCCTTCGTCGGGTGCGGCAGGGCGATGGTGCACCGGGTGCCGGGGTGCATAAACGAACTGTGGATCAGGCTGATGCCCCCGCGCGAGAGGTTGCGGCAGGCGACCTTGATGACCGTGTCGGCGCCGCCGGGGTGCTGGGCACGCACGTGAATCGTCTCGTGCCGGAACGGCCAGCGGACGTGCTCGCGACGCGCGGACCCGTCACTTCCGCTCTCGTCCATCTCCTCGAGAAGCCCTTCGAGCTGGTCGGTGTGAAGCCCGAGTGTGTTGGCGCGGCCCGTTCGGGCGCGGTGGCGGTCCATGACGATCCCCTCGCGACGAGCTGTAGCTCGGCGGAAGCATCGGGATACCGATCGAAGCACGTGAGACACCCCGCGGCAGCGGTAATACCTCTGGACCGGATTGTGACACCTGATTCCGGGGACGAGTCCCGATAAGCTGCGCGGTCAGACGTCGAGGTTCTTGACCTCCAGCGCGTGGTCCTCGATGTACGTCCGCCGGCGTTCGACGTCTTCGCCCATGAGCGTGCTGAACAGCTCGTCGGCGACCTGGCTCTGCTCGAGCGTGACGCGCAGCAGCGTGCGGCGCGCCGGGTCCATCGTCGTCTCCCAGAGCTGCTCGGGGTCCATCTCGCCCAGCCCCTTGAACCGCTTGATCTCGAGCCCGCGGCGCCCGATGCCCTGCAGCGCACCGAGCACGCCCGGCAGGTTCGCCGCCTCGACCACCCGCGCCGCCGACTCGGGCTGCTCTCCCTCGTCGCCGTCCTGTTTCGCGGACCTCGTGGTGCGCTCGGTCTCCCATGCGAACCGTGCGGGGAGCTTCTCGCCCGTCACCGACTCCTCCTGCACCAGCGCATAGTCGTCGATGCTCAGCCCCACCGCCCCGAGCTGCTCGAACAGGCGGCTCAACTCGCGGTTCTCGTGAAGCTCGCGCACCGCGGCGATCGGGCCGGTCGCGCCGTTGTCCGACTCGGTGTCGGCCAACTGCAGACCTTCGCGTTCGACGATCGAGAGCGCGTCGGGCTCGGACCACGCGAACTCGTCGCGTCCCTGCCAGCTCACGCGGAACTCGGGCAGCCGGTTCTGACCCAGCGGATCGTTCGACCGTGTCGCGAGCAGGTCGGGGAAACGGGTGCCGCGCCGTTCGGCGATCTCGACCAGCTCGGCCAGACGACGCAGCAGGTGCACCGCGCGACGTAGATCCTGACCCGCGATCCGGCTCAACTCGGGCGCCGTCCCTGTTTGTTCGTCGGCGTGCTCGAGATCGCGCACCACCAGCGTCGAGCCCTCGAGCCCGAGTTCGACCAGCCTCGTCTCGAGCGATTTCTCGTCGAGCACGTACTCCGCCTTCTTGCCCCGCGCGACCTGGTACAGCGGAGGCTGCGCAATGTACACATGACCACGCCGGATCAGCTCCTCCATCTGCCGAAAGAAGAACGTCAGCAGCAGCGTGCGGATGTGGCTCCCGTCCACGTCGGCGTCGGTCATGATCACGATCTTGCCGTAACGCAGACGCGAGACGTCGATCTCCGATCCAATCCCGCAGCGCAGCGCCGCGATCAGCGTGCGGATCTCTTCGAACCCGAGCACCTTGTCGATCCGCGCCTTCTCGACGTTGAGCAGCTTGCCGCGCAGCGGCAGGATCGCCTGTGTCTCGACGTCGCGGCACTGGGTGGCGCTACCGCCGGCCGAGTCGCCCTCGACCAGGTACAGCTCGCTGCGCTCGACGTCCTTGGTCTTGCAGTCGCGGAGCTTGTGGGGCATCGAGCCCGAGTCGAGGGCGCTCTTGCGCCGGGTCAGCTCGCGCGCCTTGCGGGCCGCCTCGCGCGCCTGCGCCGCGAGGATCCCCTTCTGGCACAGCTTCTTCGCCTCGCCCGGGTGCTCCTCGAGCCACACGCCCAGCGCCTCGGAGACGGCCTGCCCCACGAACTGCTCGATCTCCGGGTTGAGCAGCTTCTCCTTCGGCTGGTTGTTGAACGTCGGGTCGGGCAGTTTGACCGAAACGATCGCGATGAGCCCTTCGCGCAGGTCGTCGCCGGTCGGCGTCGGGTCCTTCTCCCTGATGACCCCTTCCCTGCGTGCGTACGCGTTGAGCGTGCGTGTCAGCGCGAGCTTGAAGCCCTGCGCGTGAGTGCCCCCGTCCACGTTGTTGATGTTGTTCGCGAACGTCAGCAGCTGCTCGTTGTACCCGTCGTGGTACTGGAACGCCACCTCACAGATCATGCCCCGTTCGTCGTCTTCGGTCTGCACGTGCACCGGGCTCGACACCGCTGTCTTGCCGCCCATCAGGTACGCGACGTACTCGACCAGCCCGACATCGGCCCGGAAGGTCTCGCCCTTCGGCTTGCCGTCGGCGCCGACCCGCTCATCGCTCAGTCGGATCGTCGTGCCCGGGTTGAGGAACGAGAGCTCGCGCAGACGGGCTACGAGCACCTGGTAGTTGAAATCGATCTCGGGGAAGATCTCGGGATCGGGCTGGAAGGTCACAACCGTCCCGGTCTTGCGCGCCGAGTCGGCGGGGATCGGACGCACCTCGTGCAGCGGCTCGACCACGCGCCCGCGCTCGAAGGCGATGCGGTGGATCTTCCCGTCGCGGTAGATCTCGCACTCGAGGTAGGCGCTTAGCGCGTTCACGCAGCTCACGCCCACGCCGTGCAGCCCACCCGAGACCTTGTACGCCGAACCCTCCTGCCCGAACTTGCCGCCCGCGTGAAGACGGGTCATCACGATCTCGACCGCGGGCTTGCCGTCGAGGTTCGGGTCGTCGTGGCTCATCGGGTCGATCGGGATGCCGCGACCGTCGTCGGCGACCGAGCACGACCCGTCGGCCTGGACCGAGACGCTGATCAGGTTGGCAAACCCGGCCATCGCCTCGTCGATCGAGTTGTCCACGGTCTCATAGACCAGGTGGTGCAGCGCGTTGAGACCCGTTCCGCCGATGTACATGCCGGGGCGCTTGCGGACCGCCTCGAGCCCCTCGAGCACCCTGATCTGGTCGGCGCCGTAATCGCCGTTCGTGACGTTGTCTGCCATGCGTCTCGGCCTCGAAAAGCCGCCCGATCCGGGCCCTCCATGAGCCCCTCCGGGCGGCTGTCAATTGTAGGTCGATGGGGGTCTCCGAGCGAAGATTCGGGCTCCGGAAGAGAGCGATGAAACCGCCTCAGAGCCCGTCTCAATCGACGCCCAAGCCGAGCCTCTGAAGACCGGGATCCGGCGATCGGTTTCAGCCCGATCCGAGCGCCGGCGTGCACTCGAAACCGACCTCTCGCTCCAGCATCCGCGCGATCCGGAGCATCCGCGACTCGCCCCACGCCGGCGCGATGAGTTGCACCCCGATCGGCAACGTCGAACCCTCCACCTCGCAGGTCGAGACCGGCAGCGAGACCGCCGGCAGCCCGCCCAGGTTCACCCCAACCGTGTAGACATCCTCGAGGTAGAGGGCGAGCGGATCTTCTGTCTTCTCGCCGAGGCGGAACGCCGGATCTGGGCTCGTTGGCATGAGCAGGGCATCGCACGTTTCGAACGCCTCGTCGTGGTCGCGCTTGATCAGCCGCCGTGCGCGCAGGGCGGTGAGGTAATACGCGTCGTGGTACCCGCTGCTGAGCACGTGCGTGCCGAGCATGATGCGACGCTTCACCTCCGCCCCGAACCCTTCCGAGCGGCTCTTCGCGTAGAGATCCTCGAGCCCTTCATCCGGTGCAAGCTCTGCCCGTCGCCCGAACCGCACGCCGTCGTAGCGAGCGAGGTTGCTCGACGCCTCGGCCGGCGCGACGATGTAGTACGCCGCGATCCCGTGCTCGGCGTGCGGCATCGCGACGTCGACCACTTCGGCACCGAGCGAGCGGTAGACCTTGATTGCGCGCTCCAGCCCGGCCGAAATGCCCGGGTGATTCCGCTCGCTCCGCGCATACTCCGGCACGCCGATGGTCAGGTCCTGGACGGGCGTCTCGATCTCCGCCGAAAAGTCCTCGGACTCGCGCCGCACGCTGGTCGAGTCTCGCTGGTCGAACCCGGCGATCACCGTAAGGGCGCGTGCGCACTCGGTCACCGTCTTCGCGATCGGGCCGATCTGGTCGAGGCTCGACGCGAACGCGACGAGCCCCCAGCGGGAGACGCGTCCGTAGGTCGGCTTGAGCCCGACGACGCCGCACAACGCCGCCGGCTGACGGATCGACCCGCCGGTGTCCGAGCCGAGGGCGAGCGGAACGAGCCCGGCGGCGACTGCCGCGGCGCTGCCCCCGCTCGACCCGCCGGGGACGCGCGTCTTGTCCCACGGGTTGCGCGTCGGGGCGAACGCCGAGTGCTCGCAGCTCGACCCCATCGCGAACTCGTCGAGGTTGGTCTTGCCAACTGGGATCGCCCCGGCCGCGACCAACCGCTCGACTACTGTCGCGTCGAACGGCGAGACGTAGTGCTCGAGGAACCGGCTGCCGCAGGTGGTCCTGCCCCAGCAGATGTTGTCCTTGATCGCGACGGGTACGCCGGCGAGCGGCAGATCCTCGCCCGCGCCGACGCGCTCAACGACTCGCTCGGCCGTCTGAATCGCCTCGTCCGCTCGCACGTCGAGGAACGCGTTGAGATCATCGCTCGCGATGCGGTCGAGCGCCACGCGCACGCCTTCTTGCGTGCTCACGCCCCACCCCCCTCGCCGAGCACCTTCGGCACACGCACGAACGGCGGGTCGGTCTGGGGTGCTATGTCCATCAGCACCTGGTTGGGCAGGTGCCCGCCGACCTCGTCGGCGTCGAGGCGGTTGGTCTGCTCGCCGACGTGCGTCAGCGGCTCGACACCCTCGAGATCGAGTTGCTGGAGCCGCTCGACATACCCGAGCACCGCGGCCAGGCGCGTGCGCTCGGCCTCGACCTCGGCCTCATCGAGACGCAGCCGCGCCAGCCGCGCCACCTTCCGCACATCGTCCGCCGAGAGATCGCTCATGGCGGGATTCTACAACGCCCCGGACGCATGCACCGAGGAACAGCGCCCGCCAGCGGACGTATGTGTGGGCAGGAGCACACCATGCGAGCGTTCCATCGCATGCGTCCACTGATTCAGACTCCGGTGGCGACCCTGCTGCTGATCGCCGCACTCGCGGGCGACTACTCAACGCTCCCTTACAACAGCGGCGTGGTTCGGTTCGTCGACGACCTCCTGCCGGGGCACGTCCTGCGCTGCTTCTTCTACGAATACGAGGCGTGGATGATCGAGACAGATTCGGGGCTCGATACCTGGTGCTACGTGTGCGATCCTGATTCCCGGCGACAGGGGGACGTCATCGTGTGGGTCTTCTACGACCGGCGCAGCACCCCGCACGGGTTCTGGGCCCACACCAGCGCGACCGAGCGCACGATCCTCGGCTTCAGCTGCGAGAAGGAGGGCATTAGCGACGGGGAGGTCATCCGAACGCTTCGGCAGCACGTCGCGACGGACCATGAAGACTGGCCGGCTCTCTCGGACGAATTCGACCGTGCGCTTGAGGGCTCAAAGACGTCGGATCAGTACACCACCGAGTGGACCAGTTCGGTGCTCCACATGAAGCCTGTCGGGATCGTTCACGACCTCGGCGCACTCGCCGCGTTTGTCGCCTTGTGCTGGTCGTTCGGCTGGGTGCCGCGCTGGTTCCGCCTGCATAGTCGAGCCGGACGCATCTCGCTCGGACTCTGCCCGCGCTGCCGCTACGACATCTCCGGGCTATCCCGCTGCCCCGAGTGCGGCGAGTTGATCGAGTTGGAAGCTCAGGCCTGATCGGCTTCGGGTGTGTCGGGCGGCGTCTGTTCGCCCGAGGACCCGACGCCGGTCACACGGTGGATCGCCTTGTTCGCGATCGAGCCGATGACGATCACCGCGATGATGACCAGCACGATGCCGACGACGAGCATCCACGTCGGCCTCGCCTCGCTCATCTGCTTCTTGAAGGACTCGTTCGCCGACGTTTCCCCGACGATCCCGCGCACCTGCATCCCGATGTACACCGCGGCGGCCGTGCGCGGCAGCATCCCCGCCGCCGTGCCGACGATGTACGTCACCCACCCCACCCCCGCCGTGGTCAGCACGAGGTTGGTCAGCGAGAACGGGCTGTTGGGCGGGACTCGCACCAGCGTCACGATCCCCAGCGTCGGGCAGAAGCCGCGCCCGACCAGCGCCTCGCGGACGGCCAGCGCCCTGGCGTTGCGCTCGATCTCGCGTTCGACGCGGTCGCCGCTGACCACCGCCGCGACGATCCGCCCGACGCACGCCGCCCCGACGAAACCCGCCAGCGCCGCCGGCACCCCCCACCACGCGAAGGCGAACCCTCCGAGCACGGCCTGGGCATACGTCGGCAGCAGCCCGAACCCGGCCGAGACGACGAAGATCGCCATGTAGACCAGCGGGCCCATCTCCTCGTGCCCGTTGAGCCAGTCCGATGCGGGCTTCATGTTGGCCAGCAGCGCGAACCCGCCAGCCGCGGGCAGCACCATCCACAGCCCCGCGAGCCACGCCGCCGGCCCGAGCCGACGCACGACCGCCCCCGCCGTCTCCTGCCCTTCGGCCCGCTGCTCGGCGCCCTCGTCGGTCATGGTCGCAGAGCCTAGCGAGCCGGTCCCTGCCGGGGCGAGCCCGCCCGGATTCCCGATCGGGCTCCGTGCCTATCCTCCGCACACACGCAACCCGTCGGGCGAGAGCCCGGCCGCGGAGGATTTCCGATGATCCCCAAGCCCCCGCCCCGGGAGGGCTCGATCGGCTTTCTCTACCTGCCCCCGTTCCGCGTGCAGGGCACGTCGGTGGCGGGCGAGGCGTCGGCCGTCCAGATCCCCGAACTCGACGTCTGCTTCGACATGGGAGTCTGCCCGCGCGCCTGCCTGTCGAGCAAGTACGTCGCCCTGAGCCACGGGCACATGGACCACGTCGGCGGCGTCGCGTACTACTGCTCGCAGCGCCGCTTCCAGGGCATGGGAACCGGGACGATCGTCTGCGACGCCCGCGTCGAGTCGGCCGTCCGGCGCATGCTCGAGGGCTACCACGAGCTCGAACGGCAGCGCACCGAGTTCGAGCTGATCTCACTCGACGAAGACGCCGAAATCGAGATCAAGAACAACGTCTTCCTGCGCGGGTTCCACACCGAGCACACGTGCCCCGCCATGGGATACAGCGTCTACGAGCGTCGCAGCAAGCTGAAAGAGGAGTACCGCGAACTGCCGCAGGAGAAGCTGCGCGAGCTCAAGCAGCGCGGCGTCGAGATCACCAGGATGCTGCACATCCCGCTGATCGCCTACCTCGGCGACACGGCTCCGGGCCCGCACCTGCTCCGCGAGGACGTGCGAACCGCCAGGATCATCATCACAGAGTGCACCTTCTTCGAGCCCGAGCACAAGGACCGCGCCAAGATCGGTGCCCACCTGCACGTTGACGACCTCGTCGAATGGCTCGGCGTGACCAGCTGCGAGGCGATGGTCGTCACGCACGTCTCGCGGCGTACGAACCTCGCGTACGCACGCAACCGCCTCACCGAGCTTGCCGGCGACAACGCCGAACGCGTCTACCTGCTCATGGACCACCGCACGAACCGTGCGCGGTACGATGCGCAGGCGGCCGAGGTGCAGGAAACGTGAGATCGGTTGACACCGCCCGCCGAGCGAAGTACTTTTGCCTCGTCCGTGGGCGCCGCTTCGGGAAGAGCGGCGGGCGGGCCGGTGGAAGCGGGAGTGTCTGGCCCCGACCGCCGATGGTCGGGAAGACGTGAACAGCAGAGGCAGACGCGGATGGCGGACCAGGAGATCTGGGGCGGCGTGCTTGCGCGCCTCAGAACAGCACACCCCAATATCTGCCGCCAGTGGTTCGAAGACCTCGAACCCTTGGGGATCTCCGAGGGGCTCATCCACGTCCGCGCCGGGTCCGACGTCCACCGCGACTACCTGAAGAGGGCATGCGCCGACCCGTTCAGCGAGGCCGCACGCGATGTGACCGGGCGGCTGATCTCGGTCCGATTCCTCGGCCCGGACGACACGCTCGACCCGGCCGAACTCGCCCCACCCCGGGCCCCCTCCCGACTCCGTGACGATTCGCTCCCGATCAATCCGGACAACACGTTCGAGAACTTCGTCCAGGGCCCGGGCAACCGCCTGGCCCACGCCGGCGCCGTGGCGGTGGCCGCCAACCCCGGCACCGCGTTCAACCCCGTATTCGTCCACGGGGGTGTGGGGCTGGGCAAGACGCACCTGCTGCACGCGGTCTGCATCCGCATCTCCCAGGAGCAACCCGACGCCCGGCTCTGCTACATCTCGTGCGAGAGCTTCGTCTCCCAGTTCATGCAGGCGATCCAGATCGGAGAGATGGAGCAGTTCCGTGCCCGCTTCCGCGAGGCCGACGTGCTCGTCGTGGACGACGTCCAGTTCCTCTCCCCCGCCGAGCGCTCCCAAGAGGAGTTCTTCCACACCTTCAACGAGCTGTACCAGGCCAAGCGGCAGATCGTGCTCAGCTCCGACGAGCCGCCGGAGAAGATCCCGACCCTTCAGGAGCGGCTGGTCAGCCGTTTCAAGTGGGGCTTCGTCGCAGAGGTCGAGCCCCCGTGTTACGAGACGCGCGTCGCGATCGTCAAGAGCAAAGCGACGCTGCGAGGCGTCGATGTGCCCGACGATGTGGCCTGCCTCATCGCCTCACGACGCATCGGGAGCATCCGCGAGCTCGAGAACGCGCTGACCTCGCTCCAGGCGCAGGTGCTGGTGGACGGCGGGCCGATCACGATGTCGCTCGCGCGCGAAGCTCTGGGCGAGCCGGCCGAGATCGCCGCCGCACCCAGCGTCGAGGTCATCACCAGCACCGTCACCGATTTCTATAACGTCCGCATCTCCGAGCTGCAATCGAAGAAACGACACCGCTCGGTCGCGCTGCCGCGGCAGGTATGCATGTACCTGACCCGCAGGCTTACGCGCCACTCGCTCGAGGAGATCGGCGGGATGTTCGGCGGGCGCGACCACACGACCGTGATGCACGCGGTCAAGACCGTCGAGACCAAACGCGGGGCCGACGAGCAGTTCGACGCGGTCGTCTCCAGCCTCGAAAAGCGCGTCACTGGGCGGTAGACCACCCACCTTCCCGATCAGACAGCTCGGCCCCGATCGCGCTGACGCTCTCCAGCAACGCAACCAGATCGGAGCTGCGCGTGCGGTGGTTTGTCAGGCAGACGCGGATGGCTGCACAACCGTCCACGCGTGTCACCGACGGCGCGAACAGCCCGCGTTCGTGGAGTTCGCCCACGAGCGCCAGATTGAGACGGTCGAGCGGTTCGCCGGGATCGACCCTCTCCGGGTGGTAGCGGAAGCAGACGATGTTGAGCGAGACCGGCGCGAGCAGCTCGAGCCCGGGGGTACGGGAGATCCGCTCGCCCAGCGCGCGCGCTTGGGCGCAGTTCTGCTCGACGAGCGCACCGAGCGCGTCGGTCCCGAACCGCTTGAGCGTGTACCACACCGCCAGGGCGTAGAACGGGCGCGAGAGCTCGATACCCAGGTCGCACGCCCACGGGCGATCTGCCGCCAGCCCGCGCCCGATCGTCGCAAGGTACGGAGCGGGCATCCCGAACGCCCGCTCGTGCTCGGCGCCGTCGCGGAGCAGCGCACACCCGACGGCGTACGGCGCGTGCATCCACTTGTGGAAGTCGAAGGCAACCGAGTCGGCACGCTCGACGCCGGCCACGAGGTGGCGCAGCTCGTCGCTCAACGCCGTGCCGACACCGAACGCGCCGTCCACGTGCAACCACACCCCGAACTCGGCGCACACGCCGGCGATCTCGGGGACAGGATCAATCGCCCCGGTGTTGACCGTGCCAACCGTCGCGCAGACCGCGCACGGGCGAAGCCCCGCTCCGCGATCGCGGGCGATCGCGCCGCGCAGCGAATCGGGCCTCATCCGGTTTACCCCATCGACCTCGATCGAGCGCACGAAGTCCCGCCCGAGACCGAGCACCTCGCACGCCTTGCCCACGCTCGAATGCGCCTCGCCCGAGCAGTACACGACCAGCGGGGCCGAGCCGGCGTTGAGCCCGGTCTTTCGCGCATCGGGCCCGAGCGTACGGTTCCGGGCGACGCCCAGGCAGATCAGCGTCGCGCCAGATGTGCCGCTCGTGAGCACGCCGCTCGTGCTCTCCGGAAGCCCGAGCAGACGCCGCCCCCACTCGATCACGCGACGCTCCAGGTGGGTGCCGATATGGCTGCGCCCGCCGGCGTTGACGTTGAGCACGCTCTTCCAGATCTCCGGGATCAGCGCCTGGGCCGTGCCCGAGCCGTGCACCCACCCGAAGAACCGGGGGTGTGTGTTGCCCACGCCGTACGGCGCGATCAGGTCGAGCAGCGCGCGCCGCAGTTCGGGCCCTGGCGTGGGCTTGCGCGGCAACGGCTCGTCGAGCGCCGCGAGCACCGACTCCGGCGTGGGAAGCCACACCGGACGCTCGCGCACCCCATCCAGCGAGTCGATCGCGTCGTCGAGTGTCTCGTGGCACGCGCGCCGGAACTCCGCCCAATCCTCGGGGTCCAGCCCGTGCTCACCGCCCGGGATGGCGTCCTGCCGCGCCACGCCCGAGTCTAGGGCTCGGCACCAACAGCACCCCATCACGGACAAGCTGCTCCCGCGTGCCCCAACACCGCTTCCGAATGCACCCAAGCCTGTCATCTGCGCTGTGGAAACGCCGTGGCCTGGCGCTCGGCTGGTGTGCTTCGCGGTCGCGCCACGGACAGCAGAGGGTGTGATCCGAAATGGGCCCGCCACGGCGCAGAGCGCCCGTGTCACGAAACGACCGACAACCGACACTATTCACACCGCGGCGAATTCCCACAAGTGATTTCTACAGCAGCCGTTATGGCAGAAATCAGACCGTTATCCACATTCCGCCAACGCTAACAACGATGATGATGAGAATCTCTCTCTAATAGAGAAAAGAGCCTCAGGAATCGAGCCGTCCAAGCCCCAACTCCTCTTCGGCCAGCTCGGCCTCGGGACGGTCCCCTGCGTCCGGATCGGCTGAGATCGCCGCCTTCGGCTCGACGAGCCGTTTCTCGCCCGAACCGGCATGGGTTGGGCGCTCGTGCACCGCGGACTCGCGTCCGTCCTTTGTCGTCTCGTAGGCGATCCCGATGGTCGTTTCTGCCTCGCCGTCCAGGAGGCGGTTGACCAGCTCGACCCCCTGCATCAGCGAGTGGTCGGTGTTCGAGACCTCGTACTTCCACATCCCGAATCGCCCGCGGCTGTAGACGCCGCGCGACTCGAGCCACGGGATCACCTCGCCCAGAATGTCGTCCCGCTCCAGGCTGGGCGTCGGGTACGAGTAGTCGGCGTGGTAGTGCCAGGTGCTGACGATGTCGCTGCGCTCGCCCGGCTCGAGCAGCCCGGCCGCCTCGAGCCCGCGGACCGTCTCCTCAACGATCGTGTCCGGATCGACCGGCTTGTGCGCACTGGTGCTGGTCTCGCAGAGCAGCGAGTAGTACCGGTCCTTGTCCGGCGTCATGTGCGGCGAGTAGTTCGACAGGTACGTCACCCGGTAGAACGGGCAGTTGTCCTCGGGGAAGTACATCCAGCACTTGGACGACGGGCACGGACGCCTGATGCCGACCCCCACCATGTGCCCGCCGGAGTGGACGAGGCGCGAGGCGGCCTCGCGGATCCTGCCCGGCACGTCACCGCCCAGCACGTCGCGGCAGAGCACGTCGAGCGGCATCGTGCTGAGCAGCGCGTCGAACCGTTCTTCGGTGCCGTCATCAAACGTGGCGGTGCGCGTATCGACGTCGATCGTGCGCACGGCCGAGCCGAGGCGGGTGCTGCCGGCCACCCGTTCGCCCATGCGCCGGTAGAACTCGCCGGTGCCGCCGCGGAGCGGGAACTTGAAGCGGTTGTTGGGCCCCCACCCGTAGTCGTCGAGCCCGAGGACGACGTTGCGCAGCGCGCGCTCGTAGTCGATGACGGCGACGCGCTCGCCGATCCACTGCTTGTTCATCAGCTCGGGCGGGCAGGCCCAGACCTTGAAGTTGTACGGACGCATGAAGTGCCGGGCGATGCCCTCGCCGAAGACCGCGTCGATGAACTCGCCGAAGTTGGCCGCGTTGTGGTGGTTTCTGACCTTCCCGCGTCCGGTCTGGGCGCGGATGAGCCCCTCGAGGCACTCGTGGGCGATCTCTTTGGGCAGGTGGCGGATGTTGTTCTGAAACGGGTACGGGACCCAGGTGCCGAGCATGCGCACCCAGCTCTCACGGTCGTTGAGCGTGTATTCATCCCGCATGACCGTGTCGAATATGCGGTCGTAGTACTCGTAGTGGCTGAACATGACGTGCCCGCCGATGTCCCAGGTGAACCCGGCGGGGTCGATGAACGAGTGGGCGAGCCCACCGACGTAAGTGTTCCGTTCATGGAGCGTGAACCCGCGGTGCCCGAGCTCGGTGAGGCGCCACGCCGCCCCAAGCCCGGTCGGGCCTGCGCCGATAACCAGGATGTGGGGCTCGTGGGGCACGGGCGGGAACGATAGCGGCGGCGGAATCGGCCCGTGCGTGCACAGCACCGGATCATTTCCGATACCACGCCAGTGTTTGCCTTGGGTTGGGTAGGTTGCCCCAATCTGGCTACCCAGTTTGGGGTTTGGGCCGCTCGGGACCGATATTCCTGTACCATCGGGTTGGGGAATGGGGTTCATTCGGGCCAGCCGGGCGACCGGTCGGTCGGAGTTGGCACGGTTCCACGGCGCGGATCCCGGCACTCGTGGGGATTGTCGGTATCCGCGGCGCACAGGCGAGGGGCGCCAATGGACGGTCAACTCCAGCTACTCGCCGAACCGACACGTGTGGCGGCAGAGGTGGCCTCGTCGATCGGTCGGCTCGTCGCCGTCGCGACGCTCGACTGGTGCGATCGTGCCGCGGCGTGCTTTATCCCGGTTGCGCCGGGAGGTGTTGTCGGCGTCCTGATCGCGTCGGTGAGTGCCGACGGGTCGATCACATCGCACGAGGCGACGGGTGTCTCGCTCGATCCGGCGCGCACGCCGCTCGCCGGCGCCGGGCACATTACGTCCGTGCTCGATCGGCTCGGCGCGATCGGCTGGAACGCGACGGCGGAGCGCGTCGGGATGCTCGGGGAGCTGCCAGGAAGCGGGGGGTGGCGCGACGGCGAACTCGGGGGCGTGTGGCCGAACGCGAACTGGACGGCCGCGGGGATCGCGCCGTTCGGTCGCACGGGCGCCGGGCGGTCGGTGATCGTCTACGCCGCCTCCCCGGAGCCGGTGGGGCGAGCCTCAACGCTCGCGCAAGCGGTGCTCGATGCGACCCTCCCTCTGCTGATCGATCGCGCGCTGATGGCGATCGGCGAGGAGCCGGCGTCGGCGGCGACATGGCTGACCGCACGCGAGCAACAGGTGCTCGAGCAGCTCACGCTCGGGCACAGCGTCCGGCAGATCGCCGAGCGATTCGGTCGCAGCCCCTACACCGTGCACGACCACGTCAAGAGCCTGCACCGCAAGCTCCACGCATCGACGCGCGGCCAGCTGGTGGCGCGGGCGCTCGGGTACCGAGAGGACCACCAGATCCGCGAGACCAAGCCGATGGGCGCGGTGCGCATCGGCGCGACCGGGCGTGATGATCAGTGATCGATCCGGCGCTGGATGGAGCGGGCGAGCAGGGCCTCGAGCCCCGGGTCGCGCTCGACCGCGACGGTGAACTGCGGCCACATCCCTCGTGCGAGCAACTCCGGGTCTTCCGCACGCGAGGTGAGCCCAATCGCGCGCGGATCGATCCGCGTCCCGGGGCGGACCGTCCGCTCCACCACCACCCGCACGGTGACGATCAGCTCGCCCTCGGCCCGACGCAGGTCGGCGGGCGGTGGGCCCGGGGCGGCCTGCGAACGCGACGGCGCCGGAGCGGACGGCGAAGCCGGCTCGAACGTCACCCGCACCGATCGCGCGTTGGACTGCGTGAAGTCCTCGACCTCGCCCGCGAGCGAGGTCTGCTCGGCGTCCCACGGCGTCGCCAGCCCCGCCGTCGGCTTCGGCGCCGTTGACACCACGCCGCTCTGCGCATCCACACGCTCGAGTTCGAATCGGAAGTCGCGCAGCACCTCGCGGGTGGCGTCAAAGGCGTCGGCGTAGCGGGCCGCATCGAGGGTGAACGACGGCGACGCGTCGCGCGGCGTCGCGCACCCGACCGCCACCAAGACCAGGAGGACCAGGGCCCGTCTCACGGCACCAGCGTAGCGGGCGCTCACGCGCTGTGCCCGGCGAGGACCCGTTCGGCCTCCGCGCTGATCAGCGCCCACGCCTCGCGGACGTGACGCTCTCGCGTTGCCGTCGCCCCGATCGCCATCCGGGCGATCACTTGCCCGTCCGGCAGCGCCGCGTGGGTGAGGAACGCCCGCCCGGTCGCGTTGACCCGGTCGAGCATGTCGCGCGTCGCCGCGTCGCCTGCACGCAGGCGGAAGCAGACCAGCGAGAGGGTCCGCTTCGCGGCCAGCTCGAACCGCTCGTCGCCGGCGACCCACGACTCGAACAGTTCGGCGAGGCGGACGCCCTCGCGGATGTGCGCACGCAGCCCCTCGAGCCCGTAGTGCCGCATGACGAACCAGAGCTTGAGGGCGCGGAAGCGCCGCCCGAGCGGGATCTGCCAGTCGCGGTAGTCGATCACGCCGCCCGACTCGGTCGCGGCGTTGCGCAGGTACTCGGGGGTGATCGAGAGCGCGTCGGTGAGCGCACGCCGATCGCGGGTCCAGAACAGGTCGCAGTCGAAGTTGGTCAGCAGCCATTTGTGAGGGTTGAAGCAGAACGAGTCGGCCCGCTCGACGCCCTCGCTCATCCAGCGGAACTCCGGGCAGACCAGGGCCGAGCCGGCGTAGGCGGCGTCCACGTGCAGCCACGGACGCGGGGATTCGGCGCAGGCCCGGTCGATCGCGTCGGCGATCGGACCGAGCGGGTCGATCGCGGTCGTGCCTGTCGTCCCGATGGTCGCAAGCACGAAGCTGGGGATGTGCCCGGCGTCGAGGTCGGCGCGGATCGCGCGTTCCAGCGCGGCCGGGTCCATCGCCAGGTCGTCATCGGTTTCGATCAGGCGAACCGCCTCGTGGTCGTCGGGACCGGAGGCGAGCCCCGCGACCATCGCCGCCTTGGCGAACGACGAGTGCGCCTGCGTCGAGGCGTAGATGGTCACCGGTGCCCCGCCGGCGGTGCGCCGGGCGCGTGCGCGCGCGGCGATAAGCGAGACGAGCGTTGCCTCGCTGGCTGTGCCCTGGATCGACCCCCCGCCCTCGGGCGAGCGGAAGGTGAAGCGGTCGGGCAGCCCGACCGCTTCTGCCATCCAGTCGAGGGTGCGCATCTCGAGCTCGGTGCAGCCCGGCCCGCTCTGCCAGAGCATGCCCTGGGCGCCGAGCCCGGCGCTGACGAGTTCGCCGAGGATCGCGGGGCCCGAGGCGTTGCACGGGAAGTAGGCGAAGAAGTTGGGCGACTGCCAGTGGGTCATCGCGGGGAGGATGAGTTCGTCAAGGTCGCGGACGATGTCGTCCCACTCGTTCGCCCCGCCCGGGCTCTCGGGCGGGTGCTCGGGCAGCCGGGCGAGCAGCTCGCCGGGGCTGGTCTGCGCGAGGACGGGCATGTCCCCGACGGTGTGCATGAACTCGGCGACCCAGTCAACGAGGCGGTGCCCGGCGTCGCGGAACTCGTCGGGGCTCATATGCGGTGCGTTCATGGACAAGCGTAGAAGGCGCAGATCGGCGTAGGATGAGACGGAAGGGGAAGCGATGCGGCGCACGGCGGTCGTTCTGGTGGGCGAGGGGAGCGAGGAGATCGAGGCGATCACGCCGGGCGACGTGCTGGTGCGCTCCGGCGTCGATGTCATCTACGCCGGGGTCGATCGGCTGGAGATGAAGGGGAGCCGCGGTCTTCCAATGAGGTGCGACGCGCTGGTCAGCGAACTTGGGGACGAGCTGTTCGACGCGGTGGTGGTGCCGGGCGGGGGCCCGGGGGCAGAGGCGATCGCGGGCAGCGCCGGGGCGTGCGAGCTGATCCGCAGACACTGGGATGCAGGGCGGATTATCGGAGCGATCTGCGCGGCGCCGGCGGTGGTGCTCGCCCCGCTCGGTCTGCTCGGCGGGCGCCGGGCGGCGTGCTACCCGGGGCTCGAGGAGCGATTTGGCGCGGACGTGACGCGCAGCGACGAGCGTGTGGTCGTGGACGGAAACCTGGTGACCAGCCGCGGGCCGGGCACGGCGATGGAGTTCGCGCTCGTGCTGGCCGAGTTGCTCACCGACGGCGCCACGGCGCGTCGTGTGCGCGAGGAGATGCTGGTCTGATCGGGCGTCGGACAGCACGACGAGGGGACTCGACGTGACGGTCCCGCTGTCGGTCGCGATGGTGTGCAAGGACAGCGACGCGACGATCGGACGCGTGCTGGATTCGGTGGGCGGGCTCGCGTCCGAAGTCGTCGCTGTCGATTCCGGTTCGACCGACGGAACGCTCGGTTTACTGCGCGCGCACGATGCGAAGATCATCGAGACCGAGTGGCGCGGGTACGTGGCGACCAAACAGGTCGCGATGGACGCGTGCGCACAACCGTGGACGCTGCTGCTCGACAGCGACGAGTCGCTCGACGAGACGCTGGCGTCGGAGATCCGGCGCGTGATCGAGGGCGACGACCCGCGTTTCGCGGCGTACGAGATGAACCGGATGACGTGGTACATGGGGCGTCCGCTGCGTCACGTCTGGCAGCCGGAGTGGCGTCTGCGTCTGTTCCGAACTGGGCGGGCACGTCAGGCTGGGCTCGAACCGCACGACTACCTCGAGCTGATTCCCGGCGAGCGGGGCGGCGTGGGCAGACTGGGCGGGACGCTGCGTCACGACTCGTTCGCGACGATCGGCGAGCACCTGGGCAAGCAGTGGAGCCACGCGAGGTTGAACGCGAAGGCCCTGCATGAAAGCGGGAGACGCGGGAGCGTTCTCCGGATGCTGACCTCGCCGGGTGGGGCCGTTTTCAAGCAGATCGTGCTCAAGGGCGGGTGGCGTGACGGGTGGCGCGGGTGGGCGGCGGCGGGGTCGGCTGCGGGCGGGACGCTCATGAAACACCTGATCCTGCTGGAGTTGAGCCGATCGGATCGCTCGGGGGGGGGCGGCTCGGCGTAGGATGATCTGTCGCCCGGAGGGCGAGTCTCACTTCGTGGATCGGCCGTGCCCAGAGCCGGCCGGGACGCGCCGAGCCCGTAAGGAACAGGTCTTGAGCGAGTCAACAGCAGTCGATGGCGCGGCGATTTTCGCCGAGGACACGACGTTCGAGGACCTCGGTCTGCGCAGCAGTGTGCTGAAAGGGGTGACCGCGTCGGGGTTCGAGTACCCGACGACGATCCAGGCGCAGCTCATCCCGCCGGTGCTCGCCGGCCGGGACGTGCTCGGTCAGGCCAAGACGGGGACGGGCAAGACGGCGGCGTTCGGGCTGCCGTTGCTGCACATGTCCGAGCCGGGGCGGCGGTTCCAGGCGCTGGTGCTGGCGCCGACGCGTGAGTTGGCGATCCAGATCACGGCGGAGATCGAGGAACTGGGGCGGTTCACGCCGATCCGCGCCGCGGCGGTGTACGGCGGGCAGCCGATCAAGACGCAGGCGGCTCGTCTGTCGAAGGGCCCGGAGATCATCGTGGGCACGCCCGGGCGCGTGATGGACATGGTGGGGCGCGGGCACCTCTCGCTGGACAAGCTGCGTTTCGCGGTGCTCGACGAGGTGGACCGGATGTTCGACATCGGGTTCCGCGACGACATCCGGCGGATCCTGTCGATGTGCTCGGACAAGAAGCAGACGGTGTTCGTCAGCGCGACGATCTCGGGCGAGATCGAGCGGCTGGCGCGCCGGCACATGACCGACCCGGAGAAGATCGTCACATCGAGTGGTTCGCTGACGGTCTCGCTGGTCGAGCAGCACTACCTGACGGTGAACCAGTGGGACAAGCGGCAGCTGCTGCTTCACCTGCTCACGCACGAGGAGCCCGACCTGACGCTGGTGTTCTGCCGCCTCAAGCGAAGCGTGGACAGCGTGACACGCTACCTCGAACGCAAGGGCGTGGACGCGCACGCGATCCACGGAGACCTGAGCCAGGGCAAGCGCAACCAGGTGATGCGCACCCTGCGCAAGGGCGAACTGCACGCGCTGATCGCCAGCGATCTGGCGGCGCGCGGGATCGACGTCGAGGGCATCAGCCACGTCGTCAACTACGATCTGCCCGAGGACCCCGACCTGTACGTGCACCGCATCGGGCGGACGGCGCGGGTGGGACGGCGCGGGGTGGCGTGGAGCTTCGTCACCCCGGAAGAGGGCAAGCTGCTCACGCAGATCGAGCTGCTCATCAACGCGGACATCCCGAAACTGGACTACCCGGACTTCAAGGCGACCGAGCGCCCGGCGGACTGGAAGCCAGACCGCCCGCCGCAGCACTATGTGGTCGAGGGTGTGAACCGCGAGACGAAGAAGCGGTGGGAAGTGGACGAGGCCCCGGAGGTTCCAAACGACCCATCGAAGATGGCCGAGAAGTTCCCCGGGGGCATCGTGCCCAGCAAGCGGCCGCCGAAACGGATGCAGGGGCGGGTGCGGACGAGGCGCAAGTAGGGGAATACCCGCGTTCTGTCAAGGGTGTTGATCGGCGTGCCGGCTTCGGCGACACTGGTGGTGATGAGTACTGAGTGCGGATCCGGGCGGCGACCTGAGCGTGGCGCGGTCGGGTCGCCGGCGTTCACGCTCGTCGAGCTGCTGGTCGTGATCGCGATCATCGCGCTGCTGCTGGGGATCCTGGTGCCGACGCTCGCCTCGGCGCGCGAGGCCGCTCGGAATGTGATCTGCCAGAACAATCTGCGCACGCTCGGCATCGCGTTTCAGGGGTACCGGGACGACCACGACGGACGGTTCCCGGTCGCGGAGATGCGGGTGTCGGTCCGCTCGGGTGACCTCGACCCGCTGACCGATCTTGCCGCGCAGCTTGAAATCGACGTGCCGCGGATGGATAGCTCCGGCGAGCATGTGGTCGCGACGCAACCGTGGGTCTGCCCGAGCGACCGCGAGGCGGTGCGCGACGAGAAGCACCCCGTGATGAGTTCGTTCGTCGCCCCGGCCGATCCCCTGGTACAGGAGCTGCCCAAGTGGGAGGCGACGGGGTGGAGCTACTGGTACCGCCCGGTGGACCTGATGGCGCTGCGTCAGTTCCAGGACGCCGGGCGTGAGTTTGCGCGGCGTTGGGACTACCTGACGCAGTACAGACGGACGGAGCTGATCGCGGATGTGGGGTGGAACCACGGGGTGGGGATCCCGTGGAAGGAGGCGCTGACCCTCGGGCGCAACGACGCGAACAACCCCAAGTACCGCAACCGTGGTCGGAACGTGCTGTGGGTGGATGGTCGGGTCGATGCGAACGGCGACGAGCCGCCCGGCCCGCCGTAGGATCGCGGCATGGACATCGACAACACGGCACGGAGCGAGCACGAACGGTGGCTGCGTGAGCTGACGGTGCTGCCGACGGCGGCGGGGCGCGAATCGCGCGTGATCGCGTGGATCGAGGCGTGGGTCGCACAACGCGACGACCTCGTGCTCGAACGTGACGACGCCGGCAATCTCGTCGTGAGGATGCGCGAAGAGCGTGGCGGGGGCGAGCCGATCTACTTCACCGCCCACCTCGACCACCCGGCGTTCGTGGTCGACCGCGTGCTCGGGCCGGCGACCGTGCAGATGGTGTTCCGCGGCGGGGTGATGGACGAGTACTTTGGGGACGCCGAGATCTTGATCCACACACGCGACGATACGCCCGTCGCGGCACGGATCACGCAGAAGATCGAGGGTGAGCGAGTCGCGTTCAAGTTCTTTGAGACGGAGCTTGCGGGCGGATCGACCGATGTGATCACGGGCGGAGACGTCGCGACGTGGACGCTTCCCGCGCAGGAGATCATCGACGGCGTCATCCACACCAACGCGTGCGACGACCTCGCGGCGGTGGCGGCGGCTCTGTCGGCGTTCGACGTGCTGCGCACCAGCGAACGCGAGCACGACGTGCGTCTTCTCTTCACCCGGGCCGAGGAGATCGGCTTCGTCGGCGCGATCGCGGCGTGCAAGCTGGGGACACTGTCCGAAGACGCGCGGGTGATCGCGCTGGAGAACAGCCGTTCGTTCGCGGACTCACCGATCGGGGGGGGGCCGATCGTGCGGGTCGGCGACCGGATGAGCACGTTCAGCCCGTCGCTGACCTCGGCGATCGCGAAGCGTGCCGAGGACGTCTCGGGCGGGTCGGCCCACGTGCTGGCGGTGGAGAAGAACCCCGAGCGGAAGTGGCGATGGCAGCGCAAGCTCATGGCGGGCGGGGCGTGCGAGGCGTCGGTGTTCTGTGCGTACGGGCACGAGGCGACGTGCCTGTGCCTGCCGCTGGGCAACTACCACAACATGGGCGACCTCGACGCGGTGCAGGCGGGGACGAACACCTCGCGCCCGCGCGTCGGGCGCGAGCACATCGCGCTGTCGGACTACGCGGGGCTGGTGGATCTGCTCGTGGCGTGCGGCGAGTCGCTGCCTCGCAGCGCACCGATGCTCGAGCGGCTCGAGAAGCTGCACGACGAACGATCGTTTGTGCTCGCCGAATAGCTCAGCGCTTCTGCTGCTTGCGGAGCAGGTCGCCGAGCAGGTCGTTGAGACCCTTCTCGATGACCTTGTCGGGTCGGAGCTGATCGACCACCGATCGGGCGAGCAGATCGAAGTCGATCTCGACGCCGGGGTTGTCGCTCGGGCCGCGGACGCGGAAGGGGATCATGGTCAGGCGTTCGAGGTCGGGGCTGAGCACGCCGATCGAACTGCCGAGCCCGGTGTTGAGTTTGCCGGCGGCCTCGTCGGAGAGGGCGCCGAGGGGGATCCACGTCACGACGTTGATCCGATTGTTGACCAGATCGACCGAGCCCTCGCTGTCGATGGTGAACTCGCCGAGCGGCAGGGCGTAGCGCTCGTATGAGATCACGCCGCTCTCGGCGGTGAGTGTCAGTGGCTCGAGGTTGCGCCCGACGAAGCCCTCGGTCTTCTGGTTGGTGGCTTCGAGAATCTTGGTGAACAGATCGCTGGTCTGGAAGTGGAGCACGCCGGGGTCGATGGTGATCTGCCCGGCGAGTTTGGCGAGATCGCCGTCGATCGGGACGTGCAGCCCCGTCGTGGTGATGGTGCCGGGGCGTTCGCCGCGCGGGCGTTCGAACGAGCCGGCGAACGGGATGCCCTCGGCCAGGCGGGCGCCGAGCGATCGGGTGACCTCGATGATCTGTGCGTTCGAGTCCGGCGTGAGTTCGAGCGTGCCTGCGGCGGCGTCGCCGCGGATCGTGACCGAGGCGCGGTCCGAGCTCACGTCGAGGTTGAGTGTGCCGGCGCCCCGCCCGAGCTGACGTGCGTTGAGCCTGGCCTTGGTGACCGGCCCGAGCAGGTCGAGCAGCAGCCCGTCCTGACGCGCGATCGCGTCGATGAACGCGGTGGGAAATGCCCGGATCTCGGCGTCGAGGTTCACACGGGCGGTCTCGGGGTCGAACCGCCCGTCGTCAAGCGCGAAGTCCACGAGGTTGCCGCGGACCTTGACCGAACGCGGCGGGGCGTTGGCGGGAATCTCGTCGAGCGAGATGTCAAGAATGATCTTCTCGTCCACTTTCTCGGGTGTGGCGAGCTGGACGACGATGTTCTCGAAGCGGGTGTCGGGAGCGTCGGTAAGGGTGACGACGGCGGCCGGCGCCTCGATCTTCGCGCTGAGGTCGAACACATCGGGGCGGAACGGGCCGCCCCCGCGCGACATGGTGAAGCTGCGCAGCAGGATGTTCGCCTCGACGGGCTCACTCAGGGCGGCGGGTGACTCGCCCTCGAACAGCGCCGAGGCGAGATAGCCCGGGGTGATCGTCCACGTCAGCTCGGCGTGGTCGTCGAGCACGAGGCGGTCGTTCAGCACGCGCAGGCGCACCCGGTTCTTCGTCTTGACGTTGCGTGAGTTGAAGCTGGCGTGAAGAACCACCGGCGCGTCGTCGCCGGGGTTGAGACGGAACGACACGCCGCCGAACCCGCGCGGGCCGAGCGGGCCGGTCAGGTCCCCCGGCGAGGCGAAGTGCTGCTCGATCCAGACGAGGTCGAGCTGCTTGAAGGTGGTGTAGCTGTCGATGAAGCCGGGGTCGGCGCCGGCGCGGAATGGCGACTTGATGTCGCTGTGGAGCATGGCGAGGGGATCGTCGCCGCCCGCCGAGAGTGTCGCGTCGATCTCCGCGACGACCTCTTCGCGTGACGCGCCGGCGAGCGCCGCGAGCGGCGCCGTCAGCCGGACCGATCCGTCACGCAGGGCGATCGGTCCGAGTCGGCGGGGCTGCTCGCCCGGGAGGACCAGCTCGCCCAGATCGGCGTCGAGGTCGAGGTGTACACCGGCCATGCGTTCTGCCGTGCGGGCCCCATCGATCGATCCATCGCGGATCGGGATCTCCAGCGGATCGAGGCCCAGGGCGACTCGAGCGGGTTCGGAGAGCGCCGCCTCGATATCCGGTGCGAACGCGGCGCGGAGGGCCTCGCCCGCTTCGGGTGTCAGGGTGAGCGCCGCGGAGGCGAGCTCGATGCGGATGGTCTCGGGGGAGGCGCTGCCGGCGATCGAACCACGCAGCCCGGGGGAGCGCAGCTCAGCGGTGAAGTCGGCATCGGCGTCGTCGGACGGTGCGATGCGGATCGACACGTCCACCGGACCGTGCGTCAGCACTGCGGCGAGTGACGCGGTGTCGAGCGGTGCGCCGCCCGCGTCGCGCATCGTGAGCCCGAACGTCTCGACGAGTTCGGGTGGGCAGCCGGAGACGGCGAGTGCGCCGAACGGGCGGGTTGCGCTGAACTCGGCGTCGGTGCCCCGGCTCAGCTCACGCTTCAGGTAGGTGATCGAGAAGTCTCCTTCGACGCCGAACGGCTGCCCGCGGTATCCGAGTTCGCCCGAGATCCCGAGGCGTGGCGCCTTGTCCACAGGTTGCTCGAACGTGAGCGAGAGTCGGCGTGTGTTGATCGGCGCGGAAGCGTTGCGCGGCTGGACGGCGACGCCGCGTACGGTGACTTCGGCGTCGGCGTCGGCCTGCGCGAGCTGCGGGCGGTAGCCAGCGTCGAGCGGGATCCGCAGCGTACGAACCTCGACATCGACCTGACCCTCGCCGGCGATGCTGAACGGTCCGTCGCCCGGGACGAAACCCGCGGCGAGCGAGGCGGGCAGTGAAGTGGCCGAGAGCGATGCGCTCACCACTGGCGTCTCGCCCGCGGCCGCACGGTCCATCGCGGCGGTCAGATCGATCGTGCCTCCGGCGAAACCGGCGTGCAGTTCGGCGCTGACGGGTTCCCCGTGCGGCATGGCGATCGATGCGGTGAGATCCGTGACGCGGACCGGCTCGTCGAGTTGCGGCGCTTCGAGCAGGACCGAGCCGGCCCGGACCGCTCCGCTCACCGAGATCGCGTCGGGGCTCGGCGGGTCTGCGCCGAGCCCGCCCAGTCGGACCTCAAACCCAGTCAATTCGAGTGAGACCGGTCCCTCGGTCGCGAGCGAGACGCCGTGCGGGGCGAGCAGAGGACCCAACGCGGCTGCGGCGTCGTCGAGTGTCAGCGTGATCGGATCGCCGGCGAGTGCGATCTGTTCGGCGCCGACCACGACCGCTCCCGAGGCTCGCAGCATCGGTGCGTCGAGACCAAAGACCAGCTTCGCACCATCGCCCTCGGGCGTGGCCGTCAGGTCGGCGCTGAACCGGTTGCCAACGGCGCGTTCGAGGTCGATGCCGGCAGCCTCGCCCAGCGGCGCGAGCACCGCGGTCGCGGTCTCGGCCACGGTGACGCGCCCCCGCGAGGAGGAGAGCAGGTGCTCGAAAGGGCGTGCGGAGTCGGGGTCGGGGCGGTCGAACCCGATCGAGGCGACCAGCCCGCCCGCGTTGTTCCCGCCGATGTCGGCTGAGGCGTCGACCGACACCTCGACGCGCTCACCCGGGTTTCCCGCGTCGAACGACACGACGAGCGGGGAGACGTTGAACGGTTTGATCGAGCCGTCGGCGTTCGTTTGCCCGCGGAAGCCTCCGACTTCGAGCCGAGCGAGCAGCGCGGCGTCCCGGACGGCGCCGGCGAGCCCCGCGTCGAGCGGCGCGTCGAACTGCGAGACGGTGAGCGTCGCACCCGGCACTCGCTCGGCGCTGAAGCGGTCGGTCGCGAAGGCACGCGCGATGGCCGGGATCAGCTTCGCGGACTCCTCGCCGTTGACATCAACGATGAGCGGCTTGCTCAGCGAGAGTGCGCCGTCTGCGAGGTGGAACGAGGCATCGGCGGTGAGGTAGGGCGAGCGGGCCCCGAGCGAGACGGCACCGGTCGTTGCCGCGGTGTCGATCGATCCGTCGGAGGCGACGAGCCCCGAGAGGTCGATGTCGAGGACAACCGAGCCGTCGTCGAGGGTTGGGTCGAGCACGCCGGCGCGGATGAGGCGACCGGGCGTGGCGGTGAGCCGCATCTTCGCCGGCGAGCCGGGACCAAGCACGCCCGACGCGCCGGACAGATCAACCAGGGCGAGCCCGTGCAGCGCGCCGTCGGTCGCTTCGGCGATTGCCGGGTCAGCGTAGACAAGGTCGAGCCCGTCGATCTCGAGGCGGAAGCGGAGATCACCCGGCCACTTCGGGGCGCTCCCCGCGGGGCTCGGCGCGCGGGTCGGCACGGACGGCGATGAGCGTTGCCCCGCCGGGCGGAGAGCGCGGGCGAGGTTGGTCTGACCGCTTGCGTCGGCGACGAGTGTCGCCTTGCCAGAGAGCTTCACCAGCCCGAGGTTGCGCGAGCCGAAGAGCAACCGGGCGAGCCCCGACTCGACGGTCGCGTCGATGTCGGCGACGGTCTTGCCCTCGGGGTCGCGCAGCGTCACGCCTGTCGCACGCTGCGAGCCGAACCAGCGGAGCGAGAGCCCGTCGATCTTCACCGACCCGGCGATGGAAGCCCCTGCGGCGTCGGCGGCGATGCCGCGGGCGAACGGCGCGGCCAGACGCGGTGCCAACGCCACCAGCAGCACGAACACGACGACCACTGCGAGGGCGTACTTCGGCCAGCGTCGGCGTTTCTTCTCACCCACCGGGCGCCCTCCTCTCCGCATTCTCCCCCGCGCAACGATACCTGACGAAAAACACCCCGGCGGGGCGGGGTGTTTCGGCGACGTGAGGGTCGTTTTTCAGTGCTCGTCGGCCTTGCCGATCTGCCATTCCTCGAGTTCGATGGGCGCCTGGCGTCCGAAGATGGTGACGAGGACGCGGACGAGCCCCTTCTCGGGGAGCAGTTCGTCCACAGTGCCCTCGTAGTTCTCGAACGGGCCCTCCTTGATGAGGACGTGCTCGCCCTTCTCGAAGACCATGCGGACAGTGGGCTCCTCCTCGGGTTTGCGCGAGTCGCGGAGCATCTTCTCGATCTCGTGCGGCTGGAGGGGGGTGGGGCGCCCGGCGGTGCCGACGAAGTCGCCGACGCCGGTGGTCTCCTTGATGAGGAAGAACACGTCCTGGGGGATGCGTCCGTCGTCCTCGAGGCGCATCTCAACGAAGACGTAGCCGGGGTAGAGCTTGGTCTCGGTGATGCGCTGGCGACCGCCCTTGATCGTCTTGGTCTTCTCGGTGGGGACGAGGATACGTCCGACCAGGTGGGTCATGCCCTCGATCTGCACCTTGCGGAGCAGCGTCTCGCGGACCGGCTCCTCTTCGCCGAGCAGGTCGGTGCGCTCGTCGAGGCGTCCGTCCAGCGGCTTGGGCGCGACCGGCTCGGCGGGTGTGTCGTCGTGGCTCTCGGGCTGGGCGTCCTGCATGGCGGGCTCCTGGGTCAGCGCTCGAGCACGTGGATGAGCGTAAAGAACTGCTGGAACACGAGGTCAACGAAGAACAGCATCGCGGCGAGCAGGAAGGTCGCGGTGACAACCACCCAGGTCGAGCCGACGATCTCGCGCCGCGTTGACCAGTTGACCTTCTTCATCTCGTTGTCGGTGGCGATGAGGAACTCGGCGGTGCCGCGCCGCACGCCGACGAACCAGTAGATCAGCGCCGCGCCGACGACGAGCACGACGCCGACGAACCCCGCCTGGAGGTAGACCGGGTCGAAGATGTCGTTACCGCGGGGCGGGTTGATGGTCGCGCTGAAGCCCTGTCCGCGGACGAGGTTGGCCTCGGCGATGCGGTCCTTGAGCGGCTTGTCGAGGTTCTTGACCTTGAACGTGGCACGCCCCGCCGCCGAGGGCGTGTACTCGATCACCTCGGCGGTGCCGAGGTCGACCGGCGGGTTGACCTGGTCGTCGTAGAGGAAGGTGACTCGCGAGCCGACGCCCGTGGCGCCCTCGGCCTGCGCCGCCGACACGCTCCAGTCCTTCTTCGGCAGGCGGACGAGCTGCGCCTGCTGCCACGCCCAGGCGGCGGTGGCGAGCACGAGCACCCCCGCGAAGATCGCGGTCATGACGCGCACCCAGTACCCCTGCTGCGGTTTGTAGATTCCCAGGCTCATCGTCTGTTCCCGTCGGGGTCGGTTCCCAAAGGCACGCCAGGGAGGACTCGAACCCCCAACCTGCGGATTTGGAATCCGCTGCTCTACCAAATTGAGCTACTGGCGTCCGGGCGCGGGGTCTGTCCCCGGCGCCTCACTTCCTCTTGATCTTGTGCAGCGTGTGCCGGCGCAGACGCGGGCTGTACTTCTTGAGCCCCTCCTTGAGCCCCTCGTCGATCCCGCCCTTGACGTTGATGCTCGTGCGGTAGTTCAGGTCCCCGCACTCGCTGCACTGCAGCCAGACGTACTCCCGCGCCTGGGCTTTCTTCTTGGCCATGAGTCGGCCCGCCTTTCTTCCCCGCCTCGCCCCCGGGGCGTCGGCGCTTGCGTTCGGCAAACCGGCCCGCCGGCGCTGACCGGCGAGCCGGTGACTCTTGTTCCGAGCACGCCGGCGGGCGTTACTCGATGATCTCGGTCACGGTGCCCGAGCCGATGGTGCGCCCGCCCTCGCGGACGGCGAAGCGCAGACCGGGCTCCATCGCCACCGGCTTGTCGATCAGGTCGATTTCCATCTCGACGTTGTCGCCGGGCATGCACATCTCGGCCCCGCCGAGCAGTGTGCACGCGCCGGTGACGTCGGTCGTGCGGAAGTAGAACTGGGGGCGGTACCCGCTGAAGAACGGCGTGTGGCGCCCGCCCTCCTCCTTGGTGAGGATGTAGACCTGCCCCTTGAACTTGGTGTGGGGATGGATCGAGCCGGGCTTGCAGATGACCTGCCCGCGCTCGACCTGGTCCTTCTCGATGCCGCGGAGCAGCAGCCCGACGTTGTCGCCGGCCATGCCCTGGTCGAGCGTTTTCTGGAACATCTCGACGCCGGTGATCGTGGTGGTGAGCGGCGCCTTGGTCAGCCCGATGATCTCGGCGGCGTCGCCGACCTTGACCACGCCGCGCTCGATACGCCCGGTCGCGACCGTGCCACGCCCCTTGATGCTGAACACGTCCTCGACGGCCATGAGGTACGGCTTGTCCTGCTCACGCTGCGGCTCGGGGATGTAGGTGTCGATAGCGTCGAACAGCTCGTCGATCGACTTGCCGTACTCGTCGTTGCCCGGGTCCTCCATGGCGGCCTTGGCGTTGCCCTTGATAATGGGCGTCTCGTCGCCGGGGAACTCGTACTTGTCGAGCAGCTCGCGGATCTCCATCTCGACCAGCTCGATGAGCTCGGGGTCATCCACGAGGTCGATCTTGTTCATGTACACGACGATGTAGGGCACGCCCACCTGGCGGGCGAGCAGCACGTGCTCGCGCGTCTGGGGCATCGGGCCCGAATCGGCGGCGACCACCAGGATCGCGCCGTCCATCTGGGCGGCGCCGGTGATCATGTTCTTGACGAAGTCGGCGTGCCCCGGGCAGTCCACGTGCGCGTAGTGCCGGTTGTCCGTCTCGTACTCGGTGTGAGACGAGTGGATCGTCACGGTCTTGGACGCGTCGCGGACGGTGCCGCCCTTGGTGATGTCGGCGTAGCTCTTCGCCTCGCCGCCGTACTTGAGCGACGAGCGCCCCGCCATCGCGGCGGTCAGCGTCGACTTGCCGTGGTCGATGTGCCCGATCGTTCCGACGTTCACGTGCGGCTTGGTCCGCTCGAAAACACCCTTGGCCATTGCGGTAGTCCTCTCGTTCCGACGGTCGGTCCGCCGGGTCTGGCGCGAGCGCCCTCCCATTCGATGGGGCATCGCCCCACGCCCGGCTCCCGCGCCGGGTGTTGTGCTCCGAACTCAGGCCCGGTGGTCGAACACCTTCCGGTCCGGGCCGAACCAGCCGCTGATGGGACTTGAACCCATGACCTCACCCTTACCAAGGGTGCGCTCTACCACTGAGCTACAGCGGCGTCGCCCGGCCCAACCACCGAGCGGGCGCATGATAGACCCGGCCCCCAACCGGTCAAATCGCCCGGGAACCGCCTGCTCACGCCCTTCGTACCCTCTCCCGTCGTGCCGGGCGGCTCCGCCCGAAACCGCCCCGCGCCCGTCCGAAACGCGGCGGGGAGGAGAGAACTCTTCGGCCCCAGGGACCGATAGTCGCCGGGACGGGCGTTCGCCCGGTGTTCGTCCAATCCCCCGCCGATTCGGCCGATACACGCGGGGTTCGGGAAAGGGGATTCGCCATGGCGTGGAAGATGACAGCAGCAATGGTGCTCGCAGCCTCGGGCGTCGCCTGGGCGGCAACCGGTGACGCCTCCAGCGGGGGCGTTGCGGTCCGGACCTTCAGGGGCGTCGAGGTCTTCCGGATCGCGGACACCGCTCGGCCGACCAGCGAGGCTCTGCGGATCAACAACGACCGGGCCGACAAGGGCGGCAACATCCCCGACCCCTCCCCCGGCTACACCCTGACGAACGGGGTAGTCGTGCGGACCAACGATCAGGCGCCGATGCGCGAACTCGCGGGGTTCGGCTACGCGTTCGCCCCGATCGATGCGGCGCCGGGCTTCTTCCTTGTGACAGGGCAGACGGTGGACGACGCGATCTGGGCGGCCGACCTGCTCGCAGCCGATCCGCGCGTCGCCGAGGCCTACCTCGACATCTCCGGGCCCAAGAGCCTGCGCACCCTCCCGACCGACCCCGGCTTCGGAAACCAGTGGCACCTCAACAACACCACCAACCCGATCATCGACGTCAACGCCGAGCCGGCGTGGGACGCGGGGTACACCGGGCAGGGCGTGACCGTCGGCATCATCGAAGGCGGGTGGGAGGTGACCCACTCGGACCTGGCGCCGAATTACAACGCGACCGCCTCACAGGCCGGCAACTTCGTCGAGTCGCACGGGACGTCGGTCGCCGGCGTGATCGCGGCGCAGGACAACAACGGTCTGGGCGGCGTCGGCGTCGCGTACGACGCGCAGATCAGCCGTCTGTACTACGGCACGGACGTCGAGACCGCCACCGCGTTCGGGTTCCGCAACGACCTGAACGACATCAAGAACAACTCGTGGGGACCGTCGGACAACGGAAACCTCCACGACATCAGCTCGGTCGAGCTGACGGCGCTGAAAGACGCGTACCAGACCGGACGCGGCGGGCTGGGCGAGGTCTTCGCATGGGCCGCCGGCAACGGCGGCACCGGCGACCGCGTCGAGTACGACCCCTACGCCTCGAGCCGCTACGTCACGCCCTTCGGCGCGATCGGCGACGCCGACGTCCGCTCGTATTACAACGAGCTCGGGTCGGCCCACCTCGTTGTGACCCAGTCCAACGGCAACGGCGCCGGCATCTACACCACCGCGTACAGCAATACCTACACCAGCAGCTTCGGCGGGACCAGTTCGGCCTCGCCCCTCGGCGCGGGTGTCGTCGCCCTGATGATGGAAGCCAACCCCAACCTGACCGTCCGAGACATCGACCACATCCTGATCAACAGCGCGCGGATGGTGGATCCGGGCGACCCGGACTGGACGGTCAACGGCGGCGGGCACGACGTGAACTACAACTACGGGTACGGCGCGGTTGACGCCGGCGCCGCCACCGCGATGGCCGCCACCTGGACCAACGTCGGGCCCGAGGTCAGCGCGAGCGCCTTCCAGAGCGTCGAGATCGCGATCCCCGACAACGATGCGACGGGGCTGACCCAGAACGTCACGATGCCGGATAACATCCTCATCGAGCACGTCGAACTGGTGATGAACGTCTCGCACACGTACGTCGGCGACCTCGAGATCATCCTGACCAGCCCGATGGGGACCGAGTCGATCGTCAGCGCCGCGCCACGCGGCGACAGCCGCAACGACCTGGTCAACTACGTGTTCACCTCGCGGCGCCACTGGGACGAGGCATCGCCCGGGACGTGGACCGTCAAGGTCGCCGACCTGGCCCCTGCGGACACCGGCACGTGGCACGACTTCTCGATCTACGTCTACGGGACGGCGCTGGGCGGCCCGTGCTCCCCCGCCGACGTCACCACCACCGGGGCGGGCATCGGCGACCCCGGGTACGGCGTGCCCGATGGGTCGATCACCACCGCCGACATCCAGTACTACGTCAACCTCTTCGTCGCCGGCGACCCCGCCGCCGATCTCACCACGACCGGTGCGGGCGTGGGTGATCCGGGGTACGGCGTGCCTGACGGCGCGATCACCGCGGCCGACATCCAGTACTACGTCAACCTCTGGGTGCTGGGCTGCCCGTAGAGAAATGCTGAGTGCTCGGTTCTGAGTGCTGAGCTGGAGTGATGAGAAGCCCACGGGCTCGGGCCCGTGGGCTTTTTCGCGCGCCGGTTTCCTATCGTCGGGCGATGAGCACCGCTTCCGCCGCGCCGACGCCCGCCCCACCGCTGCTGCTGGCGCTGCGCGACATCAAGCTGGCGCACTCGCTGTTCGCGATGCCCTTTGCGATCCTCGCGGCGTTTCTGGTCCACGACGCCGCGGCGGGCTGGGAGCGGTTCGTGGGTCAGCTCACGATCATCATCGTCTGTATGTTCTTCGCGCGGACGTGGGCGATGCTGGTCAACCGCATCGCCGACGCTCGGCTCGATGAAGCGAACCCGCGCACCGCGCGCCGGGCGATCCCGTCGGGAGGGCTCGCGCGACGGCGGGCGGTCGCGTTCGCGCTCGGCTCGGGTGCGCTGTTCGTCGCGGCGTGCGCGCTGTTCTGGATCTTCTTCGCTAACCCGTGGCCGGTGCTGCTCTCCGTCCCGGCGCTGGCGTGGATCGGGTTCTACTCGTTCACCAAGCGGTTCACGTGGCTGTGCCACCTATTCCTGGGCGGGGCGCTTGCCGCGAGCCCGGTGGCCGCGGCGATCGCGGTCAGCCCGGACCGGCTCGCGCAGACGACCGCGGTCTGGTGGCTGGCGGCGATGGTGCTGGTCTGGGTCGCCGGGTTCGACGTGATCTACGCCCTCCAGGATCTCGACTTCGACCGAGGGGCGGGGGTGAGGAGCGTTCCGGCGCGGTTCGGGTGGCGTGGGGCGGCGTGGATCAGCCGCGGGCTGCACATCCTCGCCTTGGCTGCCTTGGTTGCCGCGGGGGTCACGGAGCCGCGATTCGGTGGTCTGTGGTGGGGCGGAGTGGCTGGCGTGGGCGGGCTGCTTGTGGTCGAGCACGTCGTGCTGGCCGCGAGAGGGCGGGCGGGGCTGCCGATGGCGTTTTTCACCTGCAACGGGGTGATCAGCGTCCTGTTGGGGCTGGCGGGGGTGCTGGATACGCTGTAGAAGCCCTTTTTCGGGGCTATTCCACGAAACAAGCGTCTTGTAGTGGGCGGCGGGTTTGGTACGATCGGGGCTTGAGCGATGCCCCCCGGAAGGGCGGCGACGGCGCCAGTGAGCGTGTCGCCGCCTCTTTTTTGTACCTGCTGATTTTCAGTTTGTTCTGAAACAATTATTGCCCGAGACGGGTCTGCCGCCGAGAATCCGGCATCATGGACCGTCTGATCCAAGCCCAGGACCAGTTTGTCGCGGTGTGGGGGCAGATGGCCGGGGCGTGGGGCATCAGCCGCACGATGGCCGAGGTCCACGCACTGCTGTTCATCGTCGGCGACGCGATGAACACGGACGAGATCATGGCGCGGCTCGAGATCTCGCGCGGCAACGCCTCGATGTCGCTGCGCTCGCTGACCGAGTGGGGCGTGATCAGGCGGACGCACCGGCGTGGCGACCGCAAGGAGTACTTCGAGGCCGAACAGGACGTGTGGGCGATGTTCCGTGCGATCGTGCGGGAGCGGCTCAAGCGCGAGGCCGACCCGCTGCTCGCGTCGTTGTTCGAGATCCGCGACCTGACGCTTGCCGGGAAGAAGGACGCCGCGTTCGCGGAGCACAACCGGAGGCTGGACACACTGATCGAGTTCTTCGAGCTGGTCGAGCGTGTGGGGCAGCGGTTCGTGAGCCCGAGCGGGCGCGGGCTCCAGCTGGCCGCGTCGCTTCTGACGAGGGACCCGGGATGAGCGCGCGGGCGGGGGTCGATCGAGCGACGGCGGTGCGCGCGGTGGTCCGGTGGGAGCTGCCGCGCCGGTGCGTGTCGGGCGTGCTCGGCGGCGCCGGCGAGACGGTCGTGCTCGAGTGGGTGGTCGAGACGGGCAGAGCTGAGGCGTTTCTGGGCGACAGCGCCGGGCTGGAGCGGGTGTCGCTGGGTGTGTGGGACGGGGTTGAGCGTGTGGGCGACGAGCGACTCGGGCTCGAGCACGTGCGGGTTGATGACAAGCTGGTCGCGACGCTGCGGGACGGGTCGCCCGTGTATGCGCGCACGGCGCTGCTCGACGAACTGGGGGTCCCCGGGGGGCTGGCCGAGATCAATTCTTCTTGAGCAGGGCGGCGATGAGGGCGGGAACGATGACGAGCCCCGCGGCGGCGCCGGCGATCATCTTCCACTTGTCCCCGTACTGCTCGATCAGCCCGCCGACCGGGTTGCTGCCGGACTGGCTGATGATGGCGAGGACGGCAACGGCGGCGACGAGCGCCAGCGTGAGAACCATGAACACGGCCATGGTGCCGACCCAGGCCGACCCCCTGGCGTCATAGGCGGCGCCGACCGCGGCGGCGATGACCGGTGCGGGCGTGAGGTCGGCGCCGGTCTCGGTGCCCGTCTCGAACAGGTCGGCGTCGGC
>Ga0210086_1000138_pt1 | contig 45891 bp, 35 predicted proteins | sample China_Galinas_PW_3_FD_184867 | JGI IMG/M metagenome (GOLD analysis project Ga0210086, IMG submission 184867) | Wetland microbial communities from San Francisco Bay, California, USA, that impact long-term carbon sequestration - China_Galinas_PWB_D2... | ecosystem: Environmental > Aquatic > Marine...
TCCTCGACAAGTCCCGCCGCCGCGAAGCCGTCCCCGGCGCGGGCACCGGCCCCGGCTCATCCCCCGGACGCGGCCACGAGCAACCTCTCTCCAGCACGGAGATCTCCCGCCAGGCCCACTGGCGCGGTCCGTGGGACGTCGAGAGCGTCTCCGCCGGCGACGGCACTCTCCACGTCGTCACCCGCCAGAGCGAGCCCGCGGCCGAAGGCGGCGGCGCTCGCCTCGCCTTCCTCCGGCGCCAGGACGCCCTCCTCGCCGCCGCGGCCCTCGCGGCCCTCGCCACCCCGAACCACCTGCGGCTGAACACCGACAAGCCGAGCGGCCGCCGCAACCGCCTCGGCTACCCGGTGCACGACGGCCCCCACCACCTCGGCCACATCACCCGCGCCGAAGACGACTTCTTGGCCTACTACCACGCCGTCCGCTGCCTCACCGCCAGCCCCGAGGCCGGCGCCCTCTGGATCGAGGCCCAGGACACGGAGACCCTCAACCTCCTCGGCCGCGCCATCATGCGCCGGCTCGCCTGAGCAGGCGCGACAGCGCCGAAGGCCGGGGCCGGTCCGACCCCGCCCGGCCTTCAGAGCTAGAGCCGGTTCCTGCAATCAAGAGCTCTGCAAGCTCGGCCGAGCCGGAACGTCTCGCTCACTCTTCCAAGAACGTGGCCATGCAGGCTGCAAACTCGTCGAGGTCCCCGAGCTCGTGTTGGATCGTGGCGTAGGACTGGCCGTGGTCGGTCTGGAGGTAGAGGTGGACGAGAACGTTGCGGAATCCCATCCATCCCTTGATCCGTCCCGCGAGGTCGTCGTCCAGGACGCCTTCCTCTCGCAGGACTTCGATGGCGTCCTTGTAGTCGGTGGGTTGGCGAAACCCTTGCTGACCGATGACGTGCTGGGCCATGTCGAGCATGCACTCGCAGGCGAGCTGGAGGTAGCGCGCCGCGAGTTGGTGGACGTCCTCGTCTTCGAGGAACTCCTCGCGGGTGTAGCGCTCAAAGCTCGCGAGTTTCGCTCGATAGCCTTCGAGCGTGCTCAAGCGGCTTGCGAGCACGTGCTGATCGATCACTCGGTCTCCCTTCCAGCAATCTCCGGCGGAGCTCGCGCCGGTAGATCCTGCGGAACCACTCGCGGTCGCCGTACTCCTTCATGGTCCGGATTCGCAGGGCCACCCAGGCCTCTCGGTCGTGGCAGAGGACCATCCGGCCCTGTTCCATCACCCGCTGGCGCAGGGTGTCCGGGGCCGTCTCGAGGAAGACCACGTCGACGCGGCCTTCAGGGGCGAGGTCGGAGAGATCCACGGAGAGGCGCTTTTGCAGGCGGTGTCGGAGGAGGTCGCCCTCTTCCGTTTCCTGCTCGTAGGCGGAGAGGACCGCGATGTCCAGGTCACTCCCCGGGCGCTCGTCGCCGCGCGCCCGCGATCCGAAGACGAGCAGGGCGAGGATGCCCCCGGTGTCTTCGATCGCATCGCGGATCCGCTGTTCGAGCATTGCCATTCTGGCGGCAGTCTAGCAGCCGAGAACCTGCCGCCCGTCTACCAGTTCGGCGTCTCGGCGGACCAGATCGTCAGCATCACCTCGGCGTCGTCGATCAGGCGGTACTCGGGCTCCCGGCCGGAGTGCTCGCGGCTTTCGCGGAGGATGATCGGCACGCCTTCGCCGCGCTTTTCGATGAAGTAGCTCCGCCCGATCGGAGGCGTGCCCCTCAGGTCGGTCGGGACGCGGCCGAGGAGGGTGGCGAGGAGCTCGTTCCGCGTGGATTGGCGCAGCGGCAGGCTCTCGATGGTCAGGGAGTTGGGCAGGCCGCCCGGGGAGAAGATCTCGAGCCGGTCGTCGAAGACGAAGACGCGGATCTTGGAGCCGTGGACGGAGTAGTCGCGGTGGGCGACGGCGTTGACCACCGCCTCGAACACGGCACGGAGCGAGAACTGGGCGATCTCGATGCGCTCTGGGGCCTTGGTTGCGCCATGTCGCATGGTCCGGTTGACGAAGGCGAAGGCGCGGCGGATTTGTTCGTCTGCGGGGCCGGTGATCGATTCGCCGTCGACCTGGTACTTGGCATCCCGCTCGACGCCCCGGTAGCGCACCGCTTCGATCCGGGCGCCGGGCAGCCAGCGCTCCGGCTCTCGGGAGCACATCAGGGCGCCAGCGACCGAGGCTCGCTCTTGCCCGTCCTCGTCGTCGGTCAGGATGCGAAGTTTGCGCAGGGTGACGCGCGGCTCCTCGACACTGTCGCCGAGGAAGCGCTCCCAGAGGGGCTTGTCGAGGTCGGACCACGCGGTCAGCGGTACCGCCTGCTCGTCGAACCGGATGAGTCGGGCCTGGCTCCGTTGCTGGAAGAGACGGGCCAGCGCCTCCGGCGGCATCTCCCTCTTGGAGCTGCCGACACGGCGCAAGTATCCACCAGGGCTCCTGTGGACGAACAGGCTCTTGGGGACGTCGATCCGCAGCACCGGCCGGTCGTCGCCGGCCCCGTCGGGCAGGGCGAGCTTGGCCACCGCGGCGTCGAGCGGCGGCTCGATGCTGTCGGTCAGGACCTCGCGCACCAGCCCCTCGACCTGGTCGAGACGATCCTCCGGAATCCCTTCCACGGCCCGGCTCTCATCGCTTACGCCGAGGATGCAGACGCCTCCGTGGCTGTTGGCGAAGGCCGCCAGCTCGTCGGCCAGGTCCTTGCGGGCGGGGCCGGCGATGCGCTTGCCTCGGAAGTGGACCGCCTTGAGCTCGAGGAACGAGTCCTCGCCCAGGCGGATCTTGTCGAGCAGCGCGCGACGGGTTTCGAACATCTTCGTTTCCTCTGCGGGCGCCAGGTCCCGGGCCCAGTGATTCCATCACGTGGTGGAAGCGCGCACTGGAGAATCCGGCCCGCGGCGCCGGGAGAATTGTATCGGGTCGGCGGCTGCGATCGACCGGATCAGCGCGCGGATGGTCGGAGGGTCGCGGCGGCTGCTATCCCAGCTCGGCGACCGTCTCCTCGTACATCACCCGATACACCCCGTGCCCGTGCTCGGCAAAGGCCTCGAAGTAGCCGGTGAACCAGCCGTCGAGGGCGATGCCGGCGCGCTCGGAGGCGGCGAGGTCGGCGCCGGTCTCGATGCCGCCGGTGCGCAGCACGTGGAATTCTCGTGTTTGCCAGCTCCAGGGCCGCTGTCCAGCGGATTCTGCATGTCCATCCGCTGCCTCACTCGCAGCCCCTGGCCGCGCCTCGGCTGTGGTCCCTCGTGCCGCCTCGTCCACCGCCCGGGCCGCAGATTGAGCCAGCTCGAGCGAGATCTCCTTGAGCGGCCGGCCGCTGACGCCGCCACCGAAGCGCAGGACGAAGCGGTCGTAGAGGCGGCGCTCGGCGGGGGCGATGGCTGCACGCCGGGCCGCGTAGGCGGTGGAGGTGTTACCGAGGTCGATGCCGGCAAAGCCGAGCTCGCGAAGCAGGGCGACGAGGGCCGGCACTTGGCCGCGGTCGGTGTCGACCGAGAGCTTGACGAGGACGGGTGGGCGGCCGCCTGCCGATCCTGTTCGAGTAGGTCCCGAGCGAGCCAGGAAGCCTTCGGCGATCTGTTCGAGCCGGCCGCGGAGGGCGGCGAGCGGGTCCTGACCGGCCCGGCCGCTCCGGCCGGCGTCTTCGGTGTTGGGGCAGCTCTCGTTGATCTCGAGGAAGTCGACCCCGGCGTCGGCGTAGCGGCGGAGGCCGTCGAGGAGACCCGCGATCTGGCGCGCTTCGTCTTCGCCGGGGGAGGCGGCGAGGCTGGCGCCCACGGGACAGCCGTCGACGCGCTGGTCGCGCACCACCCGTGCCAGGCGCGCGGCGACCGCGGCGTGGCCGTCGTTGGGCAGGCCGAGCCAGTTGGATGCCGCGCCGGAGCGGGGGTAGGGGGCGAAGGGGCGGGTGACGCCGTCGCGGCGGTTGCCGAGGCGCGGGGTGGCGGTGGTCGTCCCGGCGAGGTAGTAGCCGGCGCCCTGGTTCGCACAGAGCACGTAGGCCTGGCCGTTCTTGAACATCCCCGCGGCGTTGCCCAGCGGCGTGCGGAACCGGATGCCCCAGAGGGTCCGGGCGAGCTCGGGCGGTGGGGTGATCGGGTCGAGCGCTTCTCCCTCGGCGGCCAGGCGTTTCAGGAAGTGGTCGCGGCCGGCCGAGTAGAGCCGAACGGCAAGGCCCGCGGGCAAGCGGACGACCACGGGGCGCAGGACGCGGTCGGCGCGGGCGAGGAGGGCGGACGGATACATGCCGAGGGCCGACTCTATCGTCTGTCGGAAGGCGCCGGGCGTTTTCCGGCATCGGCCGTGCAGGGTAGGGAGGTCGATGGGATCGAGACCATGAAGACGCTCTGGGACATCGTGCGCACGGTCGTCCGCGAGGCGATCGCCGACCGCCTGACCGCGGAGGCGGCGCGCGCGGCGTACTACTTCTTTCTCTCGCTCTTTCCGGCGCTCCTGGCGATCTTCGCCCTGACCGGGATCTTCGGCGGCGACCGGGCGTTCGAGTGGATCACCGGCCAGCTCCGCGTGCTCATGCCCGGCGACGCCGCCGACTATCTCGAGCGCTTCGTCCGGGAGGTGACGGGGGAGACCCGCCCCGGCATCCTCTCCTTCAGCATCCTGTTCACCGTCTGGTCGTCCTCGAACGTCGCCGTCGCGCTGACCGACGGGCTCAACCGGATGTTCGATCTCGAGGAGAGTCGGCCGTGGTGGCTGCGGCGGCTGGTCGGGCTGGCGGCGGTGATCGCCGGGTCGATCCTCCTGGTCGGCAACGCCGTGGCCCTTCTCGCCGGCCCGCGGCTGCTCGAGCTGGTGGGCCTGGGCGCGGCCTGGAAGGTGCTGCGCTGGCCGCTGGCCACGATTCTCCTGACCGCGCTGATCTGGCTCGTCCTCTGGCTGCTGCCGGACCGCGGGCAGCGGGGCGCCGCGCTGCCGGCGCTGATCGGCGCGGGGGTCGGTACCGGGCTCTGGCTCCTCGCGACCTGGGGCTTCCAGGTCTACATCGGCCACTTCGGGAGCTACGACCAGACCTATGGCTTCGTCGGCGGCATCATGGTTCTCCTGGTCTGGCTCTACCTGACGGCGCTTTCGATCCTCTTCGGCGGCGAGGTGGCGGCCACGCTCGAGCAGCGGTGGGACGCGGACTGGCAGGTGGGCCAGCCGCCCCCCGAGGAGCTCGGCCGTAGTCGGCAGGGGACCCGCAACGGCGGGGAAGCTACTGCCCGGCGCTGATGGTCAATGCCGGCACCAGGCCCCGCGCCTCGCCGCCCGCCTGGAGCGACACGAGCTGGGCGAGCAGGCCCCAGGTGCTCTTGGTCTCGAGATCGTCGTCCGCGATGTAGAACCAGTGGCCGCGGTAAGGAACCTCGATGAACACCTTCTCGCCCGGCGGGCGCTCCGCGGCCACGTGCACCCGGAAGAAGCTCCGGTAGAGCGCGTCGCCCCAGTCGTCGCCCCGATCTCCTCTGACGGTGGCCGTGGCCACCGCGAGGTGGCGCTCCAGGTCTTCCGGCGGTACCTCGACCCCCTGGGAGAGGTAGTAGAGGATGCCGAGCAGCGACCGGGTGAGGAGCGGGATGCCGTGGCCGGCCTCTGGAGCGGGCTCGTCGCCGTCGAGCAGCAGGCGGAGGGCGTGGTCTCGCGTGCCCTGGGCCGCGGCTTCCGCCTCCGCTTCCGCCTCGGCCCCTTCGGGCGGCACGGCGAAGGCCTCGAGCACCGCCTTGGCGTCGTCCGGCTCCTTCGACCAGTCGGCGTTGGCCGTGCCGCAGTCGATCGGCACCTCCGAGGCCGGCCGGCCGTAGCGGGGGTGGTCGACCAGCTCGAAGAAGTAGAGGATCCGGTCGTCGTCCTGGCTCTCCGTCTCGTCCCGCGCGGCGCCGCTGCTTCGCTCGAAGCGCACCGCCTCGATCTCCAGGCGGCCCTCGACCTGGAGGCGGCGCAGCCGGCAGGCCAGGTTGTTGAAGTCCTCGAAGTGGGGACGGTAACTCGGCGTCGGGCCGGTCGTGCTGGGCGCGTTGGGGATGCCGGCCAGGCGGTCGACGGTGAGCTTGAGGACGCGCTCGATGCTCCAGCCGGACTGGGGCAGGAGCATGACGTCCTCGATCTGAATCCGCGCCATGAGCTGCTTGACGAACTCCTTGCCCCGGAGCGGGATGTAGTTGACCGTCGGGGTCTCGGAGAGGCTCACGCCGCCGCCGACCGAGCCGTCGTTTTCGCCCCCTTTGGTGATGGTCACCCCGGTGCTGGCGGCGCCGGAGAGCTGGTACTGGGTGGTGAGGCTGGTCTCCTGGAGGACGTAGGGGGTGTCGCGGTAGCGCAGGCGCACCAAGTTGAGCAGCAGCTGCTCGTTCGAGGTCTGGGCGAGCGCTTCGTTGTAGGGGAAGCGGGCGGTGCGGACGGCGTGGGGGCCGACGCTGTTGCAGGCGGTGAGCGCCAGGCCCGGGGCCAGGGCGGCGACGGCCAGGGCGGTGTGGGCGAGGCGGGTGAGGCGGCGCATGGCGCGCTAGCCTACCGCATCGCCGGCCCTGGCAATCCGGGAAGAATCGGCTCTCGGAGACGGGCCGCTCGGTGCCGCGGAGGCGGTCCGCGGCGACCCCGGGAAGGGAGGGCCGCCACGGTGCGTTGACGGTGGGGAGCGATGACGACCTCCTCTCTTTCTCGTCCCGGCGATCGGGAGCCGGCCGGCCGCTCGCCCCGCGTGCGCGGGGTGACGCCGCCGCTCTCCGTGGCGCCGATGATGGACCGGACGGACCGGCACTTCCGGGCCTTCCTGCGCCGGATCACCCGCCGGACGCTGCTCTACACCGAGATGGTGCCGGTCTGGGCGGTGATCCACGGCGACGGCGAGCGGGCGCTCGCGTACTCGCCGGAGGAGCGGCCCCTGGCGCTCCAGCTCGGCGGCGACGACCCGGTGATGCTCGCCGAGTGCGCGCGGCGGGCCGAGGGCCTGGGTTTCGACGAGATCAACCTGAACGTCGGCTGCCCGAGCGGCCGCGTTCAGGAGGGCAACTTCGGTGTCTGCCTGATGGGCAAGCCGGAGCAGGTCGCGGAGGCGGTGGCGGCGATGCGCCGGGCGGTCGACGTCCCGGTGACCGTCAAGCACCGGATCGGCTTCGACGACCTGGACCGCTACGAGGACATGCTCCGCTTCGTCGACCGGGTGGCCGCGGCCGGCTGCGACCGGTTCACCGTCCACGCCAGGAAGGCCTGGCTGCGCGGCCTGAACCCGAAGCAGAACAGGAACGTCCCGCCGCTCCGCTACGAAGAGGTCTACCGCTTGAAGGAGGAGCGGCCGGACCTGCCGATCGAGATCAACGGCGGCATCCGCAGCCTGGACGAGGTCCGGGGCCACCTGGCGCACGGCGTCGACGGGGTGATGATCGGCCGCGCCGCCTACGACGATCCCTTCCTCCTGGCCCGGGCCGATCGAGAGTTCTTCGGCGCCGAAGGAACGTCCGACCACGGGCCCGACGGGGTGCCCACGCGCCGGGAGGTGATCGAAGCGATGATCCCTTACGTCGAGCGGCGCCTCGCCGCGGGCGACTCCCTCCAGCACCTGACCCGCCACCTGCTCGGCCTGTTCGCGGGCCGCCCCGGTGCCCGCGCGTGGCGCCGGTACCTGACCGAGGCGGCCCGGCGGCCGGAGGCATCCGCCGACCTCCTGGAAGAGGCCGCCGCGCTGGTTCCCGAGGAGGTCCTGGACGAGCGGCCCGGCCGGAGCGGCGAGGGCGATGCCTCCGACGGTGCCGGTTCGGCCCGGCGAGGGGATGGGCGGTCTCGACAGGTGGGCGCGGCGTGAGCGCCCCCTCGGAGGAGAGCCCGGAGCCGGACGCGGAGGCCGGTTCCGATCGATCCGGTCTGCGAGCGGCTGCGGAGTCCGCTCGGCCTTCCGGTGCAGGGTCTAGCCAGGCTGACGAGCCGGCGCCCGCACCACCCGTCCACCCGTCCCTCGAGCGCTACCGGCCCCTGATCGAGGACGCCGAAGACTGGAAAGCCTTCGCCGCGGCGCTCGCCCGGCCCCTGCCGGCGACGGTCTGGGCCAACACCCTGCGCGACGGTGCCGCCCGCGTCGGGACCCTGCTCGCCGCGGAAGGCCATCGCCCGGAGCCGATCGGCTGGTGCCCGGGCGCGTTTCGTCTCGGCTGCCGGGAGGCCGGCGGCTCTCCGTCGCGATCGGGTTCCCGCCCGACCCCGGGCCGGGGCATCCTCGCCCAGACCGGGCTCTACCACGTCCAGGAGGAGGTCTCCCTGCTGCCGGTGGCCCTGCTCGATCCGCGGCCCGGCGAGCGTGTCCTCGACCTGTGCGCCGCGCCGGGCGGCAAGACGGCTCGCATCGCGGTGGCGATGGCGAACCGGGGGACGGTGGTGGCGAACGACGTCGACTGGCGGCGCCTGATCGCGGTCGGCCGGAACCTGGACCGGCTCGGCCTGGTGAACGTCGCCACCACCGCCTGGGACGCCGCCAACTTCCCCGAGGGCGGCGGCCTCTACGACCGGGTGCTGGCCGACGTGCCGTGCACCTGCGAGGGAACGTCGCGCAAGAGCTCCGGCGTGCTCTCCTGGGGCGGGGAAGAGGAGCGGCAGAAGACCGCCGCGGTGCAGACGGCGATCCTGCGCAAGGCGGTGCGCCTTTGCCGTGCGGGCGGTCGGATCGTTTACTCGACCTGCACCTACGCACCGGAGGAGAACGAGGCGGTGGTCGATGCCGTGCTCCGGGAGGTCCGGGCCGCCGAAGGACCGGATGCCCTCCAGATCGCCGAGGCCCGGCTGGACGGCTTCCCGGCGGACCCGGGGTTGACGGCGTGGCAAGGCGCGTCGTTCGATCCGTCTCTCGCCGGCTGCCTCCGGGTCTGGCCCCACCGCCACGACACCGGCGGGTTCTTCGTCGCCGTGCTCGAACGGGGAGGGGAGCCCCGATCTGCCGGGTCGTCGGTCCCATCGGAGCTGGAGTCGCCGGCCGGGTCGCCGGCCGGGGGCGCCGCCCGGACAGGGTCGGCGGGCGTGCTCCACGCCTTCGAGGAGGTCGACCGGGAGCGCTGGCTCGATCCCGTGATCGAGCGCTTCGGCTTCCCGGCGGAGACCTTCGACGGCCTCCGGCTGGTGCGCCACGGCGCCAAGACCCTCGCCGTCGTCGCCCGAGACCTGGCGCCGCCGGCCCACCCGGCGCCGCAGTCGTTCGGCCTGTCGTTCCTCCATGCGGGCATGCGCCATCCGAAGCTCACCACCCCCGCGGCGATGGCGTTCGGGGCCGCGGCGCGGCGTAACGTCCTCGATCTCTCTGCGGAGGACCGTGGGCGGGCGGGCGTCTACCTGGCGCGCGGCGACCTGGACCTCTCCGCCGCCGACGCCGCGACCCTGACCGGCCCCGGCTACGTCCTCGTCCGCTGGGCCGGCGCGACCCTCGGCGTCGGCTGGTTCCGGCCGGCGGCCGGCGGGGGCGGCTCGGTGCGCAGCCTGTTTCCGAAACGCTGGCTGTAGCGCCGGGCGGCCCGGTCCGGAGTGCGGGGTCACGCAGACATCAGCGACAGGTGGCCACGGGCTGCTAGGATCTGCCGCACCTTTCTTGCGCACCGCTTCCCATCCGTCTCCGGGCCCGTCCCGGGAGGAGGAGCCTCTGATGCAGTCCATCCGCTGGCCGCGCGTCCTCTTCGGCGGCATCCTCGCCGGCCTGGTGATCTTCATCCTCGAAGGGATTACCTCGCTCGTCTACGCCGAGGAGATCACCCTGTCCCTGGCGAACCACGACCTGGCCCTGGGGCAGGGCGCCCGGCACATGGCGCTCTACGCCCTCTTCTGCGCCGGCGCCGGCTGGGGTGCCGTCTGGCTCTACGCGGCGATCCTGCCGCGGTTCGGCGCCGGCATCCGGAGCGCCGTCATCGCCGGGCTCGCGACCTGGGCCCTCTGGTTCATCCCCGCCACCCTGAGCTGGATCGCCCTCGGTCTCCTGGCGCCCTGGGTGGTCGCCTACTCCCTCTCTGTCGCGCTCGTCGAATCGGTCGCCGCGGCGTTCGTCGGCGCCTGGATCTACCCGGACCCGGACGCCGCCCGGGGCTGAGCCCACGGCCGGTCCGCGAGGAGCTCCCGCAGACGGTCGATGGGGATCGCCTCGGTCGTGCCGCGGTCGCCGGTCACCGTGGTCGCCCGGGTGAGGGAGTTGTCGATCGCCTCCTCGACCGCCTCGACGGCGGCGAGGAAGAGCGGGCTCATGGCGTCGTTGGTGACTTCGTTGGCGGTGAGGTTGAGGCCGTCGGCCGCATCGGGGATCGTCCGCGCGGTGGAGAAGGCGATGACGAAATCGCCGGAACCGTTGCTCATGAACGAGCCGACGCGGCCGAGGGCGAGGATGGCGCGCTTGGCCAGGCGGCGGAGGTTGCGCGGCGAGAGCGGTGCGTCCGTCGCCAGGACGATCATGCACGAGCCGTCGCCCGCGCCCGGCTGCGCCAGTGCGTCCTTGTAGGCGTAGCGGCCGAGGGCCTCGCCGACCGGTACCCCGTCGATCCGCAGGATGCCGCCGAAGTTGCTCTGGACCAGGGCGCCGACGGTCCAGCCGCCCATGGCCTCGGGGAGCGCGCGCGACGAGGTGCCGATGCCGCCCTTCCAGCCGAGCGCCCGGGTCCCCATGCCGGCGCCGACCGATCCCTCTTCGACCGGCGCTCGCGGCGGCGACTGCTGGGCCGCCCGGATCGCCGCGCGGACGTCCGCCGGGGTGATCGGCAACGCCCGGATGTCGTTCAAGTAGCCGTCGTTGGTCTCGCCGACCACCGCGTTCACCGAGGGCACGTCTTCGTTGCCCGGCTGCTGCAGGGTCCAGGCGACCACGGTCTGGACGGCGGTGCCGACGGCCAGGGTGTTGGTGAGGACGATGGGCGTCTCGATGGTCCCCAGCTCCTCGACCTGGAGGAAGCCGGCGGCCTTGCCGAACCCGTTGCCGACGTAGACCGCCGCCGGCACCTTGTTCTGGAAGAGGTTGCCGCCATGGGGGAGGATGGCGGTCACGCCGGTGCGGATGGTGTCGCCCTCGATCACCGTCCGGTGGCCGACGCGGACGCCGTCGACGTCGGTGATGGCGTTGACCGGGCCGGGCGGCAGGATGCCGGGTGTGACCCCCAGGTCCCGGATGCGGGGCCGGGGCGGGTCGGCACCCTGGGCGGAGGCCACGCCGGCAGAGGCGATCGAGAGGGCGGCGACCGCGAGGAGCAGGGCGAGCGTCACGGCGAACGTCACGGCCAACTGGGGCGCGCGGACGGGGCGGCGCGGAAGCTGTGTGTCCATGGTGGCCCGAGTATGACGCCTCGGAGCGAGTAAACTGGCGGCCCTCTTGCCCTCGATCGAGCGCGGATGACGAAGAAGACCGGCCAGAAACCCACCCAGAAGAGTGCCCGAAGCGCCACCGTTCCAGGAGCGCCGCGCGGTCGCCGGACGGAGCGGTGGCGGAGCGCCCTCCGCTGGACCCCGGCGCTGGTGACCTCGGTCCTCATCCCCCTCGCGTCGCCCTGGCTCGGACCCCTGCGCGGGGCGATCGAGGCCCGGCTCGGCGGCCACTACGCGGACGTCTTGGAGATCGCCCTCGTCGCCATCGCCCTGGCCGGCTTCGGAACGGTGGTGGCGTCGATCCGCGACCACCGGCTGCCGCGCTACGGCCTGCTCGCTCTCGCCCTGGTTCTGGTCGTTCTCCAGGTGCTGTTCTGGGGCCACGGCAACCGCCGGGTGGACATGGTCGAACGGGTCCACCTGGTGGAGTACGCCCTGGTCGTCGCGCTCTATTACGCGGCGCTCCGGCCGCGGTTCCGGGACCCGGCGCTGCCGGTTCTCGCGGTCCTGGCGGGCACGCTTGTGGGCGTGGCGGACGAGACCGTCCAATGGCTGAGCGCGGTCCGGGTGGGCGAACTGCGGGACGTCGCGCTCGACGCCTGGGCGGCGGTGATCGGCGCGCTGGTCGTTCTCGCCCTGGCGCCTCCCGCGACCATCGAGTGGCGGCCGGCGCCGTCCTCAATCCGCGCCGTGCGCCGGCTGCTCCTCGTCACGCTGCTGGCGTGCGCCGCCCTGTTCGACCGGATCGGCGTCGGCACGGTGATCGACGACCCGGCCGCGGGCTCGTTCGTCTCCCGCTTCGCCCCCGCGGACCTGCTCGCGGCGAGCGACCTCCGGGCCGCCCGGTGGGCCCGGACACCGCCACACCATCCGCTCCGGCCCCTCGATCGGGAAGATCCCTTCCTCGCGGAGGCCGGCTCCCACGCCCTGGTGCGCAACCTCGCGCTGGCCCACAAGGCGTACCGCAAGGCCTACTTCGAGAACCTGATTCTCGAGCGCTGGTACGCGCCCTACCTGGACCTGCTCTCGTTCGCCAACGGCCGGCCCAACCGTTGGACCCCCGCGATGCGGGCGTCGATCGTGGCCCAGGTCGAGAAGCGGGGCGCCCCCCGCCCGGGGCCCTACCGCAGTTCGGCCCTCCGCACCCGGCTGGTGACCGTGCCGCGGAGCCTGCTCTGGGGCGGGGTGGTGGTGCTGGCGGCGGGTCTCTGGGGCGGCGGGCAGTGGCTGGAAGGGCGACTCCGGCGGCCGCCGGACGAGCCCCGGGAGCGGCCTCTTGCTGGTAAGGTGAGCCTGTCGATTGCGCCCGGCGAAACCTTCCCGGCAGGCGCGGCACTGGTGGATGAGGAGGAGTGATGACCGAGACGTCGAAGACCTGGATCGTCTACCTGGCGGGCGAGATCCACAGCGACTGGCGCGAGCGGATCGCCCGCGGCGTGCGCGAGGCGGACCTGCCGGTCGAGCTGACCGCCCCGGTGACCGACCACGGGGCGAGCGACGACTGCGGCGTGGCGATCCTGGGTGAGGAGGCGTCGAGCTTCTGGAAGGACCACAAAGGGGCCGGTGTCAACTCGATCCGCACGCGCGCCATGATCGAGGAGGCCGACCTGGTGGTGGTCCGGTTCGGCGACAAGTACCGCCAGTGGAACGCCGCGTTCGACGCCGGCTACGCCGCGGCCCTGGGCAAGCCGATCGTCACCCTCCATCCACCGGACCTGGGCCATGCCCTCAAGGAGGTCGACGGCGCCGCCCGCGCGGTGGCCCAAGAGCCCGAGCAGATCGTCGACCTGCTGCGCTATGTCATCCGGGGCGAGCTGCCCTCTTGAACGGACCGGACCCCATGAACGACGCGCCGGCCGGATCGTTTCGTGACCGCTGCGAGGACGAGATCGTCGGCCTCCATCGGTTCTTCCAGCGCTGGTACCTGGGCGAATGCGACCCCCACGGCGAGGAGTTCTCCCGGGTGAGCGACGTCCTCACCGAGGACTTCCGCATGGTCAACCCGGACGGCGTCCAGGTGGCGCGGAGCGACCTGCTTTCCGGCCTCCGCGCCAGGCACGGCACCAAGCGCGAGGGCTTCCAGATCGAGATCGAGAACGTCACCTACCGGATGCTCGGACGCGGTCTCGCCGCGGTCACCTACGAGGAGTGGCACGAGGAGGGGCGGCACCGGAAGGGCCGACTGTCGACCGCGATCTTCCGCGACCACGACGACGCACCGAACGGCGTCGAGTGGGTCCACGTCCACGAGACGTGGCTGCCAGGCTGAACCGGATCTCCCCCCATCCCCTCGATCCCCTTCCCACCAGCGGAGGGAAGGGGACAATCCACTGGAGCTCCCCCCATCCCCTCGATCCCCTTCCCACCCTCGCGGGGGGAAGGGGACGCCCCCTCCCGACGTGCCTTGGTCGTTCCCGGGGCGGTGCCGGGCTCAGGTGACGGCAGCTCGCTGTTGGTGCTCGGGCCGGTCCCACTCGCGGCCGGTCAGCACCTCTTTCAAGTGCTGGACGGCGTCCCAGACGTCGGCGAACCGCAGGTAGAGGGGCGCCAGGCCGAAGCGCAGCACGTCCGGCGTCCGGAAATCCCCGATCACGCCCCGGGCGATGAGCGCCTGGATCACGGCGTAGCCCTCCGGGTGGCGGAGCGCCACCTGGCTGCCGCGGTGGGCGGCGTCGCGCGGGCAGGCGATCTCCAGCTCTCCGCCGCACTCCTGTTCGACCAGCTCCAGGAAGAGCTGCCCCAGCGCCATCGACTTGGTGCGCAGCGCGCCGAGGTCGACCTCGGCGAACAGGTCGAGCGCTGCGTCGAGGGCGGCGAGCGACAGGATCGGCGGCGTGCCGCACAGGAACCGGGCGATGCCGTCAGCAGGACGGTAGTCCGGGGAGAGCTCGAACGGCGCGGCGTGGCCGAGCCAGCCCTGGAGTGGCGAGCGGATCGCCTGTTGGTGGCGCCGGGCGACGTAGAGGAACGCCGGGGCGCCCGGGCCGCCGTTCAGGTACTTGTAGCCGCAGCCGACGGCGAGATCGGCTCCCGCCGCGCCCAGGTCGACCTCGACGGCGCCGGTCGAGTGGGACAGGTCCCAGAGCATCAGGGCGCCGGCCGCGTGGACCCGCTCCGTGACCTCGGCCATGTCGTAGAGCGCGCCGCTCCGGTAGTCGACGTGGGTGAGCATCACCACCGCCACGTCCGGACCGAGCGCGCTCTCGATCGGGTCGATCTCCTCGCGCCCGACCGCCCGGACTTGGAAGCCGTCGCCGCGGAGGCGCGTGAGGCCGTCGGCGATGTAGAGATCGGTGGGGAAGTTGTCCCGCTCGGAGACGATCGTCCGCCGGTCCGGGCGGAGCGCGAGCGACCCGGCCAGCAGCTTGAACAGGTCGACCGAGGTCGAGTCGGCCACCGCCACCTCGTCCGGGTCGGCGCCGATGAGCGGCGCGATCTTGGCGCCGACCGCAAGCGGCAGGTCGATCCACCCGTGCACGTTCCAAGAGCGGATCAGGTCCTGCCCCCACTGGCGGTCGACGACCTCGCCGAGCCGTTCGCGGACGCTCCGCGGCAGCGGGCCGAGGGAGTTTCCGTCCAGGTAGATCACCTCCTTCGGCAGGTCGAAGCGCTCCCGCAGGGCGCTCGAGGGGTCGCGGTGGTCGCGGGCGGCACAGTCGGCGCGGGTGATCATGGGTCGGTCTCCCGGGGGTGTGGAATGTCGCGGTCATCGTCGCGGCCACGGTCGCGGACCCGCTCGAGGTCAGGGTCGAGGTCAAGTCCGTCGAGGCGGGGAGCGGGCCGGGGGGCGAGCTCGGCGCGGAGGAACCGGCCGATGCGCTCGATCGCCTCGTCCCCCTCGGGCACCATGCCGGCGAAGAGCTGCCAGCCGTGGACCATCTCCGGCCAGACGTCGAGCCCCACCGGGACGCCGGACTGTTCCAGGCGCTCGGCCAGCCGGGTCGAATCGGACCGCAGGACCTCCGCGTCGCCCACCTGGATCAGCGTCGGCGGCAGGCCGTGGAGGTCGGCGTAGAGCGGCGAGATGCGCGGGTCGGTGCGGTCGGCGCCGGCCGCGTAGAGGGCGGCCATCCGCTCCAGGGCCGGCCGATCGAACAGCGGATCCGCGGCGGCCCGGGTCTCCAGGCTCTCGCCGGTGCACGCGAGGTCGGTCCAGGGGGAGAGGCAAACCAGCGCCGCGGGCAGGGGACAGCCGGACGCTCGCAGGGCGGCGGCCGCCGCCACCGCCAGGCCGCCACCTGCCGAGTCCCCGACGACGGCGATCGTCTTCATCCGTCGGGGCGCGCCGATCGAGCCGGCTTCGTCCAGGTCGCCGGCCGCGCGGATCGCGGAGGCGCCGCTGGCGGGGGCGGCATCGGGCGTTCCGCCAGCTTTTGGGAGCGGGGAACCGGACGGGGCGGAGGAGGTGCCGCCTTCGAGCAGTGAGCCGAGGACGGCCCGTGCGTCGTCGAACGCGGCGGGGAACGGGTGCTCCGGGGCGCGCCGGTAGTCGACCTGGAGCACGCGCGCACCGACGGCACGAGCCAACCGCGCCGCCAGCGCCCGGTGGGAGGCGAGCGAGCCGCTGACGTAGCCGCCGCCGTGGAAGAAGACCAGCGCGCGGCTTGATGCTGGCTCCTCCGGGCCGTCGGCCGTCACCCATTCGCACGCCACCCCGCCGACCGCCACCGGCTCGGTTCGGTACGGGTCGGGCTCCGGCAGGATGCGCACGAACTCCTCGAGCTCCCGGCGCGAGGTCACCGGGTCGGTGAAGCGGTTCCCGGTGCGCGCGCGGAAGACGGTGCGGAGGGTCTTGAAGCCGGGGCTTGGCATGGTGGTGGGGGAGCCGGGTCGATCCGAAAAGCGGATCGCGCGAGACTATCAAGCCCGGTCGTCGAGCCCCGTGAGGGCGCTCGGGCCCCGGACCTCACCCGCTTGCCCGGTCGACGATCGTCTTCAGTGGGAACAGGTTCGACCGGTAGGAGGAGGCCAGGCAGGATCGGCCCGGTAGGATCGACCTCCATGAGCCCGGCTGAGCCCTCCAACGTCCCGTCCACCGTGGACGGCTTCCCCGTGCGCTACCCGCGAGAGCGCGACCTGGTCGAAGGACGCCTCGTCCGCCGGTACAAGCGCTTCCTCGCCGATGTCCAGATCGGCTCCGGGAAGGCGGCCGAGGTCATCACCGCCCACTGCGCCAACACCGGCGCCATGGAAGGCCTCACCCGCCCCGGCCTCCGCGTCTGGATCGCCCGCGCCACCAACCCGAAGCGCAAGCTCGGCTGGGACTGGGAGCTGGCCCAAGGCCCCGAAGAGCTCGGCGGCCGCATCTTCGGCGCCCACACCGCCGTGCCCAACCGCCTCGTCCACCGCCTGATCGACGACGGCCACCTGCCCTGGCTCGAGCCGGTCGACGAGCTCACCCCCGAAAAACCCTACGGCGAGCGCTCTCGGATCGACTTCTGGCTCAAGAGCGGCCCGACCGAGACCTTCCTCGAGGTCAAGAACTGCCACCTCGTCTACCCGGACGACCGCGCCTACTTCCCCGACGCCGTCTCCGCCCGCGCCGTCAAACACTTAGAAGAGCTCGCCGCCGTCGCCCGCTCCGGCCACCGCGCCGAAGTCCTCTTCGTCTGCCAGACCGGCCCCGTCACCGCTGTGCGCCCCAGCGACCTCCACGACCCCACCTTCGCCGCCACCGCCCGTCGCGTCGCGGCCCAGGGGGTCCGCTTCCGGGCGCTCGCCGTCACCAACACTCCGGAGGAGATCGTCATCGAAGGCACCGTTCCGGTCGACCTGGAGCCATACGCGACCGAGCAGATCACCACCTGGCGTGGGCAGCTGCGCGGGGAAGGGTGAGGCCGCTCCACCATCCTCACAGCTCCTGGATCCACACCTCCGGGTGCGGCCGCGCCAGCCGCCTCAGGTCGTCCGGGTCGCCGGTGAGGATGTGGGCTCCGCCGGAGGCTGGTCCCGTCAAGCCCGGTCGATCGGGAACGCCAGCACGTCGTCGATCGTCTCGGCGCCCGCGGCGAGCATGACCAGTCGGTCGAGGCCGAGGGCGACGCCGGCGCACGCGGGCATGCCGGAGGCGAGGGCCGCCAGCAGCCGTTCGTCGAGCGGCACGTCGGGCAGGCCTTGCGCTTGCCGCGCCGCCCGGTCGGCTTCGAAGCGCCGGCGTTGCTCCGCCGGGTCGGTCAGCTCGTGGAAGCCGTTGGCCAGCTCGACCCCTTCGACGAACACCTCGAAGCGCTCGGCCACCGCGGTCCCGTCCGGCTCGGTGCGCACGCGGGCGAGCGCCGCCTGGCTGGCCGGGTAGTCGTAGAGGTAGGTGGTCCGGCCCCGGCCCAGGTGGTCCTGGACCGCGGAGACCATCAGGAGGTCGAGCCAGGCGTCCCGGTCGTCGCCCAGGTCGGGGAGCGTGACGACCTTGGCGCTCTCGGCTCCCTCGGCGGCTTCGTTCGGCCGGGAGCCTTCGCGCGCGGCCTCCACCAACTCGTCGAGCGTAGCCGCCAGCGGATCGACCCCGGCGTGGCGCCGGAACGCGTCGCGATAGGTCAGCCGCTCCGCGGGCGTCTTCTTCGAGCCCAGCACCGCGGCCAGGAGCTCATCGACCTCGTCCATCAGAGCGTGGTGGTCGAAGCCGGGCCGGTACCACTCGAGCAGGGTGAACTCCGGGTTGTGCCGCCGGCCGGACTCGCCGTCTCGGAAGGCGCGGCCGAGCTGGAAGATCGGTCCCGACCCGGCGGCCAGGAGCCGCTTCATGGCGTGCTCGGGGGAGGTCTGGAGGAAGAGGGTGCGCTCGCGGAAGCTGGTGGCGAAGGAGAGCAGGTGGGGGTCGGGAGCGGGCGCCGCCGCGAGGGCCGGGGTCTCCACCTCCAGCACCCCGCGGTCGGCGAAGAAGAGGCGCGTCGCGGCGAGCAACCAGGCCCGGAGACGGAGCGCCTCCAGGCTGGCCGTGGGACGCCAGTCCGGAGGGTTCACCTACTCCTTCGCCCGCGAGATGTACTCGCCGGTCCGGGTGTCCACCTTGATCACCTCGCCCTCGGAGATGAACAGCGGCACCTTCACCACGGCGCCGGTCTCGAGCGTCGCCGGCTTCGAGCCGCCGCTCGAGGTGTCGCCGCGCACGCCCGGGTCGGTCTGGACGATGGTCAGGATCACGTGGTTCGGCGGCTCGACCGAGATCGGGTGGCCGTTCCAGAGGGTGACCGCGACGGTGTCCTGCTCCTTGATCCAGTTGGCCGCGTCGCCCACCGCGCTCTCGCCGACCGCGTGCTGCTCGAAGGTCTCCGGGTCCATGAAGTGCCAGTGCTCGCCGTCGTTGTAGAGGAACTGCATCTCGGTCTCGTGGACGTCGGCCCCTTCGATGCTGTCGCTCGACTTGAAGGTGACCTCCTGGACCCGGCCGTCGAGCAGGTCCTTGGCCTTGACCCGGACGAACGCCTGGCCTTTGCCCGGCTTGACGAAGTCGAGATCGACGATGTTGTGGGGGTCGCCGTCGAGCAGGATCTTCAGCCCGTTCTTGAGCTGGTTCATGCTGTAGCTTGCCATCGGTGTCCTCGCTGGTGCCTTGAAAGTGCGTGCGCTTGCTGTGAGACTCGGAGCCCGATGATATCGCGCGCTCCCGGGTCCTTTTCAACGTCTACTACACCGGCCCCGGCCGCCGGCCCTCCGCGCGTTCCGCCACCCTGGCAACGCGCCCTCGCCGACGCGGTCACGGATCCGGCGGAGCTGCTCCGCCTGCTGGAGCTCGATCCGGAGAGCCTGTCCGGCGGCGCGGCGGGCGTCGAGCGGGCGGCCCGCCTGTTCGGCCTGCGCGTGCCGCGAGGGTACGTGGCGCGCATGCGGCCGGGCGACCCGGCCGACCCGCTGCTCCGGCAGGTGCTGCCCCTCGGAGCGGAGGCGGAGTCGGTACCGGGGTTCGGTCCCGATCCCCTGGACGAGAGGGCGGCCAGCCCCCACCCCGGGCTGCTCCGGAAGTACCGCGGCCGGGCGCTCCTCATCGTCACCGGCGCCTGCGCCGTCCACTGCCGCTACTGCTTCCGCCGCCACTTCCCCTACGCCGAGAACCAGGCCGGCCGATCCGCGTGGCGGGAGGTCCTGGACGCCCTCGCCGCCGATCCGTCGGTGGAGGAGGTGATCCTCTCCGGCGGCGACCCCCTCGCGGCGTCCGACGAGCGGCTGGAGGCCCTGGTCCGGGAGCTCGAAGCGATCCCCCATCTCCGGCGCCTGCGCGTCCACTCGCGGAACCCGATCGTCCTGCCGGAACGGGTGGACGACGGTCTCCTCGGCTGGCTGGCGCCGGCATCGCGCCGGCTCGACCGGGTGCTGGTGGTCCACGCCAACCACGCCCGTGAGCTCGACGCCGCGGTCGCGGCGGCCCTCGGCCGGCTGCGCGCGGCCGGCGTGACGCTCCTCAACCAGTCGGTCCTCCTGGCCGGGGTCAACGACTCGGTCGCCGCCTTGGCCGACCTGTCGCGGGCGTTAGTGCGGGTGGGGGTGCTGCCCTATTACCTGCACCTGCTCGACCGGGTGGCCGGTGCCGCCCATTTCGAGGTGCCGGAGGAGCGGGCCCGGCGCCTGGCCGGGGAGCTCGCGGCTTCCGTCTCCGGCTACCTGGTGCCGAAGCTGGTGCGGGAGGTGCCGGGGGCGCCCGCGAAGGTCGTGGTCTCCCCGATTCTGCCCTGATCGCCGGGCAGGCAACGCCTCCGGCGCGGCTCCTCGGGCGGGGGCGTGTGCCGCCCTCCGCTAGTCGTCCGCCGCGCGCAGGCGGCGTCTCCGGCGCCGTGGCCCGATGCCGGCTTGGATCGCGACGCCGACCACCACCAGCAGGGCGAACGCGAGCAGGGTGGCCGCCGGCTCCAGGTCGAGCGCTTCGACGATCAGGGCGGCACCGGCCAGGGACGAGAGCAGGATGAGCGCGGTCTCGAACAGCCAGAGGGCGAGGATCGCGCAGACGACACCGGCGATCAGCACGATCACCAGGTGGGGCCCGGTGACCGTGCCGTTCGCTCCGCCCAGGGCGCCGAGCGCGACGTAGCCGCCGAGCAGGAAACCGGCGAGACCGATCGCGACCTTCTGCAGAAAGATGGCCAGGAAGACGCCCGCGACCCCCGCCAGGAGGGCGATGATCAGCTCCAACCCTTCGGTCCTGGCACCCAGGTAGCGCTGCGCCATGTCGTAGGCGAACAGGAACCCGAAGACGCCGACCACGAGCCAGAAAATGCGCCGGCCGGCGAGCAGGAGGGCGGCGCCGAAGAGCAGGGCGACGGCCGGGCCGCCCGGGATGTCGAAGGGGAGGATGTCGGGCATGGCCCGGCTAGTCTAATACCTCTTCCGACGCGCCCGGTGCGCGGTGGCGTAGCGCGCCGTGGAATAATGGGCGGTGATGCATACAGGAGCGATTCCCCAAGACTTCGTCGCCACCACGGACGTTTCCTTCAAGACCCTCGGTCTGAGCGACGCGCTCGTCGACACCCTCGAAGAGATCGGCTTCGAGCACCCGACGCCGATCCAGGCGGGCGTGATCCCCGAGGCCCTCGACGGGCACGACGTCATCGGGCTGGCCCAGACCGGCTCCGGCAAGACGGCGGCGTTCGTCCTGCCGATGGTCGAGCGACTGCGTTCCGGCGGCGGCATCCACGGCCTGATCCTCTCGCCGACCCGCGAGATCGCCCTCCAGACCAAGGCGTTTCTCGACCTGCTGAGCCGCGATCATCACCTGAAGAGCGCCTGCCTGATCGGCGGCGTCAAGTACGGTCCGCAGCTCAAGGAGCTCCGCGCCGGGCCGGACGTCGTCGTCGCCACCCCCGGCCGCCTGCTCGACCACGAGGAGCGCGGCACCGTTCGCCTGGGCGGCGTCAAGGAGTTGGTCATCGACGAGGCGGACCACATGCTCGACCTCGGCTTCCTGCCCCAGGTCCAGCGGGTGCTCGAGCGGCTGCCCCGGTCCCGGCGCACCATGCTCTTCTCGGCGACCATGCCGGAGCCGGTCGAGCGGCTGGCCAACCGCTTCCTGGACGACCCAGTGCGGGTCGATCTGCGGCCGGGCACGCGCGCGGCCCAGGGCATCGAGCACCGGCTCTACCTGGTCGATCCGGACGACAAGAAGGAGCTGGTGATGGCGCTCCTGCGCCAGGAGAAGGGCAGCACCCTGGTCTTCACCCGGCGCAAGATCGACGCGGAGTGGCTGTCGAAGGCGCTCGAGAAGGAGAGCTTCGAGGTCGAGCGGATCCACGGCGACCTGTCGCAGAAGCAGCGGGTCCGCGCGCTCTCCGGGCTGCGCCAGGGAGACCACCGCATCCTGGTCGCAACCGACGTCGCCGCCCGCGGCATCGACATCCCGGTGATCGAGCACATCATCAACTTCGACATGCCCGAGACGGTCGAGGACTACATCCACCGCGCCGGCCGCACCGCGCGGGGCTCGGCCGAGGGGGCGGTTTCGTCGATGGCCACCTGGAAGGACAAGCCGCTGATCCGCGAGATCGAGAAGGCGCTCGGCGAGCGGCTCCCGCGGATGGAGGCGGCCGGCGTGGAGGCGTACAAGGAGCTCCGCACCCGGCGCCCGATGGGCGATCTGAAAAAGGGCAAGAAGAAGATCCGGCGAAAGCTCTAGGGACGCCCCCTCCCACTGAGCTCGTTCGGAGTGCCGGCTACTTGCGCTTGCGGCGGGGTCGGCGCTCCGGTTCAGCGTGGACGGGGTCCTCGGGCCAGGCGTGCTTGGGGTAGCGCCCGGCCAGCTCCTTGCGGACCTGGGGGTACGTGCGCTGCCAGAAGCCGGCCAGGTCGTCGGTGATCTGTTGGGGGCGCATGTTTGGGGCCAGCAGGTGGAGCAGGACCGGCACCCGCCCGCCGGCCACCCGCGGCGTCTCGGCACAGCCGTACATCTCCTGGATGCGCACCGCGAGGACCGGTGGCTCCTCGCCGTCGTAGCGCAGGCGGATCTTGCTGCCCGTCGGCACCTCGATCCGCTCCGGCGCCTCCTGGTCGAGCGCCACGCTCTGGGCGTGGCTCAGGGCGCCGCGCAGGAAGTCGAGCAGCGGCGCCCGGCGGAGCTCGGCGAACGACCGCCGGCCGGTGGCGAGGGCCGGCAGCAGCTCTCGCAGCGTCTCGTCCCCCAACTCGGGCAGCTCGAGCTCCGGGTGCCAGTGGCGGAGGAACCGGACCCGCGCGCGGAGCTCCGCGACCGCCGGCTGATCGAGCGGCAACGCCCGCTCCAGGTCGGCCGCGCCGGCCTCGGCCAGCACCCGCGCCGCTTCCGCCTCGTCGGTCACCGGCACCTCGCGCTCGTCCAGCACCAGATCCTCGAAGCGGGTCCGGCGGGCGGCGACCACCCGTTCACGCTCCGGATCGAAGGCCACCTCGGTCTCCGTGGTCAGGCTCTCGGCCGGCAGCCAGTCGCGCTCGACGCCGGAGGCGAGACGGACCAGTGCCTCGGCGTGGACCCCCGGACGCCCCGCGTCCAGGTCGACCGCCACGAACAGCTCCGGCTCCAGCACGCCGCTCTCCGGGGCGAGCACCACGCCCTTGCCGCCGACCATCACCCCCTGCCGGCTGCCCGGCGCCCGCCGGCGGGCCAGGCGGTCGGGGTGGGCGGCGAAGACCGCGCGGAGGAGCGCAGACTCAGGGTCGTCGGCGGTGGAGACCGTGTCGCTCTCTTGGTCGAGCGCCGCGCTCGCGAGCGACACCAGCCGGTCCCGCACGCCGAGGACGAAGCGGGCGGCGGCCGGCCGGAGCCGGAGGGGGCCGATCAGGGGGTGATCCCAAGGCTCGCGGCCGGCGCGGTCGAACGCTTCGAGGACCTCCAGGCGGTCGAGCAGGTCCGAGCGGGTCCCATGGACGGCGGCGCGGCGATCGGCGCCGTCGCCGCCGGCCCGGCGGAACGGAGGGCGCTCGGAGAGCATGGCGGCGGCCAGGGCGGCGCGCGCTGTCTGACCCCCCCGGTGCCCCGCGACCAGAAGGCGGGCGAGGCGCGGATGGACCGGCAGTCGGGCCATGGTCCGCCCCAGGGCGGTCAGTCCGTGGTCGTCCAGGGCGCCGAGGCGGTGGAGGAGGTCGCGCGCCGCGGCCAGCACCTCCGGCGGCGGCGGATCGAACCAGGGGAACGCGGCGAGCTCGGTTTCGCCCCAGGCCAAGAGCTCGAGCACGGCGCCCGAGAGCTCGACCCGGAGCACCTCGGGCAGGTCCTCCTCCGCCAGAGCTCGCTGCTCGATCTCGGGCCAGAGGCGCAGGCAGATCCCTGGGCGCTCTCGTCCGGCGCGGCCGGCGCGCTGGTCGGCCGAGGCGCGGCTGATCCGGACCAGCGCCAGCCGGTTGAGACCGGAGCCCGGGTCGTGGCGCATCTGGCGGGCCAGGCCGGTGTCGACGACGGCGGTGATCCCCTCGACGGTCACGGAGCTCTCGGCGACGTTGGTGGCCAGGACCACCTTCCGGCCGTCGCTCGCCCGGCCCGAGCGACGGAGCGCCGCGTCCTGCTCGGCCAGGGGGAGCGAGCCGTGGAGCCGCACCAGGTCCAGGCCGGCGCGACCCGCCAGCGGCCGCAACGTCTCCTCGGTCCGGGCGATCTCGCCGACACCGGGGAGGAAGACCAGCAGGTCGCCCGGGGTCTCCTGAATCAGCCGCTGGACGCCGTCGGCCGCGGCGCCGGCGATCCCCCGCGGGGTCCGCGCGAGCGGCCGGTCGCCGTAGCGGATGGTGACCGGGTGAAGCCGGCTGCCGGTCTCGATCACCGGCGCCGGGCCCTCGTCCGTAGCCAGGTAGCGGGCCGCCGCGCCGGGGTCGAGGGTCGCCGACATCAGCAGCACCCGCAGGTCGGGCCGCACCTCCGAGCGCACCCGCTGGACCATGCCGAGGCCGAGATCCGCCTGGAGGCTCCGCTCGTGGAACTCGTCGAAGACCACCAGGGCGACGTCGTCCAGGAACGGGTCGGCCTGAAGCATCTGGACCAGGATCCCCTCGGTGACCACCAGCAGCCGGGTATCCCGGCCCGCCTTGCGGTCGAGCCGCACGTGGTAGCCGACCCGCCCGCCCAGCCGCCAGCCCCGCTCGGCGGCGATCCGCCCGGCGGCGGCACGGGCGGCGAGCCGCCGTGGCTCGAGCACCACGACCTTGGGGCGCCCGGCCGGGCCCTGTCCCGGGTCGGGGGCCGCCAGCGATTCCAGCAGGGCCGGCGGCACGCGGGTGGTCTTGCCGGAGCCGGTCGGCGCCTTGAGCACGGCGGCGCCGCGGGCCGCCAGGGCGGCCGCCAGCTCGGCGAGGACGGAGTCGACCGGAAGGGGGGAGAAAGCCATCGGCGCTATGGTCCCACGGCCCGCCGGGGGCCGCCTGGCCTCGATACACTCCCTTCGATGAGAGCGCGCTTCGACAGAGCAGACGAGGATGGACGAGACGAACGGTTGACCCTGGCGTTCGACGACGCGGAGGCGGTCGTGGCGTTTCTGGAGAATGCCAAGAGCCAGGAGGGCTTTCTGGCGCCGCTACCCGCGGATGCCGCCGCCGCACCACCGGCCCGGGGACGGGAGCTGACCGTGGCGCTCGAGGCGCCGGGCGGGTTCGAGATGTCGTTTCCCGCCGCCGTGCTCCACGTCTTCGGACCGGCCGGAGGAGGCGAGGAGGTGACGGCCGCCCTCCAGCGGGTCGACTGGGGTCCGGCCCGGGACGCCGAGGCCCGTCGCAAGCTGGCCGCCGCACGCAGCGAGAAGGCCGGGGACAGCGAGTCGCTGGGGGAGTCGCTGGGCGCGTCGCCGATCTTCCGTATCCAGAAGATGACGCCGCCGGAGAAGGCCCGGTTGGCGCGCAAGGCGAACCGGACCGAGCGCCAGATCCTGCTCCGCGAGACGGCACCCCTGGTGACCATGGCCCTGCTCAACAACCCGCACATCGAGGCGGACGACGTGGTCCAGATCGTCAAGTCGCCCTACACGCCGGGAGGGGTGCTGAAGAGGGTCGCCGGCGACCGCCGCTGGCTGGCGAACAACGAGGTGCGCCAGGCGCTCGTCCGCAACCCCCAGACCCCGGCGCCGCTCGCCATCCGGCTGCTGCCGGGCCTGCCCACGCGGGTGCTCCAGGCGCTCGCCCGGAGCGGCGAGGCGCGCGAAGACCTGAGAAAAGCTGCACTCAAGCTCTACCTGAAGCGTACAGGAAAATAGGGCTTGGCGCATTCGTCCCTTTGCGCGTTGCAGTGCAGTTGAGGGGTATGGCAGCATGCGTTCGGCCGTGCCCACCTCCGACAACGTCTTCACTGATCACGCCGCCGCACCCGGCCTCTGGGAGCGGCTGTGGCAGCGTCCGGAGTCCCAGCTCAGCGACGCCGGCTTCCACGGCGAGATGCTGGTCGCCGGCGTCCGCCTCCTGGTGGTCCTGATCCTGGTCTACATCCCCGCCGACGAGTACCTCGGCGCCGGGTTCTGGAGCGGCACGTCACGCGATCCGCGGGCGCTCCTGACCGCGGCCGTGGCCGCCCTCGTCGGCTCGCTGCTGATCTACTCGGCGGTGAACCGCAACTGGGGGCGATCGTGGATCGGCTTCGCCAGCAGCATGCTCGACGTCACCCTGGTCAGCGGGCTCCTCGGCGTCTTCCTGGTCCTCGACCGGCCCCACGAGGCGGTCAACAACGCGGTCATCTTCCCGGCCTACTTCCTGGCGATCGCGGCGACCAGCCTGCGCTACGACTCCCGCGTCTGCCTGGTCACCGGCAGCCTGGCCGTCGCCGAGTACGGCACCATCGTGTTTCTCGCCCAGCACTTCTGGGACCTGGACTCGCCGGTGTACGCACCGTACCGGCACGGCATGTTCTCGTGGGACGTCCAGATCGCGCGGCTGGTGGCGTTGAGCGCGGCGACCCTGCTCGCCACGACCATCGTGGTGCGGGCCCGCGAGCTGCGCACCATGTCCTCGCGCGACCGGTTCACCGGCCTGCTGAACCGGGCGACGCTCGACGAGCGCCTGCGTCGCGGGTGCGACTATGCCCAGGCCATGGGGACCGAGCTCGCGGTGGCGATGATCGACATCGACCACTTCAAACGGTTCAACGACACCTACGGCCACGCGGGCGGTGACGAGGCGCTGCGCAGGGTGTCGGACATCCTGCGCCGGTCGTTCCGGGAAACCGACGCGGTGGCGCGCTACGGCGGTGAAGAGTTCTGTGTGCTGCTCACCGACGTGGGCATCCAGCAGGCCGGCTCGCTGTTCGAGCGCATCCGGCGGACGGTGGAGGCCCAGGAGATCCCGCTCTCCGGCTGGCCGGAGCCGGCCCGCCTGACGGTTTCGATCGGCGTCGCCGTCTTCCCCGGGGACGGCGCCACTCCGCGGGACGTCCTGGAGCGTGCCGACCGGCGGCTCTACGAGGCGAAGCTCGCCGGGCGCAACCGGGTCGGCACCCCCGCCTGATCCGCGCCCCCGGGGACGGCTCCCGGCGAGCCGCTCGAAACGTCCTCGCGTCTCTGTCTCAATCCCGGGTACGCGCTGCACTCTTCTAACGATGCCCCCGGCGGCGGCCTCGCCACGCTCGCGCTGCGCGCCGGACGGACCCCCTGGAGCCATCGAGGCAACGCTTTCCCGTGCGCACCGCGGGAGGAGGGAGATCGCAGGAATGAAGCTCGGAGACGTGCTGAAGAAGGAGCGCGAGAAGAAGGGCCTCTCGACCGCTGAAGTGGCAGAGAGCCTCGGCATCAAAGAGAAGGAATACGATGCCCTCGAGGCGGGGGAGTCCCCGGCCGAGGACTGGGGACCGCACCTGGCCCAGATCGCCATCGCGCTCGAGACCCCGACGTCGCGCCTGCTGGCGGAGAGCGGCCGCTTCGCCGACACCAAGAAGGGCCAGGCGGGCGGCTTGATCAAGGGCCATCGGGAACGCCGGGAAAAGACCGTGGCGGAGATGGCCGAGGCGGTCGGGATCTCGGAGAAGGAGTACGCCAAGGTCGAGGCGGGCGACTCGCCGATCGAGGTCTACGGACCCCTGATGCTCGGCTTCGCCGAAGCGATCGAGCAGCCGGTGTTCAACCTGTTCTATCCCTGCGGCCTGCCCTTCCAGGAGCTCGACGACTATCCCTGATCGATCGGGCCCTGATCGGGTCAGGCGGTCCTGGAATAAATCACCACCTCACCTTTGTCATTCGCTCCGTGATCTGAACGGTTGAACGGAGTGAGGTTCCTACGATGAGCGAAGCGACAACGACGAGCCCAGATACCCAAGCCGGGGAGACCCGCCAGTTCCAGGCCGAGACGCGCAAGCTGCTCGACCTGATGATCCATTCGCTTTACTCCCACAAGGAGATCTTCCTCCGGGAGCTGATCTCGAACGCCTCCGACGCCCTCGATCGCCTGCGGTTCGAGTCCCTGCGCGAGGACGGTCCCGAGGTCGGCGAAGATCCGCTCGAGATCCACGTCGAGGCCGATCCGCACGCGCGGACCCTGACCGTGTCGGACAACGGCATCGGCATGAGCCGGCAGGAGGTGATCGACAACATCGGCACCATCGCCCGCTCGGGCAGCCAGGAGCTGGTCCAGAGCCTCAAGAAGGGCGAGGCCGAGGAGACCCTGCTCCAGCTCATCGGCCAGTTCGGCGTCGGGTTCTACTCGGCGTTCATGGCCGCCGACCGGGTCGAGCTAGTGACCCGGCGCGCCGGTGAGGAGACCGGCACCCGCTGGGAGTCGGAAGGTGCCGGCGAGTACACCGTCTCCGATGCCGAGCCGGAGCACCGGGGTACGACGATCACCCTGCACTTGAAGCCGGCCGACGAAGAGGCCGGGATCGACGACTTCACGGACGAGTTCGTCCTGAAGCGAGTGATCAAGCGCTACTCCGACTTCGTCACCTACCCGATCGTCTTGAAGACCGAGCACGAAGAGGTCGAGCGGGACGAGAACGGCGTGCCCAAGGACCCGGAGGTCAAGAAGCGGGTCGTCGAGGAGTCGACGGTCAACTCCCGGGTCCCCGTCTGGACCAAGCCGGAGTCGGAGGTCACCGACGAGGAGTACGCCGAGTTCTACAAGCACATCGCCCACGACTGGAACGACCCGATGGAGCACGTCACGCTCCGGGCCGAGGGGCGTTTCGAATACCAGGCGCTCCTCTTCATCCCGTCCCAGGCGCCCTACGACCTCTTCTACGTCGGCTTCGAGCCGGGGCTCCAGCTCTACGTCAAGCGGGTGATGATCATGGAGCGCTGCGAGGCGCTCCTGCCGCGCTATCTCCGGTTCCTCAAGGGCGTGGTCGAGTCTCCGGACCTGCCGCTCAACGTCTCCCGCGAGATCCTCCAGAGCGACCGGCTGATCCGCGCCATCAAGAAGGGCCTGGTCAAGAAGGTCCTCGACCGGCTGGCCGAGATGAAGAACGCCGAGCCGGAGAGCTACCGCACCTTCTGGGACCAGTTCGGCCGGGCGATCAAGGAGGGGATCGGCGAGGACTTCGACAACAAGGACAAGCTCACTGAGCTGTTGCTCTTCGAGTCGTCGAACGACGAGGAGCAGATGACCACCCTGGCCGACTACGTCTCCCGGATGAAGGACGGCCAGAAGGAGATCTTCTACCTGACCGGCGAGTCGCGCGAGCAGGTGGCGGCCTCGCCCCATCTCGAGGCGTTCCGCGCCAAGGGCGTCGAGGTGCTCTACCTGGTCGACCCGGTCGACGAGCTGCTGGTCCAGTACCTCACGGAGTACGACGGCAAGCGCCTCAAGTCGGCGGGCAAGGGCGAGATCGACCTGGCGGACGAGGAGGAGAAGGAGGAGCGCAAGAAGGAGCTGGAGGAGAAGGAGGAGCAGTTCAAGGGGCTGATGGAGCGCCTGCAGAAGGAGCTCGACGAGCATGTCAAGCACGTCCGCCTCTCCGGCCGGCTGACCTCCTCCCCGGCCTGCCTGGTCGGCGCCGAGCACGACTACAGCCCGCAGCTCGAGAAGCTCCTCCAGAAGGGCAAGGGGGGCGGCCCCAAGCAGCGCCGGATCCTGGAGCTCAACCCGGAGCATCCCGCGGTGGCCAAGATGCGCGAGCACTTCGAGAGCGACCCGGACTCCCTGCCGGTGGCCGACTACGCGCATCTCCTCTTCGGCTACGCCTGCCTGGCCGAGGGCTCGGAGCTGCCCGAGGCGGCGCGGTTCAATCAGGCGGTGGCGACGTTGATGGAGAAGACGTTGTAGCGCTCGGGCGGACGGTACAATCGCCTCGATGTCCCGGACCCGCATTCTGTGCCTGGGTGATCTGCACCTGGGGTGCCGGCCGAGCCGGCTTCCGGCCGATGTCGACCGGGCGTCGACCTCGGTGGCGGCGGTCTGGCGCCGGGCCGTCGAGGCGGCGGTCGAGCACCGTGTCCGGCTGGTGCTTCTCTCGGGCGACGTGGTCCACCGGGCAAACCGGTACTTCGAGGCCTTCGGGCCGCTGGAGGAGGGATTCGCCCGGCTGGCGGGTGCCGGGATCGACGTCTGTGCCGTGTCCGGCAATCACGATTTCGACGTCTTTCCCCGGCTGTCGTCCCTCCTGGCCTCGGACCGCTTCCACCTTCTCGGCGCGGGCGGTACGTGGGAGCGGCTCACCCTGTCCGACGGCGACGGCCGGAGCCTGCTGCACGTGGACGGCTGGTCCTTCCCGCGCCGCGACGTCCGCGACGACCCGCTGACCAGCTACGCCCTCGATCCGCCGGACGACGGTGCGGCCCATCTCGGGCTGCTCCACTGCGACCTGGACGCCGGGCAGTCGACCAACGCGCCGGTCGGCCGGACCGCCCTCGCCGCCGCCGGCCCGGGTGCCTGGGTCCTCGGCCACATCCACAAGCCGGAGGTGTTCGATCTGACCGGCGGCGGGTGGGCCCTCTATCCCGGATCGCCCCAGCCACTCGACCCGACCGAGACCGGGACCCACGGTGCGTGGCTCGTCGAGGTCGACGGTGAGCGCATCGGCCGCCCGGAGCCGCTTCCTCTGGCAACGGTCCGATGGCACGACGTCGCCATCGACCTCGGAGGGGTCGAGACGGGCGAGGCGGCGGAGGCGCGCATCGTGCGAGCGACGCGGGACGCAGTGGCGGACATGGACCTGGAGGGAGAGCCGGAATGGCTGCTCCTGCGCGGCACGCTGAGCGGCCGGACCGGGGCCCATGGAGCCCTGGGAGAGATCCTCGAGCGGCTGACAGAGTCCGCGCCGCTCGAGCTGAGTGGCGCCGGAGCCCGCAGCCGTCTGGTCGAGCTAATGGACCGGACCCGCCCGGCCGTCGACCTCGAGGCGCGTTCCGACGGGGACGACCCCGTGGCGCTGCTGGCGGACCTGCTCCTCGCCCTCGAGAACGGGGAAGGACGGGGAGAGGAACGGGCGGTCGCGCCGGAGCTCGCGCGCGAGGTCCACGCCGGGATGGGCGAGGTGTTCGAGACGAGCTGGGCGCTCGAGGTCGGTTCGCGAGACGACCTGACTGCAGCGGACGAGCGGCGGGTCCTGGCGGACGTCGCGGCGGACCTTTTGGACGCCCTCTTGGAGCAGAAGGAGCGGGGGGACGGCGCGTCCGGCGGTCACGGTGGCGCCGACGGCGAGGTGGGTACCCCGTGAGCGACCGGCTGTGGTTCGAGCGACTGGAGCTCGAGCGCCTCCCCGGGCTCGAGCGGGGTGGCTTCACCCTGGACGGGCTGTCGCCGGGGGTCAACGTCATTCATGGGCCGAACGGCTCGGGCAAGACGACCACCGCGCGGGCGATTCACGCCCTGCTCTGGCCCGAGAACGGCGCGCCGGCCGGGCGGCGCCTGCGGGCCGCGCTCCGGATCGGCGGCGAGCCGTGGGAGATCGAGCTCGACCACGATCGACAGCTCTACCGTGCCGGCGGGGAACGCACCGACCGGCCGGTCCTGCCGCCGGCCGACGTCTCCGACCGCTATCACCTGACGCTCCAGGACCTCCTGGCCACCGAAGGGGCCGGGGGCACTTCCGGCCGGCGGTTCGCCCGCCAGATCGCCGAGGAGCTGGCCGGCGGCTTCGATTTCGAGAGCGCGCGGGAGGTCGTCCACGCGCGCCCGGTCCCGGGGCGGCCCAGGAAGCTGATCGATCGGCACGGGGCGGCGAAGGCGCAAGTCCGAGAGGTCGAGGAGACCCAGCGGCGGTTGCTCGACGAAGAGGCCGAGCTGGGGCGGCTTCGCCGAGAGCTCGAGGCGAGTCGGGAGGCTGCGCGGAAGCTCGAAACGGTCGAAGCGCGGTTAGCGTGGCTCGATGCCCGCGAGGCGGCGGGCGAGGCGGCGCGACGTCTCGCCTCGTACCCGGCGGCGATGGAACGCCTGGTCGGCGACGAGGGCGATCGGGTCACCGCGATCGAGCAGCGGGTGCGCGAGGAGCGGCAGGCCCTGGACCGCGTGCGGGAGCGGATCGCGACCGAAGAGCGGCGCCGGGAGGCCGCGCGTCTTCCGCCGGAGGGGGTCTCCGACGAGGTGCTGGAGGCGCTCCGGCGGCGGAGCGAGACCCTGGAGCACCTGGAGGACCAGCTCGAACGGGAGGCCGATCGGCTGACGCGGGCGCGCGAGCGGCAGGCCCGGGCCCGCCGGGGGCTCCCGGCCGGCGATGCCGTGTGGCAGGGCGAGGCGGCGGACGCTTCCGATGGTGGCGAGCCGGCGCCGCCCGATCTGCCCGCCTGGCAGGAGGTGGTCGACCTGGCGCGCCGTTGGGAGATCCATCGGGGAGAGACGGCCCAGGTCGCCCGGGTGGAGGAGTGGATTGGGGGAGTGGAGACGGCGACGACCGCCGAGCGCCTGGACCGGCTGCGGGACGCGACCCGTATCCTGCGGAGGTGGCTCCGCCGGCCCGGGGGTGCCTGGAGTCCGCGGCTGCCGGCCCTGGCCGCCGCGCTCGCTCTGGCCGGTGCCGGCGTCGGCGCGATCCTCCTCGGATTCGACCGTCTATGGGGTGGAGCCCTGGCAGCCGCCGGTCTCGTGGTGCTCGTGTGGATGCTCCTCGAACGGCACAGCGCGCGCCGGCAACGGGCCGAGCTGGCGGCCGAGTACGAGGCGCTCCGGCGCGGTGACGACGAGCTGGCAGCGCCGGGCTCGTGGACCGCGGCCGAGGTGGCGGGCGCCCTGGACGATCTCGAGCGGGATCTGTCCGAGGTGCGGCTCGAGGAGGAGAAGGCGGTCAGGTGGCGCGGCCTGGCGGGACGCCGCGACGAGCTGGCGCAGCGGGCTGCCGCGCTCGAACGGGACCGTGACGCCCTGCTGGCCCGGCTCGGGGCGCTGCCGGCGCTGGGGTCGGAGGTCGATCTCGCACCGCTCGCCTCGTTCGTCGAGGCGCTCGCCGCCTGGCGAGAAGCGACGGCGGAGGTCAGCGAAGCCGAAGCCGCCCGGGCCATGCTCCTGGAGAAGCGGGGGAGCGTCCTGGAGTCGATCGCGAGGGAGCTCGAGGCCCTGGGGGATGGCGCGCCCGAGGACGCGATCGAGGCGGCGAGCCGAATCGCATCACTCCGCGATCGGGCGGGAGAGCATCGGCGGGCGGGCGAGGCCCTGGCGGCCCTCGTGGGAGCGGAGGGTGAGCGCTCGAGGGTGGAGGCCCGGCTGCGAGAGGCGGAGGAGGGCCTGGCCGCGATCTATCGTGCGCTCGACCTCCGCGCCGGGGATCGCACCGGCCTGGCCCGGCTGCTCGAGCGGTTCGATGACTACCGCGCGGCCGGGGACGCCGCCCGGGAGGCGCAATGGCGGCGGACCGAGGCCGAGGCCGCGCTCGCTCGGCTCGGAGGCGAGCCTGCCGAGGGGCCGGAGGGCGCGGCGCAACCCGGCGAGGTGGACCGGGCGACCCTCGAAGCCGAAGGCGAGCGCCTGGCGGCGCGGGCTGGCGAGGTGGAAGCGCTGATCCGCCGGCTCCAGGACCTCGAGACACGCATCCGGGCGGCTCGCGGCGGCCACGACCTCGAAGACGCCCTCGCCGAGCTCGACGCGGCCGAGCAGGACCTCCGCCGGGCGCGCGACGCCGAAGCGCGCAAGGTCGTCGCCTGGCGCCTCACCGCCTGGTTGCGCAGTGCGGCGGGCCGCAGCCACCGGCCGGTGGTCCTGCGCCAGGCGACCGATCTCTTCGCCCGCTTCACCCGCGGGCGCTATGAGCTTCTGGACCCGGAGGGGGTGCCGCCGGTCTTCCGCGCCCGGGAGAGCGAAACCGGCCTGGTCCGACGCCTGGACGAGCTCTCCGCGGGCACCCGGGTCCAGCTCCTGATCGCGGTCCGCCTGGCGTTCGCCGAGAGCCAAGAGCGGGGCCTTCGCCTGCCCCTGGTCCTGGACGAGACGCTCGCCAATTCCGACGAGTGGGCGGCCGAGGCCGTGATGGGAGCCCTGCTCGAGGTCGCCCGTGTGGACGGCGGCGACGGGCGCCAGATCGTCTATTTCACCGCCCAGCACGACGAGGTCGCCAAGTGGCAGGCGGCCCTCGACGCCCACTCCGATGCCCCGCAGGCGGCGGTGATCGACCTGGGCCGCCTCCGCCGTTGGCAGGCTGCGGCGGAGCCGGCGCGGCTGGCGGTGCGGCACGAGGCACCGGAGCCCCCGCCGGAGCCTCCCCCGGAGACCCGGTCCGCCGACGCTCGCGAGCGGCGCGAGGAGTACGCCCGCCTCCTCGCCGTTCCCGGCCTCGACCCGTGGTCCGGCCCCGGCGGCGTCCACCTCTGGCACCTGGTGGACTCGCCTGACGTGCTCTACGCCCTGCTGTCTCGCGACGTTGAGCACTGGGGGCAGCTCGAGACCCTGGGCCGGGCGAGCGCCGAGCGTCTCCTCGGCGGTGGAGAAGAGGGCGAGGAACGATGGCTCCGCGCGGCCGCCCGGGCCCGCTGCCTCGGCGTCCTCTTCGCCGCCTGGCGCGAGGGGCGCGGGAAGCCGGTCGACCGGGGCGTCCTGCTCGCGTCCGGAGCGGTCAACGCGGAGACCTTCCTCGACCAGATCGCCGACCTGGCGCGGGACCTCGGCGGTGACGCCAAGGCCCTCGTCACCGCGCTCCGAGAGCGGAGCGACGAGCGGACCAAGGGGTTCCTGACCAAGAAGACCGAAGAGCTCGAAGCCTACCTGACCGAAGAAGGGTTCCTCGACGACCGCCCCCGGCTGGACCCGGACGCCCTGGAGCAGCGGGCGCTCGCCGCCCTGGGACAGGAGGTCGCCGCCGGGCACCTGAGCGTCGCGGAGATCCGGGAGCTGATCGCCGGGCTGCCAGAGTAGTACTTCCGGCATTGCGAATAATCGAAGAGTTGTGTATCTTGGCTTCACTCCCCTGGCCAAACCCGACAGATGGAGGAGCCATGAACAAAACTCTGCCAGTCCTGGCAGTCGTGTGCATCCTGGGTGCGGTCCTGTTCTCAGGTGCGGCCTCGGCCCAGGGGCCGACGATCTCGGGTGACCTGTTCCACAGCTTCTGGACGCTCCTGGCGGACGGCCAGATCTCGCCGGAGGGTGTGTGCTACGTGCACGAGGACTGCGATGCCGGAGGCTCCGTCGAGTGCTCGGGCACGACCTGCTCGGCGGCGCAGGAGTACGTCGAGTGCGACGGCCAGCGGACGTATTGCCCGTGCCAGGCGAGCCTCACCTGCTACGGCGGCACGACGATTTCGTGTACCAGCGCCGGGGGCAGCCGGCCGGGCCTCTGTGATGAATACTCGTACTACATCAGTTGCGACGAGCACATCACGTACTGCCCGGTGACCTGCACGGCCGAGTGCTTGGATGGGCTTACGCAGTGCGTCGGCTACACCGGACCGTATGCGTGCTTCGGCAAGGCAAATCTCTACATCTCATGCGACGGGCGGCAGTACTTCTGTACCGACCCGGTCTTCTGAGACGCGGCTGTTCGCTGGTCGCGGGATTCACCCGGTTGGCCGTTAACGGCCAACCGGGTGGACCCTACCCTCTCACCGGGTCGCGGTAGATCCCCTGCTCTCGTACTATGATGTGACGGTGTCTTCGGAATCAGACAAGCGCCGCCACCCCCGCTACGAGGTCGACGACATCCAGGGCCGCCTGCGGGCAACTCTCGAAGGCGAGGTCGTCAACCTGAGCGTCCAGGGCATGGCGCTGCGGACCCGCAACTGGCTCAGCCCGGGCCGCACCTACACTCTCAAGCTGGTCTCCGGCGAGCGCGAGGTCGCCCTCCAGGGGACCGTCGCCCGGTGCCGGCTCGCCGTCCCGGGGAGCGACGAGGGGACGGTCTACGAGGCGGGAATCGAGTTCGAGGACGTCGTCACGAACCAGGCGGAGGAGGTCCTCCAGCTGATCGTCGAGCGCGGCATCTCCCACGTCGAGCGGGAGGCGTTCGGCCACTTCACCCTGCGCGACGCGGAGGGGCTGGTGCTCGAGACCACGCCGGAGTTCGTCGTGCGCAAGCTCAGCCGGTCCGGGATGTTGATCGAAAGCGAGTACGTGCCGACGGTGGAGGAGCGCCTGGAGGCGCTCATCCGCCTCCAGGACAAGATGCTCCACGCCGAGCTACGGGTCGCCTACGTCCACCACATCGAGCGCGGTGGCGACGGTCCCCGGGCGGAGATCGGGGTCGAGATCATCGACATGCCTGCCGAGGACCGGGACGCCTACGTCACGACGATCGACGCCCTGCTGACGACCTGAGCGGTCAGGGGCGGCGGTAGATCGTGCCGCCCTTCATCACCAGGGCGATTCGCCGGACCGCGGCGATCTCCTGCGTCGGATCCCCCTTCACTGCGACCAGGTCGGCCAGCAGGCCGGGCTCGATCCGCCCACGGTCGTCCATGTGCAGCACCCGGGCGTTGACCGAGGTGGCGGCGCGCAGGACGTCGATGGCCGGCATGCTGTACTCGGCCATGAGCTCCATCTCGCGGGCGTTCTCGCCGTGGGTGAAGACACCGACGTCCCCTCCCATGAGGATGGTCACACCGGCCTCTCGGGCGGCCTGGAAGCTTCGCCGGCTCTCGCGCACCCGCTCCGGCTCCGGGCCGCCGGCCGCCGGGTCCCAGCCCGCGTAGCGCGCGATAGCGTCCGAGGCCGCGAGCGTCGGACAGAGCGCCACGCCGTGCTCGGCCATCAGGCGGAACACCTCGGGCGTGCCGCCGGTGCCGTGCTCGATCGTCTCGACGCCGGCCAGGGTCGCCCGGCGCATTCCCTCGGCGGTGGCGGCGTGGGCGGCCACCGGCCGGCCGCTCGAGGAGGCGGTTTCGACGACGCGCTCGATCTCTTCCTGGGAGAACGTCGGCCGCGCCTCGCCGTGGACGCCCCAGCGGTAGTCGGCGTAGACCTTGACCACGTCAGCGCCCTTGCCGATCTGGTCGCGCACCGTGCGCACGAGGTCGTCCCAGCCGTCGGCGGGCTCGGCGCCCAAGATCGGTTCGAAGCGCGGGTCGAACCCCTTGGGGCCGTAGCTGCCGGTGGCGACGATCGCCCGGGTGGCGACCGTCAGCCGCGGTCCGGGGACGATCCCCTGATCGATCGCCTGCTTGAGGCCGACGTCGGCATAGCCGGCTCCTTCGGTCCCCAGGTCCCGCTCGGAGGTGAACCCGGCGAGCAGGGTCTTGCGCGCGTGGACCGTGGCCCGGGCGGTGCGGAGCGCCAGAGGCTCCTTGAGCACCTGGTCGTTCCAGGAGGTCTCGTCGTAGGGGTGGAGGAAGAGGTGGGAGTGGGCCTCGATCAGGCCGGGCAGGAGCGTCGTCCCCGCGAGCTCGATCCGCTCGGCGCCGTCCGGCACCTCGACCGAGCCGGCGGGTCCCGCGGCGGCGATCCGTTCGCCCTGGACGACGACCACCCAGCCGTCGTGGAGCGCCTCGCCGTCGAACACCCGGTCGGGAACCAGCAGGTAGGACGAGGGTTGCGCCTCGGGTGCGCCGACGGCGGCGAGCGCGGCGGGTGCCAGGCAGGCGAGTGACAGAGCGAGGGCGGCGAAGAGGGTGGCTTGGGCTGTGGTCATCGGATCCTCCGCCGGGGATTGTAGCGGCTGGGAAGGCGGCGGCAAGGCGCTCGCGATCGTGGAACCGGGTCGTGTCGACCGGCGGGGCGGCGATCGCCCGGAGGTCGGCGTACCGGGTGTCCCCGGAGGGCGCTGGTGTTCGAGCCCCTGACTGTGACATGATGCCCCCCTTCCCGGGTACCGGCTCTCAATAGCCGTCTTCCGGGCACATCAGCTCGCGGGTGGTCGGACGCACACCCGGACGGCGGCCTCCCGGCAAGTCTCCCGTTTTTCCCCTCACAATTCAGCCGGTCCCAGTGGGCGGAGCACCGCATCGACGGTTCTGCGCCTGCAGAGAAGAGAAGTGTAGACATGAGCTTTCGTGTATTCGATCTCGACGCCGCCATCCAGCGCGGCATCGCCGACCTCGGCTTCGACGAGCCGACCCCCATTCAACAGGCGGCTCTGCCGCCAGCCCTGGCCGGCCGGGACGTCCTGGCCTGTGCCATGACTGGGAGCGGCAAGACCGCCGCCTTCGTCCTGCCCACCCTGCAACGGCTCGGCGCGACGCGGCGCGGCGTGACCCGCGCCCTGGTTCTCGCCCCGACCCGCGAGCTGGCGGCACAGGTGGAGGAGCATTTCGCCTCCCTCGGCCGCCACACGCCGGTGCGCTCGGCGGCCGTCTTCGGCGGCGTCAACCCGCGCCCCCAGGAGCGCGCCCTCCGCGGCGGCGTCGAGGTGATCGTCGCCACGCCGGGACGGCTCCTCGACCACATGCGGAGCGGCCACGCCCGGTTCGACGACCTCGAGATCCTGGTGCTCGACGAGGCGGACCGCATGCTCGACATGGGCTTCCTGCCGGACGTGCGGCGCATCCTCGCCGCCCTGCCCCGGAAGCGCCAGACGCTCCTCTTCTCGGCCACCCTGCCGAAGCCGATCGTGACCCTCTCCCGCGAGATCCTGACCGATCCGGTGCGTCTCAACGTCGAGCGCAAGGCGGCCCCCGCCACCGGTGTCGCGCAACAGGTACTGCCGGTGCCCTCCCGTCTCAAGCCGATGCTGCTCCTCGAGATGCTCCGCCGGGGAGAAGTGGAGACGGCGCTGGTCTTCACGCGCACCAAGCACCGGGCCAACCGGCTGGCGGAGTTCCTCGACAAGTCTGGCGTCGCCTGTGACCGGATCCACGGCAACCGCAGTCAGCGCCAGCGCGAGATGGCGCTCGCCGCCTTCAAGGCCGGAAAGCTCGAGGTGCTCGTGGCGACGGACATCGCGTCCCGGGGCATCGACGTCGAAGCGCTGCCCCACGTCATCAACTTCGACGTTCCGGGGCAGCCGGAGGACTACATCCACCGGGTCGGTCGCACCGCGCGCGCCAGCGCCACCGGTGACGCCCTGACCTTCGCGGCCCCCGAGGAACGGCAGGAGCTGGCGGCGATCGAACGTGCGGTCGGGCGGAGCATCCCCCGACGGCGGGTCGACGGCTTCGACTACGACGCCAAGCCGGCGGAGCGCTTCGAGATCCCTGTAGGCGAACGCATCGCGGCGATCCGTGCCCGCAAGGCCGAAGAGCGCGCCCGCGCCCGGGCCAAGGCGGAGCGCAAAGCGCAGAGCGGTCCCACGGCACAGGCGAGCGGGGCAGGTACCGTTCGAGGCCCGCGGGCGAGGCGAGCGCAGCCGGCGCGCGGGCGGTCCGGCCGCAGGCAGAGGGCCGACCGGTAGCATCCTGCGCGGCAGGGGCGCGCGGAGGGCGGGCGTCGGTCGCCGTTACTGGAATCGCCACACGACGGCCGTGCGCACCGAGAGGTCCGGACCGCCGTCGATGCCGGTACCGACTCCGCCATTCACGCTCAGGCGTTCACTGGCCTCGAAGTAGAGACCGAGGAGCGCCTCGTGACCGGTGGCTTCCGCGCCGTGCCCGGAACCCCCGGCGGAGTGTGGCGAGGGCAGAGCCGTGATCGCCTCGGTGTGGAGGTCTTCCTGCGCCGGCCCGTTGTCTTCGGCGTTTGCGCCGTCCAGACTCCCGCGCGCCTCGATGCCCCAGTGCAGCCTGCTGGTCAGCGGCCGCCGCAGGCCCACGGCGTAGCCCCACTCGGTGTCGGCGCCGCTCTCCTGGGCTTCCTCGGCGGTGAGGTTGAAGGCGAGCTGTGTGCGGCCCGCCAGGCCCGAGAGCGACAGGATCGCCGCGGCTGTGTCCGGGAGGTCGTCCTGGCTCGAGATCTCGTACTCGGTGGAGAGACCGAGTCCCCACGATGCGCGCGGCAGATCGATGTGCAGGTGGAGCGCGGGCGCGGTCGACTCGTACTCGAAGGACCCACCATCCGGGCGGGCGACGTGGCCGTGGATCTCGAAGGCCAGCCAGCGGGAGATACCGAACAGGACGCTGGGCTCCAGCTCGAGCTCGCCGTCGGCCTGGTCGAGGTAGTCCTGCCGGGCGATGGCCCAGCCCTGGCCGGGATGGGGGATTTCGGCGGTCTCGGCGAGCAGGAAGTCCCGGCCGTGGTGGGCCCAGGCGGGCGCGACCCCGGCGAAAGCGACGCCGAGGGCGAGGGTGACGGCGAGGGCGGCCACGCGGCGCGGGCGGTGTGCGTGACGGCCGGTGTCGAGGGGTTGCGATGGTGTGCCGTCTGGCGACGGCTTAGCCTGCACTATTCCTGAGACGCCGTAGCGAGAGCCGCAAGTGCGCGTGAGATCAGGGCGCACACAGCGATGCGCGACGCAGGCGTACTGTACGGTACGCCGAGGAGCAAAGAGCGAGTACGCCCTGAGATTGCGTGCACTTGCCGCTCGTAGTAGCTGGCTCATGAATAGTGCAGGTTAGGAGTCGTCATGAAAGTCCTCTGCTTCCAGGCCGGCGCGCATCGCCGAAGCGACGATCCCCCACCCGGGGGCAAGGAGCAACAAGACGAGACCCGCGGCGGGTGTGCGCTGGGCCATCTCGGGCGCGCGTAGCGTAACAGAGGACTGCTCTCCCGGCCGGCTCGGGTTCTCGGCGATCAGTCGCCGGCGCCGGCCGGTGCCTCGCCTGCCGGCGCCCGCGCCAGGCGCCGTTCCAGCCATCGCCAGAGCACCTCGACGAGCGTGGACAGGGGGCTCGCCTCGGCGGGGACGGGCTCGTTCGGTGGTGCGTCCCGGCTCGGCGATGGTCCGAGCTCGCGCTGGAAGGGCTCGGTGTCCCGCAGCTTGGCCAGCAGGCCGTCGGCTTCGAGCTCGGTTCGCCGGAACGGCTCCATCTGGACGGCGCGGGCGAGGCACCGGGCGGCGCTCTCTACGTTCTTCCCGTCCTGCTCGTCGTGAACCGATGCCAGGTAAGCGAAGAGGCACCCGGCGTTGTAGCTGAACAGGCCGTCGAACGAGACGGTGCCTTCACTCCGCAGGGCGTCGATGCGCCGCTCGAGCGCCGGGTCCACTTCGTCTTTCTCGCGCGCCAGCTCGACCGCCAGCTCGATCGTGACCGCGACCGGAGTCGTCACGCGGGCGATCCTCTGGAGGAATGTGAGGGCATGCCGGTCCTGCTGGCGGTGGGTCGGGGAGCGGAACCATCGGCGCTGGCGGCGCTGGAGCTTCCAGGCGGTTCGTTCCAGGTCACGAGCGAAGCCGGCCGCGTCGCGCTCGATCGGTAGGTCCTCCCCCCGCTCGGCCGCCTGGGCGATCTGCTCGTCCGTCAAGCTGCCCGCGCGGCAGGACAGCAGGTAGTGCCGGACCTGGTAGTAGAGGACGGCGTTCTCTTCATGCTCGGCCAGACGCCGGTCGAAGGGGCCGTCCGGTTCCGGGTTGCCGCCGGCCACCCGCCGCAGGCGCTCCCAGACGGTGTCCCACTGGGGCGGAGGCAGGGCCTCCAGGCCGTCGGGCTCGGAGCCCTCCATTCGTGAGATCGCCGCCTCGAGGAGCCGGACCGGCTCCTTCGACGGGCTCGTCCAGAGCAGGGCGGCCATGTTGTTGTAGGCCGCGTAGAGCGCCGGGTCCTCTCCCAAGGCCTGCCTGTACCAATGGAGCCCCTGGCTGCACAGCGCGTCTCGTTCGGCGGGAGTGGCGGCAGTCCGGCGCCGGTCCTGGGCGCCGACGCCGCAGCGGAAGAGGGCGAAGGCCTTCCATGAGCCGGTGCCGAGCAGCCGGAAGCGCCGTCGTTCTTTCAAGTGGCCGAGAGCGAACAGGAGCCAGACCGCGGCCATCTCGGCGAGCCGGTAGTACGGGGCGGGGGAGCCGTCCGGCAACGGCTCCGCGGAGTGGCTGAACTGGGACGCCCAGAGGGTGGTCGAGCCGACGGCCCGGTTGCCGCGGCGGAGCTGGATGGTGACGCCCGGCCCGTCCTCTCCCGCGCTGTGGAGGGTGCCGGCGACCCGGTAGATCTTCACGGTGAGCCGTGCCAGGAGCGCATTGGCGGCCGTGACGACGGGCTTGGTCTGGGGTGAGAGGTCGCCGACCAGGTCGGGGACGGCGATCGTCTCGGTCTGGGAGGTGAGGATGGGCTCCGGGGCGCCGCGCTCGCCCATGGCGAGCGCGCTCAGGTGGGTCTGGAGGAGCCGGGCGAAGCCGCTCCCCGGGGGCGCGTTGACCCCGTCGCTATCGAACGCCTCGACGAGCAGCTTGCGGCGAATAATGCTCAGCACCGTGCGGAGGGCGACCCAGGCGAGGAGCGCCGCGACCGCCAGGACGAGGAGCATCTCGAGCACCGGGAGTATCCACCGGCTCCAGGCTCGTCGGAGCTCGCGCCAGGGCTTCCAGGGTCCGCCGAAGAGAAACGCAAGATCTTCAGGCAGGGGCCCCCCTTGCTCCTCCAGAGCCTTGCGGGCGAGCTTCCGCGCCTCCTCGACCTCTCCGGCTGCGGCGAGGCGCCGGGCCGCTCCGAACGGCCCGCCGGTCAACCGCAGGAGGGCCGAGCGGGTCTCCGGGTCGTCCGGGCGGAGGGCGAGGGCTTTGCCGTAGGCCTCGTTGGCCTGATCCCGCGCGTCGGCTCCGGCGAAGGCGTCGCCGGCGCGCCGGTAGGCCGCGGCGAGGGCGTCTCGAGCCTGCGCCAGGCACGCCGGCTCCACGGTCTGGCTGTCCAGCTTGTCGTAGGCGGTGCGCGCCTCCTCGAGCAGACCGCGCTCGAGCCGATCGAGGACCGGGCGGACCCCGGAGCACGGGACCGGCTCCTGGGCGCGGAGCGGTCCCGGGCCGAGGAGCGTCAGCGCGCCCAGAGCGAGACAGCCGCGGAGAACCGACCATCGGTTCAGCAAGGGCATAGCTTGCGCAGTTTACCTTCAGCCGGTGACTCTCACGAGAGATCCTATGGCTATTTGACTATTGCGCGGGTTGTGGAGGAGAGTCACTTCAATATCCTCTGCGTCCGGCGTGCAACATCCGACCGGCGCAAGGCCGGGAGGCTCTCGTGGCAGACGACGCTTCGGTGCTCGGGTCAACTACCAGGTTGCTGATCAAGGTTCGGCCGTCGGAAGGGCTCGGCGCCGCGGCCTCGCGGATCGACCTGCAGCCGCTCCATGAGACGGCGGAGCCGGGGGCGGCCTTCGCGGCCGGCGCCTCGCCCCGGTGGTTCGTCGCCCAGATGCCCGAAGCGGCGGCGAGCTCCTGGGATCTTGCGCACGAGCGGGTGGCGGACCAACTGGGCGTGGCCGCGTCCGACGTCGTCTTCGTGGAGCCGGACATCCTCCACGACGTGTACCGGGACACCCCCGAGGAGGAGCTCCAGGAGGCGTTCACGGTCGGCAAAGACTGCCGGGAGAACCCCCAGGACGGCGAGCACGGCAAGGCGGTCGGTCCCGATCTGTTCGCCTGGCACCTGGGGGACGACTTCACGGAGCTGGGCAAGGCGCGGGAGTCCGTCCAGTTCACCGCCCCGCGGACGCGGATCGCCCACATCGACACGGGGTACGACGCCGAGCACGAGACGGTTCCCGAAGAGATCCAGGCAGATCTCGCCAAGAACTTCGTCGGTGACCCTCCGGATCCGCACCAGCTCAAGGGGCCGTCGACCCACGGCACCGGGACCCTCGGCATCCTCGCCGGCAACAAGGTGAAGCAACAGGGCGACGTCTACCTGGGGGGTGCACCCCAGGCGGAGGTTGTGCCCTTGCGGGTGGCGGACAGCGTCGTCCTGCTCCGTACCAGCGCGTTCGTCCGCGCCCTCCGGTACGCCGTCGACGACCTGGGCTGTGACGTGGCGACGATGAGCCTGGGCGGCCTGCCGTCGCGCGCCTGGGCAGAGGAGGTCGATCGTGCCTACGAGCACGGCCTCTGCCTCTGTGCCGCCGCCGGCAACCACTTTGCCCCGCTTCCACCCAAGGTGCTGGTCTATCCCGCGCGCTACTCGCGGGTCCTCGCCGTCTGCGGCGTCATGGCCGACGGGCGGCCGTACGAGGGGCTGAGCAAGGGGACGCTCGAGGGATCGTTCGGGCCGAAGTCGGTGATGGGCTCGGCCCTCGCCGCCTACACGCCCAACATCCCCTGGCCGCGCTACGGCTGCGAGCAGGCCATCCGCCGGAACGGCGAAGGGACCTCGTCGGCGACGCCCCAGGTCGCCGCGGCGGTGGCGCTGTGGTTCGAGAAGTACAAAGGCGTGCTCCGGAAGGACTGGAGCCGCGTCGAGGCGGTGCGCAACGCGCTCTTCCGCTCGGCGAAGAAGGGGGACCAGAAGCATTTCGGCAACGGCATCCTCCAGGCGGCCCAGGCCTTGCGGATCAAGCCGGTCCTGGGCCTCCCCAAGAGCGAGCGGTCGAAAAACTCCTTCGCCTTTCTCCGGCTGATCACCGGGCTGGGCGTGGTCGAGCCGACCCCCCGCGAGGAGATGTTCAACCTCGAGATCGCGCAGCGCCTGCTGGTGAACCCGGAGCTCCAGGAGATCGTCCCCGATCCCGAAGGGACGGACGCGCTGGAGGGAGCCAAGCTCAAGCGGTTCCTGGAGGCGGTGATCGAGGATCCCGGAGCGTCCATCGCCTTGCGCAGGCACGTGGCGTCCCGCTACCCGGTGGCGGTGGGACAGCCGCTCTCCCACAAGAAGGAGCGCGAGGCGGTCGTTCCGAAAGCGGAGCCGGCGTGCCCCCCGGCGCCGGCGATGCAGGAGCCCGCGTACCGGCGGGTACGGGTCTATGCCCTCGACCCGGGCCTGGCCGGTACGCTGGAGACCGCCGGCATCAACGAGGTCGCCCTCGAGATCCGCTGGGAGGCGCTCGATCAGGGGCCGCGCGGCGAGTACCTGACGGTCGAGGACGTCGATGCGGACGGCAACAAGTACGACCCCGTGGACCTGAACGATCCGCGGCTGCTGGTCCAGGACGGCTGGGCGCCGTCGGAAGGCAACCCCCAGTTCCACCAGCAGATGGTCTACGCGGTGGCGATGAAGACCATCGAGCACTTCGAGCTCGCCCTCGGCCGCCCCGTCCTCTGGCGGCCCCGGCCGGTTCCGGACAAGCCGTACGACGACAGCCACTTCATCCAGCGGTTGCCGATCCATCCCCACGCCCTGCGGCAGGCGAACGCGTACTACAGCCCCCAGGACGTGGCGCTCCGCTTCGGCTACTTCGATGCGGCGGCCGACGACCCGGGAGACCACATGCCGGGGAGCCGGGTGTACAGCTGCCTGTCCCACGACATTGTCGCCCACGAGACCACCCACGCGATCCTCGACGGCACCCACCGGCGCTTCAACGAGCCGACGAACCCGGACGTCCTCGCACTCCACGAGGGCTTCGCCGACATCGTGGCCCTGTTCCAGCACTTCACCATGCGGGAGGTCCTGGAGCACGCGATCCGCCGTACCCGCGGCAACCTCGAAGCGGAATCGATGCTCGGCAGCCTGGCGATCCAGTTCGGCCAGGCGTCGGGCCGACGCGGTGCCCTGCGCGAGGCGATCGGGCGGCTCGAGGACGGAGTCTGGCGGCGCTTCGAGCCGGACCCCGCCGACCTCGAGAAGCGCGTGGAGCCGCACGCGCGAGGAGCCATCCTGGTCGGCGCGGTGTTCGACGCGTTCCTCATGATCTACAAGGCGCGGATCGCCGACCTCCTGCGCCTCTCGACCGGGGGCACCGGGGTCCTGCCCGCGGGAGCGATCCACCCGGACCTGGTCCGGCGTCTCGCCGAGGAGGCGACCAAGTCCGCGCGCCACGTCCTGACCATCTGCATCCGCGCGCTCGACTACCTGCCGCAGGTGGACGTGACCTTCTTCGAATACCTGCGGGGCCTGATCACCGCGGACTACGACCTGGTGAGCGACGATCGCCACAACTATCGCGTGGCGTTCGTCGAGGCCTTCCGCCGGCGCGGAATCTATCCGCTGAACATGCGGGAGCGGACCGAGGAGATCCCGCGGACGCTGTCGGTCGACACCCTGCTCTGGGAGGGGGCCGGGCCGTCGGACCTGACGAAGAGGGACCACAAGACGGTGGAGCGGGCCTTCGGCGGCATCATCGAGAGCCTCAAGGAGTACTCCGACGAGTCGCTCTACCTCGCCGACCGGAAGAGCCTCTTCGACGTGACCCGCGCGCGGCGCAGGGCGCTCAAGCAGCAACTGGCCGAGGCGTTCGAAAAGACGCCGCGGTTCGCCGAGCACCTGGGCCTCGATCCCGAAAGGAAGAGCCTGGAGGTCCACGAGCTCCGCGCCGCCATGCGGGCCAGCCCCGACGGCCGGCACATCCCCCAGGTGATCGTCGGCCTCACCCAGTCGCGCCAGGTGAAGCTGCCCGGCAGGGGCCGGCGCGCCGGCTTCCCGTTCCGCGGCGGAGCCACCCTCGTGGTCGACCTGACGGTGCCGGAGGTCAAGTACGTGATCGCCAAGCGGGTCAAGAGCGAGCAACGGGCCGAGCGGACGGCG
>Ga0210086_1000139_pt1 | contig 45817 bp, 36 predicted proteins | sample China_Galinas_PW_3_FD_184867 | JGI IMG/M metagenome (GOLD analysis project Ga0210086, IMG submission 184867) | Wetland microbial communities from San Francisco Bay, California, USA, that impact long-term carbon sequestration - China_Galinas_PWB_D2... | ecosystem: Environmental > Aquatic > Marine...
GCCGACGTCGGCGCCGACCTCGTCGGTAAGGTCGAAGCCGGTATCCCCGAGGACGACGCACGCAACCCCGCCACCATCGCCGACAACGTCGGCGACAACGTCGGCGACGTCGCCGGGATGGGCGCCGACCTCTACGAGTCGTATTACAACTCGATCCTCGCGACGATGGCGCTCGGCGCCGCCGCCGCCTTCACCATCCCCGGGCTCGACTCGGGCGCCTCGACACGCCTCGGGATGCTGCTCGCGTCGGCCCCGCTCGCGCTGGCGGGCATCGGCATCATCTGCTCGGTCATCGGCATCTTCACCGTCCACGCCAGGGAGGGCGCCAGCTTCGTTCAACTCCTCCACGGGCTGCACAAGGGCGTCTACGTCGCCTCCGGGCTCATCATCGTCGGCGCCTTCGCCCTGCTGTTCTTCCTGCTCAACGGCGCCGGCGGCGACGCGACCATGCCCTTCAACTGGTGGGGCATCGGGCTCTCGATCGTCTCCGGGCTCGTCGCCGGGCTCGTCATCGCCTACGCCACCGAGTACTACACCAGCTACGAGTACAAACCCACGCGGCGTATCGCCGAGCAGGCGCTCACCGGCCCGGCCACCGTCATCATCGCCGGCATCGCCGAGGGCATGAAGTCCACCTGGGCCTCGCTGCTCACCGTCGTGATCGCCATCATCGCCGCCTACAGCTTCGCCGGCGGGGGCGACAACTTCCTCATGGGTCTCTACGGGGTCGGCATCGCCGCCGTCGGCATGCTCTCGACCCTCGGCATCACCCTCGCCACCGACGCCTACGGCCCGATCGCCGACAACGCCGGCGGCAACGCCGAGATGACCCACCAGCCCCCGCATGTCCGCGAGCGCACCGACATGCTCGACTCGCTCGGCAACACCACAGCCGCAACGGGCAAGGGCTTCGCCATCGGCTCGGCCGCGCTCACCGCGCTCGCTCTCTTCGCCGCGTTCATCCAGGTCGTTCAGTCGCAGATCACCACCCAGGCCGAGACCTACTACAACCGGAACAAGAACGCCATCACCGCACCGGCCGACGCCGACACTTTCGCCGTCTACGAGGGGTACGGCAAGTTCGCCGTCGTCTCGCCCGACGGGACCGTTGACGGCGGGATGGCGCTCAGCCACACCGGAAGCGCCTGGCCCAACCCCTCGGTGGGTGCCACCTTCCCGGCGACCGTCGTCCATGACGGCGCCAGCTACTCGCTCGAGAGCCCGGCCGGCTCGTTCGTGGTCGCCTCGTCGAACAACGGGGAACTCCGCGACGTGCTCTTCTTCTACGACGTCACGCTCACCAACCCGCGTCTGCTCGGCGGCATCTTCGTCGGCGTACTCCTCGCGTTCCTCTTCTGCGCCCTGACCATGAACGCCGTCGGACGCGCCGCCTACTCCATGATGCGCGAGGCGCGGCGCCAGTTCGGCAAAATCCGCGACGCGCTCCGCGCCGGCGGCATGAGCGAGACCGACGCCGCCAATCCCGACAACTGGCCCATGGAGGGCATCGAGCACGAGGGCACCCACTACCCCGACTACGCGACCTGCGTGTCCATCTCGACCGCCGGCGCCCAGCGTGAGATGATCGTCCCGGCGTCGCTCGCCATCGCCGTGCCCATCGCCGTCGGGCTCGTGCTCAGCGTCCCCGGCACCGTCGGCATGCTCGCCGGCGGGCTCACCTCCGGGTTCGCGCTCGCCATCTTCATGGCCAACGCCGGCGGCGCCTGGGACAACGCCAAGAAGCTCATCGAGTCCCACGGACGCATCACCGCCGACGAGATGCTCAATAACACCGACGCGGCCAACAAGGTGCCCGACACCATCCGCGACGCCATCAAGGCACGCGCCGAAGACATGGTCCGCGCCGGCAACGGCGACACCATCGTCTACGGCAAGGGCTCGGACGACCACAAGGCGACCGTCGTCGGCGACACCGTCGGCGACCCGTTCAAGGACACCTCCGGGCCCTCGCTCAACATCCTCATCAAGCTCATCTCCATCGTCTCGGTCGTCTTCGCCGGGCTCATCGTCAAGTTCGGTCCGATCATCGGCGCGACGATCGGCCTCAACTGACCCCGATCCCCGCCTCCACCAACGCCCGGGGCGTTTTGCCCCGGGCGTTGTCCTGCGCCTCATCCTGTGCATAATCTGGGGTATGCCCGGGACGCGCAACCTCCACCGGTGGGGCTTCGTCGCCGCCGCTGTCGCCGCGATCACCGGCGCGGCCTGGCTCGCCGGCCGATCGTCGGGAGTCGCAGAGTCTCCCGCGCAGTCCGCGGTCGAACGCGACGCCGTCCTTGTCCAGCTCAACGAGCGAGATCAACTCCGCGAGCGCATGCGCCGCGCGCTCAACGACGCCGCCGAACACGCAGCCAGCCCGTGGCCGGAGTTCGAACCCCCGCCGCCGTCACTGCTCGCGCCAGACGCCGCTCTCAGCGCGAGCCTCCGCGACCTGCGCCGGGCGATCGACGGCCCGGGGCTCGTTCGCCCCACCGCTCCGGACCCCCTCCGCCTGCTCAACCAACTCGGCGCCCCCACGATGAACGGCTCACTGCTCGGGACACCCCGCAACGACCGGCTGCTCCTCCCACAGCCCGACTCACCGGCGCTGCTCAGCGAGACCATCGCCCCGCAACGCCCGCGAGAAGTCGACCCGCTGACGCTGGTCGATCACTAACGGGCGAGGATCCTGCCAAGCGCGTCAAGGTCGACGTTGCCCCCGCTGAGGATCACGCCGGCACGCCCCGCGTCGAGGCGCTCTTCGCGCGCGAGCCTGACCAGCCCCGCCACGCCGAGCGCCGCCGTCGGCTCGATCACCAGCTTGGTGCGCTCCCACACCGCCCGCATGCCCCGCACGATCTCGCCCTCCGAGACCGTCACCATGTCGTACACGTGCGCGCGCACCAGCGGGAAGTTGTGCTCGCCGAGGCTCGGCGTGCGCGCACCGTCCGCGATCGTGTCGGGGTTGTGCACCGTGTGCAGTTCGCCGGTGCGGAAGCTCCGCGTCGCGTCATCGGCGGCCTCGGGCTCCACTCCGATCACCCGACATCCCGACGACATCGCCGACGCGGCGACCGCGCTGCCACTGAGCAGCCCCCCGCCGCCGCACGGCGTGAGCAGCACGTCGAGGGACCCCACCTCCTCGAACAGCTCCAGCGCCGCCGTCCCTTGACCCGCGATCACGTCCGGGTGGTCGTACGGCGGGACGATGATCAGCCCGCGTTCGGCCGCGATGCGCGTGCCCAGCTCCTCGCGGACCGTCGTGCCCCGATCGTACAGCACGATCTCGCCGCCCGTGCCCGCGAGGTACCCGCGCGTCGCGTCGAGCTTGACCCGCGGCGCGTCGGTCGGCATAACGATCACCGCGTCGATGCCGAGCAGGCGCGAGGCAAGCGCGACCGCCTGGGCGTGGTTGCCCGAGCTCCACGTGAGCACGCCGCGTGCGCGCGCATCGGGGTCAAGCAGGCTCATCGCGTTGAACGCACCGCGGAACTTGAACGCCCCGGCACGTTGGAAATTCTCGCACTTGAGATAGACCTCGCACCCCGCCATCGCGTCGAGTGCGCGCGACGTGTGCACCGGCGTGCGGTGCGCGTGCCCGGCGATACGCGCCGCCGCACCCCGGATGTCGTCGATCGTGACGCTCATGACCGGTCGGTCTCGGCGACGCGTCCCGCCTTGACGAAGCCCAGGGCGGTCCAGAGAAACCCGAGGAACATGACCATCATGCACCAGCTCGAACCGCCGATCGAACGCCACGCATCGACCAGCTCGTCCATCCCCGCGTTGCCGGGCGGGAGGCGCGAGCCGCACTGGAAGGCGACCAGCCCGACGATCAGCGGCAAGCGCGCCACCCCCGGGCGCTTCACCAACGCGAGGTACGCCGCCACCTGGTGCAGGAACAGCAGCAGGTACGTGTGCCGGATCATGGTCTGCGGGCTGAAGAGCAGCACGGCGACGATCAACCCGCACCACTCGACCGCCGTGACGCCGGGGAACATCCCCTCGCGCTCGCGCTTCCCGCCGCGGCCCTCGAAAAGCGGCACGCCCCGCGCGCGGTAGACCAGCCACGACGCGCCGAACAGCGCGACGGCCGTTGCCCCGACCAGCGCCGCCAGCAGCGGCACGCTGAACGACCCGTCCGCCCCCGCGATCTGCCGCCCGATCGCGCTGGGGACCGAGATGCTGGCGTGCCAGAGCAGCCCGTTCATGTCGGCTTCGTGCCCGGTCGCCTCGCCGATGCCGAGCATCACGCCGAGCCCTTCGAACGCCCGCGCGAGGTACGAGAGGTTCCTGTGCCACCCGAGGACGAGCGCCGGTGCCAGCGCGACGCCGACGGCGCCGCCGACGATCCCCGCGGCCAGACGCCACCGCCCGCGCACGACCGCGTACGGCAGCGCGATGATCGCCTGATACTTGATGGTCGTCGCCAGCCCGGCCAGCGCCCCGCCGATCACCGGCGCACGGTCGATCAACACGAGCGTCGCAATGAACGAGAGCAGGACGAGCACGTCCGTCTGACCCTCTTCGAGGTTCCAGCGCACCTGCTCGACGGTGAGGAGCAGCGCGAGCAGCGCCACGCCGAGCGTCTCGGCGCGGTCGCGTGTCGGGCCGAGGTGCCGGCGGATCACGCGCTGCCCGACCACGAGCGTCGCACCGATCATCACGACGCTAATCCCGAGCCACGCGAGGTCTGCCCCCGGTCGCCCCAGCGCGACCAGCGGCTCCATCGCCACCGCGAGCGGCGGCGGGTAGATGTACCCCCGCTCTCCCGAGTCGTACAGGTCCTCGCCGTGCACCAGCGCCTCGGCGCCCCAGTAGAAGTGCCGGAAGTCGCCGCGGTCGGGGCGCGTCGCGCCGCGGTACCCGCGGAACACCACCCACCCCGACAGGGCGACCAGCGCGATGACAACCAGGATCTCGGCCGTGCGCCTGCTCAATCCGCCGCCCCGGCGCCGGCGCGTTCGCGCCGCGTGATCACCTCGGGATGCTCGGGCGCAGGCGGTGTCCACGCTCGCAGGCGTCGGTTGATCCGCCACGCGGCGCGCAGCATCCGCGGGCCGTCACGCAGCACGCTCACCGTCCCGCCGTCGCGATGCGCCCAGCGGATGCCGACCTCGGCCGTCCCGAGTCCGCCCTTGTTCGCCAGCATCAGGTGCTCGATATCGAACGCGAAGCGGTCCTCTCTCGCCTCGGCGACCATCAGCTCGGCCGCGTCGCGTCGGTAGAGCTTGAACCCGCACTGGGTGTCGCGTGCCAGGCGCACGCCGAGCGCCACGAGCGCCGTGCGGAAGATCATTCCCGACGCCCGGCGGGTGAGCAACGCCTCGACCTCGCTGGTCGGGACGGCGCGCGAGCCGAATGGCAGCGCCACGCCGTCTCGCTTCGCCACATCGAGCAGCTTCTCGACCTCGCTCACCCGCGCCGAGTTGTCGGCGTCCATGATGAGCGTCCACGGCGCCTCCGAGGCACCCAGCCCCGTGCGCACGGCGGCGCCCTTGCCGCGGTTGATCGGGTGGCGCTCCAGCCGCACCCGCACCAGCGAGCCCGAACGCTCATCGGTCAGGAACGGCGCCACGGCGGTGACGGTGCTGTCGCGCGACCCATCGTCAACCAGGACAATCTCCGACGCACCGCGCCAGGCGCGCAGCCACGCCGAGGCGTCCCCGAGGGTTGCGCCGATGCGCTCGGCCTCGTTGAACATCGGGATGACGACGCAGAGTTCGGTGCGCATGAACCGCCCAGCGGAAGGACCGCGGGAGCATAGACAAAAAACCGCCGCCCCGGTCGGGACGGCGGCTCGGTCTTCAATCTCCGTAGGAGGTTGACCGTTCGGGCTGCACAGCGGCAACCCCGTCGGGTTGCTGCCTTATGCGTGCAGCCCCTTGGTACAGTCACTCATGTTCACTGGATCACCTCCTTCGCTACGGGCCGTCCCAGCCGTCGCGGACGCTGCACACGTCCCGCCGCCGGGGTTCCTCCCCGCGGGCCGTCACCCGCGGCTCACCGCCCGGGGCCCGTGCCCCGGTCGTCGCGCCGTCCCCGGGCTGTACCGGCGGTTTTCGCCGGCCCCGACCCGAAGTCACTGACGCGCGATACCAAGGTATCGAATCTAGATACGGGCGTGCAACAGATTTGTTCGCCTATCCCTCGAACTCGTCGAACGCCCCCCGCTCGCCCTCACCGTCCAGATAAGCCTGAAAATCCCCCATCTTGTACGAAATGAAACAGAACGCGTGGTGCAGCGTCAGCCACTCCACGTCCGACGGGTCCTCGTCCAGGTCCTTCCGCAGCCGGTTCAACTCCGCCAGCAGTGTCTCGGCCTTCATCCGCACGCTCCTCTCGGGGGTGATCCGTTCTTCTTGACATGAACGTAGCGCGCTCAGCGCACCGACCGGACGATCCTCCCCGCCGCGTAGAGCAGGCAGAGCACGAGGACGACCGCCGGCCCGACGGGAAGCGAGGCCGCCCCGAAGCTCAGCGCCAGCCCCCCCGCCACTCCCGCCAGCGAGCAGACGACCGAGCAGACCATCACGGTGCGCAGCCGCTCGCTCAGCGCCAGCGCCGTCGCGCCGGGAAGCACGAGCAGCGCGGTCGCGAGGATGACCCCGGCCAGGCGCATGGTGATAACCACCGCGACAGCGAGCAGGATCATCGTGAGCGCGCGCACGCGTCCGGTTGGCACGCCGAACGCCTCGGCCGCCGGCTCGTCGAACGCCCAGAACGCCGCGTCGCGCCTGAACCAGGCGAGCACCGCGACGACGGCGCCACCCGCGATCCAGGCGGTGAGCGCCTCGGCGCCGTTTACCAGCGTGATCGACCCGAACAGAACGCTCTCGAGCCCGGGCGGGGCAGGCAGCCCGCGCGCCTGCGCCGACTCGGCCGCGTAGCGGTGCAGCACGAACCCCAGCGCCATCGACGCGACCAGCACCACGCCGATCGCCGTGTCGGTGCCCCCCGTCCCGCGCTTGCCCAGCCATCCCATCGCCAGCGCGGCCAGCGCACAGAACACGACCACGATCAGCAGCGGCAGCCCGGTGCTCGGCGTGCCGAGCCCCAGCGCGAGCACCACTCCGACCCCGCCGAACGCGGCGTGGGAGACGCCCTGCCCGACGAACGCAAGGCGTTTGAGCACGACGAGCGGGCTGAGCACGCCGCACATCAGCGCGATCGCCACCGACGCGACGATGCCGGGCACGAACATCGGTTCAATGATCATGCCCGTGTCCCTCGTGCCCCGGGTCGTGGCATTCGGATGCGGCGTGCGCGTCCACGTGCAGCTCTTCGCCGAACACTTCCTCGACGTCGTGCCGGAAGACCTCGGCCAGCACCGCCGGCGTCAGCCCCTCCGGCGCGGTGTGGGAGTGCAGCGTGCGGCGCAGGCACGCGACGCGGTCGCTCGTGGCCGCGATCGTGCGGATATCGTGGCTGACGACGATGATGGTCAGCCCGAGGCGGTCGTGCAGTCGCCCGAGCATCTCGGTGAATCGGTGCTGCCCCTCGACGTCCACGCCGACCGCGGGCTCATCGAGCAGCAACAGCTTCGGTGCCGCGGCAACGGCGCGGGCGACGAGCACGCGCTGGCGTTGCCCTCCGCTGAGCCGGCCGACCGGATCGTGCGCCAGATCCGCGACACCGGTGAGCTCCATCGCGTCGTTCACGCGCGTGCGCACGTCGGCGCCCAGCCCGCGCCACGCCGGCACACCCACGCCGGCCCCGAGCGCGACCACCTGCTCGACGCTGAGCGGGAAATCCAGCTCGCCCTCGGCCCGCTGGGGGACGGTCGCGACGAGGTGCTCGCGACGCGCGGACGCCGCGTCGCGACCGAGCACACTCACGGTTCCATCGGTCGGCTCGATAAGCCCGAGGACGAGGCGCAGGAGCGTGCTCTTGCCCCCGCCGTTGGGACCGAGGATGCCGAGGCGCTCGCCGATCTCAACGCGCAGGCTCAGCCCGTCCAGAGCGGGCTCGCCGGCTCGCGGGTAGCGGTAGCTGACGCGGTCGAGTTCGACGGCCGGTTCCACCATCACTCTCTTTGTAGCGCGCGCACGAGCACGTCCAGGTTCGAGCGCATCATCTTGAACCAGTCGCCGTCGCCGAGCGGGTCGAGCACGGCCAGCTCGACGCCCGCGGCCTTGGCGATGCGCTCGCCCGACGTCCCCTCGTACTGGGGCTCGGCGAAGATCACACGGATGTGGTCGGCGCGGATCGCGTCGATCACGTCCGCGACCTCGCCCGGAGTCGGCTCGCCCGACTCGACCGGGCGCAGCACCGCCGCGACGCGCAGCCCGTACCGCTCGGCGAGGCGCGTCCACGCCGCGTGCTGCGTTACGATCGCCCGCCCGTGGAACGGGGCGAGTTTCGCCGCATACTCGGCGTCGAGCGCGAGCACCCTGTCGAACAGAGTCGTCGACGCGACGTTCAGCCTGTCTTCGACCAGCGCGTCCAGCTCGCGGCGTGCGTCCAGCCGCGACAGGATCGCCTCGTGCAGCGGCGCCACCGTATCGGCGACGATCTGCGGGTCGAGCCAGAGGTGAGCGTTGCCGTGAGCGTGCGCGTCGGATTCCTCGTGATCACCGTCCGGATCGGCGTGCGGCGAGTCCGACAGCCGCACCACCACTCGCGCATCGAACGGGTGCGATGCCAACGCCTGCTCGACCTGCGGTTCGAACCCCATCCCCACCAGCACCACCACGTCGGCCCGGGCCAGCTTCCGCACATCGTCCGGTGTCAGCTCGAACCCGTGCGGCGAGACGCCGGGCGGAGCAAGCACGTCCACCTCTGCCCCCGCCGCCTCGGCCAACGGACGGACGATGCCCGCCAACGGCGTGATCGAGACGACGACGCGGAGCGGCCCCGTGTCGTCTCCGGAGCGAGACCCTCCGCCGCACCCACAGAGGGTGATGACGACCAGCAGGATGCCTGTTATTGAGAATCGCATCTCAATAAGTATCGGGTCCGTGCGGCGACGAGTCAAGCGTATCCCGAGCCGGAGGCGTCGCCCGGTCGGTCGCAAGGACCACCACTGTCGCCCCTCGCCCGCTCCCGACGCCCTGCCGGCGGTGCAGTCGGAGCGCGGTGTACGCGCGGCCGTGCGCCTTCACCCCCGGCGGGTCGCGCTATACTCGGGACCGATCCGGGGCGGTAGCTCAGTTGGTAGAGCGCATCGTTCGCAATGATGAGGTCGAGGGTTCGACTCCCTTCCGCTCCACTCCAGCACAAACGCCCAGGCCGCAAGGGTTTGGGCGTTTTGCGTTGGGCTGATGCGCGAGCGCTCGGATCCGGTATGGGAACGGGCAATACCGGATGCTCGATTGTCCCTGAGGATGGACACAGCAGAATGGACCATTGGCTGCCGTTCACGCCGTTACCCGACGAGCCACGGTTCGGCGCAGAAACGCTGAGGCTCACTCGGATTTCACTGTGCGGAGATCTCGGGGGGCAAAAGTCGAGCGCGAGATCTTGTATGCAGATTCGACCACTGATACTCTGAAGAATCCACTGTCGCGGGCTGGAGTGGAAGGGGCAAGACGTGAGCTGCCAACGCGATCGCAGGCTCGTGTGGTTTGTTACGAGTTGTGTTGCACTGTGACTTCCTCAACGACCATCGCAAGCCCAACGGTGGTCGCCATCGAATGGCGAATCAGAACAGATACAGAGAATGACTATGTGTGACATGCATCTCAAGATGAACACCGCCCGCAGTATGCGCAGTGTGATGTGTGTGATGTTGTTAACGGCCATGGGCGACGGCGCAAGGGGGCAAACGAGCTTCGCACCGAACGACATCTTCCTCGGAGCCACTGATGCCCGGTCAGTATCCACTGCGGATTTAGATGGCGATGGCGACATCGATGTTCTCTCAGCATCGTTTGGCGATGATGCCATTCGCTGGTATGAGAACAATGGGGGTTCGCCTCCGAACTTCATCGCGCACGACATTTCACTCACTGCTGATGGGGCCATCTGCGTGGCTACTGCTGACGTGGATGGCGATGGCGATACTGACGTTCTAACTGCATCGTTCCGAGATAACGCAATCAGATGGTACGAGAACGACCGCGCGTCACCGCCCACCTTCATCGCTCATGATATCTCTCTTGCTGCTGATGGTGCTTTCACGGTGTATGCGACGGACCTTGATCGTGACGGTGACATTGATATCCTGTCCGGATCGAGCAACGACGATGCGATTCGTTGGCACGAGAATGACGGCGCAACCGTTCCCGGCTTCACAACTCACACCGTCTCTCTTTCTGCCGATGCACCTCGCGCAGTGTTCGCAGCAGACTTGGATCGTGATGGCGACATTGACGTGCTCTCTGCCAGCCAAGCTGATGGAGCAATCAGATGGTACGAGAACGACGGGGCATCCCCACCCGCATTCGCGATGCATGTCATAACGACCAGTGCTCTCGCAGCCCGCTCTGTCATGGCGGTAGACATTGACCACGATGGCGACATGGACGTGTTATCAGCATCTCGCGATGATGACGCAATCAGATGGTATCAGAATGATGGAAACGCGCTACCGGCATTTGCCACTTACGACATTTCAACCGTAGCAGACGGGGCCTATTCTGTCTTTGGGGCAGATGTTGACGGCGACGGAGATACCGATGTGCTCTCAGCATCGGTCAACGATGATGCGGTTCGATGGTATGAAAATGATGGAGGTTCTCCTCCTGTGTTTGCTTCACGGGGTATCTGGCTTGCCGCCAATGCGGCAACGTCCGTGTGTGCAGCGGACATGGACGGAGACGGTGACATAGATGTTCTCTCTGCATCCTCAAATGACGGTGCAATCAGATGGTACGAGAACAGGCCAGCGTGCCGCGCCGATGTTACTACCCAAGGCGCGCCCCCTGGTGATCCCAAGTACGGTCAACCGGACGGCCTCGTGACGGCTGCTGACCTCAACTTCTACGTCAACCTCTGGGTCGTCGGCTGTCCGTAGGATCCAACTAGGAGGAGTTCCGTGATGACGAATTTCAGAGCGATCGGGGCTCTGCTCGTGACAGCGGTCGCGGTGCTTGCGACAGAGTCTCTCGGACAAGTCTGGGCCGAGGACTTTGCGAGCGGCGTTGGACGACTGACGGCTACTCGGGATCAAGGAGGGACGCTGACATACTGGAACGCCGCCGAACAGAGTATCGACGGAACACTGTACAGGACTGAGCGGACTGACCGTCGATACGCCGAGATTGAGCCGCTCGTGAATCCACGGTCTTTGAGCTTCTCCGCGGTCATTACACCCATCAGCGCGCAGGGGGGCAATGGGATTCAAGCAGCGGTACAAATGGGGTTCCTGTCCTCGCAGTCCCCCTCAGCGAGCGAGAGCTTCTTCATCGTGACATTCAACCACGGATGGAGTGAGTCAATACGGAATGTGTACATGCGCGGTAGGTATGACGATGGGACGGAGTTTGTAGGGAGGGCGGACGGCTTTGTCCCCTTCACCTTTGGCACGACGTACTTCGTCAGGGCTGTCGCTGTGTTCAGCGCGGGATTCGCCGAAGTCTGGGTCTATGACGGCGAGGATGATACCGGTGCGCTGCTCGCAAACTGGTCGGCGCAGATCACTGCTTCTGGGGCACTATCGGTCGATGGAATCGGTGTCAGCAACGGCAATCGAAACGACCCCTCGAACCAATCTCCATTCAGCTTTCGTCTACATGAGATCTCGTACCTGTCATCATCGACGTGTCTCGCTGACTTGACAACGCAAGGACAGGGCCCATCCGATCCTCTGTTTGGCATTCCAGATGGGCTTATTACCGCAGCCGACCTGAACTTCTACGTCAACAACTGGGTCGCGGGCTCACCCGCAGCAGACATGACAACACAGGGCGCGCCGCAGGGTGATCCTAACTACGGCGTTCCTGACGGAGCAGTCAGCGCCTCGGACCTCAACTACTACGTGAATCTCTGGGTCATTGGATGCCAGTAACGACCTGACACTGAACTCATTACGCCTCGGGTGGGAGTAGTGCGGTCCGTTCGTCTTGTTGCGCGGTTCGATTTCTGCGCTGCGTGATAACGACATCATGAACAGCGCCCTTCCGCCGCATCAAGGCTCGGTTCTACAATGCCATTGACCGCCGTTCTGCTCCGTCTCCAGATTGCATTTGCAGGTGAATGCGTTCCGGCGTATCCAGTGTCGGGATGCCCAAGGGAACCCAGATCAGCGTCAGCTACCACGCCGAAGCCAATAGAGCAATCTGGCCTGCTTGCCACCGCGACCTCAGACCCTGAATCCTCGCCGGGCACAGGTAAGGCACGACAAGTCTCACTTCGAGCCGCTTGCACCTCGTTTAATCCCATTTGACTTGCTTGCCACGTTCCCCCTTCTGTAGGCTGGCGAGACAAGGGTGCTGGCTCGTTCTGGGCCAACCAAGGAGAGGTGTGCGATGGGCCTGAGCCACTATCTAGTCTCTCTGGCCGGAGCGGCACTATCGGCAGTCGCCTGCGGGGCACCGGTCGCCGTGACCATTCACTCAACCGCAGACTCGCAACTCTCGGAGAACTCTCCAGATCAGAATCTGGGCTCCGAGAACATCATGCGGATCACATCTCACAACAGCAGTTGGTTCTACGGCAACGACGGTCGAAACCGAGTGATCGTCGGCTTTAATCTTCTCCCCCATCCCGTTGGCCAGACACTTCAAACAGCAACCCTCGAGATTTACCAAACGGATGATCCGTACATTTACCCAGGTGTGTTTAGTGTATATGGCGTGACAGCATCATGGGATGAATCGACGATCACCTGGAACAACCAGCCGTTGCCATATGCGCTCGTGGGTTCAATGCCGAACGACACCGATGCGTACCTGGTGGCATCTTCGACACAGCTTGCGGAGTACATTGAGTACGAATACGCGAACGCCGCATCGTCGTGTAGCTTCTTGTTGACATTCTCCGATGAATACTACGATGGCAATCCGAACGGCACCAGAGGTGACACGTTGGTTTCGCGCGAGGGACTGAGCAACTGGCCGCGGCTCACATTGATTTGGGATGGATGCCCTGTCGATCTTACAACTCAGGGGGCGGGACCGTCTGACCCGCTGTTTGGAATACCGGATGGCGCAATCGCCGCTGCTGATCTCAACTACTACGTCAACAACTGGGTCGCCGGATCGCCTGCGGCTGACCTGACAACCCAGAATGCGCCGGTAGGCGACCCCAACTACGGGATTCCTGACGGTCTCGTTTCAGCGGTTGATATTCAGTTCTATGTGAACCTCTGGCTGGATGGGTGTCCGTAGGGCACCCGATTCTCTGGAATACACAATCTCCCACGTGCAGGACAGGGGGACTCGATGGGACACAGGACGACGAACGGCTTGTTGGGCCGGAAGTACACCACCTTCGTTACGACATGCCTCGCTACGGCGACCACATCCCCCGCTCAGCCATACTTCACTCGACACGACATTTCATTGGCAGCCGACCGCGCATATGCGGTCCTTGCCGCGGATCTTGATGGAGACGGCGACGTAGATGCCCTCAGCGCCTCCTACGATGACGACTCTATCCGCTGGTATGAGAACGATGGAACTTCTGCGCCGCACTTCACATCACACGTCATTTCAGCAGTTGCCGATGGTGCCTACTCGGTCTTCGTTGCAGATGTTGATGGTGATGGTGACGCTGATGTTCTGTCCGCGTCCGCCCTAGACAACACTGTGCGCTGGTATGAGAACGGCGGAGAGGCATTGCCGTCCTTTGTACCGCATGTCATCACGGCCACTCTTGAATTCCCAACCGATGTTGCTGCAGCGGATCTTGATCGCGATGGTGACCTCGATGTACTCTCGGCCTCTTACACGAACTACGGCGTCGAATGGTATGAGAACGACGGGGCAACTCCGCCAAGCTTCACCAGGCGCGGGATTTCGTTGCCGACAGATGGAGCCTATTCAATCGTCGTTGCAGACATTGATGGCGATGGCGATGCTGATGTACTCGCATCTGTCAATGGAACTGTGTGTTGGTACGAGAACAATGGGCACGTTCCCCCTGCCTTTGTTGCCCACACTGTTGCAACCGACTCGGCTCGGGACGTGTTCGCCGCTGATTTGGACGGAGATCATGACATCGACCTAGTGGCAGCTATGGGCTACATCGACCGCGTTCGCTGGTTTGAGAATGATGGCCTATCACCGCCGAACTTCACCACCCGTACCGTGGATCCCCTTGTGGACGGCGCTCGATCCGTCACGGCAGTTGATATTGACAACGATGGCGATGTTGATGTTCTTTCTGCTGGCCAGTTTGACAATGCCATTCGGTGGCACGAGAACAATGGAGAGATTCCCCCGGCCTTTACGACAAACTTCATATCGGGGACGGCGAATCGCCCATGGTCGGTGTTTGCTGCGGATTGTGATGGCGATGGTGATGCTGACGTGTTGACCGCTTCCAGTGAGAACAACGCGATTCGGTGGTACCAGAACCACTCAGAGGGCGAGTGCGAGGCTGATCTCACGACGCAAGGTGCCGGTTCGAGCGACGCTGGATGGGGAGTCCCTGACGGTTTCGTGACCGCTTCCGACATCAACTACTACGTCAACGATTGGGTGGTCGGATCATCCGCAGCCGACTTCACAACACAAGGCGCAGGATTGGGTGATCCGGACTACGGTCAACCTGATGGTCTCGTGACGGCAGCGGATATCAACTACTACGTCAATTCTTGGGTCGCGGGATGTCCTTAGCGAGTGAGAGGAAGACTCCACCTGCTGACCTTCATCCCCTTCGCCGCAGATTCCATTTGCAGGTGAATGCGTTCCGGCGTATCCAGTGTCGGGATGCCCAAGGGAACCCAGATCAGCGTCAGCTACCACGCCCAATCCGGGCGCTACCGCAAGTACATCGGCTCGCAGATCGGCCGCGACGGCAAGCTCCGACCCAAGTGTTGGTACTTCGGCGGCGACCGCCGTGAGGCCGAGACGAAGGCCCTGGCCCTCATGGCCGACTGGGAAGACCTCCGACGCCGAGGAGCCGTCTCGTGGCCCACAGACGACGCCCAGACGGCCCAGGAGGGCCCCGAGGGCTACGACGAGGTCAACGCCTCGGATTTGACCTTCGAGGACATCTGCAAGCTCTGGATCGAGCGGCTCGACCGCTTGGTGGCGTCGGGGCAGCGAAGCTCGTACACGGTTTCGTCGTACCGCCATCGGCTCGCCCGGCTCTACGACGCCCTCCCCAAGAACACCAAGCTCATCGATCTCGAAGCCGATCGGATCGAGCAGGCCGTCCTCCACTTCGCCGGGCGTCCGTCGCAGCTTCCTCAGCCGCAGTGCGCCAATATCGGCAAGCGGTTGTCGCCGAAGACCGTTCAGAGCTACATCACTCAACTCAAGACCATCTTGAAGTACGCCCACGAGATCGAGGCCTGGGACAAGCCGAGGCGCTTCGATGCCATGTTCAGCATCGGGTACAGGCGGATGCTCGCGCAGGCGGAGGAGGACAGCCCGCTGCTGACGGGTGAAGTCAAGACCTTCTCGCTCGATGAACTCACGACGATCTGGAGGGTGATCCCCGGCTACACGCTCTACACCTGCTCCAGCTTCGTCAGGCTCGAAGACGCATGGGTCGTCCATGTTGCCACCGACATAGACAACCGAGATCATCTGTCCAACGACCAGAGCCCCGAGGCGACGCAGACGCGGGCAGACCTTGAGCGGCTACTGAGGGCGGCCGGAATCCCCTACGTCGTTCAGCCCTCGACCTCGAACTGCGGGTATCACCTTCACCTCGTCCTGTCATTCCCCCTCAGCATGTCGCGGGATGCGGTCTACGGAGCCCTGACGAGGCTCCGTACCGCGATCAGCGCGAGATACGAGACGAGCGGGTGCCACGAGGTCTGCCTCAAGGGGCTGCCGTTCAGGATCGCGAACGAGGTAGATGACATCAAATTCGGGACGCTGGTCCGATCCCCGTTGCCCAAGTCGGGCTTGGAAGCGCGGGGAATGTTGAAGCTATTCGAGGAGCCCATCGACCACGAACGGGTCATGGCCGTCTTCGGCGCTGATGCGCGAGGTACTTCGGGGAGCGATGGGGTTGGCGATATGCGCGAGGGAGCTTCTTCCCCTTTGGAGGGGAGGGGGGAATCAGAGGCTCTCGATCTGAGCGGGGATGGGGATGCGCATAGCCACAATACTCGCGCTCCTTCTCTCTCAGTAATTGGACAAGGGAGACATTTCGAGAGGAATGTCTCGCACCTGACCTGGAATGGAGTTCGGAGCGTCGGCGACGCCAACAAGAGGATGATCCGCGCAGCGCTGCTCATGGAGAAGGAACAAGGACACCTGCCAACTCCCCTCGCGCTAGTCAAGTCCTACGAGGAGCACGACCTCCATTCCCCTCAGAACGACAACGCCAGCACCCCAAGTACCCGACTCAGTCGCGCTGAGGAGGCCCTCAAGTATCTGCGGTTGCAGCCGTCGAGGTACGTCCCCGTTCCGAACAACACAGCGTTTGTCCGCGCCTGGACCGAGCGATTCAGAGAGATGGACCTTCCCGCCGAACAACTCAGGTATGGCTCCAGAGGCCGCAGGATTCGCCCCGAGCATCTTGGACTCGTCATGGGTCTCGTTGATCGTCGGATCGCCCTGAGCCAACCGGGGACGCCCAAGACGCTTCTGATCAAGGCCTCGCGCATCATGGCCGAGGCGGGCGATTGCAGCCATCGTCTGGACAACACTCTTGTGGCGAAGGCGCGGGAGCTTCTGGTTGAGTTGGGGCTGCTGAGGATCGACGCCATGGCGGCGATCGGACGAGCCACGCTGTACGGGCGCGGCAAGCGGTACGACGAACTGAAGCCCGAGATCAGCGGCGACGCTGACGACGGCCGAGAGGGCCGCCCCGAACTTGGGTGATGCCAAGCCGCTTCGCCGCCTGCCTACCGATGGCGTCGGCAAGGCCATGCGGGTGAGGGCTCTTGGCGCGGTAGCGGACGAGAGGCGTGCCCGAGGCGCGACAAACCTCAGCGAGTCGTCGCGCATGGGCGTGTCGGACCAACCCGACAAGGACGACGACGATGTCCACGTCAAGGCGACGGGCCTCTCGAAGAAGAGACTCGCCCTTTGGGTCGGCGCTACGGGCCGCCACCCAGCGGACTGTGTCGAAGCCGAATGCGGCCTGGATCCGTTCTACGTGCCGCTCTCGTACCTCGCCGCCGACGATGAGAAGGCATCGGCCCTGGGTCAGCTTGCGAACCTCGTCTAGCTCGTCGGATCGACTGCGATCTGGCATGCCCCTGCGGCGGCAGCGCAAGGTCAGTGATCTGAATGATGAGCCGACGGCGCTCTTGGGTTCCCCCGAAATGAGGCTCCAAAGGCGCGTATGGCACCACCAGAACAAACTGGGTAGGGGGCGGTCTCCCGCCACTGACGAACGGAAGCTCCGGCCAAGTTGGGCCTATGGCTGAGCAACGGCTGAACAACCGAGTTTCTGCGCCGAAACACCCAAACCGAGACGAGTTCCTGGGGTGGCTCGTCGGGATCGCCATCCTGTCCATCGCGGCGACTCTCTTCCTGCCGCCCGACGCCGTCATCCCCGTCATCCTCGCGATCGCCTCAGGCACGCTCCCGCGTACGAAACGCCACTAACACCAGCATGGCTCATTGTCCCTGACGAATCCGTCAGGAGACGACGCCATGCTCAGCGCCGACCTCAATCGAACCCGCCGCCTCGGAGTCGAGCTTGAGTTTGCGCTCTGTCAGTTGGGTGGGGGTGACCAGAACGATGTGAGGCGGATGTTGGCGGAGATTCTGACGAGCAACGGCGTGCCCGCCATCGCCCGCGGCTACAGCCATGCCCCTGTGCCCCATGGGGTTGACATCTGCGTCGAATACGACGCGTCGGTCAGGGGCGAAAGCCGCTATCAGAACCTCCGTTGGATTCCTGTAGAGATGAAAACCAGAGTTCTTTGCGGAATGGACGACTGGGAGCGGGTCGTTCCGCGAGCCATCGCGATCGTCCATTACCTCGGGGCGAGGGTCAACGCCTCCTGCGGGTTCCACTGTCATGTCGAATTGCCTGAGGCGGCTGAGCGGCCCCATTGCATTCGTTCGCTGTACAACGTCACGCATCGCATCGAGAGTCTGCTCTACGGCCTGCAGCCGCCATCTCGGCGCAGCGGCGGCTACTCGCGCCCCATGCCCGATGTCTCGGGCCGCCTCGCGCACTGCCGTAGCCGACTCGGCCAGCCGCCTGAGGCCGTCGCCAGAGTCACCGAGACCAACCTCCTCTGGCTCGGTCTGATCGCCCGCCATGAGCGGGGTCGGGCGCTGACGCCCAAGGGCATCGAGCATGTCCGCGCTGAAAGGCGACTTTCGCGCATGGACGCTCAAACGGAGGAAGCCTGATGCCCGAATCCCGCCCGACAAGCGGCTTGTCATCGACCGAGTCCTGCCCAAGAGCCGTCGTCTCGGTGTCCGAGATGGCCCGGATGGTCAGGTTGTCGCGCAGCAGGTTCCACGAGTTGGTCGGTATCGCATTGGGGAACTTGCGGCCTTGGAGCTTTCCGACATTACCGTGTCTGATCGAGGCGGTTCGATTCGAGTGAGAGATGGCAAGGGGCGCAAGGAGCGGGTAGTGCCATTGCCTACTGAGGCTCGGAACGCCGTTCGCAGATACCTTAATGTCCGACCGCCGTGCGAGTCTCCCCGTCTTCTTCTCGGAAAGGGCGGACGCCCGCTCGGTACCGATGGACTTCGCTACGTTGTTCGCAAGTACGGTGTTGTTACAGGACTAAGGCTGCATCCCCATGCCCTCAGGCATACCTTCGCGACCGAGTTTCTTTCGGCGAATGCAAACGACTTGGTTTCTCTATCCCAAGTCCTCGGGCATAGCGCAGTGGACACCAGCGCGAGGTACACGCACCGCACCTTCGAGGATCTCTCAAACTGCCTCGAAGCCGTTCACCTGTAGGCTCTGGCGCGACTCCAACATGCGCTCACCAAGTCCACGAGTGAGTATGTAGCGCACCGGAGCCCGTTGAGAGAGACCGTGATGTTCCGTAATCGCTGTGAATATGGTACGCGATGGGTCCGATACAACAGCGCCTTCGATTGATGATTATCCAGCCTCGCGATCTTGTCGATACAAGGCTCATGAAGCCGCCTTGGTCCATGTTCTTCGGTGACTGGCAAGCAGTGATCGCTACCTGTGCAGGCGTTGCGTGCGCGCTCGGCGGGTCTCAACTTGATTGGAGAGGAACCGAGCTTCGGTCAGGTCGCACAGCCGCAAAGCAACGACTGCTTGTGGGCACTGCCGATGCAATCGAGTCTGGCACTGGTATAGATGTGCTGCCAGCATTCATGGTCTGTGTCTCAGGGTTTACCGGTTACAGCGTCGTTATCGTCTTGAGCATTATGCTGTTCGGTGTGCCGGGTGAGCAGCCGCTGACACATCGCGAGAAGGAACTGGGGAAGATAATCTTCTCAAAGACTGCCACGGAGGCAGAGAAGGATGCTGCTTCGCGCGAGTGGCAGGAGATCACGCAGCAATCCAGTTCCACTCAGAACGCGGCATAGTCACGGCGATCGATGCGCCCGCCGACAACCGGCCAGCATGGGTGTACTGGCGACCAGTAGCACGGCCGACGCCGGACCTGGAATGGGCCGCGCAATGCGGAAGCCAGAGCCGCGATACCCCATCATCGGGCTAAGGTCCTCCTGGGTGGACGATCGCAGCGGGAACTCATCGGCCCGCCACTGGCCACCTCGCAACACGCGCTGAGATACGGTCACCGCCTCGTTCCATTCTCGGACATTACCAGTCATGTCGTACAGGCCATAGCCATTCGCGCTATACAGCCCCACCGGCGTTGTGTTGTTGACGGCGCAAGCGTAGTTCGCATCCACGCCAGGAATAGAAACGTTGTTTCCCGAGGTTGGGTACAACCAGTAACCGTCGCCGTCACCGCCTTGATCCGCAGTCTAGTGGTATGCCCTCTTGTATCACTCGTTCTCGCTCGGTAGATAGAACTGAGCATCGGCGGCGCGAGTCTCCGTCAGACCGTTAGCGATATCGTACACGCCTGTTTCCGTGTCTCCGCTCCCCTGCCCGTTTGACAACCAGTTTGTGAACGGCATCGCGTCGAAGAACGAGACGTAGGATACCGGGTTGTTCCCGCGGCCCACAACGACGTTGTAGGAGAACGACTCGGACGACCCGGCACGGGTGATCCCGCCGTCATCCAACGCCATGTCCGTGCTGTAGAGGTGTGGATCGGATCCGCCGAAGTCATCAGTGATGGCGACGTTGTTGAGGAACTCGGTGTATTGGGCGTTGGTGACCTCGGTGGTTGCCATGCGATACACGTATGCCACTGCACCAAAGCCCGTGGACGGGTCGGCGACGTTGTCGGCGTTACCGATGGTCGCCCACTCGAAGGTAACATCAGCAAGGGCGACAGGAGCGGCGCAATTGGCCAGCCCGGCTGCCAGGCTCACAACTTGGACGTACCGAGACATGGCTGTCCCTCCGATTGCAGCCGATCTGCCCCTGTTTTGAGAAGCCGGCCGGTGTTTGCCTTTGGCCGTTTCGGCTCTACTCGAACAGCGCCTTGTGTCCGCTGAGTCCTGACCATGCCAGATTCCCTAGGTAGAAGTTCAGCCCGGAAAAATCATCGGGCTCCATCGGTTCGGTGTCGTTTGCGGGCTCGGCTGACATTCCAGGAAACCCCGTCTTGTTGTCAGCATTCTTGATGAATACGGACGATCCGAGTCGGACGCTGATCTCACCGGATAGCCGGGACGACGGCGGCCGATACTGGAGGCTGCTGATCCGCGGGCCTGTCTCGGTCCCGACTCCGTCGCTCGTGTCTTCCAGATCGGACAGGGGCCCCATCGGCTCCGGAGCCGGAGCGGCCCAGTCAGCGGCAGCGTACTCACCACTCGTGCGCAGGACACTCGCGAAGCTGAGTTCCAGGGTGTAGGGCCCGGTCGTTCCTTGGGTACCCTTGACCACGGCGAAGTAAGTCGTGTTTGCCTTGACCGGATACTGGATCGAGCCCGGTCCGGCAGCCACCTTGTCGTGCGTATCGACGACACCGTCGCCGTTTCGGTCGTCGGGAACACCGTCGCCGTCGCCATCGACGAGAAGCACGAGCCATGGAGTGAGCGTCGGCGGGCTTCCGGGCGTCACGACCACCGAAGCCAGATCGTTGACTCCGGGCGTGAACTTGAACACGTCTTTATCGCGGTAGGTCCAAACCTCGCCAGCGTAGCTGCGGTCGGCATCGATCTGCTGTACTCGGGTCCACTGGCCGACATCTGCGCGATCGTCGTCGATGCTCAGCCTGTAGTCCCCGAATGTAAACGACGGCCCCAGATTCTTGACCAGCAACCAGTAGGTGCGGCCTTCCACAAGGTCATAGCGGATGCGCGCGCTTAGGTCGCCTGCGCCGTTGTCATCTGTCGCCAATGGGCTCGCTTCCCGCACCCCGTCGCCATCGGCATCGCCGAACAGGGCCAGGAACGGATCCCAGCTTCCGCCGGGCTGCACGATCAGGTCTATCTTGGCGGTACCGCTGCCCGCCGCGACGAATTGGAACAGATCCCGATCCAACCCGGTCCACAGTTCGGCCCGAACCACCCTGGTGCTGTCGCCGGTGCCCTCATCGATCTCGATCGACGTGGCGTCGGCCCATTCGCCCGCGTCGGCATGGTCGTCGTCGATCTCGACCAGATAGCATCCGGCCGTGCTGTTCACCGGCTTCACAAGAAGGTAGTACGACCTGCCCTCTTCGACTTCAAGTGACACACGAGCATTCAGCCCGTCTCCCCCGTTGTTGTTGGATGCGATCTTCCGGTGCGGCGCTATGCCGTCGTACACCACAACATGCGGATCGAGCCCGCCATGCAGAGTATTCACAGTGATGACTGCCGTACCGCTGCCGCGAGCCACGAACTCGAACAGATCACGATCTGTTGCCAACTCGATCCGGCCGTTCTCTCGACCGTCGCCGGTCCCCGCATTGGTTTGGATCCAGGTTGCGTCTGCCCAGTGGCCTGGATCAGCATGGTCATCAACGAGGATCACCTCGGTTTCAACCACCTCGCTCCACAGACCGGCATCATCAATCGCTCGTGCGTAAACTCTCGTCGTGCCAAGCTGCCATGAGCAATCGACCACACCCGACCATGTCCAGCCGCCGTCTGCGCTAGTGTCGGGCGCGTCCAACAGAACTTCTGAGTCCGGTCCATCCCATACTCCATTGCCGTCGTCCCGATAGAACTCCACACGGGCTACCGATCCAAGCGGATCCATGACATTGAACGCCTCCAGCGTGAGCGTCTCGCCGTTGCTCATTGGATTGGGAGCGCCAGACAGCGAGTCGATCAGCGGAGGCCCTTCAAGGTAGATGGGATAGTCGATCGGAACGCTCACTCCTCCAGGAACCAAACGCGCTTGCACGTAAAAGACGTGACTCCCTCGGCCCCACCAGTCCATAGGGGTGCCCGTCCAAAACACTGTGAAGGAACCGCCTTGGAAGGAGCCATCATCCTCAACTCCGAGCAGGATTTCTGTCGCGTCACCGCCCCACTCTCCATCTCCATCATCGAGGTAGAAACGCACCTCGGGCTCACCGCCCAACAATCCCGGCTCGCTCTCGAATGCTGCATCAACATCAAATGCTCTGCCTATCACCAACGGGGACGGTGAAATCCCCATGAGTGCGAACGTCGGGAAGTGGTAGGATTCGTTCCTGAAAATCCCGACAATCTGCTGTGGATACTGCCTTCCGCTGTAGATGAGGTCAAGATCACCATCAGCATCAACGTCTGCCGAGATCAAGTCAAATAGACCAACGGTGGCCATGCTAGTGCTACCACCCAGCGTTCCATCTCCGTTGTTCATCTGAACCGTAAGAAACCATGACCCAATGTCGGAAGAGGTGAAGTAGGCGAGGTCCAGGTCGCCGTCTCCATCGTAATCGCCGACCGTGATCTGCATGGAATTGGAACTACTGTCCCTCGGGTATCGTACGGCGCTGGAGAACGAGCCGTTGCCGAAGTTTGTATATATCACTGTGGATCCGTACCCGCTGATGATCTCCGGCAGTGCATCGCCGTTCATATCAACAACAGCTAGGGAGCAGTTGCCCAGTTCGCCGCCGCCCAGATGTTGATCGCCGAAAGTAATCGGAGGGGCGAATATGCCGTCACCTTCGTTCAGTAGGTATGACGGCTGTCTTAGCTGGTGGCTCACAACAATGTCAAGCGAATTGTCGAGATCAAGATCCGCTAGTATAACCTCAATAGGCCGCGCGCTAGGGGCCCACCAATCCTGTGGGAATTGGAACGACTGCCACAGCGAGAAACCACCCGCTCCATGGTTCCGGAAGATGACGACTCCACTCTCATCGTTGTTACATGGGCAGTAACCGTATGCGACCACCAGGTCCAGATCGCCATCTCGGTCGAGATCCCCTGCTCTGAGGCCACTAGGCCATAGGGGGGTCTCGAAGCTCACTGGTTCGCTGAAGTCAACAAAGCCCAAGCCATCCGGGCCCAGATTGAACAAGACGCGAAACTCCGAGGCTCCCTGTGATGTATACGCGATGTCCAACAGTTCATCACCGTTCAGATCCGCCGCGATGACATCATCTCGTCCCCAGATTGAGCCGCCCACTTCGTACTCACGCCATCTGTTTGAGTAGAACGCTTCGTTTGTTTCGCCCGGGCGCATATCGTAAATGGTCAGTCTCGTACGAGCGATGTTCATTACGACAACGTCGGCCGCACCATCTCCAACAAAGTCACCCGTGGCCAGTGTCCCCGGATCGGGGTAAAAGTGGTGATAGTCGGCCGAATCAGGCACCTCGAAGAGACCGCCGGGGACCGCTTGATCCACTTGCACGAACGTAGTGACGATGTTGCTGACATTGAAATCGGCATCTTGTGCCACCGCGAACACTTGGTGCTGTCCGGTCGGCCATGTTTCGCCACCCGTCCATGTCCACCCACCAGTGGCGGATGCATCTGACCAAAGGTACTCGTCGAATTGCGGTTCAAGCACTCCGGTCCCATTCGCATCCCGATAGAAGAACACCTCGACGACGCCCTCGTCGTCGGTTACTCCCGTTGCCTCCAGAAAAACGGGATCTCCTTCAGGCACGGTCACTGGACTTGCTATGAGTGCTTCGATGTACGGCGCGGAAGAGCCATCGCCGACTGTAATCCTCGTGGGCGCGTACATGTACCGATCGCGCAAGCCATCGCTGATCGTGGCGAGCAGGTAGTACGACCCCGGAGCGACGACATCAATAGGAAGAGAGTCCGTTGTACCGGCAAGCTGGCTTCCCGTACTGCCGCGGCTCTTGACGGACTCAAACGTGCCGCGACCGTTGAAAGGATTCATGTCCGTGTCAAGATGCCATTCAATCGATACCGAGGAATCAGCGTCAAAGTATGAGTACCCGACAAAGAGAGAGTCTCCCAGTTGAATCGAGGGCGAGCCAAGGAGTTCGATATTCAGCAGGTTGGGCCAGACCTGCGCGCCGAGGGGTACACCGTCACGAGCGCCTTGCCCCGATGCGCCATTGAAGAGCATGTCGTTGTGGATGCCGCTCAAAGGGCGCTGTGCCCACCCCTCGGCGGTTCGACTGTAGTAGAAACCAGTTCGCTGCCCGGCCTGCATCCCCCCCTGGTAGTACCAAGACGCACGCATCGAATCTGTCAGCCGTGCCCAGTCGTCACCTTCAGTTCCACTCGTATCGCCTTCCCGAATCTCACTGTCATCCGGACTAATCGTGCCCCGATACCAGAGATGGATGTCGCGATGTTCCGCGTCATACCCATTGAGCGGGGTATCCGCATCTTCGTCCAACGGGTTCTCGTAGAGTTGTACGGCATATGAGCCGCCCGCTGGATGCCCGTCGAAGTCGAACCACTCATCGTTCCCGTCCTGCCTGTAATACGTGTCGGCAAATACGACGGTGTACGGCGTGTTGACTGTGTCGCCATCCCGGTAGTCGTCGTAGTTTGTACCAACGGGATGAGTGTCCAGAAAGGTAAGCTGATCAACCCAGACGCCAGCGCGTCCGAGGTAGTCCGCCATCGCGCCAATCAACGATCCACCACGACTATGGCCGATGAGGTGGATCGGAAGCTCCAGCAGCCACGAGGTCGCCGGGCCGAAGAGTTGCTCTGCAATGAACCTGCCGACCTGTTCGGTGCTGTGCGGGAACACCGGTCCTGAAGCGTCCGACCAATCCAAGGAGAGAACCACCTCTCCGTTGTTGTGCAAAGAGGTTTGCGACGGCAGTGAGGAATTGAAGAACAACTCCCCGGTGAGATCGTTGTCTGTAACTTGGATGGTTCCAGTCTGAACCGTCTGCGAGGGCAGTCCGTGTATGTCATTCAGGTCTTGCGCAATCCGATCAGCGATGTCGTCGCGCATCTGATCGACCCAAACGGGGAAAGAAGGGTCGGCCGCACCGAGCGAGAACCCGTGCGTGACAATGGTCACTCCGGCCAAGAGGGTGCGCTGTTCCAGTTGTTCGCATATCACAGGTTCGAATGAACCCGCAGCGGCTGTCCTCTTGGCGGGACGCCCTTTAGGACTCTGCTCGCCAGTATGCACACTCGCCCTGGTGGTGCTGGATGAAAGCCACTTGGGGAGCCGCCCCATCACGCTGTTGTGCCCTCGCGCCCTGTTCAGATACGCGACATTTAACCGCAATCGGCGCAGAAATACAACCCCAATAGTCCTCAATGGGGCGGGTATCTGCTTGGAATCAGGTGGACTGGGAGCACGAGGAGGGCCAAAGCCGGGTTGCCAGGGATCGCAGGTTGGCCGAGATGCTCTTCGAGTCGGGGACGGGAAACGACATGGACGGCGTCGCCGGGAGCGTCTGGGCCGCCCTTAACGGCGTCACCGAGTACCTGGACCATCGTCGGATGGATCCCGAGGCAAGACTCGACTCTGTCTGGTTCGGCGAGGGGTACGCCGCCAAGATGCGGGCGTTCCACTACGCCATGCGGCTCGTTGGCGAGTGGCCAGACGTGCAACCCCCGATCCCCTCCAGGCGGAGAGTGCTGCGTCGCCCTTCGGAGTCCATTGAGGACACGATGAGTGAAGTCGCAGCGATGGGCGAGTTGATGCGCCGTCGCAGGCTCATGGAGACACGCGAGCGCGCCAGAGTTGCCGCCGAGCCTCCTGCGGACAGGAAGGCTGAACCGAACCGTGTTGAGACACTCGACCTTGCTACGGGCAGTCTGCTAGCCACGCATTGACGAAGTAGTTCAAGTCTGCTGCGGCGCTCAGTGCATCGGACCCACATCAGCCTCATTGAGCGGGGCCAGCGGTCAGTGAGACTGGAGGCCATCGAGGCCCTGGCGATCGCCCGACGTATGGCTTCGCACGACCGTGGATCAGATTGCCCGTTTCCTTCGACTGCTGCAAACGGAGCAAATCACCGGCAGTGTGGAGGCAGGTACAGGCACAACCACGTAGGTGCGAAACAAGTGGTCGAACGATCCTCCGCGGCTATCTGTGTACAGTTCAAACGGAGCGCCGAATAGACTGAACCACGCAGCACCACCATCGTATTGTCCGGACTGATGCCGATTGCTCCATCCGTACCGTTCCTCGTTACCCACCCCGTACATCGCATCACTAATCAAGACTATCGCGAGCATATCACCCGTGGTGACTTGAATGCCCGAATCGGACACGTCTACCGATACCCATGATTGCACACCTGCCGGGGCCAAACCGTTCGGACTGACGATCGTACTGAACAGTGCGCCATTCTCGGAAGGCACCTCATCCGTAGTTGTCCTGATTTCTACAACCAAGCTCTCGAAGGTGTTTGTACTGCGCACAACGTGAACGTCAAGAGAATCTAGAACGCCATCCACCCCAACGGTGAAGGTCTGCGCTCTTGTCAGCCTGTTGTCCACCGCACCCCATCCATCGTCGGGACCTTCATAGTATTGATCGAGTACGACATCCGCCGCACTTACCTCCGCAGCACATAACAAGACTGTCATGAACATCGCGTGCCTGAGCATGTTCATTCGCTGTCCTGTCTTGGTGATCCGGTCGTCACGCCTGTCCATCATCGACCGTTCCCTCGGCTACGGGCAACCTTCTAGCCATGCATTGACGAAGCAGTTGAGGTCTGCTGCAGAGACCAGACCATCGGATGCACTCCAAGCTGCCGTAGACAGGCTGGGTTCCACACTCACCAAGTCTGCTACCACCGGATCGCCCGCCACCCATGCCGTCAGGTAGTACCACAGGTCCGCTGCCGTGACCTTGCCATCCGCCACCCCATAGTCCGGATCACCAGCCGTGGCTCCCACGCTTGATAGATCGGCACGACACTTGGACAGGGAGGCATCGAAGATGTAGATGGCATCGGCTCCCGGTGCGCCCACTGCGACGAGCGAGCCGTTGGTGTCAACAGCAAATCCGAACTGCGCCCCGTCCCCTGCATCCGGCGCTTCCAGCAGCCACAACCCTTGCGGCACGGATGCGTCGAACAGAAACACCTGATCCAGCAGTGTCCCCTGGATGGACATCGACTGGCCCGCAACCAAGCCGAGGGAGCCGCTGATGGCAACCGCGCTGCCGATACCGCCCGAGTGCTGATCAAGGCCAAACGACGGCCGGAGCTCGAATAGCTGCTTGCCGGTCACCGCATCGAAGCCAAACACCGCGCCACGCCCCGGCGCTCCGACGAGCACCCGCGTGCCACTGATGGCCACGGAGGCTCCGAACCGGTCGTTCCGAACACCCGGGGGTGTCAGCTTGTGCAACTGCTGGCCGGTGTGGACATCGAACACATAGACGGAACCGTCGCCCCCTCCAAGACTGGTGCCGATTGCCGCCAGGGATCCGTCCAGCGCGACGGTGGTTCCGAATCCGTCCAGGTACCCAGCGTCATCCGCCGTCAGCTTGGCTTCCTGTCCACCCGTCTGCACGTCAAAGACATACACCACGCCAGCTTGCTCAACGAAGCCGACGCGGGCTGCCCGTGCAGATACCAGCGCGGTGTTGCCGCTGATCGCAACTGTACCACCAAAGAGGTCTCGCGTATCACCGTCTGTAGCCACCAGTTTGTGTAGCTGCAGTCCCGACCTTGCATCGAACAGATACGCCGCACCACCGAGCGGACCGGGAGTACCAATCAGCGCGGTGTGTTGATCGATCGCCAACGCTCCTCCGATGCTACTCATAGAATCACGTTCCTCCGGAACGAGCTTGAGCAAGCGCCGCCCAGTCTTGGGATCGAATGTGTAGACTCTGTCGGAGTCCCCGTCTCCGTAGCGAATGTCTGCCGCCAGCAGAGTGTCGTCACTTAACGCGACGCTACGGCCGAAGAGGACATCAGCTCCGGCATCTTCTGCCGTGATCTTGAGCAGATACTCACCGCGCTGTGCCGCCGCAACAGAAGCAATAGCGGCGACAATTCCAACCTGTAAGAACCGTGTGTGAGCACTCATGTGTGTTCGCCCACTGTCTGTTCTCACGGACACCCCACAATCCACCCATTCACGAAGTAGTTCAGATCCGCTCCAGAGACCAGACCATCAGGAACGCCAAAGAGAGGATCCCCTTCGGGCGCGCCTTGAGTGGTGACATCTGCTGCGGGAGAGCCAACGACCCAGTCGTTGACGTAGTAGTTCAGATCCGCGGCGGTCACGAGCCCATCAGGGACACCCCAGAGCGGGTCGCTCGCACCCGCTCCCTGAGTCGTGATGTCCGCAACGCACGCCGCTCTTGACTCGAACAGGTATGCAGAACCTGATCGATCACCATTATCACGATCGAAGTGTGCGCCGATCAGCGCTTTGTCACCGCTGATGGCGACGGAGAAGCCGAAGCGATTCTCCCATTCACCATCGGCAGGTAGCAGCTTGACTAGTTCGACACCGGTGACGGCATTGAACAGATACGCCGCTCCAGACTCCACACCGTACTCATCATCTGCGAAGCTGCCAATTAGGGCCGTGCCACCACTGAGTGCTACGGCCCGACCGAACCGGTCACCAGCCGCCGCATCGTGCGGTAGTAGCTTCGAGATCTGCACCGGATTGTGTGGATCGGATGCGTCATAGAGATACGCCGCACCGCTCCATGCTCCCCTATCATCCGTCTTGTCGGCTCCGACGATCGCGCTCGGACCGCACATGGCGACCGAGATACCGAACTCGTCGTCAATCGTGGAATCGGCGGGAAGCAGCTTCGCAAGCTGCGCACCTGTGTTGACATCGAACAGGTAGGCCGCGCCCGCGGTACGCCCTTCGACATACGCCAGAGTGCCGACAATGGCGATCGACCCGCTGATCCCAACCGACCATCCGAAGTGGTCGTCGGCAGCGCCATCCGCCGCCGTCAGCTTGTGGACCTGCTGACCGGTCGTCACATTGAATATGTACGCCGACCCCGAGTCTTCGCCGAGGTCGTCGTCAAAGGCAGCACCAACGATCGCGCGCGCGCCGCTGATCGCGACCGAAGTACCGAACCGGTCATCCTGTGCCCCATCTTCTGCCAGCAGCTTGCGAAGCTCGGCGGGATTGTGCGGATCGGTCAGGTCGGAGACGTATGCAGAACCACAGTTCACGGCGACCTCGTCGTCGTAATCCGCGCCGACAAGGAGCGTCGTCCCCTCCATCGCCACCGCACTTCCGAATCGGTCATCCGCTGCGGCATCGCTGGGCGTGATCTTGACCAGTTGAGCGCCTGTGGCGCAGTCGAAGACGTAAGTGGCACCGGACTCAGTGCCGAAGGCTCCACTGAAGCTCCCAACCGCGGCGAGCGGCCCTGATACCGCGACGACACGACCGAAGTAGTCGTAAGCTGCGCCGTCACTTGGCAGAAGCTTGAGCCGCTCGTTGCCGAGATCCGCGAAGCACAACGATACTCCAGCCATCAAGGCGCACATCGCGATACTCTTGTGCCGGTTCATGGCGCTCTCCAGGATGGGCAGCGGTCAGGGACATCCTACTACCCATGCATTCACGAAGTAGTTCCGTTCTCCGGCCGACACTTGGCCATCGGGGCACCATACGGCAAATCGGAGACTCTCCAGGTCAAGGTGGTCGCGCTCGATCAGCGATAGCGCACGATGAACGGGCAGAGACGCTTCGGGATAACTCGTCCTTCTCGGGGTGACGATGGTGACTCCGACCTCGAAAACACCCCACTCCGCGGACCGACTGAGCCCGCTGGCGCGGAGCCTCGTGCAGATACGCGATATTTCAGCAGATCTGGCGCGGGAATACAAGCCAGAAGCGTCCCGAAAGCGTCCGGCCGCAACGAAGACGAAAGCGTAAGTCTCTGAGCAACAGCGCGTTCTGGCCGGATATGGGCCGCAGGCGAAGTTGGGCACGAACCGCCATCAGCCGGGTGCGGAGGACTCTGGCTACGGACAGCCCTCTAGCCATGCATTGACGAAGTAGTTCAGATCAGCCCCAGAGACCAAGCCATCGGGCGTTCCGTAACTCGGATCTTCGACGCCCACACCTTGGGTGGTCAGGTCGGCGATACTGACATCTCCTGCATTCCAGGCATTGACGAAGTAGTTGATGTCTGCTGCGGAGTTCTGTCCATCTGGAACGCCGTAGAAGTCATCGCCTATCGCTGCACCTACGGTCGTCAGATCAGCGGCACAGTCGGCACGACCCCAGCGAGCGACGCCGAAGCCGCTAATGCCATCGATGGTGATACGGGGGACGGTAAAGGCGTTGAACGCTTGGTTCAGCCCAATGAAGATGCCGCGATTGTCCCCATGATCCCAGCACGCGATTGAGGTTACTCTCGTGCTGATCGTAGGAGACGGTTCGTTGTTGACGGGTTCCCATGACAGGCCGTCATAACGGAAGACGGTCCTCGGATCTGCACTTCCGGTTGTATACAACCAGCGGCCGTCCGCATGCTCCGCCACGACAAGAGCAGAAACGCTCCCGATGTCAGTCTCCAGCGGGGTCTCCAATACAGGAATCCAAGCCCCTCCGCTGAGGCGCACGACGGAAACTGCCTGATTGGGAGCAAAGCCCTGCCAGCGTCCGCCTACGTACAGCTTCTCAGATCCAAGCTCTCCGAAGAAGGCGAGATCCCAGTTGTAGAAACCGCCTTCCGGGAAGTCTGGAGCAACGGTCCAAGCGTCGGGCGTACCAATGATGATCCGTCCGGTGCCACCCGAACTGTGGAGGAACCAAGCGGCGTTGCCGTTGAGAGCCGCGAACTCGGGGCCGGTCGGCGTTTCTCTGGCGATCAGTCGAACCATGGCATCGGTCTGGAGATCATCGAGCACTTCGGGAGGGAGATTCATGCCCTCGTTGCGCCAACTCTGTCCATCCCACGACGCGATCTGTGTGACCGGTGTTGTGTTGGCGAAACTGAGTTGACCTGATGCGTAGAGACGCTCAATGCCCGCGTCCTGAACCACGACAAGGTCATGCACCTGTGGTGCGAGGCCATCGCCCTCCCGCCCGAACGGGTGCCACTGCTGGCCGTCCCACCGGGCGATGTTCGCTACCATCCTGTCGTCTGCGAACCTGAAACTGCCTGCCGCGATAAGCTCGCCATTGAACACGGCGAGCGCCCGCACCTCGCTGCCAACGTCCCACATACCCCATCCCAACGCTGACCAGTCCTCTCCGTCCCACTTCGCGATGTTCATGACAAGCTGACCGCCGCAGTAGTCGAACTCCCCAGCAACGTAGAGGGCCTCTCCGGTCCCATCGTCCCAGACGACCATGTCGTAGACGGGTCCAACAGGGCCAGCAACAGCGGGGCCGATGTCCCAGTCCCATCCCGGCGGCAAGGCAACTGCGTTGGCAGAGGACGGCAAATGGAGCGCGACAACCCAGACCAGCGTTCGTCGAGTCATAGAACCAATATCGAGCCAAGGGGCTTGGAGCGAGCAGAACTGGCTCTATCGAGCCAACATCAGCCTCAATGAGCGGGGCCAGCGGTCAGTGAGATTGGAGACGATCGAGGCCATGGCGATCGCCCCTGGGGTTCAACCGGCGGATCTGATGCCCGAGGTCACTCTCCGTGCGCGAAAAACACGAGCGTGACTCACCACGCCGACTAGCACCGCCTTCGCGCGCATCGCGATGAACGACGGGGCTTCGCTGATCTGCTCTCGCATCGACTCGGCTTGGTTGCGGGGCCGAGGATCTCCCGATAGGAACGCTTGCGATTGCGATCAACATCTGGCGGCGGCCATGGAAGCGCCTGGTCGTAGGTCTTGCAGAGCGCTTCTGCCGCTGCGGATCGGCGACGAGCGGCGTAGACCCTGGCGACTTGGGCAGCCACCGCCTTTGGGAGCGGCGTCCGCCGTGATCGGAAGTTGCTCCCGAACTGCCCCACCAGAGTTCTGCACGCGCCGTGCTCCAGCATTTCGCGCAAGAGAGGAAAGTCCGAGGAACCATCGTTGGCGATCAGGAGCGGAGCCGACGCATAACGGAACGGCATCTCAGTAGGAGTCCAAAGAAGCTCACGCCGTTCCCCGTGGTCCACCGGCTGAACAGGCGGCGTCAGATGAACGAGACGGAACCCAAGCGGTCCGCCCTGGGCGAATGCCATCCGGCACCCCTCAAGCTCGTCGAGCCTCTTGGGATTCATCAGGTTTTTCGAGTGGCAGCCGGTGCATCCGAAGCTGCCGAACTCCCAGAACGGGTCGGTTCGGCGCTCCCATTGGTCGGCGCTAGGTCGTCGCAGGCAAACGATGATGATCGGGGCTGCTGCCATCGTCACCAGTTCAATTGGAGCAACTCGGCGTCCTGAGCTTCGAACCACCGCATGAATCGCTCAGGATCGAGGAATCGGGGCGGTACGGCGCTGCGCTGGAGATAGCCGTTCTTGACGCTCAGATCGCCCCAGGCATCGAGGATGTCAGGGCGGACTCGGTAGGCGCGGTCACGGAACTCGCCGATGTCGATGAACCGCCTGAATCGCCCCGAGCAGCCCGCTTGGGCGCGCACGACAATGTCGGTCTCTCCGGGCTTCAGCTTTCGAGTGTGGGCGTTCTCGTCACGGCGAGCAGGCTCAACGTTCACGGCGGCGACGACCTCGTCCACGACGTACAGACCCACCAGCGCATAGATGAGCCGCTCTGCCAGCTTCTTGGTCGGACGTAGCCCGGCGTAGAACACGATCAGATCGCCCCTCTCCATCGAGCGCATATTCGAGCCTCGCCTGTGGCCAACGTCGCCGTAGGTCAGCGTCTCGAAATCCGGGTCGAGATGCATGACCCGATGCTCAAGCTCGGCTGGCATGCGAAGGTCACGGCGCACATCGAGGCCCCGGTCCGAGGCGAACCGACGAAGGGCTGGGAGAGCGAGGGAATAGGGTCGCTCACTCCCGGAGTGGAACTGCGTGCCCATGTTCTCAGGGATGGGGACGTAGACGAACTCGCCTGAGTCAGGGTCGGCGGGCGCGTTCCAGTGCCCGTAAGCGTTGTCAACACCGATTCGGACGAGGGTCGCTCGCATGGTCAGCTTGACAGAATATCGTCCACGTGCCGCCGCGTCTGCCCATCGCTAGCCCCAGCCCGATCGGCCGACTCCGAGTAGTATCCTCCTCTCGGCCTGCGAGGCGATGGCGATGAGAGTTCTGCTTGTCATCCATGGCTACCCAATGCGGTACAACGCTGGCAGCGAGGTCTACACGCAGACCCTCGCCCAAGGCCTGACGGAGTCGCATGAGGTCCGGGTCTTCACCCGCCAAGATGACCCATTCCTGAATGCCTACTCGGTGAGGGAAGAGCACGATCCCGGCGACCCCAGAGTCAGGCTCCATGTAATCAACAACGCCTCCTCACGGGATCGCTACCGGCACGATGAAATCGACCGGGCCTTCGCAGAACTGCTCGACGACTTCCAGCCCGACATCGTCCACATCAACCATGTCAGCCACCTCAGCACATCGCTGCTCCAGGTCGTCAAGGACCGCGGCCTGCCGTTGGTCTTTACGCTGCATGACTTCTGGCTGATGTGCCCCCGAGGGCAGTTCATCCAACGAACAGAGAACGACGATGGCGATCTTTACCCCCTCTGCGACGGCCAAGACGACCGAAAGTGCGCCGATCGGTGCTACAGCATCTACTACTCGGGGGCCGAGGAGCATTGCCAAGCGGACTCAAACCGCTGGACCGCATGGGTCAGCGGACGCATGGACCATGTCCGAGATATGGCCGTTCTCGTCGATCGCTTCATCGCCCCATCCCGGCATCTCATGGGTCGCTACCGACGTGACTTCGGCCTGCCAAGCGACAAGCTCGTCTACCTCGACTACGGCTTCGATCTGACTCGGCTCAGCGGACGGCGACGAGTCTCTGAGGACAGGTTCGTCTTTGGGTACATCGGCACGCATATCCCGGCCAAGGGCGTCCATCTGTTGCTGGAGGCATTCGCTCGGGTCGAAGGCGATCCGCTTCTGCGCATCTGGGGCCGACCTCGGAGTCCTTACACCGACTCGCTGAAGGCCAAAACCATGGCCTTGCCGAACGGGGCCGCCGATCGGGTCGAGTGGTTGGGCGAGTACGAAAACCCCCGCATCATCGCGGACGTATTCGATCGGGTCGATGCGATTGTCGTTCCCTCCATTTGGGAGGAGAACAGCCCGCTCGTGATCCATGAGGCGCAGCAGGCTCGGGTTCCCGTCATCACGAGCAATGTCGGCGGCATGGCCGATTACGTCCACCACGGAGCCAACGGACTGCTCTTCGAGCATCGAAGCACCGACTCGCTAGCCGAGCAGATGCAGACCTTCGTCTCGAACGCAGCCCTGGCACGAGATCTCGGCTCGCGAGGCTATCTGTATTCAGACACGGGCGACGTACCGTCAATCGACGAGCATCTGAATGGCATTAGGTCGGTCTATCAGGAGGCGATGGCACGCTGCTCGGCGACGCCGAAGCCCCCCACTACCGGGCCATGGCGGATCACGTTTGACACGAATCCTGACGACTGCAACCTCTCATGCATCATGTGCGAGGAGCACTCCCCGCATAGCGATCTACAGAGAAGGCGGCGAGCCGAGGGTCGCCCGAAGCGCAGAATGCCGATTGAGACGATCCGTCAGGTGGTTCAGGACTGTGCAAACCGCGGGCTCCGCGAGATCAACCCAAGCACGATGGGCGAGCCGCTTCTCTACAAGCATTTCGACGAGATCATCGACTTGTGCCACGAGTTCGGCGTCAAGATGAACCTGACCACGAACGGCACGTTCCCGGGAAGAGGTGCAACCGCCTGGGCAGAGCGCATTGTTCCAGTAACGAGCGATGTGAAGATCTCCCTCAACGGGACCACCGCCGAGACGCAAGAAGCGATCATGCTCGGCACGAGGCTCGACGCCGTCCTTGACAATGTCAGGTCGTTCGTTCCTGTTCGGGACGACTACGCTGCAACAGGCGGTACCCGGTGTCGAGTCACCTTCCAGACCACGTTCCTTGAGAGCAACATCGACGAGCTACCCGAACTGGTCCGTCTCGCGGCGTCGCTTGGCGTCGATCGGGTCAAGGGGCATCACCTCTGGGCACATTTCACGCAGATCGAGGGGCTTTCGATGCGGCGAAGCTCGTCAGCCGTCGAGCGATGGAATGAGGTCGTGACGAGAACTCAGGAAGCCGCCGACCGGTTCCGCCTTCCGGACGGCTCTCGCGTGCTGCTGGACAACATCCACCCCATTGATCCCTATGCCCCCGACGACATCGCGCCAAGGGGTGAGTGCCCATTCCTTGGGAAAGAGGCCTGGGTCAGCGCCGAGGGCCGATTCGACCCCTGCTGCGCGCCCGACGCTCTGCGGCGCACCTTGGGTGATTTCGGCAACATCGGCGATCGGTCACTCATGGAGATCTGGACGAGCCCCGAGTACAGACGGCTGCGGGCTCGGTACATGGAGAATCGGCTATGCCACACCTGCAACATGCGGCGACCGATGACGGAGCCGACGAGCAATGGCGAGCATCTCAGGTCGCTCCAAGCCTGACACATCATCTCCTCGACGGCAAGCCGCTCTACGACCGACGCCTTGACGCCGTCCAGAAGTTCCACGCTCCGGGATTGGCTCCCGTCCGAGATCGCTCAGGGGCATACCACGTTCACCCAAACGGGGTGCAGGCGTATCAGAGTCGCTTCCGTCAAACTTGGGGGTTCTACGAGGGCAGAGCAGCGGTCGAGGGCAACGACGGTTGGTTTCACATCCTACCTGATGGCAGTCCATTGAATGGCCAGCGATTTGACTGGTGCGGTAACTTCCAAGAAGGTCGCTGCGCCGTCCGATTCAGTGACGGGACGTACGGCCATATCGGGATAGATGGCTCTACCAGCTACGAGGCCAGACACCTCTACGCGGGCGATTACCGCGAGGGCATTGCGGTCGTTCGATACAGCGACAGCGGGCTTTGTGGACACATCGATGCTACAGGCGATCCTGTTCACGCCGATCGCTATCTGGACCTCGACATGTTCCACAAGGGGTACGCGAGGGCAAGAGACGAACGGGGCTGGTTTCACGTTCGGTTGGACGGCACGCCAGCCTACGACCGTCGCCTCGCGGCCGTCGAGCCATTCTATAACGGGCAAGCGCTGGGCGAGAATCTCGCGGGGGAACGGATCATCATCTCCTCCACCGGTATGGTTGTCCACACAGTCGGAGCCCCAGTTCAAGGAGGCACGGCGCGGCACATCCTCTTCGTCGGCAACATCGGCGCGGGCAAGACGACTGCCGCCACAGCAACCTCGGAGGAACTGGACTGGCCGCTCATCTCACTCGACAACGCCCGGCGGGCATGTAGCGACGGCTCTGCGGCGGGAGAGGCGGCAGCATGGGCGTACTTCATCCAACTGGTTTCCTCCCAAAAGGACTCGGTCATCGAGTTCTCCGGCTCCGGACCCATCGCCTCGCTGGTCGGTCACTCGCTTCGAGACGCGAACGCCGATGTTCTGGTCATGTGGCTGACTGCGAGCGAGGGCACCTGCCTTCGGCGAACGAGAAGTCGGGGTCTTGATGCCCCTTACCCGGACTTCGGTGTGCCAGTCGAGCAGGTCATCCACGATCTCCAGAGACGGCTGGATCGGGAAATCGGCTCTGCGCTTCGCTGGTCGGGGCTTCAAGTCCATGAGATCGACGCCGAGCAGGAAGAAACCGAGGTCCGCGCCGCCATTCAGCAGATCGTTCGAGCGTGGCACAGCGAGCGGGATGGTCACCGATGAAACACCTCCGAGATCTGGCCGATGATTTGCTGAAATGGGGAGAAGCCGAGTCTGCCGTTGAAGCCATTCTCTGGTACGGCTCGACTGGGCGCGGAGACTCTGGCCCGACATCCGATCTTGACACGGTGATCCTTCAATCCGAAACCGCATCGGCTTCGGATATGTTCCAGTCCCTCTTGGGGTTTCTCGGCGACAGGGTCCAGTTCTCCTCGTTCCTTCCCAGCCGCAAGGAAGCCAAGATCTGGACTGATTCTTCGCTCACGATGATCGATCTGCATTTCGGGGACGATCCGGAGCGATTCGCTTGGTTGGCTGACTGCGCAGATGTTCCAAGTCCACGTCTTGTCATTGGACTCGACAAGCACGATCGATGCGGCAACATCGTAGCGAGAGCGAGTGCCAATCTAGAACGGTCAGTCCCCGATCTGCTCAACGAGGAGGTTGAGAAGTTCCTTTGCGGCTTCGAAGCAGCCTCTTCGGCTCACCGTCAATCTGACGGATACCAGTTCTACTTCCATTACAACTTGGCTCTGCATCGGCTTGCTCGGATCATCGAGTTGTTGCGCGGCGCTCCCGTGTATCTGTTTCTGCCCAAGCACCTGCTTCCAAAGAGGATGCCCCTGCCTGAGCAGAAGCTCTGGCGCGCGTTGCATGGCTCGTTGTACCTGCCGGAAGCCAACGAACTCAAGCGTCGCCTCGCCGATCGCTTCCTTGAAGCCATCCAGGAGGCCAAGTCTCGGTTCGAACTTGACAGATTGCCAACCGACGCCAAGCAGTTCATTGAGGCGGTGCTGCAGCGCGATCTGTTCTTCAACGTCCGAGACTTCGCCGGTGCCTTTGGAGGGCGGGTCCGCCCAGGCGTCTTGTTCCGAGCTTCAACTCTCACTCGATGGCGCGAAGAACCAGCACTCGCCGATTGGTTGGGCACGAACCGAATCCGCACGATCATCGATCTGCGCATGCCTCACGAGGCCGAAGGGCTTCACGGTGGCTATCCCGATGAGCTTCTTGATGGGATCCAGTACTTCAACGTACCACTTCAGGGGCCACCTCTTGCTGGTTCCCTTCCCCCTGCATCCCCCGAGATGGGGACCGCTTACATAGAGATGTTCAAGTCGCACTTCGCTGCGATCGCCAACGCGCTCCAAGCAGTCGCTAGCGCCAACGACGGGGCGATCGTTGTTCACTGCCACGTCGGCAAGGACCGAACTGGCGTCTTTTGCGCTGTTCTAGGTCTCCTATTGGAGCTTCCCGAGGACGACATCGTCGCCGATTACGTTCTGAGCGGGCAGGGGGTATCAGACCAGGCCATCCGACAGTTCACTCACTGGTTTCAGCAGTCGGACGCCCCGCAGTTACTCGGCGGAGTTGGTGTCGATGAGACGGTCATCGCCGCTCTCCGCTCACGCCTCGTCGTGTGGGATTGAGTGCATCACAGCGCGGCTCAGGACCAATCCGGTATCAGACCATTCCATACCGGATTCTGTGTCGGTTTCTGTCCAATTCTGCGCGAGAAAACGGCCTTGGCGGCTCAGAAACGCCGTTCCTGGCCGGTTCGCAATGATGAGGTCGAGGGTTCGACTCCCTTCCGCTCCACTCCAGCACAAACGCCCAGGCCGCAAGGGTTTGGGCGTTTTGCGTTGCGCTGAGGGCTGAGCGCTCGAATCCGGTATGGGAAGGGGCAATACCGGATTCGGCGGACGATACAACCCCTTCTGCTGCCAGTGCCCATCCGTCACCATGATCGCTTGACCCGCCCGAATCGACTCGGGGTCAATCGAGACAGCGATTTGCGCGCCCCTTGCTTCTCCAACATCACCAGCTTTGTTCGGTGGACATATGAGACGACATGCTCACGGGTAGAAGTGATCCGGCCGTGGCCAACGTCACAGCCGTGAATGCCTCCTCAAGGGAAATCAGCGCCGCGAATGCTGTTCACAACAGACTTGCCCGCGCCGAACGCGAGTCTGCGGATCGCTCACAACTGGAGATCATCCCCAAACGGCGTCAGGCCTCTGAGTAGTCCGAAGTAGGCCGACAGTCGGTCATGGAATCTCTGCGATTGAACCCATTGCACCCAGTCCTTCGGCTCCTCGTGACTACTGATGTACTGGCATACTACTTCAACACATACACTGTCTTTTGAATCACGAGCATAATCCAATGCGGATTGAACTCCAGATCCTTCGACAAGATGTTTCACCAACAGTCTTGCTGCTTGCAGATTCCCTGGACAATACTGACGATAGAGCGACGCTGCACGATCGAAATGACCGGCGTTCAACAACGACTCAACGACAGGAACGACTACCCATGGATGCCATGAATGCCGTGGATGGGCTGCGATTTCAACCCCCTTGGCCCAAGCACGGTTTGCTTTCTCTAGCTCTCCGTTACGATGATACCAGTCGCCTATCTTCGCCCACAGCGCAGCGCACTTCGCCTCCTCAGGAAATTCCGAAAACGAGCTTTGTTGTCTGTGCACGTCTTGCTACCATCGTCGCCGATCACAAAGGAGATCCTGATGCGAGTGTGTGCTTATGTCGTGGCCGTTCTCGCGGCGGTTGTGATGTCCATGACCGCGGGGGCGCAGACACCCACGGTCTACGTGTACCAGGGGCGTTTGACGGACAGTGGGCAGCCGATGAACGGGACGGCGGAGCTGTCGTTTCAGCTATTCGACGCGCAGGTCGGCGGGAGTTCCGCGGGATCCATCAGCAACTACTCCGGGGTTCCGATCAGCGATGGGTTGTTCACCGTGAACCTGAACATGGGCGCGGAGGTATTCAACGACGACGAACGATGGCTGCAGATAACAGTGAACGGGACGGTGCTCAGCCCCCGCCAACTGATCGGCTACGCACCGCGGGCGTTACAGGTGCGGGGGATCGACCGCGACGACGCGACGGGGTTCCTGGGCATCGGGACCGGCACACCTGTTTCGCCGCTCGAGGTGCGCGGTGACGGCGTGATCTCGCTCACGGCGAGCAACGAGACCGGGTTGCCCGCGGCTCGGTTCACATCGGACAGCATCCTGTACACGCTCGAAGCCAATATCGAAGTCCCGGGAGCCGCCGCGGGCTTCTTCCGGAGTCGCAACGGCGGGCGGGCGGTCTCGGCGTACGCGTACGACGGCAGCGCCCGGGCGATCGAGGCGATCACCTTCGACCCGACGAGCTGGGCGGGGTACTTCCAGGGAAGGGGGTATTTCTCGGATCGGGTCGGGATCGGCACGGAGTCTCCACTGGCCGAGTTGCACGTAGAGGGCACGGGGGGAACCGGGATCCTCTCGAGAAACCCCAGCCCATTTGCGTTTGCGATCGAGGCGATCGCCGACGGCGATAGCTCGGTCGGTGTGTACGGGAGCACAGCGGGGAACTCGGGCATCGGTGTTTGGGGCCGGGCGAACAGTGTCAGCGGCGTTGGGGTGGAGGGCGAGGCCTTGGCCACGGGCGGCGGAGTCGGTGTTGTGGCCCGCGCGTCCGGACAGAACTCGATCGCGTTCTCGGCTCTCGCGACCGGCAGCGGGACCGTGGCGGGCCAGTTCAGCGGCGGGCACGTGTGGATGGACGACCGGCTGAGCGTCGGCACAACCACCCGCCAGAACAGGCTGTATGTGACCGATGTCCAGAACTCGACCGCGACGCCGACCCACCACGTGGCGATGTTCGAGAACACCAGCACGGGGGCGTCGCCCGACGTGCTGGCGCTGATGACGCGGTCAACCGATCTGACGCCGGGCGCCGGCGTCAACTACATCACGTTCTTTGATTCCGCGGAGAACTCGCTCGGTTCGATCCAGGGCAACGGGGCCGGCGGCGTCGAGTTCGCCGGACCGGGCAACGACTACGCCGAGTGGTTGGAGCAGTCGCGCGCGGGAGAGTCGTTCTTGCCGGGTGACGTGGTCGCGGTACGCGGCGGAAAGATCTCGCTGGACACCACCAACGCAACGAGCCTCATGGTAATCTCGACCACGCCCATCGTGACCGGCAACCGCCCGTTCGAGGACGAGGAAGGCGGCATCACCGGGTGGCACAAGGTCGCGTTCATCGGGCAGGCCCCGGTGAACGTGGTCGGGTCGGTGAGCACCGGCGACTTCCTGGTGCCCAGCGGGCTCCACGACGGCAGCGCGATCGCGGTGGCGCCGGACGCGATCGAGGCTGATCAACTGACCCGCGTGATCGGGATCGCATGGGGCGAGAGCAACGAGCCGGGGCTCAAGCAGGTCAACGCGGCGATCGGCGTGGATCAGTCGAACGCGAACGCGCACGTCATCCGGGCGCAGCGGGATCGGCTGGATCGGTTGACCGAGCGGCTGGAGCGTCTCGAGGAAGCGGTGTCGGGAAGCGCAGGTCTGAACTGAGCCGCTGTGACCTTCCCCCATGCAAAGAGGAGGCCGAGGGTTCGACTCCCTCCGCTCCACTCGGACACAAACGCCCAGGCCGCAAGGGTTTGGGCGTTTTGCGTTGGGCTGAGGCTTGAGCGCGCGGATCCGGTATGGGATCGGGCAATACCGGATTCTCGATCGGCGCTGAGAGCAGAAACGGCAGGATTGACCGCGGCGGACCGACCGATCTCGGCTCCTGTGAGTCCTCGGTTCGGCATCGAAACAAGCAAGGGCTGCCGACTGCCCCTGAGCTTCTCCCCGGACCCGGTCCACCGAGAGCGACGGTCTCGGGACTGGATCGAGGAGGATCCGCATATGTCAAGGAAGTGTCATTCGGCAGAGGATGAGTCAGGGGCACTGAACCGGTAAGGCAACGCGGCGGCGCATTCCCACTCGGACCTCAGTATGCCGACGCACACCGAATCGACGTATCGCCCCCGCTTCTTGAAGCGCTCGCGGGCGATGCCCTCTACGCGCATCCCCACCTTCTCGGCCACACGAGCCGATGCGAGGTTCTCCGGCATGTACTCCGCCTCGATCCGGTGCAAGTGGAAGCTGCGGAAACTCCAGTCCACGACGGCCCGAACGGCTTCGGTGCATAGGCCCTGTCCCCGGGCGATGGGGATCATCATGTACCCCATCCCGCCGCAGTCGTTTCTTCGATCGGGAGCGATGCCGACCGTCCCTACGGACTCGCCCTCGGCCTCGATCACGAAGATGAACTGCTCGTCCCGGGCATTCGCCGCGGCGTATCGCTCCCAGCTTTGGCGCGCATCCTCGATGCTGAACGGCACGTCCGACTTCGTGTATGCCGCGACCTCCTCGTCGTTCCTCAGCCGAGCGATGAACGGGATGTCCGACTCGGCCAGCGGCCGGAGCGTCACTCGGTCCGTCTGGAGGATGTCGGAGAACGGCACGCCCGAGGGTAGCCTGTCCCCCAAAGTCCCCGCCCGACGGAAACGGCAGGTTGCCACAGGTTCGGGCTTCCGCTGGAGGCGTCAGATTGCGTCTTCGCTGACCTCCTCGGCGGAGGATCAGTAATCGAACGCATGCTCACCGACCATGACCCTCTCCCGCAGTGGTTCTTCGCGCCGAGGACGACGCAGTTCGATGAGGTTGAGGACGGTGTAGCCCCGCTTCTTGAGAAAGCCGATCATCGCATCGTTGTTCGGATGCACGTAGTTGTACGGCGGACTTCCGCCAAAGCCACACGAGAGTTCTTCCGCCCGGCGATATAGAGCGGCGGCGACGCCCCGACGACGATGCTCGGGTGCAACGAACAGCGACTCAACCCACACTGCGTCACCGTCCACTCGGCAGACGAGGTAGCCGATGAGCCCGTCCTTATCGGTGGCCGCGACGAATACTGGATAATGACGGGACTGATAGCGGGCGAGTTCCTTCCTCGCTTCCTCAAGATCGACCTGTCGTGTCTTCCCACGAAACGCCGAGAGCGCGACTCAGAACGCCACGATGAGCGCGATGAGCGGTTCTTCATCGTCGGGGGTGGCTTGCCGAATCGTGTACATGGTCCGTGGGCTTACTCTGTCAACTCCGCGTTATGAAAGGAGTTGTTTGACGAGGTGTAGCTCATTCGCGGCTTCGTCCGGCGATCGGGCGGTCTCGCCGACTACTTCCGCGAGCAGGTCTTGGACTCGTCGGCGGACGACCTGGACCGCCGAGGCCACCTCTGCCGGCGACCCAAAGCCGAGTTCTTCCGCGAGCACGCGGTACGGCGCAGGACCTGTCATCGACGTGGCGGGTTGCAGCACATGCCGTTCGAAGGCGGTCCAGTGCCCTTCGCGGCCGCTCTGCCGAAAGTGGTCCGCACACCGGCGCAGTGATTCCTCGAGAGCAGCACCCGCCCACCGCCGGTCGAATGCCGTGCTGGGCTCCACGTACGCGTCCTCGATGGAGGCCTCCTCCTGCACGAGATCGGCGGCGCTGATCGCGAAGCCGTCGGGCCTGGCCGTTCGCCTGCGGTGCCCGTCGATCTGGAAACGCTTGAGCGCGCGGAGCAGCAACGTGCGAAGCCGTCCCTCTGCGCGGTCGGCCCGTTCAAACAAGCGTCTACCGATGACGACGTCTGTGAAGAAAGCCTGGGTCGTCTCGGCAGCCTGCTCGGCATCGTTCCCGGAGCGGCGCAGCCACGCGTACACAGGCCGCCAGTACAGCCGAGCTAGATCGCCGAGCGCGCGGTCGCGATCAGGCCCCTCGTCTCCAAGCGCCGCGATCAGCGTCCACCGCGTCGTGTCGAACTGCACCGCACCCACGAGGGCCCCCTCTTCAAGGGTGAAATCCTCAGTAGAATAACATCCGGAATGCGGGCAGTACGGTCTATATCGAGCGATTCGGGACGTTTGTAGCAGGGGTCCGCCACCGCGGGACGGGCCGGGGCAGAAGCATGGACCACGCGACGGCCAGACGAGTCTTCGGGCAGATTGAGGCTGTGCACATCGACGCGGACGAGAGTGGCGATCTGCCCCAGCTCGACGGCTACATGCTGGACCGTGTTCTCGGCCGCGGGGCCGGCGGCTCGGTCTACCGGGGGTTCCGGGCCGGGTCCGACCACCCACTGGCTATCAAGATCCTGAACAGCCGCCTCGGGGCGGGGGCCGGCCAGACGGCCCCGGGCGGCGGGTCCGGCCGAGCCTGGCGAGAGCTGGACGTGCTGGCCCAACTCCGGCTGCCGGCGCTGCCGCGGCTGATCGACCACGGGGTGCACGACGGGCGGCTGTTCATCGTCAGCGAGTTCGTGGACGGTCAGGCGCTCGACGACTACTGCGGCAGCCACGAACTCGACCGACGAGCAAGAGTCGAGCTGCTGGCCAAAGTTGCAGACGCCGTGCAGGGGCTGCACGAGGCCGGCGTCATCCACCGGGACATCAAGCCGAGCAACGTGATCGTTGATGTCAACGGACGACCGATGATCATCGACCTCGGGATCGCCTCGCTGCTCACCGACGACGTGATGCAGACCCTGACGGCCGACGGGGCGCCCATCGGCACCCCCGCGTTCATGTCGCCCGAGCAGGCCCGCGGCGTACGCGGCGAGATCTCCACACGCAGCGATGTCTACGGGCTCGGGGCGACGGCCTGCCTGATCCTCACCGGGCAGACCCCATTCGACATGGACGGCACGTTGCACGCGACGGTCCACCGCGTGGCCGAGGAGGAGCCTCGCGGGGCGCGGACCATCGATCCAGACCTACCCAAACCGCTCGCGGCCGTGCTCGACAAGGCGGTGTCGCGCGAACCGAGTCGTCGGTACGCCTCGGCCGGCGATCTGGCCGCCGATCTGCGCCGATGGCTGGCGGGCGAGCCGGTGGAAGCGTCCCCGCCGAGCGCGTGGCGCCGAACGACGCGCTGGATCGGGCGCCACCCGATCCTGACGACGGCCGCGGCGTGCCTCACGCTCGCGGTTCTGACCATTCTCGGCACGTTCGGCGCGGTGTTGTGGCTCAACCAGCGTCCCAACTCCGTCGCCATCGATCCCGTGAACCAACGGTGGGCGCAGCTCCGTTCGATCTCCGACAGGCGACTCCGGGAGTGGCGATGCGAAACGAACGGCAAGGTCGATTTCGCCGATCTGGTTTGGACCGGTGAGTCATCAGGAGTCGTGGTGACACTCATCCGGGACATCGCAAGCTCGGCGGATGGGGTGAACCTGCAACTGTGCGTATGGGACATGAACCGCCCCAACACGCTTCTCTGGCGGACCCCGGCCAAGCCGCCTGATATCAAGGCCCCCCCAGCATCGAGGCCTTTCATCGACCTTTACCGCGTGGCGCCCAAGGTCCTGGTCGAGGACATCTTCCCCGAGAACGAGGGCAAGGAGATCGTCGTCATCCACGGGAACATGAAGGACGACCCGAACGCGATCCGCGTGTACAGCCTCGACGGTGACGTGCTCTACGAGGCATGGCACTGGGGGGCGGTGCACAACATGCTCTGGCTCGAGGACGCCAGGACGCTTGTGGTTACCGCGTTGAACAACGAGAAGACGTGGCGTGAGCTCGGCCACCCCGAGATCGGAAGACGCCGGCCGAGAGTCGTGTTCGCGCTGCGCCCGAAGCTCGGGCAGCGCGTCGGCTGGATCAACGATCCGGACGACGACGGCCCGGCCCGGGCGGCCTGGTACAAGTACCTCGTGCCCCCTCAGCTGTCGGACGGCTGGGAGGTCATCCTCAAGCCTCACATTGATTCGGAGCAGTACGGCCGAGGCTTC
>Ga0210086_1000140_pt1 | contig 45420 bp, 38 predicted proteins | sample China_Galinas_PW_3_FD_184867 | JGI IMG/M metagenome (GOLD analysis project Ga0210086, IMG submission 184867) | Wetland microbial communities from San Francisco Bay, California, USA, that impact long-term carbon sequestration - China_Galinas_PWB_D2... | ecosystem: Environmental > Aquatic > Marine...
GCGGCCGACCTGCCGGAGAGCGTGCGTGCGCCGGCGGCGGTGAAGCTGTCGGTGGTGATCCTGAGCTACAACCGCCAGGACGCCCTGGCGCGCACGCTGAGTGCGCTGCGTGCCGATCCGGCGTGCGCGTGGGCCGAGCTGATCGTCGTGGACAACGCCTCGACCGATGGATCGCCCGACTTTGTGCGCGAGCGGTTCGCGGGCGTGCGGGTGATCGCGCTCGACAAGAATGAGGGGGTTGAGGGATTCAACCACGGCGCGCGTGCGGCGCGGGGCGAGTACCTGCTGATCCTCGACGACGACGCCGTGCCGGACGAGGGGGCGCTGGCGCGCGCGATCGCCGCGCTCGACGCGGATGATCGGCTGGCGGCGGTGACGCTCGAGCCCAGGCACCCTGGGACGGACACGAGCGAGTGGGCGTTCGCCGGGCGTGTGCGTACGCCGCGGGATGACTGGCCGGTGATGGGGTGCGCGAACCTCGTGCGTCGTCGCGACTGGCTGGCCGCGGGTGGATACGAGCGGGGCTTCTTCCTGTACCGCAACGACACAGACCTCGCGATGAAGCTGCTCGCGATGGGGCGTGGGGTGCGGTTCGATCCAGCGTTGATCGCGTGGCACGACAGCCCCGCAGCGGCGAGCAAGAGCGTGCGCTGGCTGCGCCTCGCCACCCGGAACTGGGTGTGGCTGTGCACACGGCACGGGCGCGGCTGGTCGCGCGTTGCGGCGATCGTCATGGGCTTGGCGCGTGCGCACGGCGCAGCGAGGTGGCGGATCAACGGGCATCTTGCGGTGTTGCGGGGCGCAAGCGCGGGGCTGTTCTGTCGCGCACCTGCGCTGCCGGTGCGTGTGAAGCCGGACGGGAACGCGTTGCGCGCGCTGCTTCGTTTGCGCACCGCGCGATAGAGTCAAACGAGATTCTGTACTCCGTTGACGGTTTCGTTTTTGCTTGCATATTCGGACGATGCGGTTAGGCTGTCGCGGTCGTTGCGTCGGCGGGTTCCCGCCGTGGTCCGGTTCACGTGGAACAGGAGAATCGCATGAAACTGAAGAGTCGCGCGCCGGTCGGCGCGGCGTGCGTTGCCGCGCTCGCTGCATCGGCCGGCGCAAGCACCATCCCAGAGATGTCGCTGGGCGACGTCTACCGGGATGCGGGCGTCGTGGTTCACGGTCGCGTGGTGTCGCAGGAGTCGCACTGGGAGAACATCAACGGGAACAACATCATCTTCACGTATTCGACGGTTGACGTGTTCAGTTCGCTGAAGGGTGCCGCCGGGCGGAGCGTCACGGTCCGCACCGTCGGCGGGAACGTGGACGGGTACAACCAGGCGTTGATCGGCGAGGCGACGATCAGCGACGGCGAAGAGGTGGTGCTGTTCCTCGGCAATGAGGAGGGGTGGCCCGCGCCCGACGTCGTCGGGTTCTACCAGGGCAAGTACCGCGTCGTCGAGCACGACGGAGAGGTCATGCTGGCGATGGACAACGGGCAGCAGGGCACCGGTCCGTCGCGGACGCTCTTGGAAACCCCGATGGACGAGTTCATCTCGCGTCTTGACAGCGCTCGTGCGACGGGGCGGGATGACGCCGGCACGACGCTGGTTCCGATCCGCGGTGCATCGCAGCTGTCGGGCGATCTGGCGCTGATGTCACGGTCGCTCGAACGTGGGGCGCTCCCCTCGGACATGAACCGCGACGGCGTGGTTGACGCGCTCGACCTGGTCGAGGTGGCCGACGGGCTGGGCGCCGGCTCGGCGGACGCCGACGTGAACAACGACGGCGTGGTTGACGCGAACGACGTGGCCGACGTGCTGCGGAACATGGACAACGGAGGTGCGCGATGAACAGAAAGACGATCATCGCGGCGCTGTCCGCCGTGACCATCGTGGGCACCAGTTCGGCGTTCGTGCTGCTCAGCCCGGCGCGCAAGTGGTTCCAGGGACCGGGCGGCGACCTGCCCGTCTCGCTGCTGGTGTACTCGGGCGGCGAGGGCTCGGTGGCCGACGGCGACCACGGCGTGACCGCGGTCATGGATGCCAGCGAGTGGTGGGAGGACGAACTCGGCGGCACCAACCTCATCACGCCGGGCACGATCGGGTCGAACACGATCGGGCGTGACGGGCTGAACACCGTCTCGTTCGAGGACCCGGCGCGGATCGTGCGCAACGCGATCGCGGTCACGCTGACCGGCTGGTACGACGGCGGGCAGAGCGAGACGACCAACAACATCGACTTCGCCCGCATCGAGGAGTCGGACCAGAGCTACTCGAAGAAGCTCAAGTTCACAACCGAGGCGATCGGGAACTGCAACGGCGAGTACGACATCCAGGCGGTTCAGGCCCACGAGGTCGGGCACTTCCTCGGGCTCGACCACGCGGCGTCCGGCTCGGCGCTGATGTACCCGTCGATCCCGTCGTGCACCTTCAAGCGTATCGCCGCCGACGATCACAACGGGATCAACACGATCTATAACGACGGCTTTAGCAGCGGCGGCCCGTGCACCGCGACCGAGTCGCGGCTCACCCAGCACTCGTACTCCGTGCCCGCCCACGGGGCGAACTGTCTGCTCATCACCGTCGGTGTGACCGACGACTGCGGCAGCGCGGTCTCCGGCGCCTCGGTCTCGGTCCGGCTCGATGGACAGGAGGGCGGGGACGTGCTGAGCGGTTCGGCTTCGACCGGCTCGGACGGGACGGTGACGTTCAGCCTGCGCTGCCGTGACGCGTCGAGCACGACGTACATCTCGACGGTGACCGGCATCACCGGCGGGGCGCCTTGGAGCGCGTCCGACCCCGACAACACCGCCAACGTGTCGATCACCTGCGTGATCACGCGCTGATCGCGGTCTCGATTCGCTCGCGGAGGGCCCGGGGCTGCGGCCCCGGGCCTTTTTCTATGCGAACCGGACCGAGTAGATCGGCGGGAGGTTGGCGCCGACGGTCCGCCACGAGTCGCCGGCGTCGTCGCTGACCCAGCACGACCCGGTGGTCGATCCCATCGCGAGCACCTCGCCGGACTCATCAACCGCGAGGCAGTGCCGGTAGACAATGTCGTAGGCATTGTCCTGGGGGAGCCCGTCGCGGAGGACGTCAAAGCTCTCGCCGCCGTCGCGTGTGCGCGCCACGACGACCTTGTTATCGACGGGGACGCGGCACTCGTCCTTGATCGCGGGTGCGAACCAGGCGGTGTTGGGGTCGCGCGGGTGGACGGCGCAGGCGAAGCCGAACTTGCTGGGGCGGATCGCGTCGATGTGCGACCAGTTCTCGGCGCCGTCGGTCGAGCGGAACACGCCGTTGTGGTGCTGGACCCAGAGGTGGTCGGGGCTGCCCGGGCAGGCGACGGCGATGTGAGGGTCCTGGATGTTGGGGTCTTCGCGTCGCTCTGGGGGCATGTACTCGGCGAACATGCCCCTGGTCTTGCAGGTCCAGGACTGCCCTCGGTCGGTCGAGACCCACACACCCCCGCATGAGATGCCGACGGTGACGCGGGCGCTGTCGCGCGGATCGACGATGACCGAGTGGATGCCGGCGTAGTCGTACCCGCCGCCGAACCAGTGCTCGCGCTCGGGTCGGTCCCAGAGCGGGCGGACGAGCGTCCACGAGTCGCCGGAGTCGGTGGAGGTGAACAGTCCACCGGGGATGGTGCCGGCCCAGAGGCGTCCGGGCTCGTTCGCCCCGCCGGGCGTGAGCTCCCAGATCTGCTGGAGCTTCCACGGGGTCTTGGGGTTGGGGTTGAAGCCCTCGGGCCCCGGCTCGGGCGGGTAGGTGGGCAGGGCGACCTCGTCCCAGCTCCTGCCGTCGTCGCGTGAGCGGTGGAGCTTGGGGCCGAAGTGCCCGAGGTTGAGGGCGGCGTAGATCGCGCCATCGCGCGGATCGCGCAGGGTCATGGTGACCGGGTCGCCGAGGAAGTCGGTGTCGGCGATGCGCCACGCGCCGTTCGCGCGGGTGACGGTGATGAGCCCTTTGCGTGTGCCGAGGTGGATGCGATCGGACATCGGCGTGCCTTTCGTGTGTTATCCCCCGGAGAGCGCCTGCATGACGTGGACCTCGTCGGTGTGCGCGACGGCGTCGGTCAGCCCCTCACGGTCGGCGACGGGGCGCCCGGCGACGAAGACGTTGACGTGCTTGCGCAGCGCGCCCTGCTCATCGCAGATGTAGGATCGCAGACGCGGGTTGGCGGCGAAGACCGATTCGAGCGTCTCGCGGACGGTCGCGCCCTCGGCATCGCCAGGTTCGGCGTCGAGATGGCGGGTGAGGTGGGACGTGAAACTGACGTGCGGCATCCCGATCAATGTACCACGGGGCGGGATCGGCCCGGAGCGCGTCTGAGACGGGCCCGATCGCAGGAATAGAGACTGTCTGGTAGGATTCGGGACGGAAAGGGGGTGCTGTGTGGGTGCAGGGATGATCGTGGCGCTTGTGGTGCTCGGGCTGATCGTGATCGTTGTGATGTGGGTGATCGCGACATACAACGGGCTTGTCCGCAAACGGATCGAGTGCGACAACGGGTTCAGCCAGATCGACGTCCAGCTCCGACGTCGGCATGACCTGATCCCCAATGTTGTCGAGACGGTCAAGGGGTACGCGAGCCACGAGCGTGAGACGTTCGAGGCCGTGGTCTCGGCGCGGAACAAGGCGGTTTCGGTGACCGGCGACGCGGCGCACGCGGCGGAGAAGGGCAGGGCCGAGGGCGAGCTGACGCAGGCGCTCGGGCGGCTGTTCGCGTTGAGCGAGGCGTACCCGGACCTGAAGGCGAACCAGAACTTCATGCAGCTCCAGGAGGAGCTGGCGAGCACGGAGAACAAGATCGGGTTCGCGCGCCAGCACTTCAACGACACGGTGGCGCGGTACGAGGGCGCGAGACAGACGTTCCCGAACTCGGTGATCGCGGGGATGTTCAACTTCGAGAAGCGCGAGTACTTCGAGATCGAGGACGCGGCGGTGCGTGAGGCGCCGAAGGTCTCGTTCGGCTGATGGACCCGAGCGGGCGGATACCGGGCGTGCCCGACATCCCGGGAATGCCGGGCGGGGAGGGTGGACCGGGCGGTCCGCGGGCGGGTGACGGTGCAGATCCCGGCGAGGAGCGCCGTGGCACCCAGCCGTCGAAGCTCGACCGGCAGCGTGTGCGTCTGGCGGACGAGGTCTCGGCGTACCCCGGCTCGATCACCTACCTCGACCTGATCAGGAAGAACAAGCGGGCGAGCACGGTGCTCATCGGGGCGATGGTCGTGATGGTGGGGGCGGTGTTCGCGGTGATCGTCACGGCAACGGTGGCGTACGGGGGTGGGACCGAGACGCTCGTGCCCGCGGCGCTGACGGGGCTGGTGGCGGGAATGATCGTCGCTGCGCTGGGTGCGACGTGGAGCTGGTTCGGGGGTTCGTCGGCGATCCTGCGGATGAGCGGGGCGCGCGAGGTTCGCCACGAGGATGATCCCGAGCTGTACAACGTGGTGGACGAGATGCGGATCGCCGCGGGCGTGCCGATGCCGCGGGTGTTCCTCATCGAGGACTCGGCGATGAACGCGTTCGCGACGGGGCGCGACCCGGAGCACGGGGTGGTGGCGGTGACGCGGGGGCTGCGCGAGAAGCTGAGCCGTGACGAGCTGCAGGGCGTGGTCGCGCACGAGATGGCGCACATCCGGCACTACGACATCCGGTTCAGCCTGCTGATGGCGACGATGGTGGGGCTGATCGTGTTCGCGGCCGACGTGTTCCTGCGCATGCTCTGGTTCGGCGGCGGCGGGCGGCGCGCGTCGAACAAACAGGGTGGTGGCGCGGGCATGATTGTCATCTTCGTGATCGCCATTGTCCTCGCGATCCTCGCGCCGTTCCTGGCGAAGGTGATCCAGATGGCGTACAGCCGGAAGCGTGAGTACCTCGCCGACGCCGGCGCGGTCGAGCTGACCCGCAACCCGGAGGGGCTTGCCTCGGCCCTCTCGACCCTCGCGACCGACCCCGAGCCGCTGGTCGAGGCGGCGAACCGCGGGACGGCCCACATGTTCATCTGCAACCCGCTGCGCAAGGCAAGGGCGACAAAAGGCGAGCACACCTCGCTGTTCAGCAGCCACCCGCCGATCAGCGAGCGGATCGCGGCGTTGTTGGCTCTGGCCCGGTAAGTCGTCTCAAGTCGGGTCGTGAACGGGCCGATGTGGCGTCCGATATCGGAGGCCCGGGCATGACCCTGCGATTCGAGCGGCGTGAGAGCGAGCGTGAAGAGGCGCGCGGGAGCGTGGTGGCCGCGGTCACCGACGGCGACGGCGTGACCAGCCTCGCCCGCGTGGAGATGTGCGACGTCTCGTTCGGGGGCATCGGGCTGACGAGCACAGTGGAGCTCAAGGCGGGCTCGGGCATCGCGCTGTACGGGCCCGAGGGGCACGCCGCCACCTACGTCGGCACGGTCGTCCGCTGCGAGGCGATCGACGATGGATTCCGCGTCGGCGTGCGCTCGGCGAAGCGGATGGCGGCGTAGCAACAGCGGGGTACGGCGGTCCGGACGCGTCTTCGGGTGCCGGACGCCGTCGCTGCATTCCCGCCCCGGAGCGGCGGGACACCCACACTCAAAAGGGAGCGGCCCCGCACCGGAGAGGCGACCGGTGCGGGGCCTTGCAGGGGATGCTCGTCTGCCGTCCCTGCCACGGCGTGGGGGTCTGTGCCGACACCAACAACCTGCGATCGAGGGGGAAACCCGACCAGCCCGAACCGGGGCGTGGTCGGCGACGGGGGTGGGTCTGTAGGGTGGGGGGGTGTTCTCGGGCGGCGTGAGGGGCCGCTAGACTCCGCCCGTGAAGCACCTGGCGGTATTTCCCGGCTCGTTCGACCCCCCGACGTTCGGTCACCTCGACGTGATCGCGCGCGGGCGTCGGCTGTTCGATGGGGTCGTGGTTGGGGTCGGGCGGAACCCGGGCAAGGACGAGTTGTTCACGCCGGAGGAGCGGGTCGAGATGATCTCGACCCTGGTCGGGGACCTGGTGCGTGACGAGCCGGGGGCGGCGCCGGTTGAGGTGAAGGCCTTCACCGGGCTGACGATCGAGTTCGCCGAGTCGGTGGGGGCGACGGTGCTGCTGCGCGGCGTGCGGAACCTCTCGGACCTCCAGAACGAGGTGCAGCAGGCGGTGACCAACCGCGAGGTCGGCGGGCTCGAGACGGCGTTCGTCGTCGCCGGCGGGTCGTTCGCGTACACGTCGAGCAGCCTGATCCGACAGATCACAGCGACCAAGCACGAGCTCGAGTCGCTGGCGCCGATGGTGCCGCCGCTGGTGATCGAGCGGCTCAAGGGCAAACGGGCGGCCGGGCACCCGCTGCTGGACCGTCTGCGCGAGCAGCTCGGACCGGACGAGTGATGCCCGAGCTGCGCGTGGTGAGCATCGGTGCGTTGGCGGCGCACCCGCTGTGGGGCGAGCGCGAGGCGGTGCGCACCGGGCACGCGACGACGACGCTGATCCGCACCGGCGAGCGCACGATCGTGGTGGACCCCGGACTGCCGGGGCAGATCCTCGCGGCGCGGCTGGGTGAGCGTGCCGGGATCAAGCCGGTCGAGGTGACGGACGTGTTCCTGACGTGCTTCCGCCCCGATTGCCGGCGCGGGCTGGAGCTGTTCGAGGACGCGTCGTGGTGGATCAGCGAGCGCGAGCGTGAGGGCGTGGGGGTGCCGCTGGCGGAGGGTCTGAAGCTGGCGGGCGAGCGTGGTCAGGATGAGCTGGTCGAGACGTTGCGCGGGGATGTGGCGCTGCTGAGCCGGTGCAAGGCGGCGCCGGACCGGCTGGGAGAGGGCGTGGACCTGTTCCCGCTGCCGGGGGTGACGCCGGGACTGACGGGACTGCTGCTCGCCGAGCCGCGTCATACGACGCTGGTGTGCGGCGACGCGGTCGCGACGGGCGAGCACCTGGAGCAGGGCAGGGTGCTGACGGGCGCGGCGGATGTGGAGCTGGCGCGCGAGAGCCTGGCGGAGGCGCTGGAGATCGCCGACCTGCTGGTGCTCGGGCGGGACAACCTGGTTGTCAACCCGCGGAAGACGCCGTTCTGAGCGCAATGAAAAGCCGCGGCGTGGGAACGCGCCGCGGCTCTCAAAGACGGGTGGCTTGAAGCCTCAGGCAGCCTTGCGACGTGCGCCCGACTTGTGGGCGGAGAACTTGTAGCTGCGCTTGGCGTGCGAGCGGTTGGTGCTCGTCCGCTTGGCGGACGGCTTGCGTGCCGTGGCGCGCTTCGCCGTCGAACGCTTGGCGGCGGGCTTGCGGGTGGTGGACCGCTTGGCGTTCTTGTTCCACGAGCTGCTCTTCCGAGCAGTGGTCCGCTTGGCGGCGGGCTTGCGGGTCGTCGAGCGACGCTTGGGCGTGGTCGTGGTCTTGCGGGCTGTGGTCTTCTTCGGGGTGCTCTTGCGAGCGGTGGTGGTCCTGCGGGCCGCGGGCTTGCGAGTGGTTGAGCGGCGCTTGGCCGTCGAGGTGGTCTTACGGGCAGGGCTCTTCTTGGCGGCGGGCTTGCGAGTGGTGGAGCGGCGCTTGGCCGTCGAGGTGGTCTTGCGGGCCGTGCTCTTCTTGGCCGCGGGCTTGCGAGTGGTTGAGCGGCGCTTGGCCGTCGAGGTGGTCTTGCGGGCCGTGCTCTTCTTGGCGGCCGGCTTGCGGGTGGTTGAGCGGCGCTTGGCGGTCGAGGTGGTCTTGCGGGCCGTGCTCTTCTTGGCGGCGGGCTTGCGGGTGGTGGAGCGCTTGGCGGCCGGCTTGCGTGCCGGGGATTTGCGGGCCTTGGGCTTGCTGGTGGAGGAACGTTTGCCGGCGTGTTTGCGGGCCGGGCTGCGGCGCGACCTGGAGCCGTGCGAGGTCGTGGACCGCTTGTTGGATGTCCTCTGCATGTTTGTCGTCTCCGTACGAAGTGCCGCCCTGTGAGGTCCGTCCCGGGCGGCGGAACCGCCCCGCGGCCCGCCACCCGGCGGGATAACCGCGGAACGTCCCTGCCCATCGTCACCCGAACACAGACGGATCAGTATTTGCACGAAAAAATCGTGTCAAGAACTGCTCGGTGCCGGACGACGCCCAACAGTTTCGCCGATGACCGCGCCCGTGACATGGCACCCCGAGAGCTGGCGTTCGCGCCTCGCTGCCCACCAGACCCGCTACCCCGACGAGTCGGCGGTGCGCCGGGCGGTGGGCAAGCTGTGCAGCCTGCCTCCGCTGGTAACGAGCTGGGAGATCGAGGACCTGCGCGAGCAGGTGGCGGCGGCTCAACGGGGCGAGCGGTTCATCTTGTGGGGCGGCGACTGCGCCGAGACGCTGGACGACTGCCGCCCGGACGTGATCACGAGCAAGCTGAAGATCCTGCTCCAGATGTCGCTGGTGCTGGTGCACGGGCTGCACCGCCCGGTGACGCGGGTGGGGCGCTTTGCCGGTCAGTACGCCAAGCCGCGGTCGAGCCCGACCGAGACCCGCGAGGTGGAAGGGCGGGCGGTCACGCTGCCGAGCTACTTTGGGGACCTGGTCAACGCGGCCGAATTCAGCGAGGCGGCGCGTGAACCGGACCCCCACATGATGGTGCGGGGGTACCAGCACGCGGCGATGACGATGAACTTCATCCGCTCGCTGGCGCGTGGCGGGTTCGCCGACCTGCACCACCCCGAGTACTGGGACCTCTCGTTCTTCCACAACGCCGATTTGAGCCCTCAGCGGAAGGGCGACTACGAGCGGATGGTGCGTGAGCTGGGCGAGGGGCTGCGGCTGATGGAGGCGATCGGGGAGGAGTCGATCGAGAAGCTAGCGACGGTGCAGTTCTTCACCAGTCACGAGGGGCTGAACCTGCTGTACGAGTCGGCGCAGACACGGACGGTGCCGCGGCGCGAGGGGTACTACGACCTGACGACGCACCTGCCGTGGATCGGCGAGCGGACACGCGACATCGAGGGGGCGCACATCGAGTTCTTCCGCGGCGTTCGGAACCCGGTGGGGGTGAAGCTGGGTCCGGGGGCGACGGCGGACGAGGTGCGGGCGCTGGCGGAGCGGCTGAACCCGGGCGACGAGCCGGGACGCCTCATCTTCATCACGCGGATGGGTGCGGGGAAGGTGGGCGGGGCGCTGCCGGCGCTGCTCGGGGCGTTGGGCGGACGACGCGTGCTGTGGGTGTGCGATCCCATGCACGGGAACGGGATGGTGACCACCCGTGGCGTGAAGACGCGCTCATTCGACGCGATCATGGACGACCTCGGGCAGACGCTCGACGCGCACGAGGCCGCCGGCACGTCGCTGGGCGGGGTCCACATCGAGCTGACCGGCGAGGACGTCACCGAGTGCGTCGGCGGTGCGTCGGGTGTGACCGAGGACACCCTGCACACCAACTACGCCTCGCCGTGCGACCCACGCCTGAACTACCAGCAGTCGCTCGAGCTGGCGTTCCGCCTGAGCGGGCGGCTGGCGGACCGGCGCCGATAGCAGACCTCGCGGGCTTCCGTCCACAGATCCTTCCGCCGGACGCCGAGGCTGAGTGTTCGAAGCCTCGGATTCCCGGGTCGTGAGGACGGGGCAGGTTCACGAACGAATCCGAGCCTTCGTCGAGGACTCCTCAGACTCGGCGTCTATGGCGGCGGACACGCGTGGGCTGGAGCGGGGGCGAGCGCCAACCGATGTAGCCGGCTATGGCACCCCTCGTCATCGCCCACCGCGGCGCGAGCGCACACGCGCCGGAGAACACGCTCGCGGCGTTCGGGCTGGGGCACGAGGTCGGGGCCGACCTGATCGAGACCGATGTCGTTCTCACGCGCGACGGGTATCTGATCTGCCTGCACGACCTGTGGCTCGAGACGACGACCGACGCGGGCGAGCGGTTCGCGGACCGGGTGCGCGACGGGCATGTGTGGGCGGCCGACCTGACGCTGGAGGAGGTCCGTTCGCTGCGGGCGTGGGGGCGCGACGGGCGATTCCGCGGCGGCGACGAGCGGGTGCCGACGTTCGACGAGTTGCTCGGGCTGGTTGCTCGGTTGAACGCGGAGTCGGGTCGGTCGGTCGGCGTGATCGCCGAGCCGAAGGAGCCGGCGTGGCACGAGGGGCGCGGGCTCGACGTGGTCGGGGCGCTGGTTGAGGCGGCGCTGCGGCCTGAGGTCGAGGTGATGGTCCAGAGCTTCGATCACGCGGCGTTGCGGCGCGTGCGCGACCTCGTGGGTGGGTCGTTGAGGCTCGTGGCGCTGACGGACAAGCCGGTGGTGGATGCCGAACTGGACGAACTGGCGGCGTGGTGCTGGGGGATCGGGCCGGCGAAGCGGCTGGTGGACGGGTTGCTCGTCTCAAGGGCACACGAGCGAGGGCTTGTGGTGATTCCGTGGACGTACGTCGATGACGAGTCGGAGATGCGGGCGGCGTTCGCGTTGGGCGTGGATGGGGTGTTCGTCGATGATCCACGTATCGGGGTGCGGGCTCGGGTTGAGGGCGGCAGCGTGGGTGGACGCCGAGGCTGAGTCTTCGAAGCCTCGGATTGGGGCGGGTCCCTCGTGCGCGGGAAGTACAAGGGGAGTTCGGACGGATCCGAGCCTTCGTCGCGGACTCCTCAGACTCGGCGTCCCCGGGTACGGGTCTTCGTGCCACCAACTTCAGCTTTGGGAAGTTGGTGTCTTCACTTGCACTCGCAGGAATCCGGAGCACCGACTTCTCAAAGCCGAAGTCGGTGGCACGCAAGAGGGGGTGCGGGGGAGACCCTTCCTGCAACGGAGTTATCTCTCGGGACTCGTTCATGTGCATAGCCGCCAAGAGGCGGCTATGGCACCCGGTGCCCAGTTATCATCTCAATGTTGTGATGCTCTCAAGCACCGCACGCCAAACCGGCTCGTCTTCCTCAAAGAAGCCGCTCGCTTGCATCTCGACGCGGATCGGGCCGTGCATTCTTGTAAAGAAAGCGTCCCATGTGTAACTGGATTCGCCCAATCGCTTGTTAACCTCCGACGTGACGCGTTGCAAGAAACCAGAAGCACAATACTCATCAGGTTCGATAATCGTTGCGATCCTCAGGACATCATCTTCTCTATCGTATCCGAGCAGAATGTTCGATCTGGCCCAGTCAACGGAGTGCTCCGGAACTGGATACTCGATGCAGAGTTGCTGAAGGATGCCAGATCGCTGATCTCGTTTGGGTGTTTCGAAGATGCGTTGATTCTGTTGCCTGTAGGTCTTAAGTCCCTTCGGACGGAGCAGCCGAACGTACTCGTCTTCGAACGGCACAAGCTCCCGATACTTCATCGCTGCCCTCTTCGAGACAGTCGATCACTCACGCCACGCCCGCCGGCGCGGCGACGCCTCGGAGGGCGTCGCGGATGGCGTCGACGTTGGTCTTGGCGTCGCCGAAGAGCATGCGGTTGTTTTCCTTGTAGAACAGCGGGTTGTCGACGCCGGCGTAGCCGCTGGCCATCGAGCGCTTCATGACGATCGAGGTGCCGGCCTTCCAGACCTCGAGGACGGGCATGCCGGCGATGGGGCTGGTCGGGTCGTCCTGGGCCGAGGGGTTCACGATGTCGTTGGCGCCGATGACCATGACGACGTCGGTGTTGGGGAGGTCGTCGTTGATCTCGTCCATCTCGAGGACGATGTCGTAGGGGACGTTGGCCTCGGCGAGCAGGATGTTCATGTGCCCGGGGAGGCGTCCGGCGACGGGGTGGATCGCGAAGCGGACCTTCTTGCCCCTCTCGCGGAGCATCGAGACGACCTCGGCCAGGGCGTGCTGGGCCTGGGCGACGGCCATGCCGTACCCGGGAACGATGACGATGCTCTTGGCCTCATTGAGCAACTCGGCGGCGCCGGCGACGTCGACCTCGGTCACGTCGCCGGCGGCGGCGGCGCCCTTGGCGGGCATGGCCGACTCGGTCCCGAACCCGCCCAGAATCACGCTGATGAACGAGCGGTTCATGCCCTTGCACATGATGAAGCTGAGGATCGCGCCACTCGAGCCGACGAGGGCGCCGGTGATGATGAGCAGGTCGTTGCCGAGCATGAACCCCGCGGCGGCGGCGGCCCAGCCGGAGTAGCTGTTGAGCATCGAGACGACGACGGGCATGTCGGCGCCGCCGATCGCGGCGACCATGTGCAGCCCGAGCACGCCGGTGATGACCGAGGCGATGAGGAGGGGCGTCAGCCCGGCGTCGGTGCGCATATACCACACGCCGATCGCGACCGTGCCGGCGAGCATGATCAGGTTGAACAGGTGTCGTGCGGGGAGGGTGAGGGGCTTGCCGGAAACGAGCCCCTGGAGCTTGGCGAAGGCGATGACCGAGCCGGTGAAGGTGACGGCGCCGATGCACACGCCGATGTAGATCTCGAGGTCGTGGATGATCGCCTCGGCGCCGGCGAACTCGGCGCCGGGGTGCATGTCGGTGGCGATGCCGACGAGGACCGCGGCCATCCCGACGAAGCTGTGCAGGATGGCGACAAGCTGGGGCATCGAGGTCATCTGGACGCGCTGGGCGACGACGGCGCCGATGATGACGGCGGGGATGATGGCGATGGCGAGCGCGCCGAAGGCGCCGGCGTCGTTCTCGGCCCGCGAGCCGATGAGGGCGGCGGTGGCGACGAGGGCGATGATCATGCCGGCGATGCCGTACCAGTTGCCGCGCTTCGATGTCTCCGGGTTGCTCAGCCCGCCGAGGGAGAGGATGAACAGGACGCTCGCGGCGATGTACGAAACGGTGACAAGGCTTGGGATGCTCTCGTGCATGGCTTTACCTGTGGAACATGGCGAGCATGCGGCGTGTGACGAGGAACCCGCCGGAGATGTTGACGGTGGCGATGAGGATGGCGACGACGCCGAGGATCATGGCGGCGTTGACGTGCCCCCCGGTGAGCTGGAGCATCCCGCCGATGATGATGATGCCGCTGATGGCGTTGGTGACGCTCATGAGCGGGGTATGCAGGGCGGGTGTGACGTTCCAGATGACCTGCCACCCGACGAGGCAGGCGAGGACGAAGACGGTGAAGTGGGTGAGGAACGACTCGGGCGCCTTCCACCCGATGCCGATCATCGCCAGGGCGATGAGGGCGAGCCAGACCCAGCGGGTCGAGACCTTTTTCTTGGGCACCGGCGAGGCGGCGGCGGGCTCGGACGGGGGCATGGGCGCCGCGGTCTCGGAGCGTTTGGTCGGCGTGGTATGGGGGACCTGCGGGCTCTTGGGCGTGGGGGGGGGCCAGCGCTTCTCGCCGTCGTGGAGGATGAGGGCGCCGCGCGTGATCTCGTTGTCGTAGTCGAGCTCGAAGTCCTCGGCACCACCGAGTTCGTCGAGCATGTGGGCCATGGTGGTGGCGTAGAGCTCGCTGGACTGCGAGGCCATGCGTCCGGGGAGGTTGGTGTAGCCGATGACGGTGACGCCCTTGTGGACGATGACCTGGTCGGGCTGGGTGACGGCGCAGTTGCCGCCCTGCTGGGCGGCCATATCGACGATGACCGAGCCCTCACGCATCGACTCGACCATGCCGCGGGTGACGAGCTCGGGCGCGCGCCGCCCGGGGATGAGGGCGGTGGTGATGATGATGTCCACCTCGTGGGCGTTCTTGGCGAGCAGGGCGACCTCGGCCTTGAGGAAATCCTCGCTCATCTGCTTGGCGTACCCGCCCTCGCCCTCGCCGGACTCGTCGAAGTCGAACTCGATGAACCGCCCGCCCATGGAGGTGACCTGGTCGCGGGTCTCCTTGCGCTGGTCGAAGGCGCGGACCTGCGCGCCGAGCCCCCGGGCGGCGCCGATGGCGGCGAGCCCGGCGACACCGGCGCCGACGACGAGTACCTCGGCCGGGTCCATCTTGCCCGCGGCGGTGACCTGCCCGGCGAAGAAGCGTGGGTAGCGGTTTGCGGCCTCGATCACGGCGCGGTACCCGGCGATGTTGGCCATGGCGCTCAGGGCGTCCATCCGCTGGGCGCGGGTGATGCGTGGGATGCAATCCATGGCGAGGACGGTCGCCTTGCGCGCGGCGAGCTTCTCGACGAGGTCCTCGTTCTGCGCGGGCCAGATGAACGAGATCAGCACGCCGCCCTCGTGGATCAGGTCGCCCTCGTGGCGCCCGAGCCCCGGGTGGCGAGCGGGGGCTCGCACCTTGATCACGATATCGCTGGTCTTCCAGAGCTCGACGGGGTTGTCGAGGATGGTCGCGCCGGCTTCGAGGTAGTGCGAGTCGGGGATGTCGGCGGCCTCGCCGGCGCCGCGCTCGATCTGCACCTCGAACCCGAGCTTGCGCAGTCTGGCGACCGACTTGGGGGTGGCGGCGACGCGGTGCTCGCCCGCGACGATCTCTTTGGGGACTCCAATCTTCACGGCCCACTCCTCTTTCCGGGTTGCAAGGCTAGCGCGCCGAACCGCCCGTGCCGAGTCGAGGAAGGACCCAACCCGGCACCGGCGGTACCTTGGGGCGGGAGGACCACTGTGGGCACGGCGTTCGTTGCCAGCGGCGACCGGCGGACCAGCGATGCCGCGGCGCATGTTCTGCGGGCTGGGGGGAACGCCTTCGACGCGGCGGTGGCGGGCGGGTTCGCCGCGTGCGTTGCCGAGCCGACCCTCACCAGCCCGGGCGGGGGCGGGTTCCTGCTGGCCCGCCAGAACTCGGGTGAGGCGACGCTGTTCGATTTCTTCACCGACGCCCCGGGGCGGGCGGTCGGGGTGCCGCACCTGGTCGAGGTGACGGTGCCGTTCGGGCCGGCGGACCAGGTGTTCCACGCGGGGATGGGCTCGGCGGCGACGCCGGGGTGTGCCGCGGGGTGGCTCCGCGTGCACGAGCGTCTGGGGCGGCTGCCGCTGGGCGAGGTCGTCGCACCGGCGGTCGAATTGGCTCGCGGGGGCGTGCCGGTGAGCGCCAACCAGGCGTACGTCCTCGGGCTGCTTGGGCCGATCATGATGCTGACGCCCGAGGCGGCGGGGCTGTTCGCGCCGGGCGGGCGGCTGCTCGGCGAGGGAGAGCGGTTCGCCAACGAGGCGCTTGCGGACTTCCTGGAGGGGTTGCCGGGCTCGAGCGAGTCGATTTACCGCGGCGAGCTGGCGCGCAGGATCGAGGCGGACATGGGCGGTGCCGACGGGTTGCTCGGGGGCGACGACCTCGCGCGATACCGCGTGGTCGAGCGCGAGCCGCTGACGTTTGCCTACGGCGGGAGGACGGTGCTGACCAACCCGCGCCCGAGCTTCGGGGGCGAGCGCGTGCGCGATGTGCTCGGGCGGTTCGAGAAGGCAGGGATCGGCGCGACCGAGCCGGGCTCGGCGGCGCATCTCGCGGCGATGATCGGGGCGTTGCGGTCGGCGCACGATCGCTGGGCGAGCCCCGGCGGGTGCGATCGCGGAACGACACACGTCAGCGTCCTCGATTCCGAGGGGAACGCCGCGTCGATGACGACCTCGAACGGCGAGGGGTGCGGGTACATCGTGCCGGGGACGGGGTTCATGCTCAACAACATGCTGGGCGAGGACGATCTGCACCCGCGGGGTGCGCCAGTGGATACGCCCGGCGAGCGGATCGCCTCGGGCATGGCGCCCACGATTGTGCTTGAAGGGCCTCGGGTGATCGCGGCGCTGGGTAGCGGGGGGAGCAAGAGGATCGCGATGGCGATCGCTCGCGTCATCAGCGAGGTGGTGGACTTCGGGTGCCCGCTCCAGGAGGCGATCGACCGCCCGCGCGCACACTGGGACGGAGGGGTCGCGCAGCTTGAACCGGGAATCGACGAGGCGGGGCTCGACGCGGGCACGCCCGTGAACCGCTGGCCGGAGCTCAATATGTACTTCGGCGGGGTCAACGCGGTCGGCGAGGGCGACTGCGGGGCCGACGCACGGCGGGGCGGGTGCGCGCTGCGCGTGGAATGACTCAGTCGGAGACAACTTCGATCGCTATGTCGGGACAGGCGTCCCGCAGCGCGTCGAGGCGGTCGGGACCGAGCACACACGCGGCGCTGGCGAGCGCGTCGGCGAGCCACCCGTGGGGCGCGATGACGGTCGCGGCTGTGCGCCGGGTCACCCCGAGCCCGGTGCGCGGGTCGATGATGTGCGCGTACCGCGTCCCGTCGATCTCGACAAACTGTTCGAGCCCGCCCGACGTGGCGACGGCGCAGCGCCCGAGGTGCAGTGTGCGGGGCTCGTCGAGCCCGGTCCGGACGGCAACGAGCCACCCGTCGGTGTGGCCGGGCGGCGGGTCTCCGAGGACGAGGTCGCCGCCGAAGTCGATCAGCGCCGTGCCGAGCCCGTGCGATTCGAGGACGCGGAGCGCCTGGTCGGCGGCGTACCCCTTGCCGATGCCGCCGAAGTCGAGGACGAGCCCCGACGTGTCGAAGCGCACGAGGTCGGCACTTGGATCGACCTCGAAGTGTTCGAGCCCCGAGGCGTGCATCGCCGCGTCGAGTTCGGCGGGTGCGGGAAGCGTGCCGTCCCGCTTTGTCTTTCGCCACAGGCGTGTGAGGCGTCCGACCGCGGGGTCGAACGCGCCGGCGGACGCGTCGTGGACCTTGCGCGAGCGGCGCAGCACGTCGGCGAGTTCGGGCGAGACCGCGTGCCACACGCCCGGTGCACGCGCGGTGAGGCGAGAGGCCTCGCTGTCCGGGTCGTAGTCGCTGAGGATGCTGTTGAGGCGTGAGATGCTCGCGAAGGCGTCTTTCGCAGCCCGGGCGCCCGCACGCTCGCTCGGCGCGTACACCACGATGCGGCAGCGGCTTCCCATCAGAACTCTTGCGTACTCGTGCCGGGCCCATGTAGTCTGGACCCGCGCCGGCGTGGCGCACCCGCACGCGACCAACGCGAGGAGCACCATGAGGACACCCCGTGTCGCGTTGGGAACCGCGTTCGGTCCGGTGCTTGGCGTGGTCTGTGGCGTGCTGTGCGGCATGGTCGTTGCAGGAGCCGGCAGCGTAACCGGGCCCGTGACGCGCACGATCCGAGTGCCCGGGACTACGGTCGATTTCACCCTTGTGCGCTGCCCCGCGCCCGACGGGGGGGCGGATCTCTGGGTGCTCCAGACCGAGGTGCCGTGGGAGCTGTACGACGTGTTCGTGTACGCGCTGGACGAGGGGGAGGGGGGTGATGCCGACGCGGTGACGCGCCCGAGCAAGCCGTACGTGCCGCCCGACCGCGGGTTCGGGCACGAGGGGTTCCCGGCGATCAGCATGACGCGCGGGGCGACGATCCAGTTCTGCATGTGGCTCAGCGCCGCGACAGGGGTCGAGTTCCGGCTCCCCACACGGGAGGAGTGGAGTTTCCTGGCGTCGGGAGGAACGGGGGCGCCGTACTGTTGCGGGCTGACGGCGGAGACACTCGATACTGCGGCGTGGACGGCTCGGAACTCGGGGCACACACCACACCGCACCGGGTACAGGCAGCCGAACGAGTTCGGGCTGTTCGACGTGCACGGGAACGTCGCGGAGTGGGTGGAGGCGGAGGATCGTCCGCCGACGGCGATGGGCGGGAGCTACCGCGACGCGCCCGAGGATTGCACATCATCTTCGGCGCAGACGCAAGACAACTCGTGGAACGCGAGCGACCCGCAGATCCCGAAGAGCGTGTGGTGGCTGGCGGATTGCAACTGGGTGGGGTTCCGGTTCGTGACCGACGAACTCCCGGCGAAGGAGGACGACGATGGCGAATGAACGGGTGCTGACGCGTCGTGAGTTCAATGCGGCCGGGCTGGGGCTGGGCGCTGCGGCGCTGCTCGGGGCGCCCGAGCTAGCACGGGCGGCGGGCGGCGGGGCACGCGACACGATCAAGGTCGGCGTCGTCGGGTGCGGCGGGCGCGGGACGGGCGCGGTGGTGCAGGCACTCAAGGCCGACGAGGGCACGGTGCTCTGGGCGATGGGCGACCTGTTCGGGGAGCGGATCGGGTCGTGCGAGAAGAATGCACGAGCGGCGATCGCGGGCGACAACCCCGAAGCGGACCTGTCGCACAAGTTTGCGGCGGACGAGTCGCGTCGGTTCACGGGGTTCGACGCGTACCGGCTGGTGATCGAATCGGGCGTAGACGTGGTGCTGCTGACCACGCCGCCGGTGTTCCGCCCGCTGCACCTGCGTGCGGCGATCACGGCGGGGAAGCACGTGTTCTGCGAGAAGCCGGTGGCGGTGGACGGGCCGGGCGTGCGGTCGGTGATCGAGACGACGAAGATCGCCCACGACCGCGGGCTGTCGATCATGAGCGGGTTCTGCTGGCGCTGCCACGACCAGGTGTGCGAGGTGTTCGACAAGCTGGCTGAGGGCGGGATCGGCGAGGTCCGCGCGATCCAGACGACGTACAACACGACGGGGTGGGTGCGTCCGCACCCGCGTCAGCCGGAGTGGAGCGAGACGGAGTTCCAGCTCCGCAACTGGCAGTACTTCGCGCCGCTCTCGGGCGATCACATCGTCGAGCAGGCGGTGCACGCGATCGACTGGATGTCGTGGGCGATGGGGGACGTGCCGCCGTTGCGTTGCTGGGCGGTCGGCGGGCGGCAGGTGCGCCCCGAGATGCCCGAGACCGGGAACGTGTACGACCACTTCGCGGTGACCTACGAGTACGAGAACGGGGTGCGCGGGTACCACACGTGCCGGCACTGGCCGAACACGCCGTCGGACAACTCGGCGTTCTTCATGGGGTCCGACGGGGTGTGCACGATGCAGCCGTGGCAGGGACGGCATGTGATCGAGGGGGCGCACCCGTGGACGGGCTCGGCCGCGAGCAACGACATGTACCAGCGTGAGCACGATCTGCTGTTCGCGGCGATCCGCGCCGGCAAAGTTATCAACAGCGGCGAGTTGTTGGCGCGCACGACGCTGCTGGCGATCATGGGGCGGATGGCGGCGTATACCGGGCAGATCGTCACGTGGGAGCAGGCGATGAACAGCGAGGAGGACCTCAACCCCGGGTTCTGGGCCTTCGGCAAGCGTGCCGTGCCCGAGGTCGCCGTCCCCGGCGTGACGGAGCTGAAGTGATGATTGGGCGGCGCGAGTTCATGGCAGCGGCCCTGGCGGCGGGCGCGGGGTTGAGCGTCACACCGCTTGCGAAAGGGGGCGACATGCGCGATCAGAAGTGGATCCGCAAGGCGCTCAAGGTGGGGATGATCGGCGTCGGCGAGTCACTGGTCGAGAAGTTCGGGGCGGCGCGCGACGCGGGGTTCGAGGGCGTCGAACTCGACTCCCCCGGCCCGTATGCCGTCGACGAGGTGCTCGCCGCGAAGGAGAAGGCCGGTATCGAGGTGCCGGGGGTCGTGCTGAGCACGCACTGGTCGAAGCCGTTCAACCATCCGGACGAGGCGGTGCGTGCCGAGGCACGGGCGGGTCTGGAGACCGCGCTGCGAGACTGCGCGGCGTTCGGGGGCACGAGCGTGCTCGTCGTCCCGGCGGTGGTCAACGAGTCGATGCCGTACGCCAAGGCGTACGAGCGATCGCAGCGCGAGATCGGTTCGCTGGTGCCGCTGACGCGCGAGCTGGGCGTCGCGATTGCGTTCGAGAACGTGTGGAACAGCTTCCTGCTCAGCCCGCTCGAGGCGGCGCGGTACTGCGACGAGCTCCAGCCCGCGGACACCGACCGTCGCGTTGTCGGCTGGCATTTCGACATCGGCAACATCGTGAACTATGGGTGGCCGGAGCAGTGGATTGACGTGCTCGGGCCGCGGATCCTCAAGCTCGACGTCAAGGACTTCAGCCGCAAGAAGCGCGACGACGAGGGGCTGTGGAAGGGTTTCGGCGTGAAGATCGGCGACGGCGACGCCGGGTGGGAGCGGGTGCGCGCGGCGCTCAAGCGGATCGGGTACACCGGGTGGGCGGCGGCAGAGGTCGGCGGCGGTGGGGCGGAACGGCTCGCCGAGATCGCGCGGCGGATGGACGCGGTCTTCGACCAGGCGTGAGGAGGCAGTCATGCGCGGAACGACACGACGTGAGTTTCTTGGCATGGCGGGCGCGGCCGGGGCGGCGACGTTCGTCGCGCCCATGTTCGCCGCTGCGCTCACGAGGCGGAACGATGACTTCGTGCGGGTCGGCGTGATCGGTTGCGGCGGACGCGGCACCGGCGCGGCGTACAACGCGCTCGAGGCCCACCCCGCCACACGCATTGTCGCGATGGGCGACCTGTTCGCCGACCGGCTCGAGGGCTCGCTAAACGGGCTGAAGGGCGCCGGCGAGCTTGCCTCGCGCGTCGAGGTTCCCGACGATCACAAGTTCGTCGGGTTCGACGCGTTCGAGCGGGTGTGCGCGCTCGACGGGATCGATGTGGTGGTCCTTGCGACACCGCCGCACTTCCGACCACAGCACCTCGAAGCGGCGGTTCGCGCTGGCAAGCACGTGTTCTGCGAGAAGCCGGTCGCGACCGACCCGGCGGGGATCCGGCGCGTGATCGCGGCGGCCGACCTGGCGCGGGCGAAGAAGATCTCGATCGTCGCCGGCACGCAGCGCCGGCACGAACGCTGCTACCTCGACCTGATGAAGCGTATCGGCGACGGACAGATCGGCGACGTCGTCGCGGCGCGGTGCTACTGGAACCAGGGCGGGCTGTGGGTGCACGAGCGCAAGGCGGAATACTCGGACATGGAATGGCAGTGCCGCAACTGGCTCTACTTCTGCTGGCTCAGCGGCGATCACATCTGCGAGCAGCACGTGCACAACCTCGATGTGGTGAACTGGGCGCTCGGCACGCCGGTCGCGGCCCACGGCATGGGCGGGCGCCAAGTCCGCACCGAACCAAAGTACGGCAACATCTTCGACCACTTCGCGGTCGAGTACGAGTACGCGAACGGCGTGCACGCGCTGAGCGAGTGCCGGCAGATCGATGGGTGCGAGGGGCGCGTCGAGGAGGTGCTCGTCGGGACAAAGGGCACCGCGACGTCGCGCCCGGGGTTCGCGGTGATCGAGGGAAAGAGCCCGTGGCGGTTCTCCGAGACCAACGGCAACCCGTACGTGCAGGAGCACGCCGACCTGATCGCGTCGATCCGCGGCGACGGTCCCTATCTGAACGAGGGGCGTCGCGTGGGCGAGAGCACGCTGACCGCGATCATGGGTCGGATGAGCGCGTACACCGGCAAGGCGGTGTCGTGGGAGTTCGCACAGACCTCGGCGCTGGACCTCTCGCCGGCGAAGTACGAGTTCGGAGATCTGCCGGTGCGACCGGTGCCGGTGCCGGGGCGGACGCCGCTGCTTTGAGGAGCTGAGCATGGACCGTCGCGCGTTTCTGGGGAGCGTGGGGGTGGGGGCGTTGGCCGCGTCTGGGCTGGCGGCGCAGGAGGAGCGGCGCGGGAAGCCGTTCTCGATGAAGTTCGCGCCGCACTTCGGGATGTTTGGTCACTCGGCCGGCGACGATCCGGTCGCGCAGCTCGAGTTCGCTCACCGAGAGGGCTTCACGGCGTGGGAAGACAACGGGATGTCGGGGCGTCCGGCCGCTGAGCAGAAGCGCATCGCCGACGCGATGGCACGCCTCGGCATGACCATGGGGATCTTCGTCATGAACCCCAACACGGCGTGGGGCCCGACGCTCTCGCGCGGCGACACCGACGACCGCGCCAAGTTTCTCGACGAGGCGAGGGCGTCGGTCGAGGTTGCCAAGCGTGTCAATGCGAAGTGGATGACGGTCGTCGCGGGCACGCGCGAGCCGCGGCTGGGGATCGGGTACCAGACGGCCTACGCGGTCGAGTCGCTGCGGCGGGCGTGCGAGGTCCTCCAGCCGCACGGGCTGGTGATGGTACTTGAGCCGCTGAACCCGCGCGACCACCCGAACATGTTACTGAGCGAGATGCACCACGCGTTCGAGGTTTGCCGTGCCGTGGACAGCCCAAGCTGCAAGATCCTGTGCGACCTGTACCACCAGCAGGTCACCGAGGGCAACCTGATCGACAATATCGATCGGTGCTGGGACGAGATCGGGTACTTCCAGATCGGCGACAACCCCGGGCGGTGCGAGCCGACGACCGGCGAGACCAACTTCCGCAACGTCTTCGCGCACATCGCGGGCAAGGGGTACACGGGCGTGCTCGGGATGGAGCACGGGAACTCCCGCCCCGGCGTTGTTGGCGAGGAGGCGGTGATCGCCGCCTACCGCGCCTGCGATCCGGGGTGAGGGGAGGCGCACCGAATTCTCAAAGCCGAAGTCGGTGGCACGGTTAGATCGCGTACGACGGCGGGATATCGCCGCGATGGGGGCGCAGCTCGACGGTCGGCTTAGGGTTGAGGACGACGTGGCGCGGGGGGACGGAGCTGGTGAGCTGCACGCCGGCGCCGATCACCGAGCCGGCGCCGATGATGGTGTCGCCGCCGAGGATTGTGGCGTTGGCGTAGACGGTGACGTGGTCTTCGAGTGTTGGGTGGCGTTTCGCGGTGCCGACGCGTGCGCGGTCGGTGCTGATCGCGCCAAGGGTGACGCCTTGATAGAGCTTGACGTGCTCGCCGATGACCGAGGTCTCGCCGATCACGACGCCGGTGCCGTGGTCGATGAAGAACGAGCCGCCGATCGACGCACCCGGGTGGATGTCGATGGAGGTGAGTGTGTGCGCGTGCTCGGCGATGAGGCGTGCGGCGGTGGGCATGGCGCGAAGCCACAGCCAGTGGGCGAGCCGGTGTGCGGCGATCGCGTGGACGCCGGGGTAGCACATCGCCGCCTCGTCGGGGTGCCGGCAGGCGGGGTCACCGATGTGTGCCGCGTTGACGTCGAGGCCGACGGCGTGGCGCAGCCCCGGCAGCGCCACGAGCAGATCGGCGCGGAGCGTGGAAGGGGTCGGTTCGGCGTTGATCGCGAGCACCGCGTCGCCGAGCGCCGCGTCCTCGTCATCCAGCCCGACCGGTGGCGGCAGCAACGTGCGCAACGCCAGGCGCACAACCAGACCGGCCCGCTCGAGCACGCCCGGGTAGGCGATGTCGTGGGCCGGGTGAGTCATGAGGCGTGGACCTCGAAGAGCGGCGTCGAGAGGTAGCGTTCGCCGAACGAGCAGGCGAGGGTGACGATGCGATTGCCCGCGTGCTCGGGACGGGACGCGATGCGGTAGGCGGCGCACAGGTTGGCGCCGGTACTGATGCCGGCGACGATGCCCTCCTCGCGGGCGAGGCGGCGTGCCCAGGCGAAGGCGTCGTCGTTGGTGACGCGTTCGGCGCCGTCGAGCAGGCTCGTGTCGAGGTTCTTCGGGATGAACCCGGCTCCGATGCCCTGGATCTTGTGCGGGCCGGGTTCGCCGCCGGAGATCACCGGCGAGTCGTCGGGTTCGACGGCGATCGCCTTGAAGTCGGGTTTCTGAGAGCGGATGTAGCGGGTGACGCCGGTGAAGGTGCCGCCGGTGCCGACGCCGGTGACGAGGGCGTCGATCTTCCCGCCGGTGTCACGCCAGATCTCGGGCCCCGTGGTGCTCTCGTGGGCGGCGGGGTTGGCCGGGTTCTCGAACTGCTGGGGCATGAAGGCCGAGCCACTCTTCGAGGCCTGCTCGTACAGATCGGTTGCCTGCTCCAGCGCGCCGGTCATGCCCTTCTCGGCGGGGGTGAGCACGAGCTGGGCGCCGAGTTGACGGAGCAGGGCACGGCGTTCGAGGCTCATCGACTCGGGCATCGTCAGCGTCAGCTTGTACCCTCGCGCGGCGCAGATGAACGCCAGCGCGATGCCCGTGTTGCCGCTGGTCGGCTCGATGATGTGCGTGGACTCGGTGATCTGCCCGTCGCGCTCCCCGGCATCGATCATCGACAGCGCGATGCGGTCTTTCACGCTTCGCAGCGGGTTCTCCGACTCCATCTTGAGCAGGATCTCTGCGCCGTTGTCGGGGCGGATGCGCTGGAGCCTCACCAGCGGTGTGCCGCCGATCGTCTGCGGCAGTGCGTCGTAGATGCGTCCCTCTGCGGTGGCGTTGGGTTCGGTCATGAGCTGTGTCCTTTCAGGGTTCGGCGACTTTCCGGGCAGGGTCTTCCCCGCAGGAGGTGGCGGTCTCGAGCGTCGCGATTCGTGGGTGTGTCCGGGGCGTAGGCGGAGGTGCGCCGTCCGCCGCCGGGGCGGCCTGCTCGTCCCATTTCGCGCGTCGAACGCGCGGGTTGTTCCGTTTCCGCGCAACGAGCCGTGTCTTTGCGGCGCCAACGAGCGTCGCTTCGTTCGACCCGATCGACGTCAGCTCGAAGGGCAGGTTGTGCTCGCGCGCAAAAAACACGGCCTTGTGCTGCACGATCGAACCGTCGGTGCCGAGGGCGTCGTCCCACGTCGCGTGCTCGTAGCGACGCGGCTTCGGACCGTCGGCAGCCGGGTCGCGTTCGTACAGCCCGTCCACGTCCTTGATTAGGCGGCAGCGGTCGGCGCGGAGCTGGTGGGCGAGGAAGATCGCGGTCAGGTCGGACCCGCCGCGCCCGAGCACGACGGTGCGCCCGGTCGGATCGACCGCGGTGAACCCGGGAAAGACGATCACGTGCCCGCGGTCGAGCGCCCGGCACAGCCGACGGCGGTCGAGCGAGACAGGCACCGCGTCGAGCGGGTGCCCCCACGCGCCGAGCCCGACGGCGCCCGGCGTGAACACCGAGGCCGGAACGCCCTCGCGCGCGAGCCGCAGCGCCAGCAGCGACGCGCACTGCTGCTCGCCGGTCGCGAGCACGGCGGCGACGACGTGTGGGTCGGCACCGGGGCCGGAGGTTCGGCACGTCTCGAGCAGATCGTCGGTCACGCCGCCCAGTGCCGAGACGACCGCGACGACATTCCAGCCTTCGGCTCGCCACCGGCGGACCTCGCGGACCACGAGCCCGAGCGTGGACCGGTCGGTGAGCACCGACCCGCCGAACTTCAGGACGATCAGGCGTTCGTAAGGCACGCGGCACGCTCCTCTCGTGAGGCTGCGCCGATCGCGCGGGCAAGATCCTCGATGATCGCCTCCGGCTCCTCGAGCCCGACCGAGAGACGGAGCAGCCCGTCGGAGATCCCGTTTTCTGCACGCTGCTCCGCGGGGACATCGGCGTGGGTCATGGTCGCGGGGTGCGTCAGCAGCGACTCGACCGATCCCACGTGCTCGACCACGCGGCACAGCGAGACCGTTTCGAGCACCGATCGCCCCGCTTCCACACCTCCCTCCAGTTCGAACGCCACCACGGCGCCGTGCGCCCCGAGGTGCTGGCGTTCTGCCAGCTCACGCTGGGCGAATATGTCGAGCGTCGGGTGCAGGACGCGCACCACGCGCGGCTGCTCGCCCAGCCACCGCGCGACCGTCTCAGCGGAGCGCGACTGGCGCTCGATGCGCAGCGGCAGCGTCTTGATGCCCTGCAGTGTCAGCCACGCGTTGAACGGTGACTGGATCCCGCCCGTGCTCTTGCGGACGAAGCGCAGGCGTTCGAGCAGGTTCTCGTTGCGCGAGACGACCGCTCCGCCCAGCGCCACCGAGTGCCCCTCGATGAACTTCGTCGTCGCGTAGACCGAGGCGTCGGCGCCGAGATCGAGCGGCTGCTGGAGCACGGGCGTGAGGAATGTGTTGTCCACCGCGAGCAACGCCCCGGCGTCGTGCGCGATCACCGCGACCGCCGCGATGTCGGTGATCTCGAGCGTCGGGTTGGCCGGGGTCTCGGCGAAGACGAGGCGCGTCCCGGGACGGAGCGCCCGCGCGACCAGATCCGGGCGCGTCGCGTCCACGAACGTACTCTCGACGCCCAGCCCGGCGAAGAGCTGCTGGAGCACGCGCGTCGTGCCCCCGTAGACCGCTCTGCCGCAGACGACGTGGTCGCCGGCGCGGAGCAGGGTGAGGAGCAGCGCCGTCTCGGCCGCCAGCCCGGAGGCGAAGCAGACCGCGGGGGGCGCGTCCTCGAGCAGCCCGAGCGTCCGCTCGAGCGTCGCCACGGTCGGGTTGGAGACGCGCGAGTAGGCGTGTTCGGACGGTCCACCGCCCTGGCAGTACGTGGTGGACTGGACGAGGGGCGCGACGAGTGGATCGCCCGGGGGCTGCCCCTGCCCGGCGTGTGAGCAGATCGTCTCGATGTTGTGCCGCTTCATGCCGTGAACTCCCTTCACGGCATCAAGAGGTTCCAGAGGACGCGGGGCGTAGCGACCGTCGCTGCGCTTTTTGACGGATACCCCGGGGGTTCCGCCCGCATCGTTCCCCACTGTGGGGCTGGCCTCGGCACCGTGGCCGCCGTCGCCGGCTCGGTTGCCGCCCGGGGCCATGAGGCGGCCCGGGACTCTTGATGCTTTCGGCGGAGAGTGTACGGACGACCGGCGACCTGTCAAGGGCGGGGACGGAATGCGCGAACACCGTGGCCGTGCATATGCACGACTGGCGGCGAGCAGTGTGGCGCGCGGTTGGACGGCGCGAACGGGAGATCAGAGTCCGATGAGCATGAGGGCGCCGCAGAGGGCGAGTGTGAGCCCGGCGGCGGCGTGAGAGTAGCGGGCGAGCGGGGTCGGGGCGATCTTCGTCAGACCGAAGTAGCCGGCGCTGATCACCGCGAGCATCGTCCCGATGGTCGCCACACCGAACACACCGGCCACGAGCAAAACCCCGATGACGTTCAGCTTCGCCGCCGGGTACATCAGCACCGGGATCAGCGGCTCGCACGGCCCGAAGACGAAGATGGTGAAGAGCACCCACGGTGTCATGCTCTGCTCGCCGTGCGCGTGGGCGTGGTCGTGCGTGTGGTTGTGCCCGTGCCTGTGGACGGTCCCGTCCTCGTGCGTGTGCCAGTGGGTGTGGCGCACGCCCCGGGCTGCCCGTTTGAAGCCCCACGCGGCGTAGGCGAGCCCGAACCCGAACAGCAGCCACGCCGCGAAATTGCCGCGCAGCCCCTCGAAGCGTTCGAGTCCGGCGACGGCCAGCCCGGCGGCGATGCCGAGCGTCCCGAGCACCACCGAGCTACCTACGTGCCCGATGCCGCAGGCGAACGAGATGAGCATCGTGCGCCGGTACGACCACCGCCCGATGCGGCTCATCGCGACGAACGGCAGGTAGTGGTCGGGTCCGGTGAGTGTGTGCACGACGCCGATGCTCGCGGCCAGCAGCGCCAGCGCCGCGAGGTCCGGGTCGAGCGGGGACTGGGCGATCGTGACGAGCACGGTGAGATTCCGCGGCCCGCCCGGGGTCGAACCCGAAGGGCACGTTCCGAGCGTATCACGAAAGGCTACGTTGGTGTCCTGTGGAGAACTCGGGATTCCAGAATCCCCGCTTCAGGCGATTTCGCCTGATTCAAGGGGGGGTCATCTGCTTGTTCTCGGGACATCGATATCGCATTTAGCGGCGTCCTTGCACCAAAATCACACTTGGGAGTAACCTATCTCCAATCGCGGGTGGCTCGAGTCTCTGCGGGAGTCGCCGCGGGTGGATCGAAGGAGCCCCACATGAATGAACAGCGCTCGGTCTGGCAGACCATGCAGGCCAAGGGGTACTCGCGCCGCGACTTCCTGCAGTACTGCACGTTCGCCGCGGGAATCGCCGGGATCGGCGGTGCGGGGCTGGCGAAGGTGGTCGAGGCGCTCGAGACCAAGGCGCGTCCGCCGATCATCTGGCTGCATTTTCAGGAGTGCACCTGCTGCAGCGAGTCGTTCATACGCTCGTCGCACCCGATCGTCGCCGACGTGCTGCTCGACCTTGTCTCGCTCGACTACACCGAGACGCTGCAGGCGGCGGCGGGCGTGCAGGCCGAGCAGTGCCTGCACGACACCATGACCAACGCTCACGGGAAGTACATCCTGCTTGTGGAGGGTTCGGTGCCGACGAAAGAGGGCGGGGTGTACTGCACGATCGCGGGTCGTGCGGCCGAGGACATCCTGCGGGAGGCCGCGGAGGGCGCCGCCGCGATCATCGCGTGGGGGAGCTGCGCGTCGAACGGGTGCATCCAGGCGGCGCGTCCGAACCCGACCGGGGCGACTCCGATCCACAAGCTCGTGAGCAAGCCGGTGATCAACGTGCCGGGGTGCCCGCCGATCGCCGACGTGATGACCGGCGTCGTGACGCACATCCTGGTGTACGGGAAGATGCCCGAGCTGGACAGCCAGGGGCGTCCGCACGAGTTCTACGGACGGCGTGTGCACGACACCTGCTACCGGCGCCCGTATTACGACGCGGGGCTGTTCGTCGAGTCGTGGGACGACGAGGCGGCCCGCAAGGGGCACTGTCTGTACAAGATGGGGTGCCGCGGGCCGGTGACGTACAACGCCTGCTCGGTCACGCGCTGGAACGGGGGCGTGAGCTACCCGATCCAGTCCGGGCACGGGTGCATCGGGTGCAGCGAGAACAACTTCTGGGACAACGGGCCGTTCTACCGGCACCTCGCCTCGTTCCCCGGGTTCGGGATCGAGACGACGGCGGACACGATCGGGACGGTGGCGGGTGTGGCGACGGTCGCCGGCATCGGCGCGCACGCGGTGGTGACGAACATCCGCAAGCGCAAGCTGGTGAAGCTGCAGGTGGATCGCACCCGCGGGGTTCAGGCCGATCACGCCGAGCCCAGGAAGGACGGTGAGGCGTCATGAATCGCATCGTCGTGGACCCGATCACGCGCATCGAGGGACACCTGCGCATCGAGGCGCAGGTCGAGGACGGGCGGATCACCGACGCGTACAGCGCCGGGACCATGGTGCGGGGGTTCGAGAAAATCCTGAAAGGGCGTGACCCGCGCGACGCCTGGGCGTTCACGGAGCGTGCGTGCGGTGTGTGCACCACCGTTCACGCGCTCGCGAGCGTGCGTTGCGTCGAGGACGCGCTGGGCATCTCGGTGCCGAAGAACGCCGAGCTGATCCGCAACCTCATGTTCTGCACGCAGTTCGTGCAGGACCACGTCGTGCACTTCTACCACCTGCACGCGCTCGATTGGGTGGACGTGGTCAGTGCGCTCTCGGCCGACCCCGACGAGACCTCGGGCATCGCGAAGAGCATCTCACGTTGGCCGAAGACCTCGTCGAAGTACTTTGCCGATGTCCAGCAGCGCATCGCTACTTTCGTCAAGTCGGGTCAGCTCGGCATCTTCGCGAACGGGTACTGGGGGCACCCGCAGTACAAGCTGCCGCCGGCCGTCAACCTCCTCGCGGTCGCGCACTACCTCGAGGCGCTGCAGTGGCAGAAGGAGATCGTCAAGATCCACACGATCTTCGGGGGAAAGAACCCGCACCCGAACTACCTTGTCGGCGGGGTGCCGTGCCCCATCAACACCGAGGAGGTCGCCGCAGTCAACACCGAGCGGCTCAACATGGTCGGGAGGCTAATCGGCGAGGCGATCGAGTTCGTCGAGCAGGTCTACCTCCCCGATCTACTCGCCATCGCCGGGTTCTACAAGGAATGGGCGTCGATCGGCGGCGGGCTGAGCAACTACATGGCCTACGGGGACCTGCCGACGCGGGGGTACAACGAGCCCGAGTCGTTCAGGTTCCCGCGCGGAGTGATCCTCGGACGCAACCTCGCCGAGGTCGTCCCCATCGACGGACGCGACAAAGAGCAGATCAAGGAGTACATCACCCACTCGTGGTACAGCTACGAGGAGGGGGACGGGACGGGGCTGCACCCGTGGGACGGAGAGACCGAGTTCAACTACACCGGCCCGAAACCGCCGTACGAGCAACTGAACGTTGACGGCAAGTACTCGTGGCTCAAGACCCCGCGGTGGAAGGACCAGGCGATGGAGGTCGGGCCGCTGGCGCGGATGCTGGTTGCCTACGCGAGCGGGGTGGACGAGGTCAAGGAAGTTGTGGACGAGGCGCTCGCCCGTCTCGAGGTTCCCGTCGGCGCGCTGTTCTCGACACTCGGGCGCACCGCAGCCCGCGGGCTCGAGACACGGGTCGTCGTCCGCTGGATGAAGGGGTTCTACGACGACCTGATCGCGAACGTGAAGGCGGGAGAAACCAAGACCTTCACGCGAGAGCGCTGGGACCCGTCCACGTGGCCCGGCTCGGCCGAGGGTGTCGGGATGAGCGAGGCGCCGCGCGGGGCGTTGGCCCACTGGGTCCGCATCCGCAACAAGACGATCGACAACTACCAGCTCGTAGTCCCGACGACGTGGAACGGCTCGCCGCGCGACGCGCAGGGGCAGCGGTCGGCCTACGAGGCCTCGCTCATGGACACGCCCGTCGCCGACCCGCAGCAACCGCTCGAGATCCTGCGCACTGTGCACTCGTTCGACCCGTGTATCGCGTGCGCCGTTCACCTGTACGATCCGCACGGATCGCACGTCCACCGCGTGCAGTTCAGCTAGGAGGCGCCCATGACAGATCAGTCGATCGCCTACCGGCGACTCTACGTGTGGGAGTTGCCCGTGCGCTTCTATCACTGGCTGAACGCGATCTGTGTCGTCACACTGATCGCGACCGGACTGCTCATCGGCAACCCGCTCGCCATCGGGGGCGCCGGCGAGGCGTACCAGCAGTACTGGTTCGGCACTGTGCGGTTCGTCCACTTCGTCGCCGCGTTTATCTTCTTCTTCAACTTCCTGTTCCGGATCTACTGGGGATTCGTGGGCAACCGCTTCGCGAAGTGGCGCAACTTCATCCCCTGCACGCGGAGACAGTGGAAGGAGATCGTGCACACCCTCCGGGTGGACATCCTGCAGACCAGCGCGAACCAGCGGATCTCGATCGGGCACAACGCGCTCGCCGGGTTCACCTACTTCCTGACGTTCCTCGCCTTCCTGTTCCAGTCGATCACGGGGTTCGCGCTGTACTCGAGCATGAGCTCGTCGGCGCTGCCGCGGGCCTTCTCGTGGGTGGTGCCGCTGCTGGGCGGCGACTTCGCGGTGCGTCAGTGGCACCACATGGCGATGTGGTTCTTCATCCTCTTTGTGCTCATCCACGTCTACCTGGTCTTCTACCACGACTACGTGGAGGGGCGTGGCACGACCTCGTCGATGGTCGGCGGGTGGAAGTTCGAGCGGGAAGACTGGCTTGAGTGACGACCCGCGCTGTGTGATCATCGGCATCGGCAACGTGCTGATGGGCGACGAGGGCGCCGGCGTGCACGCCGTGCGCCTCATCGAGCAACGCGGGCTCCCCGCCGGCGTGACCAGCCTCGACGGCGGCACCGGCGGGCTGCACCTGCTCGGCGCCATGCAGTCGGCACGACGCCTCGTCCTCATCGACGCGACCCAGGATGGGGCACCACCCGGCACCGTCCGACGGCTCCGCCCGCGCTTCTCCAGCGACTACCCGCCCACGCTCACGGCCCACGACATCGGGCTCAAGGATCTGCTCGATGCCGTGCACCTGGTCGGCGACCCGCCCGAGGTCACCCTGTTCGCCGTTTCCATCGGAGAGATAACCCCTATGACCGACGATCTGTCGGCACCGGTGGCCGCGGCGATGCCGGGGCTCGTCGGGCAGGTCATCAAGGAAGCCGCGGGCTGAGAGCTTCAGCAGATCCGGGGCAGCAACTCGCCGGCGGGCATATCGATGATGCGTGTCGGCCCGAGCGCGGTCTCGAGCAGAACACGCCCCGCGGGCGCCTCCTCAACGCGTCCGATCGGCACGGCGCCCTCGCCCACCGACAGCTCTTTCATAGCAGTCAGCGCGCGCTCGGCGTCGCCGCTTGGGACGATGGCGATCAGCTTGCCCTCGTTGGCGATGTGCAGCGGGTCGAAACCGAGCATCTCGCTGGCGGCCTCGACCTGCGGGTCGATCGGGATCGCCTCTTCGTTGAGCACGATCGAGACCGCGCTTGCCTTGGCGATCTCGTTGAGCGAGGCGGCGACGCCCCCGCGGGTCGGGTCACGCAGGACGTGGACGGCAACGCCCGCATCGAACAGGCGTTCGACGAGAGAGTTGAGTGGCGCGGCATCGGAACGGAGCGTTGTGTCGAAGGCGAGCTCGCCACGGGCCGCGAGCACCGCGATTCCGTGGTTGCCGATCGGGCCAGAGACGAGCACCGCGTCACCGGGTTTGGCGTTGGCGGCGCGGACGTCACGCCCGTCGGGGATGAGCCCGACGCCGCCCGAGGCGATCTGGAGACCGTCCACGGTGCCGCGTGGCGCGACCTTGGTGTCGGCGGCGACCAACTCGACGCCGGCTTCTTCGGCCGCGCGCTGCATCGACGCGGCGATGCGGGCGAGCAGGTCGGTCGGCAGCCCCTCCTCGATGATGAACGCGGCGCTGAGCCAGCGCGGGCGGGCGCCGACCATCGCGAGGTCGTTGACCGTTCCGCAGACGGCGAGCCGCCCGATGTCGCCGCCCGGGAACTCGAGCGGGTGGACGATGTGCGCGTCGGTCGAGAAGGCGAGTCGCCCGGTGCCGGTGTCGAGGACGGCCGAGTCGTCGCCCTCGGCGAGCACGCGCGACGAGAGCACGGGTCGGAACAGCTTCTCGATGAGATCACTGGTGAGCCGACCGCCGCCGCCGTGACCGAGCACGACGCGCTCGTGCTGCGGGAGAGGCGTCGGGCACGAGGCGTTGAGCGGGTTGGTGGGGGGGGCGTTGCTCACCCGTTCACCGTGACCGTCGGGCGGTGGTAGCGGTAGTACGCGGCGCACGCGCCCTCCGACGAGACCATCGTCGCGCCGAGCGGGTGGTCGGGGGTGCACTCGGTGCCGAAAGCGGGGCACTCGGTCGGCTTCTTGCGCCCCTGCAGGATCTCGCCGGCGATGCAGACGGGCGACTCGACCGAATGGATGTCGCCGACGTCGAAGCGGCGCACGGCGTCGAAGTCGGCGTAGGCGTCGCGCAGGTGCAACCCGCTGTCGGGGATCTCGCCGATGCCGCGCCACCCGCGCGGGCCCAACTCGAAGACCTCGGTGACGAGCTTCTGCGCCTCGCGGTTGCCCGGCTCGGAGACGATGCGCTGGTAGGCGTTCTCGACCTCGGCGCGACCCTCGTTGAGCTGGCGCACGGCCGCGAGCACGCCGCGCACGAGGTCCACCGGCTCGAACCCCGTCACCACAATCGGCACCTTGTACTGCTCAGCGATCGGCGGGTACTCCCAGTACCCCATCACCGCGCAGACATGCCCCGCGGCGAGGAAGCCCTGCACCCGGTTGCCCGGCGCGTCGAGGATCGCCCGCATCGCCCCCGGCACGCACGCGTGCGAGACCAGCACCGAGTAGTTCGTCAGCCCGAGCCGCTCGGCCTGCACGACGCTCATCGCGTTGGCCGGCGCCGTCGTCTCGAACCCGATCGCGAAGAACACCACCTGCCTATCGGGGTTCTCCTGCGCGATGCGCACCGCGTCGAGCGGTGAGTACACGACACGCACGTCCCCGCCCTTCGCCCGCACCGAGAACAGATCGGCTTCCGAGCCGGGCACGCGGAGCATGTCGCCGAAGCTGGTGAAGATCACGTCCGGGCGGGCCGCGATCTTCAGTGCGCGGTCGATGACCTCGAGCGGCGTGACGCAGACGGGGCACCCCGGCCCGTGCACGAGCGTGACCTCGTCGGGCAGCAGCTCGACCAGCCCGGAGCGTACGAACGAGTGTGTCTGCCCGCCGCAGACCTCCATGAGCACGTATTCGCGACGGACTTCGGCACGGATCTGCCCGAGCAGCTTGTGCACGAGGTCCTTGTCGCGGTATTCGGTCAGGTGCTTCACGATCCGCCCCCAGTGTCGCCGCCAGGCTCCGCGCCCTGCGCGGCGCCAAGCTCCTCCTCGAGCTCGCCCATCTGCCGAAGCACCTCGAGCGTCGCGTGCGCTTCCTCTTCATCGATCATGCTGATGGCGAAGCCAACGTGGACGATGACGTAGTCGTCAATGATCGCCTCGGGCACGCACGAGAGGCAGACCTCGCGCTTCACGCCTCCGAAATCGACGATGCCCTGGCGCAGCAGCTCGTCGCCCTCGATGCTCTCGATGCGACCGGGGATGCCGAGGCACATGGTCAGGCTCCTCTCTCAGCAAGCGCCGCCGCGACCGCCGCCTGACCGAGGCACAGCCCGCCGTCGTTGGCGGGCACGCGCCGGTGGGCCAGAACGGTAAACCCTTCGTGTTCGAGAGCCGTGGAGCAAAGTTCAAGGAGCAGCATGTTCTGCCAGACCCCTCCGCTCAGGGCGACCGTGTCGATCGCGGACGTGCCGCGGATTCGCACGCATGCCTCGATGATGAGTGTACTCAGCCCGCGGTGGAACCGCAGCGCGATCACGCCCGCCGGTACGCCGTCCCGCACGTCCCGCACCGCCTCGGCGATCGCCGGGCGTGGGTCGAACTGCTCGGCGTCGATATCGAAGCGGTAGGCCCCGGTTGCCGCGTTGGCGGAGCGCGCCGCGACTTCGAGCTCCGACGCCGCTTGTGCCTCGTACGTCACCCGGTGGCGCACGCTCGCAAGCGACGCGAACGCGTCGAACAGGCGGCCGACGCTGCTGGTCATCGGCGTGTTGATCCCGGCGTCGAGCTGCGAACGCAGTACCGCGCGTTCTTCCGCCTCGCATTCTGCCGCCGGTGGCAGGTCATCGTTCCAGTCGATGCCCGCCTCGCGCAGCCAGCTCAACGCCGTGCGGTAGGGACGTCGCGTCGCGGCGTCGCCCCCGGGCAGCGGCGCGTACCGCAGGTGAAGCACGCGCTCGAAGCGCGTGTAGTCGGCAACGAGGAACTCACCGCCCCAGATCGCGCCGTCTGTGCCGTACCCCGTGCCGTCGAACGCCACGCCGATGATCGGCGCACTGCCGTCGAGCCCGTTGTCGGCCATGCACGACGCGACGTGGGCGTGGTGGTGTTGGACGCCGACCGCCCTGAGCCCTTCGCGTTCGGCGCGCTCCAGCGCGTAACGCGACGCGAGATAGTCGGGGTGGGTGTCGTAGGCAACGACGGATGGTTCGATTCGGAACAGTCGCTCGAAGTGTGCGACGCCCTGCTCGAACGAGCGGTAGCTCTCGAGCTGCCCGAGCTCGCCGATGTGATGGCTAAGGAAGGCGCGCCCGTCGCGGGTGAGACAGAAGGCGTTCTTCATCTCGCCGCCGGTTGCGAGCGTGCTGGGCCCGCGCACCGGCATCTCGATCGGTAGCGGCGCGTACCCGCGTGAGCGCCGGAAGAGGTAAGGGGCGCCGCGGCGCTCGCCCACGACCGAGTCGTCGGTCCGCATGTGGATGGTGCGGTCGTGCACGAGGAACCCGTCGGCGATCGAGCCCAGACGCTCCCGCGCCTCGTCGTCGAGGTACGCGATCGGCTCGTCGCTCAGGTTCGCGCTGGTCATCACCAGCACCCGCGGGTGACCGGGCCCGTCTTCGAGCAGCAGGTGGTGCAGCGGCGTGTACGGCAGCATGAACCCGAGCCGGTCCTGCCCAGGCGCAACCCCCGGCGCGACGCCGCCCAGCGCGGGCAACAGCACGATCGGGCGCTCGGGCGAGGTCAGCAGTGCCCGTGCCGCATCGCTCAGCTCGGCGTGCTCGGCAACGGTGTCAGCATCGCCCGCCATCAGGGCGAACGGCTTGCCCTCGCGACGCTTGCCCTCGCGCAGGCGCGCCACGGCCTCCTCGTTGCGAGCGTCGCACGCGAGGTGGTACCCCCCCAGCCCCTTGACCGCGAGGATGAGCCCGTCGCGCAGCATGACACGCGCCGCCCCGAGCGCGTCGTCTCGTTCCGCTTCGATCGTGCCGCCCCGGATCAGCTGGAGCCTCGGGCCGCAGTCGGGGCACGCGATCGGCTGCGCGTGGTAGCGACGGTCGGCGGGGTTCTCGTACTCGGTCCGGCAGCGGTCGCACATCGCGAACGGCGCCATGGTCGTCTTCGGGCGGTCGTACGGGATGTCGCGCACGATCGTGAACCGAGGGCCGCAGTTCGTGCAGTTGATGAACGGGTAGCGGTAGCGCCGGTCGTATGGGTCGCGCATCTCGGCGAGGCATGCGTCGCACGTCGCGATATCGGGCGCGATCGGCACGAACGCGCCGGGCTCGGCGTGCGAGCCGACGATCTCGAACCCCTCGCGACCCTCGGGTGTACACGGTTCGGTCTCGAAGCGGTCGATCCGCGCGAGCGGCGGGCCGCTCCCACGCAACGCTGCGATGAACGCCTCGACGCTGTCTGGCGATCCCTCCGCCACGATCTCGACGCCCGACGAGGTGTTGCGGACCCACCCGGCGACGGCGAACCGGTGGGCCTCGGTCCACACCCACGGGCGGAACCCGACGCCCTGGACGATGCCGCTCACGTTGATGCGAACGGCGCTCAGCGCTCGTCCCTCATCCCGCCCCGGCTCGGTGTGATTGTTCGTGTCTGGTTCATGCGGGACACCCCGAGCATGATCAGGGTTCCGAGCGCGGACCCGTGCATCACGGACGCACGCGGATCATCCCTGAACCCTCGCGCCCGGGCTTCAACCTCACTGAGCAGTGTACGCGGAGGGTGGCAGGACCCCGATCATCTGTCTCCCCCCGTCCCGATCGAACCACGCCCGGGGCGCCTTCCAACGTTGACGCCGCAAACCTCGTTGACTGCGGCGTTTGTGTTGAGTTGAGGCGATCGGGCTCGACGCCGAAGGCGCTGCGCAGCACACCGGTTTCCTCTTCCATGCCGTGGCTTACGGACAGGGGTGCGAGCAATCCTCAGGGTTCTTGATCGACGGCCCATGGGTCTGGTTCGTCCCATCTCGGACCGATCACACAACCGTACACGCGCCTGGCTGCGCTATGAAATCACTCGGGTTGCTCGGACCGTGTCCGGCTCAGGCCGCTTCCCTGAGTGCGGGGCGCCGTTCCGGCACCGATTCGCCGCGCTCGTAGATATCGCGGGCGCTGCCCACGATCCGCGGATCGGGCTTGCCCACGATGCTCAGGTCTTTCCCCTCGTAGGGGAGCGAGTCGAGGACGAAACGCATGCAGTTGATACGAGCGGTCTTCTTGTGGTCCGACCTGATGACCGTCCAGGGCGCATCGGCGGTGTCCGTGTGGAACAACATCTCTTCCTTGGCGCGGGTGTACGCCTTCCATTTGTCGACGGCAGCGGCGTCGACGGGGCTGAGCTTCCACTGTTTGAGCGGGTCTGTGCGCCGTGCCTTGAATCGCTTGGCCTGCACCTTGCGTGACACCGAGAACCACAGCTTGAAGAGCCGCATGCCGGAGTTCACGAGCATCCGCTCGATCATGGGGGCCTGGCGCAGAAACTCCAGGTGCTCCTCGGGCGTGCAGAAACCCATCACCCGCTCGACACCGGCGCGGTTGTACCACGAGCGGTCGAAGAACACGATGTGGCCGGCGGTCGGCAGGACCTGGATGTACCGCTGGAAATACCACTGGCCCCGCTCGACTTCGGAGGGCTTCTCCAGTGCGATCGCGTGAGCGCTGCGCGGATTCAGATGCTCCATGAACCTCTTGATCGTCCCGCCCTTGCCGGCCGCGTCCCGCCCCTCGAAGAGCACGACGATCCGTTCGCCCTCAGCCTTGACCCAGTTCTGCATCTTGATCAGCTCGACCTGGAGCTGGGCCTTGATCTTCTCGTACTCGCGCCGACCGTACCGCACGGGCGGCTTGGACGCGTGGGGAGATGCGATGCTCTGTGTTCGATGAGCGACAGGCTGCTTCATGTCGGCTTTCGCAAGGGGATGGCGATGTCTTGAGCGCGTTCATCGTCGCGGGAACAGGGCCACTTGAGGCCCGGGCGGGGTCCCGGAGTTGTTATGGGCCGGCGCCGATGCGATACGGATAACGCACGCAGATGTGGTAGCCGGCAGGCGGGCTTGCGTCGAGTTCCGCGGCCGGACCCCTCCGGCACCAGATCAGACACTGTTGTGCTCGCCCGAGGAACACGAGGAGGATTGTGTCAGGCGGGCGAGAGTGGTGGCGAGCAAGGCACCGACCGCGCACTGCTGATGGGCGCGCACGATGAGACCATCCACACGCTGTGGGAAGCCCAGATCCTGATCGAGCGGTGGCGTGTGCACCACAACAAGACGCGGTTGCACTCCTCGCCGGGCTACCCGCACGTTCTTGGTCATTGCACCGCGAGCGGGTCAGAGCGGGTCAGGCCCCGCTCCACCCGCAAAACGACAAACGCCGCAGGCTCTTGGGCCTGCGGCGTTTGCGTTCAGTGGAAGCGATCGGGCTCGACGCCGAAGGCGCTGCGCAGCACACCGACGACCTCTTCCGTGCCATCGGCCGAAACCCCCGAGCCGCCGAGAGCACGCTTCCCCCGCTCCGGCGGGAGTGAGCGGCGATTCGCAAACTGCGGAGCAGGCAGGAACGGCGAGCCGCCCGTGGCGGTATCGCAAGGGTCCAGCGAGCGTCAGGGGGCGGACGCCGATCGGGCCTCCGTCGCCGCCGGCGGGGTGACAGATCTCCGGTCCTGTCCGGTACACTGCTCGCTCGTGGAGTCCCGAATCGGTCCATACCAGGTAGAGGGCGAACTCGGCCGGGGCGGCATGGGCGTGGTGTACCGCGCGCAGGACACACGGCTGGGCCGGACGGTGGCGATCAAGGCCCTGCCGGCTGAGCTGGCGGGCGACCAGGCGAGGCTGGAGCGGTTCGAGCGAGAGGCTCGGACACTCGGGCAGCTGAATCACCCGAATCTTGCGGGCATCTACGGACTCGAGGAGCTCGACAGAGCCAAGTACCTGGTCCTCGAGTTCGTCGAGGGCGAGACGCTCGCCGACCGGCTCGACCGGGGTCCGGTGCCCGTGGACGAGGCGGTCGAGCTGGCGGTGCAGATCGCGGCGGGCGTGGAGGCGGCGCACGAGGCCGGCGTGATCCACCGCGACCTCAAGCCGGCGAACGTGATGATCACGCCGGATGGTCAGGCGAAGGTCCTGGACTTCGGTCTCGCGCGCACGGACGACGGGCAGAGCACGAGTTCGATGTCCGACGCGCCGACACTGACCAGCCCCGCTCAACACTCGCCGACGATGCCCGGCGTGATCCTGGGCACGGCGGCGTACATGTCGCCGGAACAAGCCCGCGGGCGACGTGTCGACAGGCGGACGGACATCTGGTCCTTCGGTGTCGTCCTGTACGAGATGCTTACCGGCTCGAGCCCGTTCGTTGGCGAGACGGTGAGCGACTCGATCGGCGCGGTGCTGCACAAGGAGTGTGACTTCGAGCGTCTGCCGCCGGCGACACCGACGAACGTGAAGCGCGTGCTGACGCGGTGCCTCCAGCGCGACAAGAGCATGCGGTACCGGGACATCGGCGATGTGCGGCTGGAACTGCTCGGCGGGAGTCTGGAGGAGAACGCGGCTCAGCAAGCGGCCCGTTCCAGCCTCTGGATCGGTGCCGTGCTGGTTCTGTCGCTGGGTATGCTGGGCATGGCGGCGTCGCTCGTGATCCTGCTGCTGGACAGAGGGTCGACTCCGGCCGAACGGTTCATCACCGACATCGCGCCGCCGGAGGGGATGCTGCTGGCGCGGCAGCGGGGCGGGTTCGATTTGTCGCCGGACGGGAAGTCGCTGGCGTTTCTGGCGTACCGGGACGGGAACGAGTGCGTGCTGTGCGTCCGTGATCTGGCAACGGGCGAGACGCGTGTGATCGAAGAGGCTGACTCGCCGAAAGCGCCATTCTGGAGTCCCGACGGGCGGAGCATCGCGTACTTCAGTCGCTGGGGGCTGGAGACGATCGATCTGGACGGCGGGGATCCGCGGCGGGTGAGGTCGGGGTGGACGTCGGTTATCTCGGGTGGGTATTGGGTGGATGAGGAGCGGATTCTGTACTCGCCGTTCGTTTCTCCGATGGTCGAGATCAATCCCGACACGGGCGCGTTTCGTGAGGTGCTGGATCCGGTCCCGGACAGCGATGTCGACTGGCCGGTGGCGATGCGTTTGCTGCCGAACGGCACGCACGTGGTGTACTACCTCTACGACGCCGGGACCGCCCCCAAGGGGTTGTACATCGCTGACCTGACCAGCGGGGAGACGAGAGAGTTGCTCGCGAGCACGACCGCGGCGATCTTCGTGGAGCCGGACTGGTTGGTGTTCCGCAACGGCGGGTTCTTGCAGCGTCAGCGGCTCGACGTCGAGGGGATGGAGCTGGTCGGTCACCCGGAGCGGATCGCGCCGGACGCGGTCTTGATGAACTTGTACGAGCTGGCGATGTGTTCTGCGACAGCCGATGTGCTCGCGTACATGCCCGCGCTCGAGGGCTCGGGCGAGGACGAGAACGAGTTCGTGATCCTCGATCGAGAGACCGGCGAGCGGACACCCCTCGGCGTGCGCGGGGAGCTGTGGTCGCCGCAGGTCTCGCCCGACGGGTCGAAGATCCTGTACGACCGGACGACCCGTCAGACGGCGGGTGATATCGCGATGTACGACCTGGAGCGCGGGATCGAGTCGATCATTGTGCGGACGGCGGTCAATGAGCAGAGCCCGTTCTGGGGGTTCGGCGGGGAGACGGTGTACTACAGGGCGACGCCGGACAATTACGCGACCCGGATCGATGGGCTGGGATCGCCGGAGGTCGTGGAGGAGGGGACGGTCCGATCGCTGGCGCGAAAGATGACGAGCGACGGGTCGCTGGTGTTCTTTGACCGGGACGGGGGCATCAAGGTCCTGGAGACGGCGACGGGGGAGATCCGCGACTGGCTGACGACGCCGGCGTATGAGGGGATCGCTCGGGTCGGGTTCAACGACGAGTGGGTGGTGTATCTGTCGGATGCGTTTGGGGAGACGCGAGTAATGATGCGGCGGGTGTCGGGCGAGGGGGACGTGGTGCAGTTGTCGTCCGGCGCCGGAAGCTCGCCGGAGGTTGCCGGGGACGAGGTGTTCTACAACACGAGGACGGGCGTGATGGCGGTGCGCGTGGAGTTCGATGAGACGGGCGAGCCGGTGGTGGGCGAGCCTCAGGTGGTGGTGTCGCGGACCGATCTGCGGGACTGGGACGTGATGCCGGACGGCAAGCGGTTGCTGCTCGACAGGCGGCTGGTTCCCGATCGCGGCGGGGTGATCCGCGTCATCAAGAACTGGCAAACAGGACTGTCGGAGCCTGAGTGACTGCAACGGTCCGGGAGCACTCCCAAACCGCAAAGGCAACAAAGACGCGCGCAAGAGCACCCACGGTCCAGATCCGATCGGGTCAGCGAGCGGGTCAGAGCGGGTCAGCCCCCGCTCCACCCGCAAAACGACAAACGCCGCACGCCCTGTGGGCTGAAGGTTTGTGTTCAGTGGAGGCGATCGGGCTCGAGCTCACGATCTCTTCTCCTGCCAGCGCGGGTGAATCGGCGAAAGCAGCCATATGAGACTATTAGAGCAGTTCTGGTGGGTCCGATTCGGACTGTTCTCGACCGAAGGTGGTTTAGCGATCGGGTCATCGAGGTCACACTCAACAAGTTGCCTCGGGTTGCTTCCGATGCGCTGATTGCGATTGTCAGTTTGTAGTGTGAACAACCGGGTTCTGTTTCGGATTCAGTGCCCCTTTCTGTCGATTCTTGGAAGAACTGACATTTGTCGTGACATGTTCCGTTGGTTCTGTCACAATCACCCCGCCGCGACCTCGTCGCGGACCGGACGCTCAAGAGGGCCATTGCCGATTCTCCGGATGAAGGCGTGATCCCGGGCACGCCGTTGTGCCGTGCCCGATCCATGACGAGGTCGCTAGCAGGAGAATCGTCATGGTTTCAAAGCGCTGGGTCTCTTTGCTGGGTGGGGGGATCCTGCTGGGATGTCTGATGTCGGCGATTGCGCCGGTCGACGGCACGTTCGGATATCAGGGCAGGTTGACCAACACCGGCGCGCCGGTCACCGGCACGGTCGATCTGAGGTTCCGCCTTTATGACGACTCGTTGGCCGGCAGCGAGATCGGTTTGGAGATTGAAATGCTCGGCGTGGCCGTCGATGGCGGCCTCTTCAACGTCAATCTCGACTTCGGTGTCGGCGCACTAAACGGCGAGCAACGCTGGCTTGAGATCGACGCCCGTTCGCCGGCTGGTGTCGGCGGATACACCACGCTTGCGCCGCGTCAGCCTCTGCTCGGCGCGCCGTACGCCATCCAGACGCGCGGGCTGTTCGTCGATGAGGACAACAACGTCGGCATCGGCACGACCGAACCCGCAGCGACCCTTCATATTGAATCCAACGAATCGCGGTCCATCTACGCTACGAACAGCAACTTCGCCGGTGCCGCCGTGTTCGGCGATTACAAACTTGCCGGAGACCCCGTGGGAGGCGATGGGGTGGTCGGGCAAACCGACGACGGCAGCGGCATAGCTGTCTATGGGAACAACCTGGCCACCGCCGGCGACGCCATTGGTGTGCGGGGTGCCAGCCACGGCACGGGGGGGTACGGCGTTTACGGCCTGACTCTTGGGGCCACAGGAACCGGTGTTTACGCCGGCGCGACGTCCCAGTCCGGAGAGAACTACGGCTTGTACGCGACGAGCAACAGCACTTCTGGCGTCGGCGCGTACGGGCTCGCTGTGAACTTCGAGGGGAACACCATCGGCGTGAAGGGCGAGTCCCTGAGCCCGACCGGGTACGGCGTCATCGGGCAGGCGACCAGGGCCTCGGGCATCAACTTCGGCGTGTGTGGCAAGACGGCGAGCGCAATCGGGTATGCCGGATACTTCGAAGGTGGGAGGAACTACTTCGAGCGCAACGTCGGCATCGGAACACCGGCACCTCTGAGCCTCTTGCACATCACCCATCCGGCGATCGGTGCTGGTTGGGCCTTTCGTATTCAGAATTCGTCGATAGCGTCATTCGCTTGCGGGATGCGCATCTCCGATGGTGGATTTCTGGACATCACCAATACCGCCGACACCCCCAGCCCCAGCTTCGCCCGGCTGAACAGCACGGGCAACTGGACCGTCGTTAGCGACATCCGGATGAAGGAAGAGATCGCACCGCTCGGTGACGTGCTCGATCGCGCGATGGCGCTCAACCCGATTAGCTTCCGATACAAACAGCATGATCGTGCGCAATCACTCGGTCGACAGATCGGCTTCTCGGCGCAGGGGGTCGAGCCGCTGTTTCCCTCGCTGGTGACGCACGGCGATGACGTGTTGACGATGAACTACAACGGGTTGAGTGTCGTCGCCGTCGCTGCGCTGCAAGAACTCAAGACGGAGAAGGATGCGGAGATTGGCGAACTCAGGAGATTGGTCGACTCGCTCCGTGCCCGGAACGAGACTCTTGATGTTGGCATGGTGGCGCGTGACGCCCGGATCGGCGATCTCGCCGAGCGGATCGAGCGACTCGAGCTTCTTCTCGCGGAGCTCGTGGTCGAGCGAGCGGAGTGACCATGAGCGTCCGATTGATCGCCGCTGTCGTGCCCGTCTCTGGTCTCGCCGTCACCCAGGAGCAGTCCATCCTGCCCGTTGTCCCGGGTCGGTCGATACACGGCGACATCGACACCGGGTGGTCTGTCCCCCGGTTTCGGTACCGCTCTGAGAGTGAGTTGGGCCGAGGATATTGCGGTTGTCGCGCGGGTCAGGCCCCGTTCCGGCGCCAAAGCGCCAGACGCCGCAACCTCTTTCGGCTGCGGCGCTTGTGTTCAGTGGAGGCGGTTGGGCTCGACGCCGAAGGCGCTGCGCAGCACACCGGCGACCGCTTCCGTGCCCCGGCCCACGGGGGAGCATCAATCGGGCCTGAAAGGCCGTGATGCCTATACCCACGTTGGCACGCAGGCGGATCTCCTTGGCGTAGTTCTCACTCACTGCCCGATCTGCACGACACCGCCGACACCGTCCTTGCGCAGCGTCATGGGGCGCCAGATGACTGACCTGCTCCCCAAGAACCGGTCCGCTCTGAGCGTTGGTCTCAGCTGGACCAAGGAAGGGGGTTCCGATGGACCAGAACGCGTTTCTAGGCTGAGGAGGTCGTCAATAGGCTGCGTCAGGCTGATGTCGAGCCGTCGCGCGGCGTTCGGCCCGGCCAAGCCGCGCGGCAGCAAGGATCAAGGCCGCCGTATCGAGATCGTCGTCCTGGCTTCTGCCAGCTAGGTTTCGCATCGGTCCCTTCCGGCAGCCCCTGTTATCGGGGGCGTTTTTTTGTGCGCCGGTGTTGTGAATCCAGTGCGGAGTGGCCGGCGAAGGCACCAGCAGACCCGCGGCCGAGGTGGTCTGCGGACCCAACACAGCACACCGAAAGGAATCTGATATGAACGCAATGAAGTTGGTTACAGGCGCCGGGGCGATCGCGATGATCGCGGGCGGTGCTTGGGCGCAGTGCTCCTCGCAGACCTCGGCGCAGGCCGAGTACCAGGGCGAAGCCGAGACCGTGATGCTGGCGTCGTTCGGCGGCAAGGACATCGTGGACACCGCGGTGGCGGCCGGTTCGTTCACGACGCTGGCCGCGGCGTTGCAGGCGGCCGATCTGGTTGGTGCGCTCCAGGGCGAGGGCCCGTTCACCGTTTTCGCGCCGACCGATGAGGCGTTTGCGAAGCTGCCGGACGGCACGATCGAGACGCTGCTCAAACCCGAGAACAAGGCGATGCTGCAGTCGATCTTGGCCTACCACGTCGTCGCCGGTGAGGTGCCGGCGTCGGCCGTCGTGGAGATGGGCGAAGCGATCACGCTCAACGGCCAACGCGTTGACATCGTCGCGAATGACAGCGGCGTCATGATCGACGGCGCGAGGGTCATCAAGACCGACATCGAGGCGAGCAACGGTATCATCCACATCATCGATACCGTAATCCTGCCGGAGCAGAAGGACATCGTCGAGATCGCGTTGGAGAACGGTTCGTTCACGACACTGGCCGCGGCGTTGCAGGCAGCCGATCTGGTTGGTGCGCTCCAGGGCGAGGGCCCATTTACCGTTTTC
>Ga0210086_1000141_pt1 | contig 45174 bp, 38 predicted proteins | sample China_Galinas_PW_3_FD_184867 | JGI IMG/M metagenome (GOLD analysis project Ga0210086, IMG submission 184867) | Wetland microbial communities from San Francisco Bay, California, USA, that impact long-term carbon sequestration - China_Galinas_PWB_D2... | ecosystem: Environmental > Aquatic > Marine...
TAGTTTGGCCTTGAACAGGGGATCGGGTTTTTCTTTAAGCGGGATTTGCTTTCCGATTTTTTTAAGATCCGCTCTGATCTGTGAAGAAGCGCTTTCATCAAAAAAAGGAATTTTATTGGCCATGGCTACTAAAAAAGCGGTTTCGGTTCCCTGGTGGATATTGACCCAGGCGCGATAGTCTTTGAGAATTTTGTCGAGAAATTCGCCGTTGACTTCAACAGGTCTGCGTATGTCAAGAATACCGTGTTGAGACAGTTCTTGCATGTCTTCCGGTATTTTTGTGCCGGAGATCTGATACACCGCTGTCTGGCGAAAACAGGCGGACAGTGCTTTGCCCGCGGATTTGGGAATATAGGTGAATGGGAAGTATAATGGTTTCATTATTCCTCTCGTGGAGACCTTTCAAAAATGCCCCTTTTGTCCAATTCCGACGTCCCCGATACTCGGGATTTGTCAATAGGCTCAAATTTTAATCCTCAAAATACTCAATGTATGTCTGTGGTTAAAATTTTCGCCTGCCTTGGTCTTGAACAAAATTGAACATTTTTAAAAGGTCTCTGTGGGTAGTTAATTCATTAATTTATTTTTTGGTCTTTAAGGACGATCCCCCGTGCTTCGAGCTGATCCCTGATTTTGTCGGCCAGTTCCCAGTTTTTTCCAAGCCTGGCCTGTTCTCTTTCTTTGATGAGCCGCTGTACGTCAGGATCATCAACCGCTTCTTTAAAATCAAAAATTTTCAGCACCGTATCCAAATTGCGAAACGCATCTAAAATTTTCAAGGCATCGTTTGTATCCAATCTGCTTTCCAGAATCAGAATGTTCACCATTTTAACATTTTTAAATATGGACGCCATGGCCGCCGATATATTCAGGTCATCATCCATGGCACTGACAAATCCCTGTTTGATGTCGTACAGCAGCTGATCCAGTTCAGGGTAGGGCAATCCGACCGGCTTCATGTGAATGAGAGAGTTGGTGCATGAATCAAGCCGTTTTAGGGATCGTTTTGCATCTTCGAGGTGCTCTTTGGAAAATGTGATCGGTTTTCGATAATGGCCGGAAATGAGCCAGTATCTGATCTCCCGCCCGGTGTACCCCATGTTCGTCAGGTTGGACAGAGTCTCTCCGGCGCCCTGTTCGTCGACGATCTTTCCGTGAACAAGAACCCGGTCGCAGTGCACCCAAAACCTGGCAAGGGGTTTTCCGGTCACCGCACCGGCAATGGCGATTTCGTTTTCGTGATGGGGAAAAACCAGTTCACGGCTGCTGGTATGAATATCATAGGTTTCTCCAAGATATTTCATGGCCATGGCTGTACATTGAATATGCCAGGAGGGACGAATGTTTCCCCAATCGGTTTTGGTAAAAATTCCCCGTTTGAGCTCTGAGAGTTTGGATCGTTTTAACAGCGTAAAATCTCTGGGGTTGTCCTTTTCATATTCATCCAGATCCACGGTAGCTCCCAGCCTGATTTTGTTGAGATCAACCCCCGACAGACGGCCGTAATCGGAAAAGCGGGAGATATCGAAATACAAGGATCTCAACTTTTCATAGGCAACCCCCTTTTTTACCAGTTTTTTAGACAAAGACACCATATCGTGGATATGTTCGCTGGCTTTGGGATAATTTGAGGCAGGCTTGATGTTCAGAATTTTTAGATCTTCTTTGAAGGATTCGATATGTTGTGTGGTGAATTTCGTTAAATCCAAACCTGCTTTTTCTGACCCGTCGATGGTTTTGTCATCCAGATCGGTGATGTTCATAATGTGGGTGACATCATACCCCCGGTACTCAAGATAGCGGCACAAAAGATCGGAAAAGATAAAACGCCGGCATTGTCCCAGGTGCAGCCTTGCGCAAGCCGTGGGGCCGCAGGAATACATGGAGACCTTGCCCGGCAAAATGGGTTCAAACGGCTCTTTACTCCGGCTCATGGTGTTGAAAAGATTCAGAGTGACTTTTTCCTGCACCGCAAAAAGGGTGGTGCTGAGATACCGTTCTCCGCCGTCCGGAAAAATCACCACAATGATGCCGTCGGTCAGCTCTTCGGCTTTCTTTTGGGCGATGACCATGGCGGCACCGCTGCTCATCCCCACGAAAATCCCTTCTTCTTTTGCCAGGCGCCGGGTCATTTCAAAGGCGTCTTCATCATCGATGTTTATAATTTCATCCAAAAGTTTCTTTTCAAATATCTCTGGACGATACGCCTCTTTCATATTTTTCAAACCCTGGATTTTATGCCCCAGATACGGTTCGACACCCACGACTCGGATGTCCGGATTATACTCTTTCATCCGACGGGTCAGACCCATCAGGGTTCCGCTGGTGCCCAGAGTGGCAACCACCATGGTCACCTTTCCATCGGTCTGTTCCCAGATCTCCGGACCGGTTCCAAAATAGTGGGCCTGCCAGTTTGCGGGATTATTGAACTGATCAGCCATAAAATAGGTGTCGGGATTTTCCCGGGCCAGTCGATAGACCTCTTCAATGGCGCCGTCGGTTCCCAGATGTCCCGGGGTCAGTAAAATATCTGCTCCTCGCGCCTTTAGAATTTTCTGGCGTTCAATGCTGGCTGCATCGGACATGGTCAATAGAAGTTTATATCCTTTCACGGCACACACCAGTGCCAGCCCGATGCCGGTGTTTCCGCTGGTGGCCTCAATGACGGTTTTATCCGGAGTCAGTTCGCCGGATTTCTCACCGTTTTCGATCATATACAGTGCGGCCCGGTCCTTGATGGAGCCGCCAGGATTCAGATATTCCAGCTTTGCCAGTATCTTTACATTCGGATTTGGGTTGAGATGTCTGATTTCAACAAGGGGCGTATTGCCGATGTCGTTAAGAATAGAAAACGTCATTTATTGGTATCCCGTTTTAGATCCTGCGGTTAATTTCTGCATCCAAAATTTTGATAATTTCCTCTCGAACCTCATGCGCATCCTTTGATGCATCGATGATGCGGAACCGTTCGGGCTCAAGGCGTGAAAGTTCAAGATATCCTGCCCGAACCTTTTTGTGAAAGGAGAGCCTTTCTTCTTCAAACCGGGTCTCCTGACTGATCCGATTCCCATTATTTATCTGTTTCCAGGCCCGCTTCAGACCGGTCTCAGGCGGCAGATCCAAAAGAAGGGTGATATCGGGTTTTAAATTTTCAAATAACAGTTTGTGAATTTTTTCGATCAAACCGATATCCAATCCTCTTGCAAATCCCTGATAAGCCATGGTGGCGTCATAATAGCGATCACACAGGACTATCTTGCCGTCGGACAATAACGGCAGAATACATTCTTTGATATGCTGGGCCCGATCTGACGTATACAACAAAAGTTCCGTCAAGGGATCCATGTCTTTGCTCAAGGGGTCCAGGAGAATGGCCCGTATCTTTTCTCCGATCCGTGTACCTCCCGGTTCCCTGGTGATGACACAGTCATGACCTTTGTCTTGAAGAAACCTCACCGTATGCTTTGCCTGGGTGGTCTTGCCTGATCCTTCTATTCCTTCAAAAGAGATAAACATAACAACATAAATGCCTAAAGTGATCTAAAGTGCCTATTTATCCCGTATTAAACGGGGAAGTTTGAAGTGCCTGACCCGTCAAAACACTGTGGCAGATTGGATCACTCTTGTCCGCCGATGCACTGTGGCGGGTTAGACACTCTTTTTTCCTTTATAAAAATGACGTTCCAGCAGTCGATGGTAAGATGTCCAGGTTTCATCAGGGTCCTCTGAGGCAATGAAATCACGGATACCGTTAACCTTGGAGTCGATTTCGTCAATATAATTCAGTAAAACAGCCTCGATGGTTTTAGGTGGTTCCGGAGAGCCGAACTCCCGGGTCCCGTGATGACTGACAATCAGATGCTTGAGCAAAAGCATCTGATCTTCCGGGAAATGTTCGATTCCTGATAATTTGTCATCCACCATTTTGAGCCCAATGACAATATGGTTCAGCAACCGGCCTTTGTCGGAGTAGTCTATCTTGAATTGATATTCAAACTCATCAATTTTTCCGATATCGTGAAGAATTGTGCCGGATAGCAGAAGGTCTCGATCGATTCCGCTGTAATGCCCTGAAATTTTATCCGCCAGACTCACCATTGAAAGGGTGTGTTCCAACAGGCCTCCGATATAGGCGTGGTGCATTTTTTTTGCCGCCGGTGCAGTTTTGAATTTATTCACAAAATTTTTGTCTTTGAAGAAAGCGTCAATCAGCGCTTTGAGATAATCCGTTGTAATGGTCTCTGTAATTTTTATTAGCCGATCAAACATGCCTTCTACGTCTCGAGAGGTTTGCGGCAAAAAATCGGAAGGATCGATCACGTCAGGGGAAACGGGGCTCATTTTTTTTATGACAACCTGCAAGGTCCCTTTGTATTCACTGACACTGCCGTTTACATGCGCAAAATCCCCGGATGTGATGCCGGCGGCAATCTGATCCACATTATCCCACACCACTCCTTTTATTGTTCCGGTTTTATCTGAAAGAGTGACATTTAAAAAATTGTTTCCATCCCTTTTCTGGGACAAAATCTTTTCAGACAAAACAAAGATGTCATCCACCCGGTCACCGGCCTTGATATCCGTAATATATCGCTTCTTCATTCAATATACCCCAAGTCAAAAATGAGAGTTTAATGGGTTAATGATTTTTTATGTGTTAAGGTTTTTTTCCTACCCCTGACACCTTGACCCCTCGAATCCTTAGGATATTCTTATGTTGTGTCACAATTTGAAACGATCAATATCCCAGCCCTTTAGCTCTTCGATCATGGTGTAATCGGTGGCATCGCATTGAATGGGAGTGATGGATATAAAATTCTCGTTAAGTGCAGTGCCGTCACTTTCAGGGGTGTTAAAGGATGTTTGCGCATCGGTCCCATGCCAGTAATAGGTTCGATTGCGGGGGTCGATCCTTTTTTCAACAAACTCGTTATAAAGAGCTGTTTCCTGACGGCTGATCCGAACCCCTTGTATCTTATTTTTTGGTACATCGGGTATGTTTACATTCAAAAACGTTCCAAAAGGCAGCCCTTTTTCATACACATTTTCCGCCAATGTTGCTGTAAAAAGCGCGGCATAGTCATAAGCGGAAGTCTTATGTCCCTGTATGGAAACAGAAATTGCCGGCACTTTGTAGAGAGTCGCTTCTTTGGCAGCAGCAACAGTTCCGGAATAATTGATGTTGACTCCGACGTTTGCACCTGGATTAATTCCCGAGATCACCATATCCGGTTTTATCCCAAGGAGCTCCATGAGACCGATTTTGATACAGTCAACCGGCGTTCCGTTCACGGAATATCCCTGATATCCGTTATTGACGGTAATCTTTGTAGCGCGAAGCGGTTGATGAAGGGTGATGCCATGCCCCACGGCGCTTCTTTCCCGATCGGGCGCAACCACGGTTACAACATGGCGGGAAACAAGCTTTTCATACAGGGCCCACAGTCCGTCCGCATAAATGCCGTCATCATTGGTTAATAGTATATTCATCTTTTGTATTGAATCGAGACCGTTGCAAATCCCCCTTTTTGTCCAATTTCTGTGTCAGACTTAAATTTTAATCCTCGAAATACTCAATGTATTACTTTGGTTAAAATTTTCGTCTTCCTTGAACTTGAAAAAAATGAGCCTTTTTCAAAGGGCTCTAATTTTGGTCATTCGAGAATTCGTCATATTTTAGCCTTTTAAACAAATTGGTTTCGAAGGCGCTTTATGTATGATTAGATTTTTGGCTGGAAGCTGTCTGACCCGCCTGCCACGTAAGGCACGAGCGGGCAGGGTGGATTAGGGATTGTTTTGAAAGAACCATAGGCGATTTAACTTTATGGATGAAACTCCCTGTTAAAGCAGAGTCATTTATTAATAGCCCGGGCAGGTTCTTTCATTACGAGCCCTTATTCACGAGTTCTTTCAGCAAAAATTCGATTATACATGAAGCGGTAATGTTTTCAAAAAGCTAACGTGTTACGAGAATTCTAATTTGTTTTGGGCTTCGAAATTCGGAATTCAAATTTATTAACGGAAAAAGATCAAAATTTTTCAATGAAAAATAAAAGCATTTTGGAACTTTGGAACTATATCTTGAAATTTTTTAATTAAAATGGCATTTATACTTGATATTTTATTCTTATTCAAGATGTTATTGAGATGGATCAGATCCTGCTCCGAATTTTTCTCTGCCAAGGCGGATACAATTGTAGAATTTCCGAGACGTTAATATGAGCCAACTGCAAAACCCGCGAATTTTGCTGAAAAGGTATGTTGAACCATACAGCAAGATTCTCACCTGCTTAAGTTATACAGGGTTTTCTTTTGCTGCCGCCCTTTGTTCCTTTAAAAAGTCTAAAGTGTTGTGTTCCGCTCGAATCTGTAAAACTGCCCCTGTACTCAGTTTTGCCCTGTTTATCCTTATTTTGGTTTTAGGCCCCGTTTCAGCAAAAGGTCAACCCGCTCCATTTCAGGACGATGCGAGTGTACCGTGGCATATTGTTGCCGATGAGATGAATTACGACGATCAGGCGAAAGTCTATATTGGTAAAGGGAACGTAAACATCACCAAAAAAAATAAAAACCTCGATGCCGATTATGTTCGTTTCAATCAGAACACCATGGACGTTTTTGCAAAAGGTCATGTGATTATGATGGTGGGAGAAAACATCATCACCGGAACCAGCATGGACATGAACCTGAATTCAGAAACAGGAACGATTTATAACGGAACCGTATTCATTGATGAAAACCACTTCTATATAAAAGGAGACAAAATTCAAAAAGTCGGCAAAGACTCTTACGCTGCCGACAAAGCCAGTATCTCGACATGTGACGGTGATTCGCCGGCATGGAAAATTACCGGTAGAGATTTCAAGGTTACCGTGGAAGGATACGGTACTGTGAAACATGCGGCACTTTGGGCAAAGAAGGTTCCCGTACTCTATACCCCGTTTCTTGTATTTCCCGTAAAGCTGAAACGCCAAACCGGCTTACTGGCGCCCGAGATCGGTTATTCAGACCGAAAAGGGGGTGAATATATCCAGCCGTTCTTCTGGGCCATCAACGAGAGCTCGGATGCAACATTCTACTCTCACTATATGGGCAGCCGCGGAGAAAAGCTGGGTCTGGAATACCGTTATGTTTTAGATGAACAATCAAAAGGGACCCTGATGGTTGATTTTTTGGATGACAGGCAGGTGGATGACGGCTCTCCGGGTTCTGAAAAATGGGGATATACAGGTGACAGTTTTTTACGTCCCAATTCCGACCGTTACTGGTTCAGGATGAAACAAGATCAGGCGTTGCCTCACGGGTTCTTTGCAAGGCTTGACATAGACTACGTAAGTGACCAGGATTACCTTTATGAATTCAAAGATGGGTACACGGGATTTAATAAAGTCGATGAGTATTTTATCAAAGAATTCGGAAGAGGCTTTGATGCAAATGATGATCCCGTAAGACTCAACAGATTTAATGTTAACAGAAACTGGTTTCATTACAGTCTCAATGCCGAGTTGCGATGGTACGACGACGTCATAAAGCGTCGTCAGGAAGAGATGGATACAACCTTGCAGCGGCTGCCGACGATCACTTTTACCGGCTCAAAGCAAAACATATCAACATCGCCGTTTTATTTTGATCTGGCTTCTGAGTACACGTATTTTTACAGTGAAGACGGTCCACGAAATCACCGGGCGGACATTTATCCCAGATTCTATCTGCCGTATAGTTTTGGAAGCTACTTTACCATTGAACCCTCTGTGGGCCTCCGAGAGACGGTTTGGCATTTCGACAAACAGGAGTATAGCTCTTCGGATAAAAAAACGCTCACCAGGGAACTGTATGATATAAAAGTCGATCTTCTTTCTGAAGTCTATCATGTATTCAATATAGAGGGGAAACGTGTTGACCGGATCAAACATACCATAAGGCCTCAAATCGTCTACGATTACATACCGGAAAAGGATCAGTCTGAATTGCCCTCTTTAGATGGCATCGATCGGATTGCCAGGACAAATCTGATTACGTATTCGCTCACAAACACATTAACATCGAAGTCGAAAAAAAATACCAAGCAAATTAAGGGTCCTCCTCCGGATAAATCTGTCACCGATAGCCGTTATGAACCGCCAATGTATGATTACAATGAGTTCTTACGGTTCAAGCTGCAACAAAGTTACGACATCAACAAAGAAAAAGAGGACGATCCGGAACCGTTTTCCCCGATACACGGTGAGCTTGAACTTTATCCTGTAAGATATTTTACCATAAGAGCGGATGCTGACTGGTCACATTATGACAGCAACTTTCGGTCACGGAATATCACCGCAACAATATGGGATATACGTGGGGACACGTTGTCTGTTGATCATCGATATCAGCGGGATATCAGTGAGACCATCTATACCAATCTTGGGTTAAAGATATCAGACAGACTCTCAGTGCGCGGAGAGTATGAACGCAACATATTTGATAGCAAAGACCTAAAATACGGCGCCGGGTTTTTATACGAAACTCAGTGCTGGTCATTTGATTTCAATCTCACTAAAGAAGAAGATGATGTAAGTTTTATTTTTATGATAACACTTTACGGGATTGGAGAGATTGGAATAAAATAAAATCAAACTGGACTTATTTATTTACAGAGAATATATAAACGTGTAAAGAATCCCCCGCGATGCGGGGCAGGCATGGCCCATCGAAGATCCCGCCTTGGCGGGGAAGGACCGGGTTTTTCAGAGCAAAATAAAATGACACTATCAGAACTTAAATATTTATGGTATGTCCTGCACACTAAAAGCAGGTTCGAGAGCGTGGTCAACGAAGGTCTGATCAAAAAATCCATGGAGGTTTTTCTGCCTAAAGTTCAGGTCCGAAGCAGACGTCGCGATCGAAAAATGATGATCAGGGTTCCTCTTTTTCCAGGATACCTGTTTGTGAAAACCAATCTGGAGCCGGTCGAACACCTTGAAATTGTAAAAACAGCCGGGGTTGTTCGCTTCGTCGGCAACAAAGAAGGTCCAATTTCTGTTCCTTCAGATACCATAGACTCTTTAAAGATTATGGTTAAAGGAGGCAATGCGGTTACCACAGGCACCCGTTTTAGAACAGGGGATAGGGTTATCGTCGTTTATGGACCGTTTACCGGTGTTATCGGCACGTTTGCTCGATACGGGGGAAAAGGACGTGTGATCGTTGACATCGAGGCGCTTGGACAGTATGCAGGGGCGGAGGTGAGTGAAGATGATATTGAGATACTACCGAGAATATTATCATAATCACTTGACTTGCTGCAGGTTAGCATTTTATAACGTTGACTGTAGAAATTACAAGACTTTAAATTATCGACAGATATTGTAAGAAGGAGGATATATGAACAAGTTGGAGTTAATCTCTGCTTTGAAAAACGAAGCAAGCATTTCTAAAGCAGAAGCGGCAAAAGTAGTCCAGGTATTTTTTGATAACATGGCAGACGCCATGGTAAAAGGTGACCGTGTTGAGATTCGGGGGTTGTGCAGTTTTTTTGTGAAAACCTATAAAAGCTATACCGGAAGAAATCCTAAGACCGGGGGAAAGGTTCAGATTAAACCCAAGAAACTCCCATTTTTCAAATCCGGAAAAGAATTAAAAGAACGCGTAGATTGTTAAATTTGTGACTGGTTTTCAATCGATGTTTGGATTTGAGTCGATATTGGGTCAAGAAAAACCGATCCGACTTTTAAAGACGCTTCTTCGAAATGAGACCATACCTCATGCCCTTCTTTTTCTCGGGATTGAGGGTGTGGGCAAAAAAACCACAGCTATGGCGACGGCTATGGCTAGTAACTGTATGGATTATGGGGATGAAGGTCTTCCTAAAGAGAAAAATAATCGAGCTAACCGTAGCACGATTCAGAAAATAACAACAAAAAGTAGAATTTGTGGATGTTGCAAATCATGCAGTAAAATCAAGTCCGGTAATCATCCGGATATTATCTTGATAGAACCGACGGGTAATTTTATCAGGATTGATCAAATACGTAATCTTTGTAATACCCTCACCATGAAACCATATGAGGCAAGATTGCGTGTGGTCATTATAAGCGATGCTCAGGCGATGAATCCTGCAGCAGGGAATGCCCTCCTCAAGATGTTGGAGGAACCTCCGGATCGAACTGTTCTGATACTAACTGCCGTGCATACATCTGATCTTCTTCCCACGATCGTCTCACGCTGCCAGCATATTCGATTTAGCCCGATTCCCCACAATCATATTGAGACGTTGCTTGTCGAAAAACAAGGCACCAGTCACGATGATGCCAAGATAATTGCAACCATGGCGAACGGCAGTATTTCCAAGGCCCTTTCCATGATAAACCACATGGGTAAAATAAACTGGATCAAGCGAAGGGCCTGGTTGCTAAACAGCGTTGAATCATTATCTTTAATGTCTATTCGTTCGCGTTTGGCATTTGCAGAAAGTCTATCGAAAAATAAAGGTGCCCTTGCCGACTCTTTGGAAGTGATAAAATCCTGGTTCAGAGATCTTGTTATCTGTAAATTTGATTCAGTACAAATCATGAATAAAGATTTGAGAGAAAAAATTCATCGTAATTCCAATAATATGAGCGTTGCTTCACTTCTTTCAAAAATTGACGATATTCATTTGGCACAGAAAAATATTCAGGCCAACACCAATTTGCGACTCACCTTGGAAGTGTTGATTATGAGGCTTGCAAAAGTGTGAGTCCTAAGTTGCAGGGTGCGTACTCTATATAAAAATCCATAGAAATTAAATATATGAAAAAAGTCGTTGGAATAAGATTCAAACCTGCCGGAAAGGTTTATGATTTTGATAGCGGTGCATTTGTCCTTAATCGAGGAGACCATGTGATCGTTGAAACTGAGCAAGGGCTCGGCTTAGGAATGGTGGCGGTCCCTCCGGTGCCATACGACCAGTCTGCGGCGAATAAATTGGGAAAGCCTCTTAAGAAGGTGTTTCGTCTGGCAAGTCAACAAGACTTTCACCAAAAAGAAAAAAATACTGAGACAGAAAAAGAGGCCCATGCCTACTGTCTGAGCTGCATTCGGGAACTGGAGCTTAAAATGAATCTTTTCAGTGTTGAGAGCTCCTTTGATGCAAGTAAGTTGACATTTTTTTTCACGTCCGAAGGCCGTGTTGATTTCCGTCAACTCGTAAAAATGCTGGTTAAAAAGTTCGGTGTCAGAGTAGAGATGCGACAAGTTGGCATACGTAATCAGGCAAAAATGTGCGGTGGTATAGGAAGATGCGGGCGTGAAATATGCTGCTCCGGATTTATCGAAAGATTCGGGCCGGTTTCCATAAGAATGGCAAAAGAACAAGGGCTGTCGTTAAATCCTACTAAAATTTCCGGACAGTGCGGTAGGCTTATGTGTTGTCTGACCTTTGAGCATGAAATGTACAAAAAAATAAAGGAAAAACTTCCCAAAATCGGGGAAGCGGTTAAAACTAAAGATGGCCAGGGCAAAGTGATTGGCCATAATGCGATATACAATCGCATTGCGATTCGTTTAGAGGGTGGTAAGGAAATAGAGGCCGGGATCGATGAAATTATAAATAAATAGGGAAAAATTAAAAACTCGAATCACGAACTTATACCCGGGAGAAAAAAATGGTTGCCCCTTTTTATATAACCACGCCGATATATTATGTGAATGCCAGGCCCCATCTTGGGCACGCTTATACAACGATTGTGGCCGATGTTGCCTGCAGATTTCATTCCATGCTTCAGGCAGAGAGTTTTTTTCTAACAGGCACGGATGAACATGGCGATAAGGTCGTTCGAGCTGCCAAGAAAGAGAATTTAAGCCCCAGAACCTACGTTGACAAAATAAGCGGGCTTTTCAAAGATCTTTGGCCTGAACTTAATATCAAATACAGTTATTTCGTTCGTACCACAGATCCGTCCCATATGGTGTTGGTAAAACAGATCATGCAACAGATCTATGATTCGGGGGATATCTATTTCAGTGAATACCAGGGGCTTTATTGCTTTGGGTGTGAGCGCTTTTATACCGACCGAGAGTTGGTTGACGGCAAGTGCCCTGATCACGAAACAACGCCTGAACTCATAAAAGAATCCAACTACTTTTTTAAGATGAGTCTCTATCAAGACTGGTTGATTGATCATATTCATGACCATCCTGATTTCATAAGCCCGGAACGTTATAGAAATGAAGTTCTATCCTTTCTTAAAGAACCGCTTGAAGACCTCTGCATATCCAGGCCTAAAAAGCGCCTTGAGTGGGGGATTACACTCCCTTTTGATAAAGAATATGTTACCTATGTTTGGTTTGACGCGCTTTTGAACTACGTTTCAGCCCTGGGATATCCGGATGGAGACCGGTTTAAAACTTTTTGGCCGCATACCCAGCACCTTATCGCCAAGGATATATTAAAACCCCATGGTATTTACTGGCCGATCATGCTCAAGGCGGCAGGAATTCCCGTATACAAGCATTTGCATGTCCATGGGTACTGGAATGTCGATCAAACTAAAATGTCCAAAAGCATCGGGAATGTAGTGGAGCCGCTTCAACTTAAAAATGTTTATGGTCTCGATGCGTTTCGATTTTTTCTGATGCGGGATATGACCTTCGGGCTCGACTCCAATTTCAGTGAAGAAGCTCTGATACAACGAATTAATTCTGACCTTGCAAATGATCTTGGGAATCTATTCAGCAGGGTGCTTGCAATGGTCCACAAATATTTTTCCCGAATCGTTCCTGAAATTGATATCAATGTGGAAAGTGAATTCGATCTCGGTTTGGAATCAGAGGCATTAGACACCATTGCCGAATTCGAAGAGCATATGAAGACATTCGCCTTTAACAAAGCGATCATGGCAACTTGGGAATTTATCAACCATATGAACAAATATATTGACCTTACGACCCCTTGGGTGCTTGCAAAGAAAAAATCCAGCCGTAAACAGCTTGAAGTAGTCATTTATAACCTACTTGAATCACTTAGAATCATATCCGGTCTAATCTATCCGATAATGCCGGAAACTGCGAAAACCATGCAAAAACATCTCGGTATCGCTCCGAAGAAGCAGTCTTTTAGTCTTGATGCCCTTAGAAAGTGGAAGACCCTGGTACCCGGAACGAAGGTTCCGAAATCAATTACCCTTTTTCCGAGGATCGATCTTGAAAAAACGCCGATGACATCACCCGGGAAGAAGATTACAGAAGATATGACGATTGACATTAAACCCGAGATAACTCTCGAAGAATTTAATAAAATTGATCTCAGGGTCGCCACTGTCATTCATGCCGAGACGCTTCCTCGGGCAAAAAAATTGTTAAAGCTCGAGGTTGACATGGGAGAAAGACGGACCATCGTGGCCGGAATATCGGAGACCTATTCTCCGGAAGACCTGGAAGGAAAGCAGGTTATTGTCGTTGCGAACCTGAAACCAGCCAAGTTAATGGGTATCCTTTCTAACGGCATGTTGTTGGCTGCTGTTGAAAAAGATAGCTGCGCAGTGGCAACTCTGGACAAAAAAGTGAAACCAGGTACGTCTCTAAACTAGTGTCCATCCATAAATAATACGATGCCTCAAAGACTTAAATCTGATACAACGACGGGTGAGAGACCGAACTGGCGGGAATATCAGGCCGGTCTTAAGTGGTCTGCAGCAAAAAAGAGATTGTTTAAAGGTATTTTTAAATGTTCTGTTTTGGCTTTCCTTTTATTTATAGTAGTCTACAGGATAACCAGCGGATTTGGCGAAAAATCGATTCCTCGTTTGGGAACAGATTATTTTCCTTCATTCAACAAGGGTCATTCCATAGACAAAAAAACCGTTCAGGCCCTTCTGAATGATGCCTCTTTTGTCAATTTGAAGAACAAAAGTTTCGATTTCGTTTCAAACGATCATAAATTTAGGGTTGAGACCAGTCTTAATATTGAACTTCAGAATTACCTTCTATCAAAGCTTAACACTTCTACCGCTCGATACATTGGAATTGTGGCCATGGATCCGGCTACCGGCAAGATTTTATCCATGGTGAGTTTTAATAAAACCGATCCGTCCGATAACCCGTGCCTTGATAACAGGTTCCCGGCAGCGAGCATCTTTAAGATTGTTACCGCATCTGCGGCAATTGAAAAATATGGTTTTAGTTCAGACCATGTATTTACTTACAACGGCATGAAACACACTTTATATAAGTCTCAGCTCAAAGATCGAAAAAGCCGGTACACCAACCGGATCACATTTAAGGATGCCTTTGCCCAGTCGGTGAATCCGGTGTTTGGGAAAATCGGTTCTCTTTATCTTGGTAAAGACACGCTTGAAGAATATGCAAAAGCATTTGGTTTCAACCGAGACATTAATTTCGAAATTATAGTTGATCCCAGTTGTGTCGCTTTATCTGATAAGCCCTATCAGTGGGCCGAGATCGCCAGCGGATTTAACAATAAAACAAAAATATCTCCCCTCCACGGGGCAATGATGGCTTCGGCAATCATCAATCAGGGGCGACTGTTGGAACCCACCATCATTGATCGGATTGTGAATGAAAAGGGACGCATCGTTTACAAGGGCAAATTGGTTGCGATGAATCAGGTCATGGCCCCGAATGCTTCCCAGACACTGAATCGGCTAATGGCAAATACCATAGCAAAAGGTACAGGCAGAAAGGCTTTCCGACGGTTCCGGAAAGATAAAATCCTTTCAAGGCTTAATATCGGCGGTAAAACCGGATCCATTGACAATAAAATCCACGATGCACGGTACGACTGGTTTGTGGGTTTTGCCGAAGAAAAGAACGGGGATGAGAAAATCGCCTTGTCCATTATTGTGGCTCACGAAAAATACATCGGGCTTCGCGCAGGTTATTATGCACGTATTGCGATGAAAAAGTACTTCGAGGATGCGTTTTCAAAAAACCAAAACCTTTCGGATAATGGGGGATGAGTTGTATTTTTAAATTTGGAGTCAAGGAGTTTTTCTAAATCGTCGCTCCATGGATAATCTTTTTTTTAAACGCGTGAACTCGTGGCAAGGGCTCGTAAAGAAAGAACAGGAACCCATCTTTGAAAGAGTAATAGGTTGCCACACAATCTTAAAATTTCTTTTAAAGAAAGGATTTCGGAATGCGCCTTTTCTTTCTAACGATCCCTAATCCACTCAAACAGCACCCTCTTTAAAAAAAAGATTATCCATTCCGCTCCCCGCGGCGAAGGCTAATCGAGCCGGAGGATAATACTCAAGGATTTAGAAGAAATACTTCTATCGGGCTATTTTTTAATTAAACGACTTAGCGAGGAGATTCATCATGCCGGGCTTTGAAATATTTGGGGACGAAGAGCGCAAAGAAGTTCGAGATGTTCTTGATACGGGTGTGTTGTTCCGCTATGGTTTCGATGGCGTCCGAAAAGGGCACTGGAAGGCAAAAACATTTGAATCTGAGCTGGCAAAACGAATCGGTGTTGGGTATTGTCATCTCGTTTCCAGTGGTACTGCAGCGCTTCGTATTGCATTAGCGGCCTGCGGAATCGGTGCAGAAGACGAGGTTATCGTCCCACCGTTTACGTTTATCGCGACCATTGAAGCGATTTTAGACGCCGGCGCCGTTCCTGTTTTTTCTGAGATTGATGACACACTTTGTCTGGACCCCGAATCCATTGAATCCGTTATCACCCCTCGGACAAAGGCTGTAATACCGGTCCATATGTGCGGGGCCATGGCACATATTGAAGAGATACGAAGTTTTTGTAATCAAAAAGGGCTTGTATTGATAGAAGACGCCTGCCAGTCTCTGGGCGCGACGTTTAAGGGAAAATCGCTGGGTACATTTGGCCAAATGGGTTGTTTTTCATTCGACCCTGTCAAAACCATTACATGCGGTGAGGGTGGAGCCGTTGTCACCGATAATAAAGCGCTTTATACCCTTGCAGATGCATATGCTGATCACGGACATGACCACATCGGCAATGACCGAGGTCTCGAAGGCCATCCAATTTTGGGAACAAATTACCGTATCAGTGAGCTGAATGCAGCAGTTGGACTGGCTCAGCTTAAAAAGCTCGATTTCATTCTGGAAAAACAAAGATTGCATAAAAAAGCCATCAAAGAGGCCTTATCCCAATTTCCTGAAATCAGTTTTAGACAACTCCCCGATCCCAAAGGAGACTCTGCGACATTTCTCTCATTTTTCCTGTCGGATGAATCTCAAGCTCGAGAGACGGTAAAGTCTCTCGGGAACGCAGGTGTTGATTCCTGCTTTTACTGGTATGACAACAACTGGCATTATATCGGGCAATGGGATCATTTCAAAAATCTCAAGTCTCCTGCCAGGCTGCCGATAACTCTAATGGGAAGGCTTCCTGAATATAAGAAAATACAAATTCCCAAGTCAGAAAGTATTATGGCCAGGACCATATCCATGCTGATAAAATTGTCTTGGACAGAGGAGGAGCTGTCCCACCGGATAGAAAAAATAACAGGTGTTTTTAACAAAAACAGGTAATAGGTAATAGGCAATGGGTGATAGGTTTGAGGAAATAGAAAAAAAGAAAAGAGGATAGAGGAAATAGGCGAAGGGTAGGGGATAGGGGATATTCCCAACAACCACATTTGAAACATTTGCCTATAACCTATTACCCATCACCTATTACCTGGGGGTCTTACTATGTTTCGAAATTTCAAAATGGTTTCTTATGTCGTTTTTGGCCGGGATTGTTTTAACCAGTTGGACGGTATCCTTGCCAAGAAACGACGATCAGGCGATTCTTTTATGGTCTACATGGTGGACGATGTTTTTCAAAATAGCAGTTTAAAAAACAGAGTCCCGGTAAAAAACAAGGATCAGCTCATATGGGTCAACGTTGATGATGAACCCAAGACAACACATGTTGATGCGTTGACCCAAAAGATAAAAGACTTTTCCGGTCGATTGCCTGACGGTATTATCGGAATCGGCGGCGGCAGCACCATGGATCTTGCAAAAGCAGTATCTTTGATGCTCACAAATTCCGGCTCTTCTGCAGATTACCAGGGCTGGGATCTTATAAAGAATGAAGCGATATACCACGTAGGTATTCCCACCCTTTCCGGAACCGGGGCGGAAGTGTCCCGTACAACCGTACTTTCAGGGCCTGAAAAGAAACTCGGGATCAATTCCGACTTCACGGTATTCGATCAAATCTTTCTCGATCCTGAATTGATTGCAGGGGCGCCCAAAGACCAACGATTTTATACAGGTATGGACTGTTATATACACTGTATTGAATCATTAAACGGCACCTACCTCAATACATTCAGCCAAGCGTACGGTGAAAAGGCCCTTGAACTCTGCAGGGAGGTTTTTTTGGGCGATGGTCCGGACAGCGACGACAAGTTGATGATGGCTTCATATTGTGGCGGTATGAGCATTGCCTACTCACAGGTGGGGATATGCCATGCCCTGTCATACGGTCTTGGCTTTGTATTGGGAATTCATCACGGGATCGGCAACTGCATCGTCTTTGACTACCTTGAAGACTATTACTCCCAAGGGGTTCGCGAGTTTCGCGAAATGATGGAAAAACATGATATTCATCTCCCCCGAAATTTGGTGGCGGGTGTTGAAAGCGATGAGCTGGAAAAAATGGTTGATGTTGCCCTTGTTTTAGAACCTCTCTGGGAGAATGCCCTGGGTGCCGACTGGAAACAGATAATGACACGGGACAAGATTAAAGAGTTGTATCAAAAAATGTAACCTAAACTGAGCGTTCCAAATAGTGATAGATCTATAAAAAAGTAATAATTATAAATAAATATAAATTGATAAGCTCGCTAATGGGTCTCATCTAATAAGTGGATTCATTAAGAAAAAAATCGTCACCATTTGAAACCCTTCGGGATTGTCGAGTTTACCGAATCTGCTTCGTTATGAGACACTTGCAGTAGCAGACTACGGCTGCATGTCTCATGCCTTGCATCTCCGACAAACTCGACAATCGCTCAATTTAGGTGAAATATGGTTCACATTGTGCAAAAAAGATAGGAAATCGGTCTTTTAAATGCGTGTTTTGTGATTGACGATCCAAAAACGATAGTATTATAATTCACATTTCAGGCAAGACAAAAAATACGAATAACCAAACGCTAAAATTGGGAACTTTCATGCAACTGACGACAAGAATAGGTTATAAAATAAAATGGTTATACCATCGAATCCTGAATGGCCTTCTTATTGACGTCTATCTCGGAAAACACATGACTAGCGTGCCGAATCATTCCATTATATTTTTTCCGTGCCAGGTGAACATCCTGTGTTGCGGAATAACGGGGATTGTTTCATTTAAGAATAAAAAAGAGGCGGAGGATCATGCGGATCTTGCCGTTTTGAACGGCATGCTTGAGAGACTTGAAATTCGTCGGTTCGAAAACTGCAAGCAGAATAATTTGCATTTAAAAGACCATTATCTGGGCGGCAAGGGGCATGTCGATTCTCTTTTTCAGGCGGTTCGCACGTTAAAATGTAATGGCGCTTTTTACGATTTTTTTACAGATGAAAACAGCCAAAATGAACTTACAGGTGTCGCACAACGTCTTTCAAATATCGTTGATTCAGAATCGAAATATTTAGCTGATCATATGGGGCATCTCAATTCTGAAGAAGTGGATATTTTGATCCACCGCATTGACAATTTAAAAGATATTGTCTGGTGTCTAGCTTCTGAGATTATCGGTAATATTCAAAAGATTAAAAATTTACTGGGACACGAAAACGAAGATCCCAACATCACCATGGTCAGTATCTTCAAGCAGATCAACTCTGTATTGAACAGTATTGACCGGCTTGAGGTTCGAGGCCGTGATTCGGCAGGGATCTCCATGATGTTTATTCTCGACGGCAGCGAATTTGATCGTTTTAAAAAAGCCTTGGGAAAAATGAATCTTGTGGATCAATTAACAAAGCGGTCGGCCCAGGACGTTCTTGTTAACTCGGGTATAATCATCAATGAGACAACGGATGAAAATAACCGGAGACGTGTTGCTCTTGCCCTGACGTATAAAGTCGCCGCAGAAGTGGGGCGTCTTGGGGACAATATTCTTTTTATACGCAAGCAAATTAAAAACGACAAGATTCTGCAGAAACTGGTTTCGTTTTCCCATAAACACTTTACGATTTCCGCTCATACCCGATGGGCTTCTGTGGGTGCCATCAGTGAACCGAACTGTCACCCCGTCGACAACAAACTCTCGGGAGACAGTATTCAACAAAACGGCATCATCCATGTGTGCCTGAACGGGGATATCGATAATTATCTTCAATTGAAAAAAGAGTATGAAAAAAAAGGTAGCTTTATACACCAAGACATTACCACCGATACCAAGATTATTCCGCTTCAAGTTGGAAAGTATGTTCAACAGGGTTTTGATGTAGAAGAAGCTTTTCGTCTGGCTGTGAATGATTTCGATGGGTCGCATGCCATATCCATGCATACCGACCTGGATCCCGGCAGGCTTTTCCTGGCCCAGAAAGGCAGCGGGCAGGCCATCTTTGTCGGTATTTCAGAGGATCATTATGTTCCTTCTTCCGAGGTTTACGGTCTGGTTGAAGAAACACCTTTTTTTATCAAGATGGAAGGGGAAAAAGAGGTACAAGGAAAGAACGGTTTAACCCAGGGACAGATTTTTATCTTAGACCAAAAATCCCCCGGAGGAATAGATGGTATTACCGCCATGTATTATGACCGAACGCCGGTTATCCTTAATGAAAAGGACATTAAGTATACCGAAATTACTTCAAGAGACATCGACCGCCAAAATTTTCCCCATTATTTTTTAAAGGAGATTTCAGAAGCGCCGATTTCTGTAGAAAAAACCCTTCAGAACCGCTGGAAAATCATGCATGATGATATGAATCGATATGCGATAACCCTGGATGAAACCATTTTCCCGGAAACACTGCAACGGGCGCTTCTTGATAAAAAGATACGACGCATCTTTTTTGTCGGCCAGGGGACTGCCGGTGTGGCTGCACTGGCATGTTCAGACATACTGAATTACTATATGGATGATCCGTTCTTTTATATCGGTGCACTGAAAGCATCGGAACTCAGCGGATTTAAACTGAGTGATAAAAAGAAAACAAACATGATGGCAGACGCCCTTGTCATTGCCATAAGCCAGTCCGGAACAACAACAGATACCAATCGTGCCGTTGAAATGGTAAAAGAACGGGGTGCCTATACCCTGGCCATCGTTAACCGAAGAGATTCCGACATTACTTTCAAGGTGGACGGCGTTATGTATACCAGCAGCGGCCGTGATATCGAGATGTCGGTGGCTTCCACAAAGGCGTTCTATTCACAGGTCGTTGCCGGCGCAATTTTAGGACTTAAAATTGCCGGACTTAAAAAGCAAAGACAGGATGACTTTATTTCAGCGGAAATAAAAGAGCTTCTCAAGCTGCCCGATTACATGAGAACGATTCTATCCATGCGAAACCAGATTGGGGACTCTGCCAAAAGGCTTGCGACAACCAAGACATATTGGGCTGTAGTGGGCAGCGGACCCAACAAGGCGGCGGCGGATGAAATCCGGATCAAACTAAGCGAACTGTGTTATAAAACGATTTCTTCGGATTATATTGAAGATAAAAAACATATCGATCTTTCTTCAGAACCCCTGATCATCGTTTGTGCGGCAGGCGCAAGGGGAACCGTTATCGGTGATATCATAAAGGATACCGCAATATTTCAGGCTCATAAGGCAGTACCGGTGGTCATTGCCGATGAGGGTGAAAACAGATTTGAACTTTTTGCAGCGGATGTCTTTCATGTTCCATTGATCAGTGAACATTTTTCGCCCATTTTAAACACGCTGGTGGGCCATATCTGGGGATACTATGCAGCCGTGGCCATTAATGAGGCTTCACGGTTCCTTTACGTCTTCAATAAAGATATTCGGGACATGGTGGACGATTATTCAAGAAAGAAGATGGACGTTTATGAACTTGTCCTGGGAAAATCTTTTCGGGAAAAAATCGCTGTGTTCTATAAAGAATTCAGAAAAAGAAAAGCTGCCTGCGGTTTTCCAACGGCTATGGGACTGGAGATGGCGGCAGATCTGACGCTCTTGCTTAAATATTTATCGGGCCGCCTGCCGATCTCTGATTTTGAAATCGATTTCGGAAAAAAGGGTACGGCCTTGAACATGCTGAACAAACTGTTTGACTGTCTGGGAGAGTCGATTAACAGCATGTCTCGCCCTGTGGATGCCATCCGGCACCAGGCCAAGACCGTTACTGTGGGGACCAGCCGAATCAGCGAAAAACTGGAAGGTATATTGTTCGATACATTGGTTGAATACAACATCAGCACTCCCCAGCTTATTAACAGGAATATTCTCGTCCTTAAACATCTGCAGGGGATCGTTGACGATATTCAAGGGGCCATTTTGTATAGGATCGCCGGTTTGAATGTTCTCGGTGAACCGACAGAAAGAACAACCATTGAAATCATTAGAAAAGAAGGTGTGTTAAAACCGATTCCGTCCCGTGTCGAATCTGACAATTTGCTCAAAGGAACCAAGAGAATTATTGTTCAGGAAGGGAATGTCTATATCGGTATCGGCCGAAAAGATGACCGCAGCATTATCGTTATTCCGATTATATCCACTTCTCCTGATATGCCGAATATTATTGAAAATATTTTGCTGTTGAACATATCTTTCAGAGAAAATGTGCCGCTATCCGTCAAAATAAAGGCCCTTGGAGGGAAATATGAACGGATTAAAAATATTGTTCAGGAAAACAGTGTGAAGTGGGATGATCAGCATCTTGAACTTGTGGAGATGAAGGCACTTTTTGGAGTATCGGCAGAAAAGATTGGTGACTTTATCGTATCTCGTGTCAACCACCATACAACCTGATGTGGTCTTTATCTATCCATAAAAGCCGGGTCCCCTGGGTCTGGATGCTTTTGTATTTCATAGGTTATATGGGATTTTCCGGTTTAAACTGATGGTTTTCAGGTCGATCCGCGTATCATATACCAGAATTTCGACACCATGTTCTAAAGCCTGTCTCAGTTCCCTTCCGTAAGCAGGATCGATATGATCGGCGGGTTGAAAAATTTTTGCGTCCATTCGTTGTATGACATAAAATATCACACAGCGAAACCCTTTGGACACAAGGGAGGAAAGTTCAACCAGGTGTTTGAGCCCTCTTGATGTTACTGCGTCCGGAAAACATGCGACCCCTTCTTTTACCAGAGTGCAGTTTTTAATTTCCACATAGCATCGATTTCCATCTTCACTGCTTAAAAGAATATCGAGCCGGGTATGATCGGAGGTTTTAACCTCTCGTGCAATGTTGTCATATCCGTTAAGATCTGGAATCAAACCCGCCTCAATGGATTCTGCGACCAGCCGGTTAGGGATCAACGTGTTGATACCGACTATCGATGTGGGCATTTCAATAAGTTCCCATGTGTATTTCAGTTTTCGTTTGGGATTATCATGAAACGACAGATAAACCGGCCGGCCGGGTTCACAACATTCTTGCATGCTGCCCGAATTGGGGCAGTGGGCGGTGACCACTTCACCGTCTGCAAATGTTACGTCTGCCATGAAGCGCTTGTATCGTTTAACAAGGATTCCGGGTATGAGTTCCGGCCAGGCCAGACCTTTTGATGGTGTTGAATTTTTGGTTTTTTTCATAAAAGCAGACCCAGTGAACACGTATATATCTCGTATCTAATTGAGCCCTCGGGGAGTTTCTTTTCTACATCCATGGAGCGATTATTTAGAAAAATTCCGTGGCCCTTCATTTATTTACTTATTCACAAGTGGATGTTTTGAAAAGTGTGTCTCAAATCGTTACAGGACAAACGCATTTGACTCCGGTGCAGCATAGCGACAGCGTGTTTTTCTTGGAAACCAACTGACTGTTTGAAGGGCTTTAGCACGCGTTGGACCGAGCCGAATGGAATTATAACTAGAAATATCAGTAGGATATTTAGCGGCGAACTGTTCTTTATCCCTTTGGCGCGGCTCGGGTTTACGGGTGCTTAAGCACGAGTTTCAGTCGGTTGGAAAGAAAAACACGCTGTCGTGGAGCGTTCTCACTGTATTTGGGATTCAAATGCGTTTACCCTCCAAATCGTTATAAATATTGTTGAAAAGATCTATTTTCTCTGTTAAATTACTCCTTTTAATAATTTCTTGTAACATTTGCAACCCGTTAGCTTTTCTAAAATTTTACCGCTATCTTAACAATCATAACATACAGGAGAGGGGAAATGCCGGAAAAAAAAGATTTTGTTATCAAAGACAAGAGGATATTCGCAGAAGGGAATGAGGACCGACCAACCAAAGAAGAGGAGAAAAAGCCTTTGGATGATGCAACATCTGAAGAATCCGAAAGTGCTGAGGCCCAAGAGCAAGAAGCAGAAGACTATCAATTTCCTGAGATAAACTTTGCGACCTTTATTTTCTCTTTGAATCATTCCGTTCTGGTGCACTTGGGTGTCATGGATGATCCGTCCACCGGAAAAAAGGTAAAAAACCTGCCGATTGCCAAGCAGACCATAGATATTTTGGGCATGATAGAAGAAAAAACCAAAGGAAATTTAGAAGAAGATGAAGAAAAAATGCTTAAAAACATACTTTATGATTTGAGGATGATTTATATTAAAGAAAAGGAATAGCCCGAATATTTCATGAAAAAATTTTAGGGGCCTTTTTAAATGAATGCCTCGCACACGTGAAATATTCCGGTTAACACCCATAGCTTATGAAAATTCTTTCTCCCGCCAAAATAAACCTTTTTTTGCAGATTTTAGGAAAAAGGCCGGACGGCTATCATGATCTTATCACCCTGATGTGCTGCATCGGACTTTACGATACGGTTTCATTAACCTTCGGTGTTAAGGATATCACTGTTTCATGCAATCATCCTGTTGTTCCGGAAGATGAGACAAATGTTGCCTTTGGTGCGGCGCATCTTTTTTTAAAAACGCTTAAAAAAAATGAAGGCGTAGGAATTTTCATTAAGAAACAGATACCGGTCGCAGCGGGACTTGGCGGGGGAAGCAGCAATGCCGCTGCTGTTTTTTTAGGGTTAAACCGCTATTACGGTTATCCGTTTTCCACAGAAGAACTCATGTCCATGGGACTTTCCATAGGCGCCGATGTCCCCTTTTTTATTTTCCAAAGGCCGGCAATCGCTGCCGGGATCGGTGAGAAACTGGAGGCTTACCAAAATCTTAAAAACCTAAAGATATTATTGGTTTTCCCTGGGTTCAGTGTTTCAACAGCCGATGTTTATAAAAAACTGAATTTGGGATTGACAAAGTGTGAAAAAAAACTTAAAAGTTTCCTTTTGAATAAACAGCGTTTTGATCCAAGACGTCATTTATGCAATGATCTTGAAGCGGTTACGGCATCAGAGTATCCTGTTTTAAAAACGGTTAAGAAAGCGCTTTTAAGCCATGGAGCTTTGGGAGCTTTAATGACAGGAAGCGGACCGACCATGTTCGGCCTTTTTACCGACTCAAATGCAGCCTCAAAAGCGAGTCATGCGCTTTTTCATGTCCATAATTGGGAAACGCATCTTGCAGATATGATCACACAGAATACGGGCTATCAGATACAGGATACAAAATTTTAGGATTCAGGTTTATAGGGGCAAGGGGCCGGGGAGTTAAAATACGGGATGCATTATGTATCCTGAATCTTCCATTCTGGGGCGTCGTCAAGCGGTAAGACACAGGACTTTGGTTCCTGCATTCGGAGGTTCGAATCCTCCCGCCCCAGCCACATTTTGTTCGCTTGAAAATTGTCCACATCATTTAAAAATAGGTTTCATTTTAAAGAACATGTAACGCGTCATAAATAATGGATGGCAATTAAATGGATGATTTTATAATATTTTCTGGGAATTCAAATCCGGAACTCGCCAAAAAAATATGCGATTATCTCAATGTCCCTCTTGGCGGAGAAAAGGTTAAAAGATTCAGTGACGGAGAGATTCAGATCGAGATCGATGAAAATGTAAGATCCAGAGATGTTTTTATCATCCAGTCTACCTGTTGTCCTGTGAACGAAAACCTGGTTGAGTTGCTGCTGATGATCGATGCGCTCAAACGGGCTTCGGCAGCCAGCATCACAGCAGTTATTCCTTATTACGGCTATGCCCGCCAGGACAAGAAAGTCGCTCCTCGAGTTCCCATCAGCGCAAAACTCGTGGCGGATATGCTGACGGTCGCCGGTGCTACACGGGTAATTACCATGGATCTTCATGCAGGGCAAATTCAGGGCTTTTTTGATATTCCGGTGGACAACCTCTTTGCTGCTGCGGTTCTTATCGATGATATCAGGAACAATTTTAATAATAATCTTGTGATCGTTTCCCCGGATGCAGGAGGTGTCGAAAGGGCCAGAGCCTTTGCAAAACGCCTTAACGCCGGCCTTGCCATCATTGATAAACGTCGGGAAGCGCCCAATAAGGCCAAGGCAATGGCCGTCATCGGCAATGTTACCGAAAAGACAGTGGTAATTCTTGACGATATGGTCGACACCGCCGGTACATTGGTTGAAGCCGTAGAAGCGATTATGAGAAATGGCGCCAAGGAAGTCCATGCCTGTTGTGCGCATGCGGTTTTATCAGGTCCGTCCATTGAAAGAATTGAGGCGTCTTCGCTGAAAACATTGGTTGTTACAGATACTATTCCGTTGAGACAAAATGCCAAAATCTGTAATAAAATAAAGGTACTTACGATTTCCGAGCTGATAGGCGAAGCGATTATACGCAGTTTTAGAGGTGATTCGGTGACGTCTCTCTTTGTATAAAGTTTTTTAAGGAGGATAAATATACTTTGGAATTAATAGAGATTAAAACAAAAATAAGAACCACAACCGGTAATGGTCCTGCACGAAGACTCAGAATGTCAGGACAGATTCCTGCCGTGCTTTACGGCCCGAAAACAGAATCTGTTTTGCTTTCCGTGAACAAAAGTGATCTCGAACTGCTTTTCAAGAAAGGCGGAATAGGCCAGGTTGTTTTGAACCTTGTCATTCAAAAAAACGGCGAAACAACCACCAGGCCTGCAATGGTAAAGGAGCTTCAGACCCACCCGGTTTCCCGAAATTTCATACATATCGACTTCTATGAAATCAGAATGGATCAAAAGATTACCGCTAAAATTCCTGTTGTTACGACAGGAACGGCAAAAGGCGTAGAACTCGGCGGTATACTTCAGATCATAAGGCGTGAACTCGAAGTGGAATGTCTACCCTTGGAAGTGCCGGAGTCCATAGAGATTGATATTAGCGATCTTGATATCGGAGATTCCATCCATGTGGGAAAAATCCATCTTGAAGGTGGAATTGAATTTCTTGAAGAAGATGATTATACGGTGGTAACCGTCGTCAGTCCGAAGATGGAAGAAGAAGAACCGGAAGAGGAAGAGGAGGCGGAAGAGGAAGACGCTGAAAAAGCAGATGGAGAAACACCCGAAGCCGGTGGCGAGGAATAGTTTTTACAGGTATTGTTTATGCCGCAAAGACAATTACGCTTGGTGGTTGGACTTGGGAATCCCGGCGAGGCCTATTCCAAAACACGTCACAATGCCGGTTTTATGGTTGCAGATAAAGTTTCAGACGCTTTTTCTATTGCCCTTGAAAAACAAAAGTTTGATACCCGATTCGGCATCGGATCTGTCAATGGTGTAAAGATTGTCCTGGCTAAGCCCATGGCCTATATGAATAGAAGCGGGCCCCAGGTTCGGAACATTGCAGGATATTTTAGGATATTATGTGAGGATATGTTGGTCGTTCACGACGACATCGACCTTGCTTTTGGAAGATTAAAAATAAAAGAGAAAGGAGGGGATGGGGGACACAAAGGTGTAAGATCAATCATAGATGCCTTTGGCGGAGGTGATTTTACCCGTCTTCGCATTGGCGTCGGGCGACCTGAGGCCGATGGAAACGCTGCTGATTATGTTCTGGGAAAATTTACTTTAGAGGAGAAAAAGGTTTTAAGCCGGATCATTATCGCGGCCCGGGATGCTGTTGCTACTATCCTTTGTAAAGGTACAAAGGAAGGGATGAACAGATTCAACAACAAGAGAATTGTAATTTTAAGCTAAATATTTCAGATGGAGGGAAAATGGAATCTGTATTAAACAATTTACCGTTGTTTTGCACGCTGGTCGGCGCTGTGGGAGTACTTTTTGCAATTATGCTGGCCGGAGTTGTAAAAAAAGCGCCTGCCGGAAATGAAAGGATGCAGGAAATTGCCGGTGCAATCAAAGAAGGCGCAATTGCCTACTTGAACCGCCAGCTCAAAAGCATGGGAACGGCCGGTATCGTTATTTTCATTATTATCTTTGTCACTTTGGGGGCAAAGACCGCCATTGGATTTCTGATCGGTGCAACGGCATCATTTTGTGCAGGGTATATCGGTATGCGGGTGTCGGTAATCGCCAATGTCAGAACAGCCGAGGCTGCAAAAAAAGGACTTGCGGCCGGACTTTCCATGGCCTTTAAAGGCGGTTCTGTTACCGGTATGATCGTGGCTGGCCTGGCGTTAACATCCGTAGCCGGATACTATACCGCAACCCATGACGTTATCGCCCTGGTCGCCCTTGGTTTTGGCGGCAGCCTGATTTCGATTTTCGCACGGCTGGGCGGCGGGATCTTTACAAAGGGCGCCGATGTCGGCGCTGACCTGGTCGGTAAGGTTGAGGCCGGTATCCCTGAAGACGACCCCAGAAACCCGGCAACGATTGCCGACAATGTGGGTGACAATGTGGGTGACTGCGCCGGTATGGCCGCCGACCTTTTTGAGACTTATGCAGTTACGGCGGTTGCCGCCATGCTGATCGGTCATCTTCTTTTCCCGAAAAACCCCATGGCAGTGGAATTCCCGCTGGTGCTCGGTGCTATCTCAATCGTCGCTTCCATGATCGCTGTTTTCTTTGTGAGACTCGGAAGCAGCGGATATATCATGGGTGCGTTGTATAAGGGGATGTTCGGCGCTGCCATCCTGGCGGCTGGTGCATTCTTCTATGCCAGCAAAAAGTTCATGGGCGGGTTGGGCCACATTTCCGCCATGGATATTTACTATTGCACACTTATCGGGCTTATTCTCACCGTTGCCATCGTTATCATCACCGAATACTATACCGGTATTTATTCTCCGGTTAAACAGATTGCACAGGCATCGACCACCGGCCACGGCACAAATATCATTGCCGGTCTTGGCGTGAGCATGCAGGCTACGGCTGCTCCGGTTCTTGCCATCTGCCTGGCGATTTATCTGTCGTTTCACTTTGCCGGCCTATACGGAATTGCCATGGCAGCCATGTCCATGCTTTCCATGACCGGAATGGTGATTGCTATTGATGCTTACGGGCCGATTACCGACAATGCCGGCGGAATTGCCGAAATGGCGGAAATGGATGAGAGCGTTCGGGCCGTGACCGATCCGCTGGATGCTGTTGGAAATACCACCAAAGCGGTGACCAAAGGGTATGCCATCGGTTCAGCCGGTCTGGCGGCTCTGGTTCTGTTTGCATGCTATGTACAAGAATTTGCCCTGCAGGCCAAAGAGGGTGTTCCTGTCTTGAGATTCGACCTGTCCGATGTCAACGTGATCATCGGCCTTTTTATCGGCGGGCTTTTGCCGTACCTGTTTGCTTCCATTGCCATGAAAGCGGTAGGCAATGCCGGTGGGGCGGTGGTTGAAGAAGTGCGTCGCCAATTCCGCGAAATTCCGGGCATCATGGAAGGAACTGCAAAACCGGACTACAGTGCATGTGTGGATATTGTCACCAAATTTGCTTTGAAAGAAATGATCGTCCCCGCACTTCTGCCGGTTGCGGCACCCCTTGTCGTCGGGCTCGTGCTGGGCAAGGTGGCTCTGGGCGGACTTTTGATCGGGAGTATCGTTACCGGTGTTTTTCTTGCTATTTCCATGACTACCGGTGGAGCTGCCTGGGACAATGCCAAGAAATACATTGAAGACGGCCACTTGGGCGGAAAAGGAAGCGATGCCCATCATGCGGCGGTTACCGGCGACACGGTTGGCGATCCTTACAAGGATACCGCAGGTCCGGCCATCAACCCCATGATCAAGATCCTGAATGTTGTGGCACTTTTGATGGTGCCTTTCTTGATGTAATACGGCATTCATACAAATAGATTCGACTTAAAAGGATCGGCGTAAAGATGCGCCGATCCTTTTTTATTGCATTCCCTTGCATTGCCGGTTGATTGTTTATTGATTGTATGGTATATATTTCAAAACATTGTTGGAATGTATAGCGTTAATTCCGACTTGTCAGGGAAGATGGTTTTCAGGTTTTTAATAAAACAAACCGGTGTTAAAATGACAAAGAAAACAGATAAAGAAGGAACACAAACACCCAAACAAGAGATACGGGAGTTCAGAGTGGGAGACCTTGCGGTCTATCCTGCCCATGGTGTTGGACGAATTAATTCCATTGAAACCAGGATCGTCAACGGCGAAGAACATGATTTTTATATGATGAAAATCATTGAAAATGAAATGACCATCATGATTCCGACCTGGAATGTTGAACAGGTCGGGCTAAGAGACGTCATTGATAAAAAGGAGATCCCTAAAGTTTACGAAGTTATGAAAAAAAGGGATGATTCTACTTCTGAGACCCAGACCTGGAATCGCAGATACAGGGAATACATGGACAAGCTTAAAACCGGTTCCCTTTATGATGTGGCTGAGGTCTACAGGGATCTTTCCCTGTTGAAATTAACAAAAGATCTATCCTTTGGTGAACGAAAGCTTTATGACACTGCTCAAACCCTCTTGGTCATGGAACTTTCAACGGCCAGCAATACGGATGAAAAGACAATCATGTCCGAAATGGAAATACTTTTTCCTCCTAAAAATTCCGAGAGCACGGACAATGACGATACTCCCGACAAATAACCCGCCTTTTTAGAACATGCACGACCAGAGTGCCTTTACCATTCTTGTTGAACCACCCGATTCCGGCAAGCGTCTTGATATATACATCGCCTCTTGCATTTCCGATTGTTCCCGTTCTGTTGCAACCCATCTGATCCGTAAGGGGAAAATTCGGGTTCAGGGAATGGTTAGAAAGCCCGGTTATCGGGTAAAGGCTGGTGATGAGATCTGTGGCTGTATACCACCACCTGCGCCGATCCTATTCAAACCAGAGCCAATTCCCATCGAGATCCTGTATGAAGACGACGATATTATCGTTATCAATAAACAACCCGGGATAGTGGTTCACCCTGCGCCGGGGCATCACAGCGGAACCCTGGTGAATGCGCTCCTTTATCACTGTCCGAAGCTAAACGGTATTGGCGGCGCACTGCGGCCGGGGATTGTACACAGACTCGACAAGGATACATCCGGTGTGCTGGTGGCGGCTAAGAATGACAGGGCACACCTTCACCTGTCAAGACAGTTTAAATCAAGACGGATCAAAAAGATGTATCTGGCCCTTGTTTATGGTAAAATGGAATCGGATTCAGGATCGGTTTCACTTCCCATCGGTCGACATCCTGTAGACCGGAAAAAAATGTCGACAAATAGCAGAAAAAGTCGAGTTGCCGAGACAACGTGGCAAATCAGAGAGCGTTTTGAATTGGCAAGCCTCATCGAGGTTAATTTAAAAACCGGGCGGACGCATCAAATTCGGGTTCACTGTGCTGCCATCAGGCATCCGGTTATGGGTGATAAAGTGTATGGCCCTCGTAAGACCGTGAAAAATATTACTTACGGTTTAAATTTCTTCGGATCGGCTCCAAGGCAGATGCTCCATGCGTGGCGACTTGTGTTGACTCACCCGGTGACAGAAGAGAAGGTTTCTTTTGAAGCTCCCATACCGCCAGATATGCAGGCTGTGATAACAGCCTTGCGTCAAATATCTTAGATCATTTCTCGATAACTTGTCGTTAATTAGGTTGAAATAAGTTGAGAATCACTAATTGAGTAGGTGTGATCCAAAAGGATTCAAGGGGTCAAGGGGTCAAGGGTTCAAGTGAAATTTTACAGAATTACAAAGAGTTGAGAGTCTGGCAAAAGACATACGAACTCTGTTTAGAGATATCCTGATAAAGTCTCCAAAAAACAAACCATTGAATCCTCGGACCCTCTTCTCCAACCAAATTGGAAAAGAACCAGAATTAGTAATTCAATGAGCTGTCGTCCAAATCATGTTTGACCATGGGGTTAAGACGGTGTTAAGCGGTCTTTAAACGCTTCGATGGCGTCTCGCAGCATACGACGGATAAAGACCTCCTTGTCGCCGGTGGCAAGCTGCTGGTAGGAGCTGTTGTCTGGATGCGATGCAACCAGTTCAGGGGGGCTTGATTTGCATGCGGTCTTGATCTTGTCGAAGTCCTGAACCATTTCTACAAGATTGTAATTTTTGCAGGGGAGATAAACGAGCCATTTCAACCGGCGCATAACCTCAAACCGCACCTGATCGGCTAAAAAGAGATGAATGTCCACAACCCGCATTTGCTCTCTATTCGGTAGGTAATTAAACTTTGTGGCCGGCCCGAAGTCGAGGACTCCCATAATGAGTTCATAATAGGCTATAGAGCTGTTTTCCCCTGGCTGGGCAAGGAAATAAAGCGTTTTGTCTGATAGATCCGACAAACGAGTTTTGAGGCTGTATGATTCTTTGAAGCGTTTTTCCCAATATCCGAATGTCCGCTGTTGTAATATTTGGGCTCGATAGGCTTGAATGTTAACGATTTTTGTCATGGCATGTTAGGGGATATCGGCAGGCAGTTAAGTATTACTATTATCTATCCATAAATGGCAATGTTGCCCTATATCTTCGTTATGCTCAAAAATTAATCCTCGGGATATCAATTATATGCCTATGGTTAATTTTTTCGCATGCCTCGATCTCAAACAAAATATCTCATTTTGGATAGACGCTAACTAACTCAAACAGAGGCATCTGACACAGTAGATGCCGTAATCCTCTTGAGGTGGAAAAAGATCGGCATTCCAAAGGGTTTCAAAATTTAAAATTTGAAACGCTCAACTTAGGTTTAAGCCGCATCCTTGTTATAGCAGATCAGGCAGCACTGCAGACAGCGGTTCGATTCATGCTGGGCATCTTCTTCGCTGATGACGAGATCTGCCTCCACAAACGACTTGATCCGTTCGTCCACCGGTAGTTCCGGCATTTTCGTTCTGGATGATTTCGTTAATCCGGAAACCGATTCGAAAATGGACACAGGAATGTTATTTTTAAACAATGTTTTTGCCGGTGGTGTGACATCCTGGCCGGTCAAGTACATGTGAATGGATCGGGCTGCCCTGCGTCCGGCGCCGATGGCGGAAACAACGAGATCAGCCCCGGTGGCGGCATCCCCGCCGGTGAAAATATAGGGGATACTCGATTGAAGGGCAATGGGATCGACAGAATCGATGGTATTCCACCGGGTCACCTTCAGATCTTCGTCAAGCCGCTTGCTTTCATCTTTAAAGAAGATATCCGGGCCCTGACCGATGGCGGTAATCAGCATATCGATGTCCATGACGGTTTCAGAGCCTTCAATGGGAATGGGACTGCGTCTGCCGCTGGCATCCGGTTCGCCGAGTTCCATCTTCAGGTATTCCAGACCGACGACTTTGCCTTCCTCATTACCGATGACTCGTGTGGGGGCTGCCAGAAATGTAAAGTTTACACCTTCATGCTCAGCAGCTTCGATTTCGACCATGTTGGCCGGCATTTCTTTGCGGGTCCGGCGATAGACAATGGACACCTCGTCAGCTCCTAATCGAATCAGGGTGCGAACACAATCGATGGCTGTGTTTCCACCGCCGATCACCACGCATTTTTTACCCACAAACGGCCGTTTATCGTGGGGTTTTTCCTGCTGCCATACCGCGAAATTCGTCAGAAAATTGATTCCTGTGTAGCATCCTTCCAAATCCTCACCTTCAGCACGCAGGGTGTAATCTTTCCAGGCGCCGATTCCTAAGAAAACAGCATCAAATCCTGCCGCCATCAGTGATCCGATGTCAAAGTCTTTGCCAAGCTTCATATTGGGTTTATGTTCGACACCCAGATCGAGAATTCCTTGGATCTCCCATGCCAGCACTTCTTTGGGAAGACGGTATTCAGGGATACCGTAGCGGATCATGCCGCCGAGTTTCGGCATGGCATCAAAAATGGTAACCGCATGGCCTAAACGGCGCAGAAAAAAAGCATTGCTCAAACCCGCCGGTCCACCGCCGATGACAGCCACCTTTTTCCCGGTGTCCGGTGCGCAGGAGACGGGAAGACGCTTTCCTGAATTCATTTCATAGTCAGCCACAAAGCGTTTCAACTGATTTATAGAGACGGGCTCGTCTTCAATACCTCTGCGGCACTTATTTTCACACGGATGGGGACAAACCCTCCCACATGCCAACAGCAGCGGATTACGCTCCCGAATCGTATTGACAGCGCCTTCATAATCTCCGATCTTTGTCAGGTATATATATTTGGGTATATCGATTTCTGCCGGACAGGTCTGCTGGCAGGGCGCAATGCGGTCATCATACTGATTGAGATGCAGCAGCTTTTGAGACATGGTTTTAATTTCCATGATGTCTTTGGGGCAGACTTTCTCACAGGCACCGCATCCCACACATTTCATCTCATTGACCACCGGATAGCCATGAGGTCCCATTTTAAGGGCGTCAAAAGCACAGGCCTTGACACAGTCACCCAGCCCCAGACATCCCACCGGACATACCCGTTGGCCGCCTGAAAGGGAGGCCAGTGCCTGGCAGCTGTTAACCCCCATGTAATAAAATTTGTCATCGGCACGGTCGCCGCCCGTGCAGGTGTTGTAAGAAATCAGGGCCTCAGCGGTTCCGGGATCGATGCCCATGACGGCGGCTATGTTTGATGCGGATTCAGAGCCTGCAACGATACAGACGCTGGGAGACGCTTCACCGGCCACCACGGCAACGGCGGCAGCCGAACATCCGGCATATCCGCAACCCCCGCAGTTTGCGCCGGCTGTAAAAGATTCCACTTCCGCAATTCGAGGGTCTTCATAGACATAAAAAACCTTTGAAGCAACACTCAATAAGACGCCGCATACCAATCCCAGCCCCAACATAAAAAAAAGCGCTGATAACACAATTACCTCCTAATATTGATCGTATTGTTGATTTACAATTGACGATTGAAGGAAGACGGATCTTTGTTTTAATTTATTAATGGGTCTATCCTAAAATCACCAACTACTAATCATACATCAACAATCATCAATCAACAATCATTTATACCATTCCTTTAAAGGCAAAAAAGGCGAGCGAGAGCATTCCCGCCGTGACCAATCCGATGGACGTATCCTGAAGCGGCTTCGGCACCCTGGCCAGAAGAATGCGTTCGCGCACACCGGCAAATAGAATCAAGGCCAAGCCAAACCCTACTGCATAAGCAAACGATGCAACAAGGGCCTGCATAAAGGTATATTCTTCTTTGATATTAATAAGGCAGACACCCATGACTGCGCAGTTGGTGGTAATCAGCGGCAGAAATATTCCGAGTCCGGCATACAGCGCCGGGATGCTCTTTTTTAGAAACATTTCCACAAACTGCACCAGAGCGGCGATGACCAAAATAAAGGATACCGTTTGGAGATATTCCATCTTAAACGGTTTTAATATAAAGGCTTCGACAAGCCACGTAATGACGCCGGCAAGCACCAAAACAAAAACAACCGCCATGGCCATCCCCACGGCAGTTTCCATTTTTTTGGACGTTCCCAGAAAGGGACAGTTTCCCAGGTACTGGGCCAGCAAAATATTATTTACAAATACACAGCTAATGATTAGAAGTATATAATCGCTCATCGATGGTCTCCTATTTCTTTCCCATAAGGTTCATGATGCAAAGCATCAGCCCGAGACAGACAAATGCGCCAGGCGCCTCGATCATGAATGAAAATGGCTGAAATGAAGGACCGAATACCGACGCCCCCCAAAATGTTCCACTGCCCAACACTTCCCTGACAGCACCCAGAGCACCAAGGGCAAGGGTAAATCCAACACCGATACCCAGACCGTCCGCCAGTGAAAGCACAATGCCGTTTTTTGATGCAAAAGCTTCGGCGCGGCCCAAAACAATGCAGTTCACGACAATCAATGGGATGAATATACCGAGACTGAGGAACAGTGGATAGGTAAACGCCTGCATCAAGAGTTCAACCACCGTGACAAATGTGGCGATAATGATGATAAAGGCTGCGATCCTGACCTTGGACGGTATGACATTTCGCAATGCCGAAACCAGAATGTTCGAACATACCAGAACAAAGGTGGTGGCTACCCCCATTCCGATGCCGTCTTGAATGGTTTTTGTTACAGCCAGTGTGGGACAAAGACCGAGGACGAGCCGAAACGGCGGTATTTCTTCCCACAAACCTTTTACAAATTCCTGAGCGATCGATTTAGCCATTCTGTTCTCCCTGTTTGGTTTTTACGGCTTTCTTGGAGAAGTCTTTTAGTTTTTCCACCATTAGCGGTTTCAGACGTTTATAGATCGAACCGGCATCGGTCAGGCCCGAAGCGACGCCCCTGGACGTCACTGTGGCTCCTGACAATGCATCTACCTTGCCGCCGTCAGCCTTGACCTTAAAGGTTTCAATCATGGGTTTTCCCGTGAACTGAGCCACAAAGTCGGGGTCTGATTTTGCCCGAGATCCGACGCCGGGTGTTTCACTGTGTGTCGTGACCCCGACGCCGACAATTTTGTCCGTATTCGGATCGACGCCCACCATAAGTCCGATGTCGCCTCCGAACCCCTTACCAGAACTTTCAAAAGCGACCTCATCTGTTTTACCGTCAAATTTACCGACAAAGAAACTTCTTTCAACATCCCCATCCTTGATTTTGAAACGGTCCACAATGGGGTTATTGGTTGCTCCTTCGAGGATCTTAAGTATCGCAGGACCTTTAACGAATTTGAGCTGCTGATATTCAATCCTGTCCTTTGTTGAATCCCGAAGGCTGGCAAGAAGCCCGCCGGAAAAAGCGCTCAACACCACAAGAACGACCACCATTTTTATTAATTCACGCATCTTATACAACCTTTCCCAGCGCTTTTGGCCTGATTTTGTCCACAAGCGGGTTAATAAGATTTGCAATCAGAATGGCAAAAACAACGCCATCAACATAAGCTCCGATATTTCTAATCAGTATGGTCATTATTCCGGCGAATGCGCCGTAAATGAGCATGGGGATAAAATTGACCGGTGAGGACGAATCCTCGGTGGCCAGAAAAAAGGCCCCGATGAGCGTATAGCCGGTTAACAGGTGGAAAGTGGGACCGGCGTATTTGGCTGGATCAGCCATGTTAAACAAGAGTGCGGTCACCCATACACCAGCTAAAAAGGAAACCGATATTTCCCACCGGATACATCCCCTGATGATAAGATAAATGCCGCCGAGGATGAGACCCAGTCCGAAAACGGCGCCGATGCCGCCGGATTGCTGACCCATCAAAAGAGCGGCCGGTTTGAAATCGGATATGGCGAAAACGCCGAAATGTTTGAGTGATGCCAGGGGGTAGGCCATTGGATAGCTGAAGTCGTAATTTACCAAAACTTCGTTGAAATCAAAAAAATCTTTCCACGATAACGTCACGATGGCCAGGCCGACTAGAACGGGATTGAAAGGATTGCCGCCGATTCCCCCGTAAATCTGTTTCCCAACGATCACGGCGACAAAAGTTCCAGTGACGACCAACCACCAGGGCGATGTTGCCGGCAAAAGCATGGCAAATAAAAGGCCGATCATCGCTGCATTGCCGTCGCCGATGCTCGGCGAGCGCTTGGAAATTTTATTGTAGGCAAACTCCCAGGCAACGGCCGATGACACAGAGAGTGCAACAACGCCGACTGCGGGCATGCCGTAGGTGAAAAAACCAAACAACACCGCCGGCAGTGTGGCTAAAATAATGTTATAACTTCGGGCGGACACTGAACTTCCATTATGCCAGAAAGGCGCATGTGAAACCGTGAATTTTTTCTGCTCAAACATTCGTCTCCTCCGCTATACTGATCCGGCCAAGTTCACATTTTGCCAGCTTGATGTATTGCAGGATCGGTATCCTCGATACACATACAAAGCTGCAAAGACCGCATTCAATGCAAGAATACAGGTCATACTCGTCCGCGGCTTCCTGATATTTCACCACTTCTAACAAACGCACAAGCATATTCACCTGAATTTTTGCCGGGCAAATGGGGATGCAGTCGCCGCAGTTAATGCATGGGTAGTCTGAGACCAGCGCCAGATCTTTATGATCCTGTATCATTATGGCATCGGTGTCGGGTTGGATCGGATGATTTTCAGAATAGATCGATGCGCCGGTCATGGGGCCGCCGAAAACAATACGGTCTTTTTCATTGACGGTAATATCGAAAGTCGAAAAGATTTCACGAACCGGTGTTCCGACTCTGGCGGATACGAGCACAGATGTCCCGTCTTTTTTGATGACATTAAAACGCTTGTAAACCGGTATCCGGCCCTCGTTGAATGCTTTGCCGAGGGATGCCACCGCTTCCGCGCTGATAAAGGCCACGCCAAGGTCTTCACAATTTTTTCCGGCAGGAACCACCCGACCCAAAAGATCCCGCATGATCAGATGCGGAAGTGAAGCGGGGTATGCAGGATCGACGACCCTGACTTCGGCACCGCTGAGCGCGGCATCCTGCATCAGATGTTCGTGAGAAGCCATGATAATATTATCGATTCCGGTGGCTTGTCTTAAAATTTGGACGCCACGTTTGATGGCGTTGCTTTCTTTCACCACCGAGTGTTGATTGGCGGTGATTAAGAGATCCCGGTCAACACCGCAGATAACGATGGTGTCAATGGGTGTCGATAATTGATCGGGGGAAAAGATGATACTCGGAAGGTTTCCGGGGATAAAAGCCAGCCAATTCTTAACCGTCTCCAGCGTGGGCTCTTTTACGAAGGCCGAAAATTGTTCGTCCATCTCTTCATTTTCCGCAACATCTACTGAAATGGCCGCATAAGACCTGCCGAAATCCCCGAAAAAGGGGGATACCGCAGATACGGTTCCGGTAACGCTTGAAACCACATAGGCATCACTATCTTCATAAAGAGTGAGTTTTTGACCGGTCTTAACCGGATCGCCTTTTTTTAATTGTGCGGATTTTTTCTGACCAAAAGAATCATAAGGTTCGTTCAAAAGCAGCATCGCCTGCTTTGGCGTCGGTATTTTTTTAGGTTCCGGAGGTGTCAGTTCAATGGCTTGGTATGTCATCCGGGGCTTCGTCAAAGCAAAAAAAGATCTTTTTATCATAGGTTAACCTTTTTATTTGGCGTATACGTGTTATAAGGTAAAAAAAGCCGACGAGAACAATAAATTTATAAAACATGACATGAGTTACATTCTTCCGGGCCTGATCCGACTTCCTTATGGCAATTAATACACTGTGCATGGAATGCATCATATTTTTTCATAACCTCTGATTCCTCGAGATCTTCAGCCTCATGACAATCCAGGCAGGATTCAGGCCAATTTTGGCCTTTTTCCAGGGTTTGATGACAGTAACCGCACTTTAGAATCGCTTCTTCCGGGTCATCAGGTTCTTCCGGGTGATGATGACATTCATTACAGGCAATGGCATACCCTGAATCTGCCAAATGGGTTTTGTGGTCGAATAAAGCCTTTCCGGCAACACTTTTATACATCATTCTAATGGGTTGTTCCGGCGTTTTGGCCGGAAAGGCTGCATAACTTATAACACCCACAAAGAACAAAACAATAATAAGGCCGTAAGCAATCTGAAGTTCTCTTTTTGGTGTCATTTCAATACAATCCTTTCGATGTCTTAATAAGAGAGCGGGTGTAAAAACCAAATAGCACGCCTAACACAATGAATAAGAGCTTTCAAGTCCTTTTTTGTATAAAATTTGGAAAAATTACGTCTACCGAATTCGGGTGGGAAACTTGAGTTATAATTTTTATTTATCTTGATTAGTGTTCATCCATAAATGAGGATTTTTGTTTAAGATCCCCCGCTGAAAATAACGGGATAAAAAGGCATGCGAAAAAAATAACCACAGGTACTACCTAATTTTTTGTGGGTCCTAAGAATTGGCGTAGAGTTACCGCTATAAAAATTGATATATAAAATTGATCTTCCTCATAATTACTCAAGAACCCATTTTTCAATCTTAAGATCGTTTGATTTTTCTAGTTTCACAGAACCATTTTGATTGCAGATTGTGTTTCAAACGTTTCCGAGATCGGTGAATCATCACATAAAGATTGGTCTTCTCTCAAATTGAGATGCTTGAACTTGCAATGATGGCAAATAAACACAAGTTTTGACAAGAACGTTTTTATAAGATAGTCTCAATATATCAAAAGTTTGAAGACTAAAAAGCGGAACACAACATATGGTAAGTTGTTACCCTTGGTATGAGTGATGACCTAAAAGAAGGGCTTATTGAGGAAATGAAAAAATAGCAAACATTCTTATCATAGATGATCAGGAAGAAGGGGTGTACCATCTTGCTCATAAAGATAGATCGTTTTCTAACATCAGAGGCGTTCATTTCTTTCTTTTATCGATTAATTTTATTTTATTCGTGGACATTTCGTTTAAAGATTGAAAATGAGAAAGACTGGATGGATTATAGAAGAAATGGCGGTGTCGTTTTGCTTTGCACTTGGCATCAACAATTTTTTTCTGCTGTTCGACCTTTTAAAAAATATAAAACTTTCAACCCAAGTATCATGATTAGTCAGAGCAAAGACGGTGAAATAGTAGCCAAGATAGCTTTGCGTAGTGGCTGGAATGTAGTTCGGGGTTCTTCTTCAAAAGGTGGGATGGAAGCTTTAAAGAAAATGATCACTAATTTAAAGGAGAATAAACTTGCAGCCCATATTGTAGATGGCCCTAAAGGGCCTCCAGGTATTGTTAAACCTGGCGTAATCCGTTTAGCACATGCTACCAATGCCGTAATCGTTCCTTTTTCTGTTTCTGCAGATAAAGCGTGGTATTTCAACAGTTGGGATAAATTTCTTCTGCCCAAACCCTTTAGCAAGGTGATTCTTCGTTTTGGAGATATGATCAAATTTGATCGAGTAAAAGACAAAGAGATCTTTGAAAAGCAAAGAATGAGACTTGAAGAAATTATGCTCCCTGTGTTGAGAGCTTAATAGCCGTTAACCGATAATCGAGAGTTGTATTTGTTAAATTGAAGTATGAATGCATATAAAAACATACCTTGTTACACCTTTCAGGTGAAGATATCATCCATCCTGAAATCCTTCGAGATGTCTGACTAAACTAAATTTCTTTCAGCAGCTCTTTTGGTGTCTTAGGGTTGAGTTATCGAGAATCCGTCAAGACCGAATTTTTTATAATCCCTTGACCCCTGGAATCCTTGAATCCTCGAATCCTTTTCTCCAATGTTCAATTCAGATCAAGATGGGGCAATACGGGAAATTGTTTGAAAACCCGAAAAGATGAGCCAAAATGAATTTGACTTAATTTTTATGTATAAATATAAAATAGATTTGGAACTGTTTGGCAGCCGATTCTGCATACACTTGAAAGCTGCATCTTTAGAACGCGATTAGTGAAAAAACAGGAGGATAATATGGCATTTGATCCGGAAATGGACAAGATTTTAAAAAAATGGCAATGCAATGAGACGGGGCTGCTTGTTTCCATCAATCAATATGGTAACGGTGAGCCGAAACTTCAGATCGGACCGAGGATTTTTAAAAAGAAAGACGGGCAAGAGTCACAACGTAAGGCCGGTCGTTTGACTATTGAGGATGTGATGTGGTTTTATGATATTATTGATGAGGTAAAGGAAGAACTTTCGAAACTGGCAAGGCCGCTTTGATAGCGTGATGATTGATAAAGGTGCATTGACGCGGTACCTGAAAAATGATCGGGCTTTTGTTCTGATTTTGCGTCAACCCTCTGGGAACCGGTAGAGGACCCTAAAAACTTCCTGCTATTTTGTCCTATTAATAAAGCATTTTTTGGCATTTTAAATGAATCATAAATACACAAATTTTTTTGATTTAGCGCCGGATAAGTTAACTGAAGAACAAGCAAAAACAGAACTCGAAGAACTCGCTAAACTTATTTCACATCATGATCGACTGTATGAAGACGCAGAACCAGAACTTCATGATTACCAATATGATGCGCTTAGAATTCGAAATGATGAAATAGAAAAACTTTTTCCACATTTAATTAGACATGATAGCCCATCATCCCAGGTTGGCGCTCCTCCTTCGGGAAAATTCAGAAAAGTAAGACATAAAGTGCCAATGTTGTCATTAAACAATGCTTTTACATATGAGGACATTGCCAATTTTTTTTCGAGTATTAGATCATTTATTATAGAATTGAAAGATCCAACTATTCCAATTGAAATAGTGGCTGAGACAAAAATTGATGGAATTTCATGCTCGTTGCGATATGAAAAACGAAAGTTAGTGACAGGTGCTACGAGAGGAGATGGAATAGAAGGTGATGATGTTACAAATAATGTTAACAACATAAAAGATATCCCAAAGCACTTACCACCTTCTGCACCTGATATTGTGGAGATCAGGGGTGAAATTTACATGACCGATGAGGATTTTTTGTCATTTAATAAGGAGCAAGAGAACAAAGGTCAAAAAATATTCGCTAACCCCAGAAACGCAGCAGCTGGAAGTCTTCGTCAAATTGATCCCGAGGTAGCAGCTTCTCGACCTTTGAAGTTTTTTGCTTATGCATTGGGAGAAATATCAGAACCAATAGCGAAGACTCAGTGGGAAATCAGAGAGCAAATCAATTCATGGCATTTCCAATTAAACAAGCCAGCAGAAATTTTAACTAATCTTGAGGAGATAAGACAATATTATGAAAAAATACAAGCAAAAAGATCGAGTTTCGGTTTTTCTATCGATGGGGTTGTGTATAAAGTAAACAGGATTGATTTACAAGAGCGGTTAGGGTTTGTAACAAGATCCCCAAGATGGGCAATTGCTCACAAATTTTCACCCGAGAAAGGTCAAACTCATATAAAAGATATAAAAATACAAGTTGGAAGGGTTGGTTCCTTAACCCCCGTAGCTGAATTGGAACCGATAAATATAGGAGGGGTTTTGGTTTCAAGAGCGACCCTCCATAATCAGGACGAAATAGAGAGAAAAGATTTTCGTAGAGGTGATCTTGTTGAAGTTCAGAGGGCAGGAGATGTGATACCCCAAGTTGTATCAGTAATACCAAAAAACAGACCAAAATATGCAGTCCTGTTTAAATTCCCAGAAAGATGCCCTATCTGTCAAAGTGCGACTGCCCGTGAGGAATATGAATCGGTTCGTTACTGTACCGGTGGGTTGTATTGTCCGGCTCAAGCACTTGAGAGATTGAAGCATTTTGTTTCCCGTGAAGCATTTGATATTGAAGGTTTGGGCGGAAAGACCATTGAAATGTTTTATAATGAAGGTTTAATCAAAGATCCTTCAGATATATTTAGATTGGAAGAAAAATTATCAAAAATAGACCTTAATCTTAATAGGTCAATAGATATAACTCCTCTTGAAGAACGTGAAGGCTGGGGTGTTAAATCAGCAGAAAACCTTTTTAACGCAATTGGCAATAAAAGAAAAATACCCTTCGAAAGATTTTTATATGCTTTAGGAATAAAAAATGTAGGAGAAATAACCGCAAAAATCATTGCCCGTAATTATATATCCTTTAATAACTTTTTAGAAGCCACATCAAGCTTTAAAAATACGAACTCTGATTCGTATAAACATTTCATAAATATCTGGGGAATTAAGTCGGCTGTTGCAGATGCAATCTCAAACTTTTTTTGTGAGGATCATAACATTAAAGTTATAAAAGAATTATTAGAATTAATAGAAGTAGAAGATTATGAGATCACTGTTTCCTCACAATCAAAAATAGCCGGCAAAACAATTGTTTTTACGGGCGCTCTTGAAAAAATGAGTCGAAATGAGGCAAAATCGAAAGCTGAATCTTTGGGGGCTAATGTTTCTAACTCAATTTCCAAAAAGACCGATTATGTAATTGCTGGAGAAGGTGCAGGTGGCAAATTAAAAAAAGCTAAAGAACTTAACTTAACGATTCTCTCGGAAAACGATTGGCTAAATATTGTAAATGAAAGTTCATAATTAAAATGACAATTCCTATTCATAAGCAAATTGAACAATTATCAAAAAATAACGAGCGTAGCACTAATTTGATAGCAACTTTCTCAGATGGTTATGCTGATGGTTGGCACATGGCTGTTAGAGATAGTTTTCGCCCTCAATTGGACATAAAGTTTACTCCAAGAGTTCAAGGGAAATTAAATGATATGGAGAAAACTGAAAAAAAACAAGTTCGAGTCTGGACGCAAGGTCCTAGGATTGCTTTCGATAAAGGTCATATTTTCTATAATACACGAAAAGGTTATGAAGAATGGGGTGAAGCATTAAAGCATATTAAATTGGTTTGTATAGTGCTTGAAGCTAAACCAAATGATGTTAAAAAGAAAAAGACAGATAAAGGATTTATATATGAACTTATTCCTGGGTTTGTTGAAATTGAGTTATTAATTCCTAACGATGAAAGAACGGAGTTGGTCACAAAGAGCATACGCAAAATACCTCAGAATGAATTTGTTGAATTTCTAAAAAATGGTAATAAAAGTTGGATATAACACTTTTTGCTAAAAGTAGCTCTCAACCTGAATCGCCATATAGTGTCAATTTTATTGTCGCAGATGGAATGTTGCGTATCAACTGCTCCTGTCCTGCAGGTAGTTTTGGACAGTTATGTAAACATAAGACTTCCTTCATTGAAGGCGATGATAAAATGCTTTATGACATTTCACAGAAAGAAATATTGGCAGATATTGTTTCTACCATCCAAGCTTCGGCTATATATGATGAATTATCAAAGATTTCTAAAAGAAAAATCGAAATTGAAAAAATACAGCGGAAATTGAAGAAAGAGCTGAAGGATATGAAATCAGATCTGGCACTAAAATTAAAGACTGGTATTAAGCTTTAAGTGTTTCTCGTAACCACTTCAAAACCTTATTTATCTTTGGTGAAGAAATGGAAAAACAAATAAGAGCCCATGCGGTTATTTCCGGGAGAGTACAGGGTGTTTTTTTTAGATTGGAGACAAAACATGCTGCGGATGAAGTCGGGGTTTTCGGGTGGGTGCGCAATAAACGGGACGGGACGGTTGAAGCCGTGTTTGAAGGGTCTGAAAAGAGTGTGATGTCAATTCTTAAATGGTGTAAAAAGGGACCGCCCATTTCAAAGGTAACGAATGTGGATGTGACATGGGAGGACTACAAGGGTGAGTTCACCAGTTTTGGAATAACTTATTAACTCCTGGCGATAACAATTTAGATATCGCAGATTAATTATATTGTGATAAGGTACTCTCAGTTAATTTTTGATAAATAGATCCGGTCGATTAGTAAACTTTTTGGCACATTCAAAAGAACAAAAGAAATAATTTTTGCCTTTAAACATCAGTTTGGCCGTTGCCGCTTCGGGGCTGACGAGCATACGGCAAACCGGATCTACAACATTCATCTCAAGTTTTCGACAATCGGTAATAATTTCAAAAAGAGCTAGCGGTTCAAAAATATTCTTGAAGTTAACCTCTCCGATAGCCCTGAATTTTATATCTTTCATTTCTCCGGCCACTTCGGCGACTGCTTTTGTACACAGAATCTGACAGGCTCGGGCATGGGAGGCAACCCTTGAAGCAATATTAAGGGCAGACCCGAAATAATGTCCATTCTGTTCAAGGACTTTGCCCGCATGGATACCTGAATGAACGGTCGGGAACAAAGGCTCTGCCTCTATTTTGTGGACCAACATGAGCGCTGTTTTAATGATACCGGCAGCATCGGTCCCGGTGATTAAAATTTCGTCACCGACTCGTTCTATTATCCTTGTACCCTCAAAAAGAGATTCCTCGGCGATTTCGGTGTACCGGTTAACGACTTTAGCTGCCGAAACATTTCCGTGCGCTTCTGTCAAAGCCGTGTAACCTGACAAATCTGCAACCAGAAGGACAATGTCAATTTCTTTGGAATCAGACATATACAAAACCTCTATTCAATTAGGCATATCACCTGTTGGTTTTACGA
>Ga0210086_1000143_pt1 | contig 45083 bp, 49 predicted proteins | sample China_Galinas_PW_3_FD_184867 | JGI IMG/M metagenome (GOLD analysis project Ga0210086, IMG submission 184867) | Wetland microbial communities from San Francisco Bay, California, USA, that impact long-term carbon sequestration - China_Galinas_PWB_D2... | ecosystem: Environmental > Aquatic > Marine...
CGGCTGATCGTTTACAGTACGAAACACAATGTCCTCGAATCCTTCTCGCCAAGGGTTCGAGGACATTGTCCCAGTTCAAGGTGTATCCGGGCCCGTCGCCACGCCCGACTTTTTCAGGTCGAAGTAGCTACTTCGATCGTTCGGTCAGCGGGATCTGTCACATCGGATTGCGCCCCACGAAGAACGCGTCATCGGAGTCCTCGGTCACAGGCAGGCCAGTGGACACCAGCGCTTGTCGCAGCATCGACATCTGGTCGTAGTGCACTCGACCCGTCGGTGCGCGCAACGGACCGCCGTTGTAGCCGGACAACCAGGCCTGGTACTTCCACGCCATGCGGTGAACGGTGTTCATGCCGCCAAGCGTCGTGACTTTGGCGTTTCGCCCTGCGGGCCGGGTGGATTTGCCAGTACAATGACATGGCCTCCGCGTGCTTGTCGTGGCGTATCAAGTCGAACATCCGGGGGATGACGTCGCCGTAGTACTCCTGGTTCGAGGTCCCACTGAACTGCAGCGGGACGAGCTGTGCCAGGGTCATGGCCACCGACTCGATCGGCTCGCTGACCACCACACGATCGCCCAGGCGCTCCCAGGCTTCGACAAATCCCCCGATGGCAGGGTGGCCGCCTTCGGCCTTGATGGGGGCCCCGGCATTTGCTGCGCGACAGGCCATCTCGATGTTGCTCTCGAGGCTGTCGAAGCTGGCGTGGTGAATCACCATGGCCCGGCCGGCGGCCTCGTCAACCGCCGTCGCGACAAAGCGAACATACTCCTCAGGCGTCAGTGCCGTTTCCGACGCGGTCAGAAACCCCATGAAGCCGTGTTCGATCTCGAGGCGCACATCGTGCCGGATGGCGGCCTCGTTGATATCGCGAAGGTCGTTGGTGTATGACGCGATCAGGGTGTTGGCCACGCCGCTCAGGTGCTCACGAGCCCAATCCCGAGCCTCGGCACGGGTATATGGAAGTGTCATTGTTGCCTCTCGTCCGCCGGGGGTTCAGAACTGCTTGGCATCAGCCAACACGCCGATCTGGCGACCTATCCCGTGTTCGACCGCTGTGTCATAGACGACCTTGGCAGCGATGATGTCCTGGGCCGCCGTTCCCACCGACTTGAACAGCGTGACATCGGCTGTGCCGCGGTCGAATCCGCCCGCTACCACGTCCGGCAACACGGGCGCGCAGGAGAGCCTGCCGCGGCAGGCGTCGGTCACCGCCATCAGGTCTCCGGATTCCTCGAACACCTGTGTCGGTTCGGCATCGAAGACCACATGGTCCGCGCGATCGAAACACGCGGTGTCGAGTTCGCGGAGAAAGGGGCTGGATTTGTCATGTCCGACGATCTCGAGGTATTCGCTCAATGCCAGCATGCGGTCGGTCAAACGCCCGACGACTGGATCTTGCTCACGCGTGGTATGCACCGTGAGGAACGCTGCGCCAACGGATCGCTGCGCGCCCACGTGACCGATGAGACGGGCATGCGAGGAATGTGGCGAGAGTATCTGAAGCACATGTGTCCCGACGGCGCCTGAGCGCCCGGCATAGCACCGAACGTCAAGGAGGAACCTATGTCCAGTGCCAAGACTCTGGTCTCGACCGAGGAAGTGGTCGACTTCATCGACCACGAAGCTGAGCTTGCCGACGCGCATCGCCTGCAAGAGTGGCTCGACCTGTGGAACCGTGAGCGGGCCTCGTACCTCGTGCCGTACCCGGGTGAGGATGAGGGACGGCTGCGTGTCGCGATCATCCGCGATGACTACGACAAACTGTGCCAACGGATCCAACGGCTGAGTAGCGGTTCGGCCCACGTCCAGGATCCGCCTTCGCGCCTGTGCCGGGTGATGGGCCGCGTCAAGACTCGGGACGGCGGGGATGGTTCGGTGGTGGCCTCGTCGAACTTCGTTTGCGTGGAATGGCGACCGGAACGAGAGGTCTTGTGGGCCGGGACCGCCATCCATACCGTGGCGCCGCGCGTCGATGGCGGACTGGAACTGTGGCGCAAGGAAGTTCGGCTCGTGAACGCTCAGGCTGAGATCTCCCCATTGGGGTTCCTCATCTGAGAGTCGTGAGGCCGGGCGTGGAGCCGGCCTACGACCCCGACTGATTCGGACGTCAGCTCCTTGCGGTGTTCTCGACGATGATCTCGCATGCCGCCTCGTAGAACGCGCTGATCAGATTTGAGAAGGACAGCTCAAAGGGATAGATCATGTGCACGTCCAGCGGTTCGGGTTTCCACTCCGGCAGGACGGGCACGATGCTGCCGTCGCGAAGCTCGGTGGTGCACATGATCTGAGTGGGCAGGGCGCCGATGCCGAGCCCCTGCAGGATGTACTGCTTGCACACCTGGAAGTTGTTGGCGCGTGCGCGTATCAGGGGGGACAGTTCGTATCGCCGCTTGTTCTTGGCGATCGTAAGCTTCCGGGACCCGCCGAAGCCGAAGTCGATGAACGGCTGGCTGTTCAACTGTGTCGGATCGGTGATCGGTTCCGGCAGTCGTGCCATAAGCTCGGGTGAGGCGCATAGGAACAGCTCCAGGCTGAAGACCTTGCGGGCGATCAGGGTCGAGTCCTGCAGCGGCCCGGTTCCGAACACCACATCGAATCCGTCCTTGATCGGGTCGACCATGTTGTCCACCAACCGGATGTCCAACCGCGAGTTGGGATAGCGCCGCAGGAACGTGGCGCCGACCCTGGACGCGTAGTCAATGCCGACGAAGACGGGGATTGCGACGTGCAGCTCGCCCTGCGGCTCCTGCTTGCTTCCTTCCACCACAGCGCGAACGCCGTTGGCCTCGGCCAGGATATTCACGGCGTGGTCGTAGACCTTCTCACCGAGGTCGGTGATGGTGAGCTGGTGCGTGTTCTTGCGCAGCAGCTTGATGCCGAGGTCTGATTCCAGCCTCGTCAGTTTGCGGCTGACGGTCGATTTGGGCATCCCGAGCAACGCGGCGGCTTTGGACAGGCTGCGGCTCTCCACCACCTTGCCGAATACCAGCAGGGCATCGAGATCGAAGGACAAGTTCTGTTTCATCGGCTGTGTCGCCTTCTCCTGGCATCGGTGGTGTTCCAATTATGCAACTGGGTGTTGCGTCAATACGTCTGTCTTGGCCAATTCAGCAGCTGTTACCGTCGGCCTGGATGTACCCGGGGGCGATGCATTGGAGGGTGTGATGAGCGAAGAAACCCTGGTCACGAAGCCTGCGAGTGGGCATTGGACGGATGCGTATCCAGAGCTCGGGCGCGGCCCGGTGTCGCTTGAAGACTGCGTCTCGTCAGAGTTCTACGAGAAAGAACTGGAACATATCTTCCGCAAGACCTGGCTCTACATGGGGCGCGTTGAGCAAGTGCCGAAGTCCGGCAGCTACTTCACCCGCGAACTGAAGTTCCTCAACACCTCGATCATCGTCGTGCGCGGCAAGGACGGCGTGATCCGCGCCTTACACAATATTTGCCCGCACCGGGGCAACAAGATGTTGTGGAGTGATGACCCCTTCGAGGAGGTGCAGGGCCGGGCGCAACTGCTGTACTGCCGATTCCACGGCTGGCGCTACAACCCCGACGGCTCCCTTCACACGGCGACGCGCAAGGATCTGTTGCTCGATTTCGACGCCGAGGGCTGCCGAGTGCCCGCGGTCCAGTGCGAGGTATGGGAAGGCTTCATCTTCGTCAACCTCAATCCGCACAACACCGAACCGCTGCGTTCGTACCTCGGTGAGCTGGCACATGGCATCGAGGGCTACCCCTTCGATGGGCCGCATCAGGTGTACCGGTTCAAGGCCGAATTGCAGTGCAACTGGAAGATCTTCCTTGACGGTTTCGCGGAGAGCTACCACGGCCCCTATCTTCATGCCTCCTCCTTCGGCAACCTCACGGCGGAAGCCAAGGAGGCGCTGGACAAGCCGAATCCCTTCACCGATGCGTTGGCCTATCAGCTCAAGGGGCCGCATCGGATGTTCTCGTTTGCCGGCGAGCCCTCAAGGAAGACTCCTTACTCGAAGCCGATCGAGTGTGTGATGGAGGCCAGCGCGGCCGGCCCCTGGAACAAGCGCGTCGATCGCGGTCCGATGCCACCGGGGCTCAACCCGACGCGTGCGGAGAAATACGGATTCGACTCGTTTCAATTCTTCCCCAACTTCGTGCTGATCTTCGGTGCCTCCGGCTTCACCACTCACGCCCACTGGCCCACCGGACCGCATTCGCACATCTTCGAAACCGAGATGTACTACATGCCTCCGAGGACCCACAAGGAACGGCTGGGGCAGGAGCTGACCGTGACGTTCCTCAACGACATCATCCTGGAAGACGCGAGCCCGTCCGAAGGTCTGCAGGCAATGTTGAACAGCGGCGCACTCACTCATTTCACGATGAACGACGAGGAGATCCTGTTGCGCCACTTGCACAAGGTGGTCGGCGACTATGTCGAAGCGGGCGAGAAGGCAAAGGCGGGACGATGAACGCGCTGCTGCCAGCTGAATTTTCACAACTCGAACACCTCGTGCCCGAATGGGCGATCGAGGACGGACATGAACGCTATGTCAAGCGCGTGAACAGCTCGATGGACGAGATTCAGGCGTTCTACGACGAGGTGTTTCCCCGTGCCGAGGAAGCTGTCGCCTATATCGACAAGTTCGACTACGCCGAACCGCTGCCCGAGGACGTCGCGAACCTGCGGAACCTGCTCTACTCGCTGATCACCGTTTCGTTGGCGGTAGAGCTCTGGAAGCAGCCGCGGGTGAAGCATTCGGCGAAAACGATTCTGACGAGGGTGAGCTGACGATGGGAACTACTTCTGCGCAACTGGACGTCATCGACGTCACGCCGAGGATCGGCAGCGAGATCAGGACCGACCTCGACACGCTGCTCAGTGGCCGGGAAGCCCCGAGAATTCGTGACATTCTCGAGCAACGGGGAGTCGTCTTCTTCCGTGGCTTGGACATCGATGACGATCAGCAGGTCGCCATTGCCAAAACTCTCGGCACCCTCGTGCAGAACGAGGGAGTGGAGGGGATTTACAAGATCTCGCTCGACAAGGACGTGAATCAGCGCGCCGACTATCTGAAGGGCTCCTTGTTCTGGCACTTTGACGGTTCGTTGCAGCCGTACCCCAATCTCGCGAGCCTGCTGCGGGCAGTGCGGCTGTCCGAAACCGGTGGGGAGACCGAGTTCTGCAACACCTACGCGGCCTATGACGACTTGCCGCAGGCCGACAAGGATCTCATCGCCGACCTTCGAGTGGTGCACAGCGCGGAGCGGTCGCAGTATTACGTGCGGCCCGAGATGAGCTACGAGGAGCTCTCGTTCTGGCAGAAGTCGCCCACCAAGTCTTGTCCGATCATTTGGACGCACCATTCCGGCCGCAAATCCCTGCTTCTCGGCGCTACGGCGGATTACGTGATCGGACTGCCGGTCGAGGAGAGCCGCGCCCTGCTTGCGCGTCTCCGGGACTGGGCTACCCAGCCGCAATACGTCTATCGCCACGAGTGGCAGCTCGGGGACCTGCTCATGTGGGACAACACCGGCACCATGCACCGCGCGTTGCCGTACGCCATCGACAGCGGTCGTCTCATGCATCGCACGATCCTGGCGGGTGAAGAGCCTCTGCGGTGAGACTCGGCATCGCCACTCCGGTCGTCACCAACGTTGCCGGTGCCGCATTGGCGTGGGAGAAGACCGCCTCGATCGAGGACGTCGGCCGCGTCGCCGAAACGGCGGACCGGCTCGGTTACCACCACTTGACCTGCAGCGAGCACATCGGCATCCCTGCCAACGAGGCCGGGCGCCGCGGTGCCCGGTATTGGGATCCGCTGGCCACGTTGGGCTATGTGTCGGCCCGGACCACACGGATTCGGCTTGCCACGATGACGCTGGTGCTCGGCTATCACCATCCGCTGGAGATCGTAAAGCGTTACGGCACTCTCGACCACGTCAGCGGCGGCCGGGTGATCCTCGGCGTCGGAGTCGGCTCGCTCAAGGAGGAGTTCGATCTTCTCGGTGTGCCGTTCGACGACAGAGGTGCTCGCGGCGACGACGCGTTGCGGGCGCTGCGCGCCTCGCTGGCGACCAACGAGCCGGAGTATCACGGCGAGTACTATTCGTTCGGCGGCCTGACCGTCGATCCCTGCGCGCTTCAGGGCCACATGCCGATCTGGATCGGCGGCCGCACCAAACGTTCGCTGCGGCGTGCGCTCACACTCGCCGACGGTTGGTGCCCGTACTACGTGTCGGTCGATACCGCCGCGGAATGGCTGCGCACACGCGACCTGCCTTCGGGTTTCGAGGTGGTGCTACCTGCCGATCGCCCGCTCGACCCGGTGGGGGAGCCCGAGGCGACGAAGGAGACGTTGCTGGTGATGGCGCGGGCCGGGACGACGATCGTCTCGGCCCGGTTCGTCCACCACTCGCTCGAACACTATCTCGAGCAGATCCACGCGCTGGCCGAGATGCACGGCGAAGGTGTCAACGAAGGGTGACCATGACCGAAGTGTCCGACGAGAACGATGCCGCAGCGAGGCCGCTTCTGGAGGCTCTGAGCGCCGGCGAATGGGGTGAGGCCGAATACGAGGCCGTCGGTGCGCTGTTCGGCATGTCGGGTGACGAGGTGCCCCGAGCCGACTCGGGAGAGCCGATGCATCCGCTGAACGTCGACATCCTCGGGGTGCTGGCTCGCCATCCCGCTATGGCTCAAGAGTTTCTGCGGTTCAATGGGTTTCTGTTGAAGCGGGGTGAATTGCCGTTGCGCCTGCGCGAGCTGGTTGTGCTGCGTGTTGCTCATACCCGGCGCTCGGCGTTCTTCTGGGGAGAGCACTACAGGGTCGCGACATCCGGCGGCGTGCCCGAAGCGGACATTGGCCGTCTTGCCCGTGGCAACAGTGAGTTCGACGGCATCGACCGGCTCGTTCTCGAGGCGACCGACGAGATGCTCGCCGAGGGGCGACTCAGACCGGTGACGTGGAAACGCCTCGTGGAAGAGCTCGGCACTCATCAGGCGATGGAGCTCATCTTCGTCTTCGGCACCTACGCGATGCTGGCGACCGCATGCGATACCTGGGCTCTCTCACCTCCGCCGGGCAACGCGCAATTGCCCGACGAGGGGTAAGGTTCTGCGCACGCGCACGCTGGTGGAAGGCTATGTCCTGGATAAGAATTCAGAACGAAGCGACCCGACGAACTCTTGCGTGCGCTGACGCGATGCTTGCTGCTCACCTGGACTCTCGCCGAATGGGACGACCCTGGCGGTGAGATCGGTGACGCCGGCATCCCGGTAGCGGCGAAATCTCGCGCGGATAGCCGACTCGTCGCCGGCTGCCATGGTGTCGCCGACGTCGTCGGCGTCGCCGTGCTCGAGCAGGCGAACGTAGTTGGGGGAGAAGTCGGCATGGCCGAGAACCTCGCTGGCGTACGCGCGCACGCGGTCGACCTCGCTGTTTGAACACAATGCCACGGGAATTCCTGCGACGACACGTGTTCCGCTTCGACCGGCCGATTCTGCTGCCTTCGTGATGTTCGGGACGACATAGTCGCCAATCGCCCGCTCGTCGGCCATCCACAGGATCGTTCCGCCTGCGCGCTCACCGGCGATGCGAAGCATGGTGGGGCCGAGTGCGGCTATCAGGACCGGCATCTCGAATGCGTCTGTGACGTCTATCGGGCTGTGTACCCGGTAGCTGTCGTTGTCCACCGCCGTGGTACCGGGTCCGGCGAACGCCGCCTCCAGCACCTCCAGATAGTCGCGCACCAACCGCGCAGGCCGCTCGTACGGCAGCCCAAGTTGGTCGGAGATGATCCAGTGATGCGAGGGGCCGATGCCGAGACTGAACCGGCCGTCACACGCGATCTGGGTGGTGAGTGCCTGCTGCGCCATGATGAGTGGGTGACGGGTCTGAATGGGCACAACCGCTGTTCCGATCTCGATCCGGGAAGTGGCCTGCCCGAGCAGCGCGACGGCCGTCAGCGCGTCGAGGTAGCCGGGTACCTGGGGCATCCAGAATGATGCGAAACCCTGGTTCTCAGCGGCCTTCCCGTCGTCGAGCAGCCCGGTCAGCCGGTCGGCACGTGAGCGCGCCTTGTCGGAGCCGACCATCAAGCCGATTTTCATACAGTTCTCCTAAGGCAGGTAGCGATTCCATTCGTGCGGTATCACAGGGTGGAACGGTGCGGCGAACAACGGTTCGATGTCCCCGGCGCTCCACCGCTTCTCCAGCGCCGGCCGCAGCCGTTCCGCTGCGGTGACGGGGTCGTCGTCCAGGAACACATACGACAAGGTCTGGCCTGCGGGGGCGTTCGCCAGTTCCGCGGACACTGAGTGCGAGGTGGCGGACCAGACTCCCGCGACGCCCTCGAGGTCCATCAGGTCGGGTCGTGCTGGCGCGCCGGCTTCGAGCAGCACGTACACCCCGCTGGCGGGCCACCAGGGCAACACGTCGGCACCGACCTTCACCCGTTCCGCCGCGCCCTTGTGCTGCACCGTGTACACACCCCGCTGCACCGGGGGCAACAGGGCCAGCTTCCGATTGGCGCCGTCGAGCGCCTTGGACAGTGCGTTGAATCCGCTCAGGCCGCTTCGATCGGTGAAGAAGTAGGTCATCACGTAGTCGATCGCCGCGAAGCGGTGGTCGTTCGCGGCGCGCGCGGCCCGGCACTCCGGTGTCGACACCAACCGCAACGATGCCCGTACGGTCGACAACCGGTGCTGTTCGGGCCGATGGTCCAAGGTGTGCCAGCGCAGATACTCGGCGTCCTTTCCTTCCGGGTGCCGGCTGGCCATCGAGATGAACATGGTCGTGATGTCTCCGCTTCCGGTGGCAAGGATTTCGGAGACCTCGTCCGACGGCGTACCGGGTAGGTGCATGGGACTCCTTCAGGATTTCGTCGGCTCGGCCAGCGGGATTTCGGGATGCCGCGCCTCGATCATGCGCCGGAAGCCGTCGCGCCAAGAGACTTTCGTTCGGCCGAGAACCTCGTGCATCCAGGTGACATCCGGCCACAGCGGCGGGTGTGCGTCCGGCGTGTAGTCGAAGATCGGCTCGACACCGACCAGCTCACCCATGTAGGCGCAGTAGTCCTCGACGCTGACGGTTTCGCTACCGGCCCAGTTCACCACGATCGGTGGTGCCGCAGCGACCTCCATCGCCTTGATGCCGAACCGGACGTAGTCGTCCTCGTAGATCGGGTTGTAGTTGTTCGGTTTGTCCGGATACAACCGAATCGGCCTGCGCGCCAGCATCATCTCGAGGCGGTCGGCGGGCGCGCCTCCCTGCGGTCCGTACGTCGAGCAGATCCGGATGATCGTCAACGGGATCGAGTACCGCTTGGCGACCCAGGTGCAGACCGCTTCGGCCGCGACCTTGGAGAAGCTGTAGTTCGATCTCAGTGGCACTCCCGGCGGGTCGGACTCGCGTAGCGGGCGCTGTCCCTGGTAGCCGTACACCGATCCGGTCGAGCAGAACACGAATCCCTTGGCGGTGCGGCAGTGGTAGAGCAGGTCCCCGGAGTGGTGCGCATTGGTCTGCATGCACTGGGTCCAGTCGCCGGTACCGGCGTCGACCGCGGCGTGGAGCACATACGTGAAATCGTCCGGCAGCGATGAGAAGTCGGCTGTGCTCATGTCGAGGGCGATGGGAATGACGCCGGCGTCGATGAGCTTCGCGTGGTCGGCGTCGGTGCGCAGACGGGCGGCGCCCCACACCTCGTTGCGTTGCGCGAGTGCCCGGGCAATGGGAAGGCCGATCTTGCCGGTCGCACCGGTGATCAGGACCTTCTCTGAATCAAGCATCCCACTAGTCATAGCGCACAGGACCGCAAATGTTAAGTACTTGATATCGTGCAATTCGTGCAACTCACTTTCGACGCCGACGTCGAGGCGTTCCGTGCGGAGTTCATCAGCTTCCTCGAGGCGAATCTGCCGTCGGAGGCCGAGGCCACCGCGGAGCGGTCCCGCTCGACGTCCCATGTGCCACAGTGGGCGCGCGAGTGGCAGCGCCTGCAGTTCGACAACGGCTGGTTCATACCAGGTAATCCACCCGAGTACGGCGGCCGCAACGCCGGGATCCTCGAGCAATTCGTCCACCGGCAGGAACTGGCCCGGCGGCGCATCTACCACTGCTTCAACCCACAGGGTGTCGGGATCATCGCCGCGTCGCTGCTGTCCTTCGGCACCGAAGAACAGAAGCGAACGTGGGCGGTCCCGATCCTGCGTGCGGACATGACGGCCTCGTTGGGCATGAGCGAGCCGGAGGCGGGATCTGACTTGGCCGGCCTGCGTACGCGCGCGGTTGTCGACGGTGAACATTTCGTCGTCAACGGCCACAAGATCTGGACCTCGGGCGCCCATGACGCCGACGTGCTGCTCGCCTTCGTGCGCACGGACTCCGGTGCGCCCAAACACAAGGGCATCAGCGCGCTGCTCATCCCCACTGATACGCCTGGGGTGGAACGCAGGCCGTTCGCGTCCGTGTTCGACCGTGAAGCCAAAGATTTCAACGAGGTCTTCTTCACCGACGTGCGAGTGCCCGCCCAGAATCTGGTCGGTCCGCTCCACGGCGGATGGCGGGTGGCCAACGGATCGCTGGGCCACGAACGCACGATGATGTGGATGGCGTTCGCCAATCGGTTGCAGCAACTACTCTCCGACTTCCGGCCCGTCGATGCCGTGGATCGCGACCGGTACGCGAGCATCGTGGTGGACTACCACGCGTTGCAGTTGCTGGGCTCGGCGGCACTCGCACAGGCGGCGCGCGGGGAGCGTGACATTCCGGGGGTGTCGGTGCTGAAGGTGTTCGGTTCGGAGGCCGAGCAGAACGCTGCACGCTATGCGTTGGACGCGGCAGGCGTCGACGGGCTGTGCGATCCAGCGCTGACCGCGCCATTCAACCCGTACAGCCCGGACCTGTTCACGGGAAGCTGGTTCACGCGATACGTCAGCACTTATGCGGGGACGATCTCAGGGGGTACCTCGGAGATCCAGCGCAACATTATCGCTCGGCGGGTGCTGGGGCTGCCTGCGCGCTAGTGACGTCAGACCCCCGTGGCATACTCGAACACATGTTCGATGATCTGTGGGAGGTCGACCCGCGCGCCGACGAGTCGGTGCTGGTCGAGCGCATCGCTGCGCTGGAGCGGATGAAGGCCGCTGCGGCAGCGCAGCAGGCGCGGCTGGCCGTGGCGCTGGACGCGGCGCGAAGGGCCACGGAGGCAGCTGCCGGGGTTCCCGCCGCGCGGCGGGGCCGCGGGGTGGCTGCTGAGGTGGCGTTGGCCCGGCGGGATTCGCCGGTCCGCGGCGGCAGGCATCTGGGCCTGGCGAAGGCCCTGGTGCACGAGATGCCGTGCACCCTCGCGGCGCTGGAGTGTGGTGCGTTGTCGGAGTGGCGCGCGACCTTGATCGTGCGGGAGTCGGCCTGTCTGGACGTCGAGGACCGCCGGGTCTTGGACGCCGAGTTGTGCGCTGATGCCGGCAACCTCGCCGGTATGGGGGACGTCCGCATAGCGGCGGCCGCCAAGGAGATCGCGTGCCGTTTGGACGTGCAGGCGGTGGTGGACCGGGTAGCCAAAGCCGGGAAGGACCGCACCGTGACGATTCGGCCCGCACCCGACACGATGACCTATGTGACCGCGCTGTTGCCGGTTGCCAAGGGGGTGGCGGTGTATGCGGCGCTGAAGCGCGCGGCAGACACGACCTTCGATGACCGCTCGCGAGGACAGGTCATGGCCGACACGCTGGTGGAGCAGGTGACCGGGCGCGCGGCGGCTATGCCCGAACCGGTGGCGGTGAACCTTGTGATGTCGGACCAGACGCTGCTGGGTGACGACAACAGTCCGACGTTCCTCGAGGGGTACGGGCCGATTCCGGCAGACGTGGCCCGCAACCTGGTCAGTGGTGCGGTGGGCGACAGCCGGTCGCAAGCGACGTTGCGCCGGTTGTACCGACATCCGAAGAGCGGCGGGTTGGTGGCGATGGAGTCGCGGTCGCGGCGTTTCCCCAAGGGATTGGCGGCGTTCATCGGCCTGCGCGATCGGACCTGTCGCACCCCGTACTGTGATGCGCCGATTCGCCATCGTGACCATGCCGTTCCGCACAACCGGGGCGGGCCGACCAGTCTCAGGAATGGGCTGGGCATGTGTGAGTGCTGCAACTACACCAAAGAATCACCTGGTTGGCACGTGACGACCATGGATGAAAACGGTATCCACACAGCCGAATTCGAGACACCGACGGGCGCGCACTACCGGTCGACGGCCCCACCGCCACCGGGCCCGATGGTGATCGAGATCAGCGAACTTGAAGTCAGGATCGGCATCGCCTTCGCGGAGCCGGACGCTGCCTAGGAACCGGCTGACTTGGGGCCACCAGTCACAGAGATGGACTTGGTGTCGGTGTAACCGTCGATACCCTCGCGGCCGAGTTCGCGTCCGTAGCCGCTGCCTTTGACACCGCCGAAGGGCCCGAAGGGGTCCATCGGGTAACCCTGGTTGACCCCGAACGTGCCGGTGCGGATCGCGGCGGCGACGGCCAGCCCGCGGTCGATGTCGTCGGTCCACACCGAGCCCGCCAGGCCGTAGTCGGAATCGTTGGCGATCGTGATGGCCTCGTCCTCGTTGGCATACGGGATCACGGTGAGCACCGGGCCGAAGATCTCCTCACGGGCGATGCGCATCGTGTTGTCGGCGCGGTCGAAGAGCGTCGGGCGGACGTACCAGCCGCGGTCCAGACCGTCGGGCATGTCCGGGCCACCGGTGACCAGGCGAGCTCCTTCTTGTATGCCGCTCTCGATGTAGCCGCGGACCCGATGCTGCTGGCGCTGCGAGACCAGCGGACCGACCTGGGTGGCGCTGTCGGTGGGGTCGCCGACGACCAGCGACGTCATCTCGGCGGCCAGCGCCTGGGTGAAGTCTTCGGCGCGACCGGCCGGCACGAGGATGCGGGTCAGCGCATTGCAGATCTGGCCGCCGTTGGACAAGCTGGCCGACCGCACACCGGCGGCGACGGCGGCGGGGTCGGCGTCGGAGAGCGCAATTGCGGCGGACTTGCCGCCGAGTTCGAGGCTGACGCGGGTCAGATTCCTGGCGCATGCTTCGGCGACGGCCCTGCCCGCGTTCGTCGACCCGGTGAACGACACCTTGTCGACACCCGGATGTTTCGCCAGCTGCGCGCCGACCGATGCATCACCCGGCAGCACGCTGACCACGCCGTGCGGCAGCTCCGAGTCCGCGATGAGTTCGGCGAGAAGCAAGGCGTTCAGCGGCGACTCTTGTGCGGGCTTGATCACCACGGTGCAGCCGGCGAGCAGCGCCGGGATCAACTTGGTGACGATGAGGAACTGCGGCATGTTCCACGGCACGATCGCGGCGACGACCCCCACCGGCTCGCGGCGGATGAGGATGTCTGAGCCGTACATGCCGGGCCGGGCCTCGCGCCACGGATAGTCCTCCGCCAGATCGCAGAACGCGCTCATCATCGACCATGGCAGCGCGACCTGGGCGCGCTGGGCGAAGCTGATCGGTGCACCGATCTCAGCAGTGATCAGCTCCGCCATCTCGGCGCGCCGCTCACCGTAGATCTTCGCCAGCCTGCGCACCGCCTCGATGCGCTCGGAAGGTTCCCGCCGCGGCCACGGTCCCGTGTCGAACGCCACCCGGGCGGCCCTGACGGCGTTGTCCACATCGTCGGGACCAGCGGCCGCCACGCCCGACACCACCGTCTCGGTGTGGGGGGAGACGACCTCGATGCGCTCAGCGGTACTCGGCTGGCGCCAGGCGCCGCCGATGAACAGTTCGTCGTGATGCACGTGCTCGCTCACCTTCCCCGCGGAAGTAGTATCAACTACTTGCGATTGTGACATGAAGCATATACCGTCGGCGCTGCACCCTTCCGGCGTCGGGCCTCGACCCGCACGGCCGAGTCGATTAGGAGTAGGCAATGGCTCGCTTCCCGAAACCACCCGAAGGCAGTTGGACTGAACACTACCCGGACCTGGGCACCGAACCAGTGTCCTACGAGGACTCCATCAGCCCCGAACAGTATGAAGTGGAACGGCAGGCGGTGTTCAGGCGAGCCTGGCTCAATGTCGGTCGCGTGGAGCAGCTTCCGAAAAAGGGCAGCTACTTCACCAAGGAGTTGAAGGTCGTCAACACGTCAATCATCGTGGTGCGCAGCGGCTCCGGTGAGGTCAAGGTTTTTCACAACATCTGCCGTCACCGGGGCAACAAGCTGGTGTGGAACGACTTTCCGCTCGAGGAGACCTCCGGCACCTGCCGGCAGTTCACCTGTAAGTATCACGCCTGGCGCTACGACCTCGACGGCAACCTGACGTTCGTGCAGCAGGAGGAGGAGTTCTTCGACCTGGACAAGAGCCGCTATGGCCTGGTCCCGGTGCACTGCGACGTGTGGGAAGGGTTCATCTTCGTCAACTTCGCGCCCGAACCCGAACAGGGCCTGCGCGAGTTCCTCGGCCCGATGGTCGCCGGCCTGGAGGGCTATCCGTTCGGCGAGATGACTTCGCGCTGGTACTACCGTTCGGAGGTCAAGGCCAACTGGAAGCTCTATATGGACGCCTTCCAGGAGTTCTACCACGCACCGATCCTGCATGCGAACCAGTCGCCGTCGAAGTTCTCGAAGGCGGCCGCGGAGTCGGGCTTCGAGGCGCCGCTCTACCAAATCGATGGGCCGCATAGGCTGGTAAGCACCTCCGGGATTCGGGCGTGGGAGCTGGAGTCCGAAATGCGCAAGCCGATCGAGGAGATCTGTCGGAGCGGTCTGTTCGGGCCATGGGACAAGCCGGATCTCGGACCCATGCCCGAGGGCCTGAACCCGGCCAAGTGTGATCCGTGGGGCCTGGACTCTTTCCAGCTGTTCCCGAATTTCGTTATCCTGATTTGGGGTCAGGGGTGGTATCTGACCTATCACTACTGGCCGACGTCGTACAACACCCACATCTTCGAAGGCACGGTGTATTTCCCGCCGCCGAGATCCCCGCGAGAGCGGATCGCCCAGGAGTTGGCGGCGGTGTCGTTCAAGGAGTACGGGCTTCAGGACGCCAACACATTGGAGGCGACGCAGAGCATGCTCGAGACTCGCGCTGCCGACAAGTTCCTGCTCTGCGATCAGGAAGTGCTCATCCGCCACCTCCATAGGGAGACGGCGACCTGGGTCGAGGACTACAAGCGCAAGACGGCGGAGGTGTGAACGCGATGACCGCTAAGTTGCCGAGCGAATTCGCCGATTTGGAACAGTTTACGGAGTGGTGCCTACCCACGGAGCCGGAGCGGTATGCCAAGCGCTTGGGCAGTTCGATGGCGGAGATGCAAGCCTTCTATGACGCCGTGACGCCGCGCGCGGAGGAGGCGATTTCCTACTGCGACAAGTTTTCGCTGGACGATATGCCCGAGGACGTGCTCAACCTCATGCACCTGCTGTACTCGATGATCATGGTGTCCTTTCCGGTCGAGTGCTGGAAGCAGCCCCGGGTGCCGGATTCCGGGGCGGCCTCGCTGGACTGCCTGTCCGAACCTGTGCCGTGAGTGAATCGACCGTCGTCCTGCGGGCCGCGCGCTGGGTCGACGTCGACGCGGGCGTGGTGCGCTCACCGGCGGTGGTGGTGGTGGAGGGCAACCGCATCGTGGCTGTCAATCCTGCTGACCAGCCGCCGGATTCGGCCAGCGAGATCGACCTCGGCGATGTCACGCTGCTGCCTGGCCTGATGGACATGGAGTTGAACCTGCTCATCGGTGGACCGGGCGGGCCCGAAGGGCTGCCGAGCCCCATGCATGGTGTGCAGGACGATCCGGCCTACCGAACTCTGCGTGGAGCGGTCAATGCCCGCACCACCCTGGAGGCCGGCTTCACTACCGTCCGCAACCTCGGTTTGATGGTGAAGACGGGCGGCTATCTGCTCGACGTCGCGCTACAGCGTGCGATCGACGCCGGCTGGCATGTCGGGCCCCGCATCTTCCCCGCGGGTCACGCGGTGACGCCGTACGGGGGGCATCTCGATCCGACGGTGTTTCAGCGGCTGGCGCCGGGCATCATGCCGCTGTCCGTCGCGGAGGGCATCGCCAACGGCGTCGACGATGTGCGCACCTGTGTGCGCTACCAGATCCGCCACGGCGCCAAGCTGATCAAGGTGTCAGCCTCCGGTGGCGTGATGTCGCACAGCACCGCCCCGGGCGCCCAGCAGTACTCGGACGAGGAGTTCGCCGCGATCGCCGACGAGGCCCACCGGGCCGGCGTACGGGTCGCGGCGCATGCGGTGGGGGACAGAGCGATTCGCGCCTGTATCCGGGCCGGCATCGACTGCATTGAACACGGCTTCCTTGCAACCGACGACACGATCAAGATGATGGCCGACACCGGGACGTTCCTGGTGTCGACCACCTACCTCACCGAGGCGATGGCCGTCGACCGGATCGCACCGGAGCTTCGCAAGAAGGCCAAAGAGGTGTTCCCTCGGGCGCAGGCCATGCTGCCGAAGGCGATCGCGGCCGGCGTGCGCATCGCGTGCGGCACCGATGCCCCGGCGATCCCGCACGGCCAGAACGCCAAGGAGCTGTGCGCCCTCGTCGATCGCGGGATGAGCCCGATCCAGGCGCTCCGGGCGGCGACGACCACCAGCGCCGAACTGATCGAAGCCGACGACGAGTTGGGCCGCCTGGCGCCGGGATACCTTGCCGATATCATCGGAGTTCCCGGTGACCCGGTCCAGGAGATCTCCCGAACGCTCGACGTGAGGTTTGTGATGAAGGACGGCCGCGTGTACAAGAACGACGCCTCCAAGGCCGACGAGGCATAGCGCCATGGCCGAGCCGCCGCGCATGGAGCTGGTCGAGAACACCCTGTGGCTTCTCAAACAGGCCTGGTACTTCGCTCTGACCGCGGTGAACGATGCGATCAGCGAACATGGCGTCAGTACCGCCCAGATCGGTGTCCTGCGCCAACTCGCGGTCGAACCCGGTCTGTCCGGCGCCGAACTGGCTCGCCGGTTGTTGATCACGCCGCAGGGCGTCCAGCTCGCGGTGAAGTCACTCGAGCAGCGCGGCCTGGTGGAGCGCAGGCGCGATCCGCAGCATGCCCGGATACTGCAGGTTTTTCTGACCGACGAGGGTCAAGTCGTCGCACATGCGGCAGTCAGCGACGCGATAGCGGCCCATGCCGCCGTGTTCGACGTCTTGACGCCGGAGGAGCAGAAGACCCTGCGGGAATTGCTGGCACGCGTGGTGGAGAAGGGCACCGGACACACGCTGTTCGGTGACCACATCGGGGACTAAGACCGTCGAGAAAGGGAGTGTAAAGTGCTTGATATCAGTCGCAAGTACTTGATACTCTTGGGCTGTGCCCGAACCTTCCGGCGATCTCGCGCCGCTTCGCATCAAGCGAGTCGTACACGAGACGAACGACGCGGTGTCGTTGGTGCTCGACGTTCCCGACGAGGATTCGCATCGGTTCCGCTATCAGGCGGGCCAATTCCTGACTCTTCACGTGAAGGTGGCCGGCGGCGATCATCGTCGCTGCTACTCGATGTCGTCATCGCCCGACAACGGTGCGGAAATGCAGATCACCGTCAAACGTGACCCCGGCGGGCTGGTCTCGAACTGGTTGAACGACACCGCGACGGTCGGGGACGAGATTCAGGCCGCTCCTCCGGCGGGCCGCTTCGTGCTCGGCGACGAAGATCGCGATATCGTCGCATTCGCCGGCGGCAGCGGGATCACCCCCATCTTCTCGTTGATCGGCTTCGCGCTTGCGGCCACCGGCCGTCGCGTTCGTCTGTTCTACGCCAACCGGAGCCGCGACTCCGTCATCTTCGATCAGTCACTGGCCGCGCTGGCCGACGCAAACGCCGACCGCCTCACGGTTGCACAGCATTTCGACGACGAGTCCGGTGTCGTTTCGCCTGGTGCCATCGAATCGTTCATCGCGGGTGACAGGGACGTCGACTACTACATCTGCGGGCCTGCGCCGTTCATGGACGCAGTCGAAGCGGCGGTGCAGGCGGCAGGAGTGCCAGGTGACCGGGTGCACCTGGAGCGGTTTTCGCGTGCCGTCGAAAGTCCCGCAGACATCGTGCAGACCACGGAGGAAGTGACGATCGAACTGGGCCGTCGCACCACCACTATGCGCTACCGGCCGGGTGACACGCTGCTGCAATGTGCTCGATCAGCGGGGCTGCAGCCGCCGTATTCGTGCGAAATCGGTTCCTGTGGAACATGTATGGCGCGACTCGTCGAAGGCAGTGCCCGGATGGTCAACAACGATGCACTCGACGAAGACGAAGTGGCCGAGGGCTGGATACTGACCTGCCAGTCGCTGCCGACCAGTAGATCCGTCCGAGTGGTCTACGAATAGCGATCGGAGGCGTGCGATGAATCGTGTGGCAGTGGTAACCGGTGGGGCGTCTGGCATGGGGGAAGCGACCTGCTACGAGCTCGGCAGGCTCGGGCACAAGGTTGCCGTACTGGACCTCAATGGTGAAGCGGCTCAGCGCGTCGCCGAAACTTTGCGCGCGCAGGGTGCGACGGCGCTGGGCATGGCCGTCGACGTCAGCGACCGCGCGGCGGTCGAGGAGGCGTTCGCGAAGGTGCGCACCGAACTCGGACCGGTGCACATCCTGGTGACCAGCGCCGGCCTGGTGGATTTTGCGCCCTTTACCGACATCACACCGGAGGTCTGGAACCGGCTGATCGCGGTCAATCTGACCGGTACGTTCCACTGCTGCCAGGTGGCGGTGCCCGACATGCTGGCGGCGCGCTGGGGCCGCATCGTGATGATCTCGTCGTCGAGTGCCCAACGCGGCTCGCCGGGTATGGCGCACTACGCCGCATCCAAGGGGGCGCTGCTGTCGCTGACCAAATCCCTCGCCCGGGAGTACGGGACCGCCGGCATAACCGTCAACAACATCCCGCCATCCGGCATCGAGACGCCGATGCAACACCAGTCACAGGCGGCCGGTCACCTTCCCTCCAACGAACAGATGGCGGCCAGTCTCCCACTCGGTCGCCTGGGCTCCGGCGACGATATCGCCGCCGCAGTCGGCTTCCTCTGCTCTGAGCAAACGGGCTTCATCACCGGTCAGATCCTGGGGGTCAACGGCGGCGCGGTGATGTGATGTCGAACGGCCAAGTGTCAGCGAAATAGTTTTTAGATAACAAGGAGGTTCACATGAGCCGGTGGCCAAAGCCAGCGGAAGGCAGCTGGACGCAGCACTATCCGGAGTTGGGCACCGGTCCGGTGTCCTTCCGCGATTCCACCTCGCCGGAGTTCTACGAACTGGAGCGTGAAGCCGTCTTCAAACGGGCGTGGCTCAATGTGGGGCGCGTCGAGGATATACCCCGAGTCGGCAGCTACTTCACCAAGGAAATCGATGCCGCCAGAGCATCCGTCATTGTGGTGAAGGGCAAAGACGAGAAGATCCGTGCCTTTCACAACGTCTGTCGGCACCGCGGCAACAAGCTGGTGTGGAACGATTTTCCGAACGAAGAAGTCAAGGGCGCCTGCCGCCAGTTCACCTGCAAATACCACGCTTGGCGCTACGGCCTCGACGGTGCGCTGAACTTCGTGCAGCAGGCGGACGAGTTCTTCGATCTCGACAAAACCCAGTACGGGTTGACCCCGGTGCAGTGCGACATCTGGAACGGGTTCATCTTCATCAACTTCGACCCCGAACCGCGCCAGAGTCTGCGCGAGTTCCTCGGCCCGATGGTGACTGGTCTGGACGGCTATCCGTTCGAAAAGCTCACCGAGCGCTACGATTTCATCGCCCACAACAACAGCAACTGGAAGATCTTCGCCGACGCCTTCCAGGAGTACTATCATGTGCCGTCATTGCACCCTCAGCAGGTGCCCACGGCGGTGCGTCAACCCAACGCCGGCTTCGAATGCGCACACTTCCAGATCGACGGGCCGCACCGCCTGGTCTCCACCGCCGGCGAACGTCGATGGCTGAAGCCGCCGGAGTTCATGTACCCGATCGAACGCGTCACTCACAGCGGGCTGGTCGGCCCCTGGCGGACACCCGAGACCTACCTGCCGCCGGGCCTGAATCCCGGCGGAATAGAACCGTGGGGGATCAGCAACTTCCAGATCTTCCCCAATCTGGAGATCCTCATCTACGGTGGCTGGTACCTCCTGTACCGGTACTGGCCTACCTCGCACAACACCCACAAGTTCGAGGCCTACACCGCGTTTCACCCGGCTCGCACGGTGCGAGAGCGTATCGAGCACGAGGTGGCGGCGGTCGTGCTCAAGGAGTTCGCCCTGCAGGATGCGGGCATGCTCGGCGGCACCCAGGCCGCGCTGGAGACCGGTGTCGTCGACGACTTCCCGCTCAACGATCAAGAGATCCTGGTCCGTCATCTGCACAAGGTCGTCGTCGACTGGGTCGATGAGTATCAGGAAGAACGGTCACCGGTGGGGGTGGCGCGATGAGTATCAAGCGACTGCCCAGCGCCTTCGCCGAACTCGAGCGATTCACCGAACAATGGTGTCTGCCAACTGAAGCCGAGCGATGGAACATGCGGATGGCCACCAGTATGCTCACGATGCGCGAATTCTACGAGGCGTTCTCTCCCCGCTTGGAGGAAGCGATCGACTACTGCGACAAGTTCCCGCTCGATGACGTGCCCGACGATGCACTGAACCTGCTGCACCTCATCTATTCGATGGTGATGGTCTCCATGGCGGTCGAGATATTCGGCCAGCCCCTACCCACCGATGCCGCCGATGCCGTCATGGATCGTGTTGGCGAACCGGTGCCGTGAGAGTCAATGCCGAGAAAGGACGAACAATGAGTCTGCTTACCGTAAACAAGCTCACTGCATCAGTTGGGGCCGAGGTGGTCGGAGTGGACTCCGACAGGCTGGCTAACGACGATCTGCTGGCCGAAGCGGTGCTGGACGCGCTCGAAGACAATGGCGCACTGGTGTTTCCTGGTCTCCATCTGGATCCACATGCGCAGGTGGCCTTTTGCCGACGACTCGGCGAGATCGATCATTCCTCGGACGGTCATCATCCCGTCGCGGGTATCTATCCGGTCACGCTGGACAAATCCAAGAATGCGTCGGCCGCCTACCTGCGCGCGACGTTCGACTGGCACATCGACGGCTGCACGCCAACCAACGGCGAACCTCCGCAGAAGGCCACGGTGTTGTCCGCGCTCCAGGTGGCAGAGCACGGTGGCGGGACGGAGTTCGCCAACAGCTACCGGGCCTACGAGGAACTGACCGACCAGGAAAAGAAGCGCTTGGAATCGTTGCGGGTCGTGCACTCCCTGGAGGCGTCGCAGCGACGGGTCACTCCGGACCCGGCGCCGGAGGAGTTGGCACGGTGGAGGGCCCGGCCCACCCATGAGCATCCGCTGGTGTGGACGCATCGCAGCGGCCGCAAGTCCCTTGTTCTCGGGGCTTCGGCAGACTACGTCGTCGGAATGAACCTGGAGGAGGGGCGGGCGCTGCTCGCGGAATTGCTCGACCGAGCGACCAGCGCGGACAAGGTGTACAGCCACAAGTGGTCCGTCGGCGACACCGTCATCTGGGACAACCGCGGTGTGCTGCATCGCGCGGTTCCCTACGACCCGAACTCGCCGCGCGAAATGCTGCGTACCACAGTGCTCGGCGACGAGCAGATCCAGTGACCGGACAGCTTCGCTGACTCTGGCGACAATCGCGCGGAACCGGCCCCTTCCGATTACCGCGACAGGTCGCTGCCGCTGGTCTCACCGTGTTGACCGCGTGGGGTCGGCCGTCACATCCTGGCTGTCTATCGGGGCCGGCATACCGTACGTATGTACTCTCGAGGCGCATACCGTACGGTCACCTGGGAGGCTCGCGCTCATCGTGCTGCACAATTGCTCCGGGTACCGGGAGCCGCCAGGGTGTCGAAGGAGAGGCGTGAGATCATGACGGCCCCCAGCCGAGACGGAGGCGAGAACTCCACCCGCTCTTTGCTGGTGAACAGCACGGAACGGATCATGCTCGAAGACGGATACGCTGCGGTGACCTATCGCAATGTTGCGGCCAAGGCAGGTGTTTCGCTGGGAGCGGTCCAGCATCACTTCCCTTCGCTCGACGACCTGTTCATGGCGGTGGTTCGGCAATACTCGGAGCGCAACCTGGAAACGATGGTGTCGGCCTTGAAGGCCAACCCCGATGATGTGCTGCGGGTCCTCTGGGAGTGCAGCACCGATGATCTCTCCTCGGCTCTGTTCATCGAAATCATGGCGCTGATGAACCATCGAAAGAGCATCCAGGCGGAGATCGCGGAGTTCGCCCAGCAGTACCGCAAGATCCAGATGGAAGCTCTGAACGAGAGCTGGGACCGTCTCAACCTGCCGACGGCAGACCTGACTCCTGCAGCCGTGGTATTCCTCCTGACCTGGGTGCCGAGGTGGATGCGGTTCGAGGACTCGTTCGGGCTGTCCGCGGGCAGCAGCGACACCAGCAGGCTGGTGCAGCGTTATCTCGATCAGGCCAAGCCCGCCGTCGTCAGCGGAGATCCACAGTCGGCGCCGCGGAGCGAAGCCCGCGGTCATTCGGGCGCTGTTGTTCCGGAACCGCTTCCGCCGCGCCAGGCTTTCAAGCGCGCCGCATCGTCGGCCAAGTCGGTCGCGCATTACACTCGTATGGGTTGGCGGGCGTTGGCTGCCCGCCATGACGACGAAGAACCGACGCACGGCCAGTGATCGCCGCGGCCGGTTCGCTAGTCGACCCGACTGAGGATGTTGAGGACAGAGATCTTGCCGGTCGTGCGTATCGAGCCGCTGGGTGATGAGATCTGCGTGCGGCCCGGCGAGGCGGTGGCGGAAGCCGCCTGGCGGCTTGGATACCACTGGCCGACGACGTGCTTCGGGCAAGCCAACTGCATGGCCTGCCGTGTCCGCATCGTGGCCGGTGAACAGTTCGTTGTGCCTGCTGACGACGAGGAATCCGAGGCGATGCGGACGCGGCTGCCGTTTGCGACACGCGAAGGCACTCGGCTCGGTTGCCGACTCATCGTGATTGCCGACGGGGTGACGGTGGAGAAGCGGGGCGTGCGACGTCCCCACTGCCGCTGACTGTTGCGTCTCGCGCCGAACAGCTGCAACTCCGGACCGGCAATGCCCGCAGCCAGTCGTGCGTACAACCACTCGACAAGCCGCCGCAATCCAGGACTGTTGGCGTTGACATCTCGCCCGCGGTAAGGCTCTAATACAAGTGTAATGACGGACAATCCGCGCAGCGGTGCGACCGTATCGCTCGATCGCTTCCCGAGGAGGCAGCTGCTCGTGTCGACGTTTCGCTTGGCTGATGTGCCGATGGCAAAGGATCGGACAGAGGGTTTTCGGTATGTCAGTGCGGCCGGTGAGGTGGTGCGTTCCGTCGATGACGGCAGCTGGTTTCTGACCAGTGAGGAAGCGGTGCGGTTCGCGCAGCGGCATCCCGAGATCTTCGCCTCGCACGGGGCGACGTCGGGAGGCGGGACCATTCCAATCCCGTTGGTGCCGGTGGGCACCGATCGGCCGGCTCACACGAAGTACCGCAAGATTCTCGACCCGATGTTCTCCCCTCGGGTGATCAATGCCATGGAGGACGATCTGCGGGGCCAGATCCGCGATCTGATCGCCGCGTTCGCAGACAAGGGCGAGTGCGATGTGGTCGCCGACGTCGCTCGGTTGTTTCCAGCGCAGGTGTTCCTCACTTTCTTCGGGCTGCCGTTGGCCGATCGCGATCAGCTCATCGACTGGGTAGAGACCATCCTGGACAACTCCATTGGAGTGGGCACCGCCGAAGGCAAGCCGCCGGTAGCCGTGGCCACCAGGGAGTTGCTCACCTACATCACGAGCTATATCGAGAAGAAGCGGCAGGAACCCAGCGACGACGTGCTGGGCCGGATTCTGGCGCTGCAGGGTGACGACGCGTGGACGACCGAGGAGCTGCTCGGGTTTGTGTTCGTGTTCACGGTGGCAGGGCTCGACACCGTGGCTGCCGCGATCGGGTTCACCATGCGGCATCTGGCGACACATCCTGAGCTGCGCCGACAGGTGATCGCCGATCCGGCACTGATCGGCCCAGTGGTGGAGGAGATGCTGCGGCTCGAGCCACCCGCGCCCGGCGTCACCCGCATCACTACCCAGGACGTCGAAGTATGCGGGGTGAGGATCCCGAAGGGGGAATCGGTGGTGCTCTATATGGGCACCGCCAACCGCGATCCGGGCCGATACACCGATCCCGACACTTTCGATCTGGCCCATTCCGAGCTGGGACACATGACGTTCGGCGGCGGCATCCACCGCTGCCTGGGCTCACATCTGGCCCGCCGCGAGCTACGCTTGGTCGTTGAGGAATTCCACAAACAGATTCCCGAATACGAAATCGCCCCGGGATTCGAACCCGAAGTGAAATGGCCCTCAGGCACCATCCGGCTCGCGTCCCTGCCCTTGAAATTCCCGACCACAGCGGAGAAGCGATGATGCGTCTTCACATCGACTACGACCTGTGCAGTGGAAACGGGCGCTGCTATGCCATGTTCCCCGACCTGTTCACCGATGATGAAAGCGGCTACGGCCAGACCCTCAACGGCGGCGTGGTCACAGATGCTGAACTCGCTCACAGAGCGACATTGTGCTGCCCTGAAAAAGCCATCTCCGTCGAAGAAATCTAGCCACCGGGAACCGATCGTAATGAGCACGGTGTCGACGGAGTTCGCCGGCCTCACGTCATCTGCAACATGCTGATGCGTCCAACTGCCACGACCGAGGCGATCGTCCTTCGCGCCGATCGCTGGGCCGATGTCGAGACGGGCAAGGTCGACTCGCCGGGAGTCGTAGTCGTAGTGGGCAACCGCATCGTGGCAATCAATCCCAGCGAACCGCCGGCTGTAGCGACCGACATCGATCTCGGCGACGTCACACTGCTGCCCGGGCTGATGGACATGAGGGTTGATTTCTTCATCGGCGCACCAGCGGGATCGGCCGCTCTGCCGGTGGCGATGCCGGGTGTCGACGACGACCCGGTGCACAGAGCGCACCGAGCCTCGGTGAACGCCCGCAAGACCCTACTCGCAGGGTTTACGACCGTGAGCAATGTCGCGTTGAGAGCCAAAAAAGGGGACTGCCTGATCGACGTGGCCCTGGCGCGCGCGATCGACCAAGGTTGGGCAGAGGGTCCGCGTTTCATACCAGCGGGGCACGCGATCGAAAAGGGCGGCGTCAGAGGAGTCGACGATGTCCGTGAGCTTGTGCGCCGACAGATCAGCGACGGCGCAGAGGTGCTCAGAATCTCACCGTCCGGCGGCGTGACGCCGGACGGTGCCTGCCTCGGGTCCCGGCAGTACTCCGACGACGAGCTCGACGCGCTCGTCGACGACGCACACCGCTGCGGCAAGCGGGTCGTGGCGGATGCTATCGACGACGACGCGATCGAGGCGTGCATCCTTTCCGGCGTCGATTGTGTCGAGCACGCGTTCCTCGTCACACCGAAGACCATCGAGATGATGGCGGATTGCGGCGTGTTCCTGGTGTCGACGGCCGGCTTCGCGGAGGCGATGACGTTCGGCCGGGCAGTTTCCGAATCGAGGCGAAGCGCCTTCGAGGTTTCTCTCGCTGCCAAGGCGATGATGACCAAGGCGATCGATGCCGGTGTCAAAATCGCCTGCGGCACAGACGCGCCGGCCATTGCACACGGCGAAAATGCGAAAGAACTCGTCGCGCTGGTCTCTCGCGGCATGTCCCCGATGCAGGCCCTGAGCGCTGCCACGCTGACCGCCGCTGAGCTCATCGGAGCTGATCGCGAGCTCGGCCGTCTCGCCCCCGGCTACCTCGCCGACATAGTCGCCGTACCCGGCAATCCGCGCTACGACATCACGACGACACAGGATGTCTGTTTCGTGATGAAGGATGGTCGCGTCCACAAAATGCCCACGGTGGCAAAAGGCCAATTCGGCACTCACTCCGGTCGGTGGGCGACGCCTTCCTCCGGACGTCTTCGGGTAGTGACGAATGCTACGTGACTTCGGGTCGCGTCACGCTTGCCCGACTGCGCTCGCGGCAACATAGCGCGCTTGTCGGGATCGGCGTCGAGAGGTCCTCGTTGTCCGGACAATTACTAGTGGCTCACTTGTTCTCGTATTGCGAGAACGCTGTGCCGATCCGGCCCTTGTGAACGGCATATCTCTGCTGTTCAATCGGTGGTAATGATATTTCCGCGTAGCGGCAGAGCCCACAGGGAAGGGGCCGCAATGTCGTCGCACCGACGCGCCTTCGCGGTATTCGGCCCGAACGGGCAACAGTGAAGGTTCAGCCGGCGGCGTTCTTCCGGACGACCCTCCCGCTGGACGTGTCGCAGCTCGAGCGTCTGGATGACAGCCGCTATCACTCCATCTGGCTGCCCGATCACATGGTGAGCTTCTGGCCGGATTCGATCTGGACGCCCGAATTCACCGACCTCGCGACGGTTTCGCCCTCTCCACACCGGCACCTGGACGGGATGGCGGTTGCAGCCGCGGTGGCCGCGTTGACCACGAACGTGCCGGTGGCCACCAGCGTCGTCGATACGGTGCGCCGCCATCCGGCGTTGCTCGCGCAGAGTGCGCTGACCATCGATCATCTCGCACGAGGACGTTTCATCTTGGGTCTGGGCAGCGGCGAGAAAGAGAACACGGTCCCTTACGGTTTCGACTTCCGTAGGTCAGTGAGTCGTTTCGAGGAAGCGCTGTCGGTGATCCGCCTTCTTTGGCAGTCCGAAGGTCCGGTCGATTTCGATGGGCAGTTCTACACGCTCCGTGGCGCTCGGATGGACACCGAGGCTTATGAGGGCCGCTTGCCCCCGATCTGGATCGCGGCCAGCGGCCCGAGGATGCTCGACATCGCCGGACGATACGCCGACGGTTGGTGGCCGGCCGGCGCCTGGACGCCCGAGCAATACGCGCAGATGTTGAGTGTCGTGCGCGCTTCAGCCGATCGCGCGGGGCGTGATCCGGTGGCGATCACCCCCTGTTTCATCCAGATTTGCATCATCGGTGCGGACGACGCGGCGCTTGCCGAGATCCTGAAGGCACCGCTGGTGAAGGCGTTCCTGCTTCAGGTTTCGGCCGAGACGCTACGCGGCATCGGCTATGAGCATCCCTTGGGTGAGAACTGGCGCGGGTTTCTCGACATCGATCCCGCAACTCTGACCCGTGAAATGATCGTCGACTTTCTCGACCGCGTCGATCCGGAAGCGATCCTGGCCTTGGTGCCACACGGCACACCGAAGCAGGTTGCGCGTACCGTCAAGGCCTACGTCGACGCCGGCTTACGAGTGCCCAAGATCCTGGATTATGGCGCTATGGCCGGGCTGCAGTACTCGGCCGCATCCGCCGAGAATGTGCGCCAGACCGAGGACGAGCTGATGCGCTTGTGCGCGAACGTGTCATGAGCGAGCAACTCGATGCGGCCCAGCTGCTTGCCGAGGCGGAAGCGGAAACCGGCCTTCACGACTACGGGGATCCGACCCTGCCGCGGCGGTTCGGCCTGGCGGTCGACCGTCTCAACACCGTCGGCATGGACGCGGACGGGATTCGGGAAGCAGCCGAGGTATGCCGCTGGCTGCTGACTTCGCGGCTGGAATTCTTCGAGGACCGCAATCGCTATCCGGTCGCCGCAGAAGTGATCGAGCGGCCGATGTTCGCCACCGGCGAGCCGCGTTCCGGGACAACGCTGATGCACGCGTTGATGTCGGTCGACCCGAATGCGCGGGCGCTGCGGTTCTGGGAGGTGATGTATCCCTCCCCGCCACCAGGTGTGGGCGGCCCCAACGAATCCCGCCGTGCCCAGGCTGACACCGACTGGCGCGAGATCAACACCAAGATGCCCAAATGGCTGCACAGCCACCCCTACAACGACATGCTTGGTGAGGGCCTGCCAGAGGACGAACGCACCTGGGCCTTCGACTTCCGGGTGATGACGCCTACTGCGTGGTGGCGGGTGCCGATGCAAACACTCGTCGCAGGTTTGCCCACCGACGCGACCGCGCAGTACCGCATCCACCGGGAGATGCTGCAGCAGTTCCAGTACCGCCGGCCAAAGAGGTACTGGGTCTTGAAGGGATTTCACAGTTTCCGGCTGGCCGAGCTCTTTGATGCCTATCCCGACGCCAACCTGGTGTGGCTGCATCGCGATCCGGTTCAGGTTGCAGCCTCCCGCACGATGATGATGGCCGACATTCTCGACGGCATCGTCGGACCGGTGGACCTGCGCGTCGAAGCGAAGAAGCACCTCGAGATGACCCGCGCGAGCATCGCCAACACCCTGACCAACCCGCTGGTCGAGGATCCGCGCATTCTGCATGTCCGCTACACCGATTTTGTCGCCGATCCCATCGGCACGGTCGGCCGGTTCTACGAGTTCTGTGGCAGGCGGCTTGCGCCTGAGGTCCAAGCGGCGATGCGCGACTACCTGGCGAACAATCGCGGTGACCGCCACGGGAAGTTCAGATACTCCACCTCGGTGCTGACCGACATCGGCGAGGACCTGGACGCCCTACACGACGAATTCCAGCCATTCCGCGAGCGCTTCGGCATCGAAATCGAGCAGCGAGACTGAGGAGCGATCCATGCATGAGCGTTTGTCGGTCCACGGGATCGCCTTCCTCGGTGCATCGCTCGTCGAGTTGGCCGCGCATTGGCAGGCACTCGGTCTTCGGCGGTTGACCCTGATCGACTCGCAGCTGTTCGAACCCGGACTTCCACAACTGATCCACGGGAATGACTATGCGGTCGAAGCGGTTTGCCACGTGTTCGCATCGGGCCGGCTGTCGACCGACGTGACCGACGTTCGCGCCGCGCGCGACGATCTTTCGCGGGTCATCGACGCTTCCGCCGCGATCGGTGCGCGCACGATCTACATGCTCACCGGTGGGCGAGGCCGACTGACCTGGGAACAGGCAGCCGAGCATTTCTCCGCTAGCGTCGCGCCGTGCCTGCGTGAAGCTGAGCAGGCCGGCGTCACCCTCGCGATAGAGAACGCCAACAGCCTCTACGCGGACATCCACATCAGCCACACCTTGCGGGACACGATCACCCTCGCGGAAATGGCCGGCCTCGGCATCTGCATCGATCTCTTCCACTGCTGGGCTGAGGCCGATTTCGCAGCACTCGTGCAACGGGCATTGTCGCGCACACAGCTCATTCAGTTGAGCGACTACGTGCTGGGCGATCGGGCGCTTCCCGCGCGTGCTGTGCCGGGTGACGGCGCCATCCCTATGGAAGCATTCGTCACGCAGGTGCTCCGCGGCGGCTACGCACACGCCTTCGACCTGGAACTGGTCGGGCCGCGCATCGAGCAGGAGGGCCGATCCGAAGCCGTACAACGCGCCTGCAAGGCGGTAACCGCGATGCTTCACCGGCACACGGCCTAGGAACCGCAATGGCGTTGGGAGACGGAGCATTCGATGATGCGCTGAAGGCGGCGTGGGTGGAGTTCTGCGACCGGCTCAAGGCCGCAGGTGACGGTGTCTTCAAGGACCACAACGCGTCTTCAGATGCACAGCGCGTCGACGCCTTCCGCTTTCTCACCCAAAATCTCGGCCAGGCATTCGATCTGGCGCTGGAGACCAAGGACACGCGCTACCCGCTCCTGCATGCCTTCTGCACTCCGACCCGCAAGCTGGGTGGCGATTCCGCCGACTTCACCTATCAGCAGGCCTGGATCGACGGACAGTCGACCTATCGCATCACCGGTAACCGCGGTACGGCCCGGTTCTTCAACATCACCGTGCAAGGACCGCGAGCCGACGGACCGGGGGTGCTGCACGAACCCTTCGGCGACACACCCGAGGCGAACCTGTTCGGCCACCAGCTCGACACCAGGTGGGACGGCAGCTTCGAGCTCTACATCGGTGGACCCGATCAGGGGTCGAACTGGCTGCCTACCACCGCAGGCTCGCGCAAGCTTTTCATCCGTCAGGGCTTCGACCGCTGGGACGAGCGGCCCGCACGAATGCGGATCGAACGAGTCGACATGGACTTGCCCAAGCCGCTGCCCACGCCGGAGACGATGATCGCGGCGATGGAGTGGGCCGGCGATTTCGTCACCGGGCTGATGAATGACTGGCCCGAATTCCCCTTCACGCACGGCGGGGTCGATGAAGCCAACCCGAACCGGTTCCCACAGTTCGAGCCAACCGGCGCCGACGCGAAACGTGGACGCGCAGCGGTGAACATGCATTGGGCGCTCGCGCCCGACGAGGCGCTCATCATCGAATTCGATGCGCATGGGGGCCTCTGGATGCTGACCAACATGGGCATCTTCTTCAACAGCATGGACTTTCTCTACCGGCCGGTGAGCTACACGCCGAGCCGCACGGTCGTCGACAGCGACGGCAGGGTGCGGCTGGTCCTCGCTCATGACGATCCGGGCTATCACAACTGGATGGACACCCAGGGCTTCGAACGTGGCAACGTCACCTATCGCCACATGCTCGAGGGGCAACCGGTAGTGCTGAGCACTCGACTGGTCAAGCGCGCCGAGTTGGCCGACGCCCTGCCGGCGGATACCGCGACAGTGACTGCTGCCGAGCGCATTGCTCAGATGTGGGCGCGCTTCAACGGGATTCGGCAGCGTTACGAACTGTGACCATCCCGATCACCCATCGTTGAGCTTGGGTAGCACCTCGGCGGCGAAAAGCTCAAGCATTGCCCAGCCCACCTTCGGCGAGAGGCCCGCGACCAGCGGAATGAGCGAAATCGACGTCTTTCTGGCGAATGCGACCGCCTGCTCCGGTGTCAGCACGTTGATGATGCCGGCCGCCCGGACCTGCTCGATGGTTTCCAGTCCGTAGAACGGCGATGTCGTCGTGTCCGCATCGCCGGCCCACGATGCATAGCTCTTCACGAGGTGCAGAACATGCGGCCCGATCTCCTCCCAGGCCGCGTCGGGGTCGCGCGCGACGTGAACGGCCGGGTGCGTCGACATGATCGGTCCAGGCTCGCGGCCACGCTTGCGGCACTCCTGCTCGTACAGGGCGATCAGCTTCTGCCCGCCCGGCAGTACCGGGGGCTGTAGCACCCACAAGCCGAGGCCGTGTTTGGCTGCCCGGCGCACCGCGGCGGGCACACCGCCGCCGACGAGGACCTTGGGCGGTCGGCTGCGCGGCAGAGGCCGCACGAAGATCTCGCGATCGCCGTAGTCGAAGCGCTCGCCGGCGAGGGCGCGGGTGACCACGTCGAGCCCGTCGTCCATCAGCCGGGCGCGGTCGTTCAGCGACTTGCCGAACAGGCTGAACTCGGCCGCGACGTAGCCGGCCGCCAGAGCCGTTGTCAGTCGTCCGCCGCAGATGATGTCGGTCACCGCGATGGTTTCGGCGACCTCGACCGGATCGTGCAGTGGCAAGACGACCGCACCGAGGATCATCTCGATGCGCTTGGTCCGGGCTGCCGCCGCGGTCGCCATCAGCGCCGGCGCCGGGTTGTAGCCGTCCTCGGACGCGTGGTGCTCGGGGAAGACCACCCCGTCGATGCCGGCGTCGTCAGCGAAGGCGCACATCTCGAGCGCGGCGTCGTAGAGATCGGGCGCCGGCGCGCCGAAATCGGGCGCGCGCATGTCGAAGCTCAAGACGGTCCGGAACATGCCCACGGTGTTCTTCCCTTCGCACTCGGTGGATTCTCCCGATTGATGATGACACTTGTATGGGAGCAATGCGGTGGTATTCCATACGATCGTATCGCCGGTGTGGTACTAGTCAGGGGGAAGCGTTTGCGGGCCTGGCCGACCGTTGGAGGGGTTCGCCGGGCCGAGACCCGCACCGGCTGGGAGGACCTTGCCGGCCGCATATCAGGCATCCGCGGGTGCGACTCGAAAGGATTGATCGTGAACAAGGCGTCGTCGGGCGAGTTTTCCACCTGTTCCTCCTTCTTGTCCTACCGCTACATGTCTCGCGACGTACTCGCGAGACAGATAAAGGGCCTGGAGGCATCCGGGGCGGTGGACTACGTCTACCTGTCCGACCAGATGTTGACCTGGTGGCCACCGTCGCTGTGGAGTCCGAAGAACGCTCCGGCCGCAGCGATGATGCCCGACGGTGACTCCTTCACCGACCCTTTTGCCCTGGCGGGATTTCTGGCGGCGCAGGCTCCAGGCATGGGCATCATGTTGAGCACGGACGCGGTGCGCTGGGGACCGGGGGAGTTGATGCGGTCGGCGCTCACCTTGGCCGACCTGACCGAAGGCCGGTTCGTCTTGATGCTCGGCGCCGGTGAGGTCAAGCAGTGCAAACCGTTCGGATGGAAGCGCTCCGAGGGGCTCGCCCGGCTGGAAGACCACCTGCGCTTGTATCACAAGTTCTGGGACGCCGAAGAACCTTTCGACTTCGAAGGCAACCGGTGGAAGCTCGACACCGCCTGGCTCGGCGGGGCCAAGAACTACCAGCCGGATATCTGGACCATCGGCGGCGGGCCGAAGCTGGTGGATATGACCACGTCGTATGCCAACGGACTCATGACGGTGACCCCCGGGGTGTGGTCCTCGCCCGAGCAGACCTCCCAGAAGACGGATGAGATCAAAGAACAGTTGCGGGCCAAGGGCCGTGACCCTGAGGATTTCGGTTTCGGCCCCACCCTTATGGCGCTGATGCATACCGATGAGTCGGTCATCGACCGAGTCCTGGACAACCCCTTGGTACGGTTCATCGCGGCGATCTGGGGGCGTCTGCACATGCCGGACTGGAGGTCCGAGGGCTTCGAGCCGCCGTTCCCCGACGACTGGCACTATGCGAACCGGCTTCTGGCGCATGAAATGTCACCGGCGGACGTTGACGATGTGCTGAGCAGGGTGTCGCGCGAGATGGTCGAAAAGGCGTTCATCATCGGCACTCCCGAGACCGTCGCCGCCGAACTTCAGCGTTACATCGATGCCGGTGTGACAAGGATCAAGCCCGGCAATGTCGCCTCCGTCGTGCTCGACCAGACCGAAGCGGAGGCATCGAGGTGGGCGGACATCGAGCTGATGCGGAAGCTGAAAGAGGCGAACGCACCGGTAACCCCGGCCGCCGCGCCGGCGAGTTAGCCAGGAGCGGTCGCGGCCGAACGTATGTGCTCCTCGGCGACGTTCGTCACCCGATGGGCCTGAACCTGATGTGGAGGTCGGTGAGGCCGCGCAGGATGAAGGTTGATTCGTAGCTGTATCTGCGCTGTCCGGCGGGTCCGTGTTCGTCTTCGTCGATGGTGATGTCGGCCATCCGGTCGAGAATGCGCTCGATGGAGACCCGGCCTTCGACACGGGCGAGCGGCGCACCCGGGCACGAGTGAACACCGCGGCTGAAGGCGATGTGTTCACGCACGTTCGTGCGGTCGAGCCGGAAGTCGTGGGGGTCCTCGAATCGGCGAGGATCATGGTTCGCCGCAGTTGGGCTGACCATCACGATCGCGCCGGCGGGCACCTCGATGCCGCCCAATGTGGTTGACGTGCGCGCCATCCGGAAGATGGTCTTCACCGGCCCCTCGATGCGCAGGCATTCCTCGACGAACGTGGGGATCAGGCTGCGATCTTCTCGTCGGCCCACCCCAGTGGGTCTTCGGTGATCGGCGTGTGCTCGAACGATCCGATGTCCGAGGCCGACGTCCCGAAGGCCGCACGGAACTGCTCGTGGTCTTCCTCGGGCACTCCGAGCAGGTCGGCGATGACGATGAGGGAGAAGGGCCGGGCGTAGGCGCCGAGGAACTCGCACTTGCCGTCGTTGATGAACTGGTCGATGTGGCGATCGGCCAGCCGCCACATGAAGTCTTCGTTTTCCTTGAGGCGCTTCGGAGTCAGCAAGCGGCTCAGTACCGACCGGGTATCGGTGTGTTCCGGCGGATCCATGGTGATCATGTGTTCGGACATCGGCACAGCGCTGCGGTGCTGTTCGATCTGATCGGTGATGTCATCGCCTTCGGGCGTGAACGGCAGCGGGGTGAACGGGCCGCCGACCGCGATACAGGAGGAGTAGGACTCGACGTCCCGGTAGATCGCGTTTGCAGCCTCCCACCCGGTGACCGCCAGTACCCCGTTGCTGATCGGGCAGGCCGTCGGGTGACGGCTGCGCAGATAGTCGAAGTACGGCTGGGGATCAGCGACGAGCGATTGGTCAGTGAAGTAGTCGACCGACTCGAAATCCGTCATGCGAAGTCTCCCGGGTGAATCGAGGCGGGCAACGTGCTGTCCACCTGAAGGCACGGCAGGCCGATTGTGGCCAATACGATCGTACGTTGACAATACGATCGTACGATGAAAGTGTTGTCAACCGATGACAGAGTGCTGTGCTCGTTGGCGCTCAACATTCGTCTCATCGTCGAAATGAGGTACAGATGGCTGGCCGAGTCGAGGGCAAAGTTGCGTTCATCAGCGGTGCGGCACGCGGCCAGGGCCGCAGCCACGCGGTGCGGTTGGCGCAGGAGGGTGCTGACATCATCGCCGTCGATATCTGCAGACAGATCGACAGCGTGGGCTATCCCATGTCGACGCCGGAAGACCTCGCGGAGACCGCGGATCTGGTCAAGGGCCTCAACCGTCGCATCTACACCGCCGAAGTCGACGTGCGCGACTACGACGCGCTGAAGTCCGCCGTGGATGCGGGCGTGGAGCAGATGGGCCGACTCGACATCATCGTGGCCAACGCCGGAATCGGCACCGGCGGTGCGACGCTGCTGGAGACCAGCGAGCCCGACTGGACGGACACCATTGATGTCAACCTCGGCGGTGTCTGGAAGACCGTCAAAGCCGGTCTGCCGCATGTTCTGGCGGGCGGGCGTGGCGGATCGATCATCCTGACGAGCTCGGTCGGAGGATTGAAGGCATACCCCCACACGGGGCACTACACGTCCGCCAAACACGGCGTGGTCGGTCTCATGCGGACCTTCGCGGTCGAGTTGGGACAGAACAACATTCGGGTCAATTCGGTGCACCCGACCAACGTCAACACCCCGATGTTCATGAACGAGACGTCGATGAAGATCTTCCGGCCCGATCTGGAGCATCCCGGCCCCGACGATATGGCCGTGGTCGCGCAGCTGATGCACGTGATGCCGATCGGCTGGGTGGAAGCAGAGGACATCAGCAACGCGGTGCTGTTCCTGGCGTCCGATGAGGCGCGTTACGTCACCGGCGTGACGTTGCCGGTCGACGCGGGATCCTGCCTGAAGTAATCCGACTCCGCCCACGGCGGCCGAACCGTCTTGCTCACATGAAGCCATCCTGGCCGGCGTCTGGCCCTGTCGAGACGCTGGAAGCCATCGGCACAGCCCGTGCCATGCGCTACCTCCTGCCGGAACCGGTGCCCAATTCTCTTGTCGAGAAGGTCATCTGGGCCGGCACGCGAGCATCGAGCGCGAACAACTGTCAACCGTGGGACTTCGTCGTCGTGCAATCGGCCGACGTGCGGGCCAGGCTGGGTGCCGTGTTCGCGCCGCTGGTGTCGGCAGAGGTTGCGAAATCAGTGCAGGACCCCACCGCGCGCAGGACTGTAGCCGGCGCCATGAACCTGCTCGCCACTCTGGGCGAAGTGCCGGTGCTCATCTTCGTGTGCGGCCAGAACAACTACCCCGAGCAAGCGCCCGATCCGACCTTCATGTACTCGGCGGTTTACGCCGCTGCCCAGAACATGGTGGTCGCCGCGCGTGCACTCGGCCTGGGGGCGGCCTTCACGACCATCCATCGCTTCGCAGAGCGTGACGTCCGAACGATCTTGGCCATCCCCGACGATCGCTACGTCGCGGTCACCATGCCCCTGGGCTGGCCGGCGCGCCCCTTCGGACCGCTCACCCGCCGATCGGTCGAAGACGTCCTTCACCACGACCGCTGGTGATGCGTTAGCCTTTGGGGCTTCGCGGCGGGGCCGGCCCGGTCAACACCGCGTAGGACGGGTCGCTTCGGTCGCGGCAGGCGCCCCGTGCACCGAGGAACTCGGTGCCGTCCAGCGGAATCCGTCGCACGATTTCGACAATCACCTCGCGATGCGCGATGCGCGATGCGCCATTCGCCGTCGCGGCGCTCCAATCGATCGACGTAGCGGCCGAGCACGTGCAACAGCTGCTCGCCGCCCTCATCGGGAATCGTCTGCCACACCACGTAGTACGTCTCACAACCGGCGTGATCGTCGTCGTGCAGCTGTATCAGCTGATTGGTGACGTGATGCATGCTGAACCGTGCGGACTGCATGAGGGCGACGATGCCGGCGCCGACGGTCTCGCCGGTGAATTGGGTGATGCCGTGTTCGTCGATGGCATCGGGGTGGTAGGCCGAGGCGATCAGGTCGGCATCCATGCGGTCCACGCCGCGGCAGTAGCGGGCCAGCAGGTCCCGGATCTCCTCGCGTGCGCCGACGCCGATGTCCGCCGTCATGTCACGCCGCCCTTGGCGACGGTCGGGCGTTGAGCATTCTGCGCCGCGGCGTGCTTCATCGCGATGTAGGAGAACACAAAGCTCGCGCCGATGCTGGCGCCGGCACCCGGATACTTGCGGCCCATGACCGAGGCCGTGCAGTTGCCGGCCGCATACAGACCCGGAATCGGATCACCGGCGGTGTCGAGCACCCGCGCATACTCGTCGCACAGCAGCCCGCCGCTGGTCCCCACATCCCCGGGAAAGATCTCGACGGCGTAGTAGGGCGGTGAGTCGAGCGGACCGAGGGAAGGGTTGGGCTTGTGCGTGCCATCGCCCTGATAGCGCTCGTGTGCACCCTCGCCTCGGTGGAAGTCCTGATCGACACCGGCGCGGGCGAATTCATTGAACCGCTGCACCGTCCCGGCCAGTCCGGCCGGGTCGATACCGCAGGCGCGCGCGAGATCCTCGGGCGTCTGCCCGGATTTCAGATAGCCGCTGCGAAGCCACTCTTTCGGCAGCTTGGGCCGGAAACCGAACAGGTAGCGGCGAAAGTAGCGCGAGTCCATGATCAGATAGCTCGGGATCGCGCCGTGTTCGTACATGCGCTGGCCGGCCTCCATGTAGGCGACCGCCTCGTTGAAGTACCGCCTACCCGCCCGGTCGACGATGATCGAGCCGGGCTTGCTGCGCTCGGGGTTGTGCGGTGAGGGTCGGCCATCCGGTTGGACCGATGACGGGATCCACCAGGCATCGTCCATCAGGTCGACGGCCGCTCCGTGCGCCATGGCGGCTTGGATGGCTTCGCCGGTATCGCCCGGGTTCGCACTCGTCCATTCGCCGGTGTTGGGCTGCTTCGACCAGGTGGCGCGCATTTGTGGGTTGCGGGCGAAGCCGCCGGAGGCAAGCAGTACGGCGCGCTGCGCGCGGATTCGCACCGGCCGGCCGTGGCGTGTCGCCGCAACACCGGTGACCCGCCCGTCCTGCACGACCAGCCCGGTCAATCCGGTGTCGGTCCAGATCGAAACCTCTTCGGCCAATGCTGCTTTCAGGGTCTGCGCGACAAGGGCGGCGCCGTTGGCGACCCGCTGCTCCCCGCGTAGCCGCCCTGCGGCGGTGCGGGCCGCGACCCGCAGGGCGGTGCGCACCGCCCTGGGTGAGCGCTTGATCAGCTGTAGTGTTGCGGCCTCACCGGTCATCACCACGATCTTGAGGGCGACCGACATGCCCGGCATCAGCTTGGCCGACCACGGGCCGAGCTCGTGGGTGTCGATGACGGTCGGTTCGATCGAGCGACCGCGAGCGTTGTCCCCGCGCACGCCCCGCACCCCGGCGTAGTAGTCGGAGTAGCCCTCGCAGCGCACGAAGCTCAACCCATGCTGGCGCAGGAAGCCGACCATGTTCGCGCCCTCTTCGATGTAGGCGCGGCGGCGCGCGGGCGAGGAGGCGGGGCCGACGTCGCCGACAACGCTGTCGAAGTAGGCCAGGCCCGCCTCGAGCGAGTCGGGGACGCCCTCCTCGGCCATCAGCGGGTTGGCCGGTAGCCACAGCACACCACCCGACATGGCGGTCGACCCGCCGACCATGGCGCCCTTCTCAATCACGAGTGTTTCCAAGCCGTTTGCCGCGGCGGCGACGGCGCCGCACAGGCCGCCACCCGAGCCGACGACGACGACGTCGGTGGTGTAATCCCAGCCGGCCATGTCCCGTCCCTCAGGCGCCGAGATAGCGGTCGAGTTCCCGGTGCATGTTGGCGATCGCCGGCTCGAGGTCTGCCGCGAGTCGCATCGCCTGGAAGCTGCGGGAGTGCAGGCCGCGCTGCTGGCGCTCGATGTTGCTGAAGTCCTGGCGCGGGATCAGTCCCCAGTTGTCGACATCGTCCTGTGCGTAGCGGCCTTTGAGGCGGGCGCGCCCGGTCTCGAAGGTCTCGGGATAGGTGGTGAGCGACCACACCTCGAAACGGCACCACTCCGGATCGTTGTTGTACGGGCGGACCCGGTAGCACAGCGCGTTCGCATACTGCGGCAGCACGAAGAAGTTCGGGAAGACGAATGCCTGCCCACCCCACATGCTGATGCCCTCGGGATCCTTCGACATCGGGATACCGGCACCGTCGGCATAGTCGAACAGCGCGGCGATCGCCTTGGTGGGGAAGTCTTCGCCCTCAGGCACCTTGTTCAACATGCCCTCGAACACCCGCAGGTCCCGTTCGAGGACCATGGCGTCCTGGCACTCCCACAGTGTTCGCGAGCGGTTGAGGAAGGCCTCGGGCCCGCGGCCCTGCGCGACGCCGCCGGCATCGGTGGAGAAGCGCCCGCGGAATCGGGCGTGCCCGCCGGGAAGCGCGGTGTATTCGACGTTGTCGAACGGCCAGTCCTCGCCCATGCCCATGGTCAACTGCGGATGAGTGGCCATGACGTGCCAGCCCTCGTGGAAGGCCTCCTGCGCGACCTTCCAGTTCGCGTTGAGAACGGTCTCCTTCCACCAGTAGACGCGCATGTTGCCGAAGCCGACGGCGTCCAGTGTCGGCGCGATCGAGGCCAGGGCATCCAGCAATGGCGGTGCGTGTGGATCCATGTTGATCCACACACAGCCGGCCCAGACCTCGCTGCGGCACTCCTGCAGGCGAATGTCGTCCGGCTGCATGATTTCTCGTGCGAAGCCGTCGGCCGCATAGACGAACGAGTTGCTGCCATCGAGGTTCCAGCGCCACCCGTGGAAAGGGCAGACGATCTGCCGTCCGGGCAGACGACCGGAGCCCTTGCACAGTTCCGTCGCGCGGTGTCGGCAGGCGTTGTACAGCGCTTTGACTGACATGTCGGTCTGGCGCACGATCAGGATGGACTGGTCGCAGATCTCGTACTCTACATAGTCTCCGGCATCGGGAATCTCCTCCAGCCGACACGCCATCTGCCACACCTTCGGCCACAGCTTCTCCTTCTCCAGCTCGAAGAAGTCGCGGTCGAAGTAGCGCTCCCGCGGGACGAAGTTCGGATTCCGGACCGCGAACGGCACGTGACCGACGTCGCCGCTTGGTCGTTGGTCGATTGTCGTCATGACGCTCCCTCGGTGTTCGTCAGTCTGATGACCTAATGACGCCGATCTCGGCTGCGATGTCATAGGTCTCTTCCTCTTCGCCTGACCAGAAGACGGTGCCGGACGCACCGGCGGGCACCTCGGTTTCGACCTTGTCCGTCGCGATGGTGAACAACGGATCACCCTCGGATACCTGCTGCCCCTCCTCGACAAGCTTCTCGATCAACGTCGCCTCCGAAACGGCGACACCCACACGCGGGATACGGATGGCGAAGTCAGGCACGGTTTGTGGCTCCGATCGGTTCGAGGGTTTTGCGTACAGCGGCCGCGATCCGTGCGGCGTTGGGATAGATCTCGGCTTCGAGCACGGGAGCCGCGGGGTTGGGCACGAAGCGTGCGCCGACGCGTGCGACGGGCGCGGCGAGTGTCGACCACAACTCCTCCTGAAGCGTCGCGGCGATCTCAGCTCCGGGACCGGCGAAGCGTACGGCGTCGTGGACGACCACGGCCCGGCGTGTGCGGCCGACCGATTCCAGCATGGCAGGCACGTCGAGCGGCACCAGTGTCCGAAGGTCGAGTACCTCCGCGCTCACCCCTTCCTTCTCGAGAAGGTCGGCCGCGCTGAGGGACTCGATCAACCCGCGCCCGTAGGCGATGAGCGTGACGTCGCTTCCGGCGCGCTTGACATCGGCCTGGCCGAGTGGGATCCGGAAGTCCGGGTCGACGGGAACCGGTCCGCGCTGGGCCTGCAACCGGATGGTTTCCAGCACCAGACACGGGTCGTCGTCGAAGATCGCCGATGAAAGGAGCCCCTTCGCATCTCGGGGCGTCGACGGGACGATCACCTTCATCCCGGGGATGTGCATGAACCACGCCTCCAGCGACTGCGAGTGCGTGGCGCCGGTGCCGATACCACCGTAGACCTGCGTACGGACCGTGATCGGCGCCGTGGTGCGGCCGGCGGTCATGAAGCGCAGTTTGGCGGCGTGGTTGATCATCTGGTCGGCCGCGATGCCGATGAAGTCCATGATCATGATTTCGGCGACCGGACGAAAACCCTCCATCGCCGCACCCACGGCAGCACCGATGATCGCCGCTTCCGATATCGGGGTGTCGAATACGCGGTCGGTACCGTACTTGGTGGACAGCCCCTTGGTCGGCCCGCTGGCACCCGGGTCTTCGATGTCCTCGCCGAGCAGGAAGACTCGTGGGTCCGCGGCCAGCGCCTGGTCGAGGGCGAGGTTGCTGGCCTCGCGCATGTTCATGACTTGCTCGTCCATGGTGATCCTCTGTCTCACGCAGGGCAGTTGGTGTTGTCGGCGTACACGTCGCGATCGAGGACCTCGAGCTCCGGCGGCGCCGCGGCGAGGACGGTCTGTAGCGCATCCTCGACCGCGGCCTGTGCGTCCGCCTCGATCTGCGCGAGTTCGGTTTCGGTGCAGACGCTCTCGTCGAGTAGTCGCTGGCGGAAAGTCGGCAGGGGATCGGCAGTCTGGGCGGCGGCGAGCTGTTCGGCGGGGATGTATGCCTGCGGGTCGCCGAAATAATGGCCGCGGAACCGGAAGGTGACGCACTCGAGCAGCGTCGGGCCCTCGCCGCGCCGCGCGCGTTGCACCGCGTCGTCGAGTGCGGCCAGCACCGCGACCGGGTCGTTGCCGTCCACCCGGACGCCGGGCATGCCATAGCCGCTTGCGCGTTCCGAGACATGTTTGATCTTCATGCTGCGCTCGACGGGCGTCATCTCGCCGTACTGGTTGTTCTGGCACAAGAAGATCACCGGCAGATTCCACAGCGCCGCCATGTTGGCGGCCTCGTGCCACGAGCCGGTGTTCACCGCGCCGTCACCGAAGCTGACCACGGTCACGCGGTCGAGGCCCTTGCGTAGCGCGGCCATGGCCAGCCCCACGGCCACCGGGGGGCCGGCGCCGACGATGCCCGTCGAAAGCATGACGCCGCAGTCCGGATTGGCGATGTGCATGGTGCCGCCCTTGCCGCCGGCCGCGCCGACCTCGCGTCCCATCATCTCGCCGTAGATCTCCACCAGCGGAACACCCTTGCCGATCAGGTCGTGCAGTCCGCGATAGGTCGTGACGAGCTGATCGTCGGATCGCAGGCAGGCGCCGACGGCGGCGGCGATCGCCTCCTGGCCGCGGGAAGGCCAATAGACGCACATGAATTCGCCGGTGCGGATGCCGTTGCTCAGCCGGTCGTCAGCCGCCTGCATGAGCACCATCGACTCGTACAGCCGCCGTTCGATTGACATGGCCCTCTTTCGTTGAGTGGTCGGATTACAGCCTGTGGCAGCACGGGCCAATTGTCAAGGACTTGATGGTCTGCGAGCGGCTTCGTAGCATTGGACTGTCTCTGGCTCGATAAGGTGATCTCATGTCCAGCAAACGCAAGCCGGCCGACTTCCACGGCGATCCGGGTCAGTCCCTGCTTGCGCAGCTGATCAACCAAGCCTTCTACTACACGCGGCGATCCTTCGACGAGGCCCTGCGTGAGCTGGGCCTTACCGCGGCGCAGGCCGGTGTGCTGCGCCGTATCTGTGACAATCCCGGTATCACCGGTGTGGAGGTCAGCCGGCGGATGTTCACGACGCCGCAGGCAGCCCAGCTCGTCCTCGCGACTCTCGAGAACAAGGGCCTGATCGACCGGAAATCGGATCCGGCGTCCGGACGAATCGTGCGGTCGTTCGTCACCGAAGACGGTCGGCATGTGTTGGAGCACGCGATGCCCAAGATGTGGGAGGTTGAGCAGGAACTCGAGGGTGGGCTCACGAAGGAGGAGTGCCGTCAACTGAGCGCCCTGCTGCAGCGCTACGTGGACGGGTGAAGTAGTGCGGACCACGATGGCCATGTTGCTGACGCGCGGCTCACTGCGCGAGGACGGCGCCAGCCTGAACGGCTAGGTCCTGCACCGCAGCAATGCTTCGGGGCCACATTAGAGGTTGACGGCTAGGTGAATATAAAGTGGTTGATATCAATCACAAGTACTTGATACCGTGAGTCTTGTGTCCGAATCTTCCAGCGACCCCGCGCCGTCGCGCATCAGGCGCGTGGTGCCCGAGACACGCGACGCGGCGTCGTTGATTCGCGATCTGCCCGAGGCCATCTCGCCTCGGTCCCGGTACCGAACGCTCCACACGCTTGGGGCCCAGCTCGCGGGTGCGCACCACCGGCGCTGTCGCTTGATGTCCTCGTCGCCCAACAGCGGCGAAGGCGTGCAAATCACTGCCAAGCGCGTCCCTGGCGGGCCGGTCTCGAGATGGTCGAACGGCACTGCCACTGCGGATACGGTCGTCCGGGACAACCGCATCCTGCGTCGCGCGGCACCCAACGACCCGGGCCCACCGCGCGAGATGCTGCGCACCACGGTCCTTGTCGATGGGTTCGTCCAGTGACGAAGCCCCTCGTTGGCGGCGACGAGCCCCTACCGAAGCTCAGTACCCGAGTTGAGGATCGCGCTCTCGCACCCAGGGAGCGTGCAAACCGAACACGGCCCGGCAGCGAGTACGGTAGCGAGTTTCTTTGTGGGAAAGCCTCATCTGCGGGCCTGACTTCGCTGGCCAGAGGGTTCTGCTTTGGCAAGGGGCTGTGCTGGTTCGAGGGACTGTTGTGGTTGTCGGACGTCCTCGGCGAGGCCGTGCACACCGTCGACATGCGCGGGACAACAACGACGCTGGCCGTATCGGGACACACTCCCCGTGGGCTGGGGTTCCGCCCGGACGGGTCGTTGTTGATCGCCTCGGGTGAAGCTCGACAGGTGCTGTGCTACGACGGTGAAACGGTCTCCACCCTCGCTGATCTGAGTGATGTCGTCACGGCCGATCTGGGTGAGATTGTCGTCGATGAACTCGGGCGCGCCTACGTCGGATCGCAGGCACGCGAGCGGGGCTTGATCGCGCGGATCGACCCGGACCGGGCGGTGACGGTCGTAGCGCGCGATCTCGATTTCCCAAGCGGGATGGTCCTCGACCCCCGCGCCGGGACCTTGATTGTCGCCGAATCGGTAGGACGACGGCTGACGACGTTTGACCTTCAGCACGACGGCGCATTGACGAACCGCCGCCTCTTCGCAGAAGGGTTGGACGGGCCGCCAGATGGAATCACACTCGACGCCGACGGTGGTGTATGGGTTGCCATGACAACGGCTCGCCAGTTTCAGCGAGTGGTTCCCGGCGGCGTCGTGACTCACCGCATCGACATAGGCGATCGTATCGCGATCGACTGCACGCTGGGCGGGCCCGACCGCCGTATCCTGTTTGTGCTGTCCAGTACCAACCTCTATTCGCAACTATTGATCGGGTCGAAATCCTCGAGTGTCGATGCCATCACTGTCGATGCGCCCGCCGCTGGCGTGCGGTGTGCCGAGGTGAAAAGCTTTGAGTGAAGCGCTCTCTGGTGGCAGCACCATCCGGCTAGCGCCGTGCGTCCGAGTCGCTGGCCGGTTCTTCAGTCGTGACGCTGAGCCCTTCATCCTCCGGGACTGGGCCGGGATACGACAGACCACCGTCAATGTCGCTAAGACCCCGGGCGTGTTCGATAGCGCGTTGAGCAGCACCGCTGGATTGCTGTCGCGGAGTCGGCACACCGAGGCTGAACAGGCCTCATACCGGACGCTGCACGGTGAGGCCCAACCCAGTGCCGGAGGACCACAGTGGCGTATGTAATAACACAGAACTGCTGCAAGGACGCCAGTTGCGTACCGGTCTGCCCGGTCGACTGTATTCGTCCTGGGAATCGCTCAGCCGACTTCACCGGCACCGAAATGCTCTACATCGACCCTGCGACCTGCATTGACTGCGGCGCCTGCATGGAGGAATGCCCGGTGGGCGCCATCTACTTCGAGGACGACCTGCCAGCACAGTTGAAACCGTTCCGCGAGATCAACGCCCGGTACTTCGAAGACCATCCGCTAGAGCCCGAGGCTGAAATCACGGACTGGAGTCGCCCGCCGGTGAAGCCCGGAGCGTTGCGGGTGGCGATCGTCGGCGCTGGGCCAGCGGCCTGCTACGCCGCTACGGAGCTGGCGCGCGTCGGCGGGGTGGAGGTGGATATCTTTGATCGACTGCCGACGCCGTTCGGACTGATCCGTGCCGGCGTCGCCCCCGATCATCAGCGCACAAAGTCGGTGGTCGATGTTTTCCGGCCCGCCTTCACCAGAACGGGTTTCGAATGGCACCTCAATATCGAAGTCGGCCGCGAGCTTTCGCACGCAGACCTACTAGCACATCATCACGCCGTGATTTACGCGGTCGGCGCTTCACTAAGCCGCGACTTGGGCATCCCCGGCGAGCGATTGCCTGGCCACCATGCAGCAGCTGACTTCATTGGGTGGTATAACGGCCATCCCGACCACACCGGTCACGAATTCGATTTGTCTTCCGAGCGAGCTGTGATTATCGGCAACGGCAACGTCGCGCTTGATGTCGCAAGAATACTGTTGGCGAGCCCAGAAGATCTCGCAAGGACCGATATCGCAGACCATTCGTTGAAGTTACTGGCACAGAGCAATATTCGAGAGGTAGTCATCCTGGGCCGGCGCACGCCGGCCGATAGCGCATTTTCGGTCGGAGAGTTTCTTGCGCTCGGATATCTGCCGGGTATCGAGGTGGTGGTCGATAGCGACGACCTAGTGGTGTGTCCCGTAAATAATTGTTGATTTGTTGGTATGATGCTGTTCATGCGACCACCGGTTCCGGCTCTGTTGGTGTCTCCTGGGCAGCGTGAGGTTCTCGAATCTGTGGCGCGTTCGTCGG
>Ga0210086_1000144_pt1 | contig 45039 bp, 54 predicted proteins | sample China_Galinas_PW_3_FD_184867 | JGI IMG/M metagenome (GOLD analysis project Ga0210086, IMG submission 184867) | Wetland microbial communities from San Francisco Bay, California, USA, that impact long-term carbon sequestration - China_Galinas_PWB_D2... | ecosystem: Environmental > Aquatic > Marine...
GTGCAGAAACTGCCCAGCCGCTGACATCACGCTACGGCAGCGGCTGATACGGCAGTTGCGCCAGCGCTGCCCGGACGTGAAGGAGGTCGACCGGACCCGCAGGGGCCGCCTGCTGGTGACGCTCGGGAATGTCAGGCCTTCGTCAGGCTGAACACCGGGTGGTCGCCCTCGCCCGGCAGTTTCCGGAAGTAGCCGTCGACCATCCTTCCCGCCTTCTGGCGGTACGCGTCAAGGATGCGTTGACGGTCATTCTCAGGGATTTCTCTCGCCACATATCCATTGGTGCCCGATCTGTTGCTGATCGTGACGTTCGGGTTGGCCCGGACGTTTCTCACCCACTCCGATTCACCGCGCGTGGACACCAGATACGTGGTGCCGTCGACGTCGACGGTGAGCACCGGGATCGTCTGCGGCTGCTTGCTCGCGCGTTTGGTCACCGTGAGCGTCTCGGTGTTGCTGACCCCGGTCGCCATGGCGATCGGGTTGAAGACGTTCTTGGTGAACCAGGGTGGCTTGAGGTAGGCCATGAACACGAGTTTGAGGGTCGTAGCGTTGGCTTCGCAAGCCGGCTATCCGTACCTCGTGCCTGCCACGCGCAAGCGAACAGCCGGGGAGCCTGTCAGCCGCGCTCCTCGCCCCCGCGCCTCCGATCGGCCGACCGGGTGCGGCAAACCGCGGTGACCGCGATCACCAGCAGCACCGGGATCGCCGCCGGGACCATAACGTCGCCGAGCGACAGCGACCCCTGGGCTTTCCCGTCGGTCAGTACCGCGCCCACGGCGGTCATGAGGGCGAAGGAACCCAACACGATTCCCCACAGCACCACGGCCCGCGCTGTCATCGCGTCACCCTGACAGCCGGCTGGGGCGCGCGGCGATCGCCAGCCGAGCCGTCCGGCGTCGTCAGCCAGCTCGCATCTGCGTACAGCAGCCGGGCTGTGACGAACATCGCGGTCACCACCACCGCGGTGAAAAGCCACGCGCTCAGCGCCAGCTGGATCCCGCCGCTCAGAGTGTGACCGCTGGTGCACCCACCGGCCATCCTGGCACCGAAGAGCACCAGAAACGAGCCACCGAAGCTGCCGATCGCGCGTTTCACCGAACTCGGGCCGAACCGGTTGCGCCATGAGGGTGGGACCACCGCGCGGAAAGCGGTGAAGCGACGGCTGATGAGAAGGGCGGAGATCAGCCCGCCGAAGAGAACCCCAACATTTGTGAAAGGCTCCCAGCCGATGGTGTTGAACACTTCTGTGCTGTATGCGAAATGGGGCAGGAACAGGCGTCCGACCAGCCACGAATACGTCGTCGACTGACCGAAGATCTGATGCAGGAAAATCGCGAGCACCACGACGATGGCCACGGCGAACGCGACGAAACTGATGGTCCGCGCGTAGAAGTTTGCGGCGGGCACCTCGCGGGAGGTCAGTCGCTGATACCAGCTGGCGGTGCGCGAACCTGTCGGATCGACCGCCCCTTCGGCAAGGTATTCGGCGGTGTCGCACATGAACGCCCGGTCGTGCTCGTCCACGGTGCAGGTCGCCAGGTGCCGAAAACAACTGTGCTCGCCCCCCTTGTACCGGGGCAGGAAGTACAGCAGCGTCAGAGCCACCGCTGCGTAGCCGACGGCGACGGCGAACGTCAGCAGCGGGTGGATGCCCGCGATGTTGCCGGTGAGCACCAGATCTCCGTAGTTGGCCGTCGTAACGAGCCACTGCCCGGCACCCGTCTGGTAGAGAATGGTCCATGCCGCGGCGCCCAGAAGCCCGCCGGGGATCGCGTAGAGGACGTCACGCCGCCCCTCGCCGAGGGCGATCCACTCGGTGCCGGGGAAGTAGCCGCTGATGGCCACGCCCACCCCGAACAGCAGTCCGCCGACTGCTACCCCATAGACGTACAGCGGCTTCGGCGAGAAGTGCATCGAGAAGCCCAGCGCATACAGTCCGTAGAGGATGACCGCGCCGATCGCGGTGACAAACGCGAAACATCCGATGAGCAGCCTGTCGACGAGCCTGGCCGCTCGGATGACCGTCTCGGGGTTGCCAATTCCCCACAGGGCGGCCGGCACAGCAAACGCGGCTCCGATGAGAAACCCCACCCACAGCGGAGCGGTCACGGTCACCATGTCGTGATCCATTCGCGGGCCTGCAGACGGTGAGGGCGACATGCGAAACCGTGCAGGTGCTAGACAGGAACTTGCCCCCTTATTCTAACGAGCAGATCACGTCCACGCCGATGGCGGCTCATCGCGTACTGGACATTCCGCTCGGCCTCACAGGAGGCGGCACCGCGGCGTTTGCCGGTCGCGATGTCGGCCGAGCCGGACGCCACGGCGGCAGAAGTGATTTGGCCAAACTGCGCCCGCGACCAAGCAGCCGAAGAGGAGCAGCGGATGACCGAAAAGGACCGCGACCAGACGTCGGACGAAGCCGCCGACGACATCACATCTGCCTTCCGGGCCGATTTCCGCACCGATCCGGACATGCCGGCCGCCGCGCGCCCCGAAACCGCGGATTCGATCGAGGGGCTGCCGGCCGGGTCGGCGGTGCTTGTTGTCAAGCGGGGCCCGAACGCGGGGGCACGGTACGTGCTGGATAAGCCCGTTACGTCGGCCGGCCGGCACCCCGGCAGCGATATCTTTCTCGATGACGTCACCGCCAGCCGCCGCCATGTCGAGTTCAGGCGAGAGGACGGCGAATTCCAGGTCGTCGACGTCGGCAGCCTCAACGGCACCTACGTCAACCGCAAGGCGGTGCAATCGGCAGTGCTGGCCGACGGCGACGAGGTCCAGATCGGCAAGTTCCGCCTGGTGTTTCTGACTGGGCCCCGACCGCGACGATGACCGGCCCGGTAACGACTATCCCGCGCATTCCCCGGGACTTGCCGGCATCTCCTGTGACCATCCTGCCGTTGCCGTAAACATCGCGTGGATCGGAGCTCTAGGTGATTTCTCACCCTGCGATGGCCGATGCGGTGCGGATCTTCGGCGTCACGCTCGTCGGGGTCAGCACCTCCACGGCGGTCAAGCTGGCGTTCACCGTCGGCTGGTGATTCTCATCACCGCACTGCGTGGCCTGGCGCTCGGCGTCAGCCGGCGGCTGCTCGGCGGCGCGGTGGCCGACCCGCGCCGGTTCTGGGCACGTCAAGGCATACAACAACTGGTCGCCGCCGTGATCCTGGTGATCGGCCTCGTGTCCATCTGGGTCACGCCATCGACCGACATCACGATGGGCGTCGGACTCATCAGCGCTGGGCTGGCCTTCGCCCTACAACAAGTGATCATCTCGCTTGCGGCCTACTTCGTCATCCTGCGCGGCGACACGTTCGGCGTCGGGGATCGCATCACCATGGGCGGCGTGCGCGGTGACGTCATCCGGCTCGGCTTTCTGAAAACCACGATCATGGAAATGGGTCAGCCGCCCTCCGTCACCGACACCGATCCGGCCGTGTGGGTGAACTCGCGCCAGTACGCCGGCCGGCCGGTGACCTTCACCAACGGCGTGATCTTCAGAGAGCAGGTGTACAACTACACCCGCGAGTTTCCCTACCTGTGGGAGGAGATCGTGCTGCCGATCGCCTACACCGCCGGCCGCAGCGAAGCCGAACGCGTCTGGCGGATCACCGACAATTGGCTCGAACTATCGCTGCGCTTCGTCGTCCCCCACCGTGGTGTCCGCGAGGTCAAAGACCGTATGACACGCGACATCCTGGTGGGGCTGGACACCGTTGGGGATCGGCATTGCGTCGGCGACCCACGACATCGTCGGGAAGCTCACGCTCCATGTCGACGACGAGCGGGCACAACAGTGACCGAAGACCATGTTGCACAGCCGATATGGTGGCGCTGAGAGTATCCCGTTGTCGTAGACGGCGATAGTGCGCAGTGTGTCGTCTGCTCGCTGTGCGCCGACTTGGGGCGGCCGCCTCAGACCGAGGTGACGTTCTGCGGTGACCGCGGGGACGGCCACGGTGCGGGCTTGGGCCGTTGCCGGACCACCTGCGGCCACCAGAACCATTTGCCCATGAGCGCCGCGATCGACGGTGTCATGAAGGATCGGACGATCAGGGTGTCGAAGAGCAGGCCCATGCCGATGGTGCTGCCAACCTGAGCCATCACGGTCAGTTCACTGACCGCAAACGACATCATGGTGAAGGCGAACACCAGCCCGGCGGCGGTCACCACCGACCCGCTGCCGCCCATCGCCCGGATGATGCCGGTGTTGATTCCGGCGTGGATCTCCTGCTTGAGCCGGGCTACCAGCAGCAGGTTGTAGTCCGCGCCGACGGCCAGCAGGATGATGACCGCCATCGCCAACACCATCCAGTGCAGTTCGATGCCGAGGATGTGTTGCCAGACCAGCATGGAAAGCCCGAACGATGCGCCCAGCGACAACACCACGGTGCCGACGATGACGGCGGCCGCTACGACGCTGCGGGTGATGATCAGCATGATGATGAAGATCAGGCAGAGCGCGGCGATTCCGGCGATCATCAAGTCGTAGGTGTTGCCCTCGGACATGTCCTTGAACATGGCCGCGGTGCCGGCCAGATAGATCGTGGATCCCTCCAGCGGGGTGCCCTTGACGGCTTCCTTGGCGGCGGTCTTGATCTTGTTGATGTGCGCGATGCCCTCCGGGCTCATCGGGTCGCCCTCGTGGGCGATGATGAACCGCACCGAATGCCCGTCCGGCGACAGGAATTGTTCCATGCCGCGCTTGAAGTCGGGGTTGTCGAACACCTCGGGAGGCAGATAGAACGAGTCGTCGTTCATCGAGGCGTCGAATGCCTCGCCCATGGCGGCCGAATTCTCCTGCATCGCCGACATCTGGTCCTGCAACCCTTTCTGTGTGGAATGCATGCCCAGCATCGTGACCTTCATGTTCTTCATGGTCTGGATCATCTCGGGCATCATCGCCGTCAGCTGAGGCATCAGCGAGTCCAGGCGTTCCATGAGCGGCATCAGGTTCTTGATGTCGTCAGTCATGACGTCGATGCCGTCGAGGGTGTCGAACACAGACCGGATGGCCCAGCAGACCGGGATGTTGAAACAGTGCGGTTCCCAGTAGAAGTAGTTGCGGATGGGGCGGAAGAAGTCGTCGAAATTGGCGATGTTGTCGCGCAATTCCTCGATGTCGACGACCATCCCCTTCATCTGGGCGACCATGCCGTGGGTGACGTCCGCCATCTGCTGAGTGAGACTCTGCATCTTCTCCATTTGGTCGATGGTGGTCTGGATGTCCTCGACCTGTTTCAGCATGGTGGCCGTGACATCCTGGTTGTACTTCTCGGTCAGTTTCTGGGCGGTGCCCTGCATGCTGATCTGGAAGGGGATCGAGGTGTGCTCGATGGGTGTGCCGTCCGGCCGGGTGATCGCCTGCACCCGGGAGATCCCCTCGACGCGGAAGATCGCTTTGGCGATCTTGTCTATCACCAGGAAGTCGGCCGAATTGCGCATGTCGTGGTCGCTTTCGATCATCAGCACTTCGGGATTCATCCGGGCCTGCGAGAAATGGCGTTCGGCGGCCGCGTAGCCTTCGTTGGCCGGCAGGTCGGCAGGCAGGTACTCGCGGTCGTTGTAGTTGGTCTGATACCCCGGCAGTGTCAGCAGACCGACCAGAGCCAGCGCCACCGCCCCGACCAGGATCGGGCCGGGCCACCGGACGATGGCGGCCCCGATCTTGCGCCAGCCCCGGACCCGCGCCACCCGCTTTGGCTCGAGGAGCCTTCCGAACCGGCTCGCTACGGCGATCACCGAGGGACCCAGGGTCAGCGCGGCGGCGACGACGATGACCATGCCGATCGCCAGGGGCACACCGAGGGTCTGAAAGTACGGCAACCGGGTGAAGCTCAGGCAGAACGTGGCACCGGCGATGGTCAGTCCTGAGCCCAGCACCACATGGGCCGTGCCGCCGAACATCGTGTAGTACGCCGATTCCCGGTCCTCACCGGCCCCGCGCGCTTCCTGATAGCGGCCGATCAGGAAGATGGCGTAATCCGTCGCGGCCGCGATCGCCAGCACCACCAGCAGGTTGGTCGCGAACGTCGAGAGCCCGATGATCCTGTGGTACCCGAGGAAGGCCACGCCCCCGCGGGTGGCGAGCAACCCCAGGACCACCATGCTCAGCATGATCGCCGCCGTGGTGATCGACCGGTAGACCAGCAGCAACATCACGATGATCACCGTGAACGTGACCGCCTCGATCAGCTGCAGGCTGCGGTCGCCGGCCAGCTGCTGATCGGCGGCCAGCGCGGCCGACCCGGTGACGTAGACCTTGACCCCGGGTGGCGGCTGGAGGCTGTCGATGATGCTCTGGACCGATTCCACTGACTCGTTGGCCAATGTCTCGCCCTGATTGCCTGCGAGTTTCACCTGAACGTAGGCAGCCTTGCCGTCGCCGCTCTGTGCACCCGTGGCGGTCAGCGGATCGCCCCAGAAGTCCTGCAGGGACTGGACGTGCCGGGTGTCGGCTTTCAGCCTGGCGATCATCTGGTCGTAGAACGCGTGCGCGTCCGCACCGAGGGGTTCCCGTCCCTCCAGCACGATCATCGCCGAACTGTCGGAGTCGCCTTCCTCGAACACCTCGCCGATGTGTTTCATCGAGATCATCGACGGCGCGTCGTCGGGGCTCATCGACACCGCCTGCATCTGCCCGACCGTCTCCAACTGGGGTACAACCACATTGAGAACAGCGATCAGGGCGATCCAGCCCAGGACGATCGGTACCGCGAGGGTGCGGATCGTCCGCGGGACGAACGGCCGCGCGGTGTGCCTGGCTGGCGGGACGGCGTCCGGCGGCGCGTCTGTCGTCGGGGCGCTCATGCAGACGTCACATGACAGTGGGTGAGGGCTTTCACGCCGGTTACGGTCCTCTCGTCCTTCACTTCGTCATCGACGGTGATTCGGCAGGTGATTGAATTGCCGTCACCTTGCGCGAGGATGTTGGGGGCCGCGGACGGCTCCATGGTCTCCAAGGTGAGCGACCACGGCAGCGCCGCGCCGTCGATGCGTTGCGGCTTGGCGTCGAGGTCCATGAAGTTGATGTTGGCGTAGCTTCCGGAGCCCGAAATGTCGTACCTCACGACCTTGGGGTCGAACGGCTCGGGGTCATTGGCGAAGACCTTGGGCGTCTTCAGGATTCCTTCGGAACCGAAGAACGTGCGGACTCGGCTGACCGCGAGACCGCCGACGATGACCACGACCACGATGAGCAGAGGTATCCACGCTCGTCTCAAGAGCCTGATCACCAAGAGTCCAACTTTCGCTCGAAATTGCGATGCTCGACGCCGGATCGCAGTCCGGGGGACGTCGCGGGCGGACCAGAACCGCCGGAAGCGAGGGTGACGCCCAGCAGCGCATTCGGGATCGTGCTCATCCGTAGGCTCCTCGCGGTCACATGAAGCTCGCGCCGGCCACATAGGGGGCGAGTCGACGTCCAATGTGCTTTCACAGTACAGTGAAACTTGTGAGCCTCAAACAGTGCTCCCGCTGACCATGCGATGCAGTCCTCTTCTCCGCTTGTTACCGGTCAGGTCGAAATATGCTGTTCTGCAATGTGTTTCACCGCTTGACCAAGTCATGCGAGACTGACGGGCAGCAGAGCCAGGCGCGCCAGAACGGCACCGGCACAAATCAGGCCGTCGACGCGTAGCCCGAGAACCTTGCCACCGCTTTGGTCCATGATCTCGATCATTGTGCGACTCCTTCCTCAGGCTTTGTCTTCGTCGTCGCTGTCGAAGAGGCCCATGTCGATGGGACGTTTTCGGCGGGTGTTTCGACGGTGATCATTTGCTCTTCTTCTCTTGGTTCCCGGCCTATGGGAGCAGGTTGGTGCTGACCGTGTGCGACAGATCGGCGCCCGGGCATCGACATTCGATGTAGTTTCACAGTACAGTGAAAGTTGTGAGCGTCAATGCGGATGTCCCTGATGCGGACCAGCATCATGCCGAGATCATGGAGTTCGTCGAGCAGATGGGCGGCTACTTCGAGTACGCCGGCTTGACCCGGCTCGCGGGCCGACTACTGGGGTGGCTGCTGGTGTGCGATCCCGAGCGGCAGTCGTCGGAGGAGCTCGCGGCCGCGTTGGGAGCCAGCAGCGGCGGGATCAGCACCAATGCCCGGACGCTGATCCAATTCGGGTTTGTCGAGCGTCTCGGGGTAGCCGGGGACCGGCGCACCTTCTTTCGGTTGCGGCCGCACGCGTTCGCCGCCGGAGAGCGGCAGCGGATCCGCACCATGGCCGATCTGCAAAACCTGGCAGATACAGGGCTGCGAGCGCTGCGCGACTCACCGCCCGAGCGGGGCCGCCGACTGCAGGAGATGCGCGAGCTGTCCACCTATATGGAACGGGTCCTGACCGACGCCCTGGACCGGTTCCGGCAGCAGACCGCAGAGGAGAACGTATGACGGGTGCGGCGATCCGGACCGAAGGATTGATCAAGCACTTCGGCGACGTCGTGGCAGAGGAGGACCCGTCGCTGCGGTGATCTCCCGCACCGCGAACCGCGCGGGCTGACGACAAGGAGCAACGATGGGCACATCGACGCAGGCCGAGATACGTCACCCGATCACGGTCGGCGGCGAGGAGTTCAACGCCGGCCAGCACCGCCACTACGACTGGATGCGCCGCAACGCCCCGGTCTATCGGGGAAAGCTGGCGTTTCTGGGCGATCAGGACGTCTACTTCGTGTCCCGCTACCAGGACTGCCTGGACATGGTGACCGACCCGCGGATCCGCCGTGTCGTCGAGGAAGCCCAGCCGCTGCCGCTGCCGAAGTCGCTTCAACTGCTCGCCGAAGACATGATGATCCTGCAGGACGACCCCGCTCACATGCGGCTGCGCAAGCTGGTCAGCCGTCCCTTCACCCCGCGCGCGATCGCACGGCTGGCCGACCGGGTGGAGGCGGTCACCCGCGAACTGCTGTCCGGGCTGGAGCCCGGACAGCGGATCGACCTGCAACAGGCGTATGCGCTGCCGGTCCCGACCACGGTGATCAACGAGATGGTCGGGGTGCCCGAGCAGGACCGGTCGACGTTCCACGACTACATCGAGTTGCTGTTCGAGGGGATCTCCACCTACGGCATAGAGATCGCGGCCGAGAAGATGGACGGCTTCGTCGACTACCTGCACACGCTGATCGACCAGCGTCGGGCCGCCCCGGCAGGGACATCCTGACCGGATTGATCCACGCCTCCGAGGACGGCGACAGCTTGTCCGAGGACGAGGTCATCGCGATGGTGTTCATGCTGATCACCGCCGGCTATGAAACCACCTACAACCTGATCACGAACGGCGTCGCCACCCTGCTGACCCACCCCGAGCAACTCGCGCTCCTGCAACAGCGGCCCGAGCTCATCGATTGCGCCGTGGAGGAGATCCTGCGTTACACCGGCACCGTCGGCGGCACCGAGGCGACCACCTTCGCCGCCGAGGACATCACCCTGCACGACGTCACCATCCCGCGTGGGGCGATGGTGATGGCGTTGCTGGCCTCGGCCAACCGCGACCCCGCCGAGTTCGACGATCCCGACCGCTTCGACATCACCCGCAGCCCCAACGACCACCTCGCCTTCAGCAAGGGAGTCCACTTCTGCCTGGGCGCGCACCTCGCGCGGATGGAGACCCGCGTCGCTCTCGCCAACCTGATCGCACGGTTTCCCGACATGAAACTGGCCGTGGCACCCGACGAGCTGCACCTCCTGCCGATCCCGCTGCTGAACCGCGTCGACGGCCTACCCGTGGTACTTAGCTGACGGCCGGGTTTCCAGACGACGCAATGTCATGCCGTCGCCAAGGTCCTGGCGCAGGCCCTTGAGCGATGCGGTTGACCCAGGTTGGATGGGCTCATGCAATTACCGCAATGGCTGGCCCGGTTCAATCGGCACGTCACCAATCCGATCCAGCGGTTGTGGGCGGGCTGGCTGCCGGCCTTCGGCATTCTCGAGCACGTCGGGCGGCGATCCGGCAAGCGCTACCGCACACCGCTGAACGTGTTCAGCACGGACGACGGCGTGGCGATCCTGCTGACCTACGGGCCCAACCGCGACTGGTTGAAGAACCTGACTTCTGCCGGGCATGGCCGATTGCAGCGCTACGGCAAGACCTTTGGCGTCGCCGAACCACGCGTGATGCCCAAGGCGGCAGCGGCGCCGTCGGTCAAAGGGATGGCACGACCAGTCTTCTCCCGGCTGCCGTTCGAGTACGCGGTGTTGCTGAAAAGGACTGATGGATGACGAGTTTCGCGCGCCGCCGGGCACGGTTCAACCGTAAGGTGACCAACCCGCTGGTTCGGCCGATCAGTGGCTGGGCGCCGGCGTGGTCGATCATCGCGCATGTCGGACGCCGCTCCGGGCGGACCTACCGCACCCCGGTGTCCATCTTCCGCACGCACGACGGCGTCGCGGTGCTGTTGCCCTACGGCACCGACACTGATTGGCTGAAGAACGTCCGGGCCGCCGGCGGCGGTCAAGTGAAGTTGAGCGGCAAGACGTTTCGCGTGACCAACCCGCGGATCGTATCCACCGCCGACGCGGCAGCGACGGTGAAGCCGCCGTGGGGCCCGATCATGAAGGCCACCGGCATTCAGTCGACGCTGCTGCTCACGCGAGCGTGAAGTGGCTGTGATTCTCACCGGCGAGTCGTCGCAGCCGGCTCACGTTCGCGAAGCGCCGCGGGCAGGCTCGGCAGGAAATGAGTCGTGGCGAACGCCCTGACGTCATCGACGGTGTGGAGCGGTTGTCTTGACGGCAGCAGCACCGCCATCAACGCGTAGCGCAGGATCGTGTCGGCTAGCTCCTCGACTGCCTGCCGGCCGATCCGCGCGGCAACATCGGCCGGGAAGATCACGCGCAGCGCGTCGGCAATCCGTTCGACCGCCGCGGGGTAATGCCGGTGCGCGAGCTGCAGCGTCAGCGCCGGCTCGTCGGTGATCATTCTGTCCAGCACGCGGTGGCCGCGCAGCTGCATGATCGCCGACGTGAACGCTTCGACATAGTAATTGCTCTGTGGCCCGGCGTCTTTCAGCTCATTGGCAATGCCGATGAACAGCGCGGCGTTCTCGCGGTCGATCACGGCCGTGACGAGGTCGTCGCGGTTGGCGAACCGGCGGTAGATGGTCATCCGGCTCACCCCCGCGCGGCGCGCGACGTCGTCGAGCGCCACCCGGCGAAAGCCGTGCCGCTCGAACTCGATGACACCCGCGTCGAGAATCGCGGCGGTGACAGGGTCAGCCAGCCGATCAAGGGTGGCCATAGCCGGCCTGCGCAAACTTGTTGTAGCGCAACCGCATCGGCAGGCGGTCCCACAGCCAGTTGACGGCCCGCATGCGACACAGCGCGGCGAACCGTTGGTAGCGCCGCTCCTGACGATCGCTCCACGGCAGGCCCAGCAGGATGCGCGCCCTCGGCGGCAGCCCGCCCGTCGTCAGGAACGCGGCCAGCGGGTTGAACGCGAAAGCGACGACCCGCCACAGCGCCGGCGGCACCGCCTCGGGGCACGGGAAGCCCTTGGTGACGTAGCCGACACCGTACTTCGCGGTCGGATGGGCGACGACGACCTCGTCGAGCATTTTCTGCCAGTACCGTTCGAATGCGGCGTAATCCGCGGGCATCGGCCGCTCGCTGACGCCGTAGCGCCGGTACCAGGTCTTGGACTCTGAGTAGATCTGTTCCTCCTCGGCGCGGCTGAGCCGCTTGACGAACGTGTCGGCGAAGTACAGCACCTGCTCGACGAACGTGGCGTGCGCCCAGAAGTAGGTGTCCGGGTCGAGCGCGTGGTAGCGGCGCCCGCTGGGCATGTCGCCTTTGATCTGGTGGTGAAAATCACGGACCTGACGGCCGGGATGCTCGTCGTCGGAGCCGTAGACCGTGTTGAAGATCGGCGGCAGTGACCGCTTCACGCGGGCGGCGGTGTCGTCGAAGAAAACGGAGTGATCGAGCACGCCCTGGCCCAGTTCGGCGAGCATGTTCTGCAGCACCGCCGGGCGTGGCCCGATCAAGAACATCCGGTTGTCGCCGAAGTACCGCCAGACCAGAGACCGCGGCCCCAGCGGCAGGGCGTCGTCAGCGTCCGGCGTCGTCAGCGTCCGGCGTCGTCTGCGCAAGCTCCGTCACATGAACAGTGTGACAAATCGCGCACTCTGTATCACCCCGCTGTGACGGGGGTCACGTCCCCGCGCTCACCGCGCGGGCGGTGGCTTGGCTGAGGCGCAGTATGCGCAGGTCACCGATCGGCGTGCCGCCACCGCGGTTGCACACCATCGCCAGCGCGAGGTCGTGCTCGGGGTCGGCCCACGCGCCCGAGCCGCCGAATCCGAAGTGGCCGTAGGCGCAGGGCAGCTGCTTGGCGATGATCGGCGTGCGGTGATAGCCCAGGCGCCACTGCATGGTCACCACGACGACGCGGTCGCGTTGGTTGTTCTGGATCGCCGATGCTTTGCGCACGGTGTCTTCCGACAGGATGCGAACACCGCCGAGTTGTCCCCCACCGGCCAGCATCGCGTACATCGCGCCTAGCGACACGGCGTCGAAGTACCCGTTCATCGCCGGCACGGCGGCGTCGAGCAGACGCGGGTCCACCAAGACGTCCTCCATGCCGCGGAACATGGCGGAGTTGAGCATTCGGTGCGGGTTGACCGGCGAGCCCACGGCCCGCAGACCACGCGACACCTGGTTCACCGCGAACCGCCCGACCGGAGTGCGCAGGCGTTTGAACGCCATCGACTTCAGCGGTGCCACGCGATGCCGCTGCTCCGGCGGGCAGCCGATGTACAGACCGTCGAGCCCGAGCGGTTCGGCGATCTCGGTCTGCACGAACTTCTGGATGGGTATGCCGGAGATCCGCCGCACCAGCTCGCCGACGAGCCAGCCGAACGTCAGCGCGTGGTAACCGACGGAAGTTCCCGGCTCGTAAGCCGGCTTTGCCCGCGCCAGTGCGTCGGTCATGTGGTCCCAGTCCAGGATGTTCGACCCGTGATCGATGATCGTGCCGAGGCGGTGCAGGCCCGCGGAGTGGCTCAGCACCTGCCGTACGGTGATCGCTCCCTTGCCGTTCTGGGCGAATTCGGGCCAGTACGTGGCGATGCGCTCGTCGTAGTTCAGCTCGCCACGGTCGGCGAGCACATGCGCACAGGTCGCCGCGACACCCTTGGTGGTGGAAAAGCACATCGCGAGCGTGTCGCGCTGCCACGGGTCGCCTTCGCTGTTGCGACGTCCGCCCCACAGGTCGACGACGAGCTTGCCCCGGTGGTAGACCGCGACGGAGGCGCCGCCGTCGGTGCGTGCGATCTGACTGCTGAAGATGTCGGCCACTTCGGCGAACTCGTCGTCGTAGCGGCCGGTGATCAAGCCTGTTACCGATGTGTGGGTATCCACTGGTGCCAGTGTCCGCCATACCGAGCGGTTCGCGACACATTCTCAGGAAAATGTAATGTCCCGGCCGGTCGCCGAGAACGAATCCAGGGCTGTCCTCCGGCCTGATATCACGACCCGGAATGCGGTTTCGGCGCCAAACGGGACCGTCGAGCCCGGGCGACGCCGACGACCGCCAGCACGCCGGCGAGCGTTCCCAGCGCTAACGCCAGCACCAGCAGCGGCGCGTAGTACGCCGCCGAACTGGTGGCCGGCTCGTCGTCGGCGATCGGCGGCACGGTCACCGTGGACTGCGCCGTCAGCCAGCTGGCCACGCACCCCGCGGCGGCGCCGACGGCTAGCACCAACTCGAGGACAGCCCGCCTCACGGCGTGGCGCCGGGCGGGCGGTTCTCAGCGCTGCGCTGCTCGAGCAGCTCGGTCAGCGCGGCACGCAGTTCCCGGTGTCGGCGCGCCCAGGCCTGCGCCAACCGGCCACCGGTGAGCTTGAGTCCGATGGCCGTGCGTCCGCGGGGCACGCCCGTCAGCTCCCCCAGGGCCCGGGCCGACTGCCACTTCTCCGGGTCGGCGCCGGGTTCGGGAAAGATCTGCAGGATGCTGTCGACCTCTACGGTTTCGGTGCCCTGGCGCAGCGTGTCGTGGGTCAACTCCACCGACGTGTGAATCCGCGACGCCTTGATCTGCACCGCCAGGAAGCCCGAGACCATGACCAGGAAGACCGCCGGCACCAGCAACTGCGGCCCGATGCCCGCGTTGATCTCGATGCCCAGCATGACGAGCGCAGCGGCGGGCCCGGCCAGCAGCCAATACCAGCTCGAGCCCACCTCGTGAAACAGCGGTTCGGGCGGCGCGTCAGCCACTGTCTTTCCTCGAATCCACGGCGTCGAACCAGGCGTCGGCGGAGTCGCGGGTGGCCGCCACCGCCGCCACGAGCAACGCGATCATTGCGACGAACTGAGGTGTCAGCAAGACACCGAACAGCAGTGCGAACAGCGCCAGCATCAACACAACGGCGTATGACAGCGCGACAGCGGCCCGGCGAAAACGCTTGTCGCCCCGGCGCGTTCGGCCCGCCAGATAACCGACACCGAACCCCAGCACGATTGAGACCAGCCCGACGCCGCGGACGAGAAAAGACAACGAGCGGGCCTGGTCTTGCGACAAGCTCGCGCCGGGAAACCGGCCCGGCATGTTGTCGGCTCCGGTCATCAGGGCCAGCAGGCCGGCGAGCACCAGCAGTATCGCCGCCACCAGCCACGCCCAGAACGCGACCTGGACGGAACGCGGCCGTGGGCGTGGGTTAGCTGACGTCATGATCGAACCACCCTATCGGTGCCGTTTGCTCTCCGCGCAAGCTCATCGGTGCCTACCGCGTGAAATACGCATGGGCGTCCTTGCGGTGCAACAGGTACACGCCACCCGCGATCAGCACAGAACCGACGATCCCGGTGATCGCGTACACCACCGCGGCGGCGGTGCCGCGGTGGCCGGTGAACAGACTGGTCGTGATGTAGACGATCGAGGCCAGCCCGCCGCCCGTCAGCAGCGTGCGCGCCCATCGGTAGCCCTGCCGCATCAGCAGCAGGAACGTCACCACGACTGCACACACCAGCACCAGGAACAGCCCGGTGACCGCGTACACGAGGAAGTGCGACGGCAGGTTCGGCGCCAGCGCGGTGTCCACGGCCTGCCCGATCAGCAGCAGCGGCAGCGCCGTGAGCCACAGCCCGAAGCCGGTGCCCACGTCCACCGGCCGGGCCGGCGGCTGCTGCTCCTCCATCGGGGCGTCAGGCGAGCCAGTCTGCGGCATCAGCAGCCCAGTAGGTCAGCACGATGTCGGCGCCGGCGCGCCGGATGCTGGTGAGCGTCTCCAGCGCGGCCGCCCGGCCGTCGATCCAGCCGTTGGCCGCTGCGGCGCTGATCATCGCGTACTCGCCCGACACCTGGTAGGCCGCAACCGGCACCGGTGAAACGTCGGCCGCCGCACGCACCACGTCCAGGTATCCCATCGCGGGCTTGACCATGATGATGTCGGCGCCCTCGTCGATGTCCAGGGTGATCTCGCGCAACGCTTCTCGACCGTTGCCGGGCTCCTGCTGGTAGGTGTGGCGGTCACCGGACAGGCTGGAGGACACCGCATCCCGGAACGGGCCGTAGAACGCCGACGCGAACTTCGCCGCGTAGGCGAGGATGACGACGTCGGTGTGCCCGGCCGCGTCCAGACCGTCACGGATCGCGGCAACCTGGCCGTCCATCATGCCGCTCGGTGACACCACATGCGCACCCGACTCGGCTTGCACCACAGCCATTTCCACGTACCGGGACAGCGTGAGGTCGTTGTCGACCCGGCCCGAGAAGTCGACCAGCCCGCAATGGCCGTGGTCGGTGAACTCGTCCAGGCAGGTGTCGGCCATCAGCACCGTGGCCGTGCCCAGATCCTTCCTCAGTTCGCTCAGCGCCCGGTTCAGCACGCCGTCGACGTCGACACCGGCCTCACCGGTCGGGTCCTTGTCCTGCTGGCGGGGGACGCCGAACAGCATGATTCCGCCGACGCCCGCGGCCACTGCGTCGGCGGCCGCCTTGCGCAGGCTGTCGTGGGTGTGCTGGACGACACCCGGCATCGAGGCGATCGGACGCGGTTCGTCGATGCCGTCGGCGACGAACATCGGCAGCACCAAATGCCTTGTTTCCAAAGAGGTTTGAGAAACCAGGCGACGAAGGGCCGGCGTCGACCGGAGCCGACGCGGGCGCTGGCGGGGGAACCCCACTCTTAGCGCCTGCGGCTCTTCTTACGCGGCGGGGGCAAGGCGCCCTCGGCGCGAAGCCGCGCGGCGTGCTCGGCCAATGCCTCGACCAGCGGACCGATCTGCGCGAGCTCCGGCTGCACGTCGACGCGCAGGCCGAATTCGGCTGCCGTCTCGGCGGTTTTCGGCCCGATGCAGGCGATGATGGTCCGGGCATGCGGCTTGCCGGCAATGCCGACGAGGTTGCGTACCGTCGAGCTGGACGTGAAGCACACCGCGTCGAACCCGCCGGACTTGATCATCTCCCGCGTCTCGGCCGGCGGCGGGGCCGCCCGCACCGTGCGGTAGGCGGTGACATCCTCGATCTCCCAACCGCGTTCACGAAGGCCTTCCGCCAACGTCTCGGTGGCGATGTCGGCACGCGGCAGCAGCACCCGGTTGACGGGGTCGAAAACGTCGTCGTAGGGCGGGAACTCATCAAGCAGGCCGAGCGACGATTGTTCCCCCGACGGCACCAGCTCCGGAGTGATCCCGAAGGCCCGCACCCGATCTGCGGTGGCCTGCCCGACGCAGGCGATCTTCACGCCGGAGAACGCACGCGCGTCCAGCCCGAACTCGCCGAACTTCTCCCATACCGCGCGCACCGCGTTGGTGGACGTGAACACCACCCACTGGTAGCGCCCGTCGACCAATCCCTTGACGGCGCGCTCCATTTGGGCCGGGCTGCGGGGCGGCTCGACGGCGATGGTCGGCACTTCGATCGGCACGGCGCCGTGGGCGATCAACCGCTCGCTCATGTCGCCGGCCTGATCCTTGGTGCGCGGCACCAGCACCGTCCAGCCGTACAACGCCCGGCTCTCCCACCAGTTCAGCTTTGCGCGGTTGGCCACGGTGCGGCCGATCGTCACGATCAGCGGGCCGGTAACAGGCCCGGCGGGGTCGGCCCCGCCGAGCGCGGCACTGTCGGTGAGCATCCGCAGCGTGGCCTCGACCGAGCGCTGCTGCGTGGTGGTCCCGTGCGCGGTGACCACGCACGGCGTCGCCTCGTCGAGGCCGTAGTCGATCAGCGTGCGGGCCGCGTCGGCAAGATGCTCGGCGGTGGCGTGCAGGATGAGCGGGCCGGGCGCGGCGGCCAGCGCCGCCCAATCCACGTCGCCGCGCACGTCGGCGACCGTGTGCGACGAGCCCAGCGGCAGCCCCGCGTACGTCGGCACCGCGGTGGCCGCGGGCAGGCCGGGCACGATCTCGAACAGCAGATGCGTCTTGGCGATCGCCTGCACCTCGGTGATCACCGCGTCCACCGACAGCGGGTCACCGGCGACCAGTCGGACGACGTCAGCGCCACCGCGGGCCTCGGTGGCCAGCGTCTTGGCCACCTCGGCGGGGTCGCCCAGTGCGGGACGGATGTCCGGCACGGGCGGCAGATTCGGGTCGGTGGTGTTGTCGGTGATGCCGGGGTCCGGCGATGTCAGTTTCGGCGGCTGGGGCAAGCTCGACCCGATCAGCGCCAGCACCTGCGCCGGCACGTCGGGATCGGTGAACACCAGCTCTGCGCAGCACAGCACAGTGCGTGCCCGCCCGGTCAGCAGCCCGGGGTCACCGGGCCCCGAACCCACGAACACGACGCGTCCTGGCCTGGCCTTGCGCCCTCGCGTCATCCCCTACCTCGCTTCACCCTTGTCCGCGCTCACGCGCTCACCCTTCACTCGCGCTCGCGCGAGGCCATCAACTCCCGGGCGCCCAGGTCGAACAGCTCGGCGGCCACCGAGCGACCAAGCTCCGCGGCCTGCCCAGGCGTTCCGATCCCGGACGCACGGATCACGTCAGATCCGTCCACTGTCGCCACGCACCCGCGCAGCGACAGCTCTTCGAAGACGCGCCCGTCCTCATCGATCGACTCGACCACCTCGGCGATCGCGCCGACCGGTGCGGAGCAACCCGCCTCCAGTTCGGCGAGCAGGACTCGTTCGGCGGTGACCGCTGCGCGCGTGTCGGCATCGTCGAGCTCAGCCAACAGTGCCGCGAGCCTGGTGTCGCCGCTGCGGCACTCGACCGCGAGCGCACCCTGACCCGGCGCCGGCAGCATCTGTACCGGCTCCAACGTCTCGGTGACATCGTCGAGGCGTCCGATGCGGGCCAGACCCGCCCGGGCTACCACGATGCCGTCCAGATCACCGTCTACCACCCTGTTCAACCTGGTATCAAGGTTGCCTCTTAGGGGGCGGATTTCCAAACCGAGACCCAATGCTCTAAGCTGCGCGGCCCGTCGCGGGCTCGACGTGCCGATCACCGACCCGGTGGGCAGCTCTCCGAGCACCATTCCGTCGCGCGCGACCAGCGCGTCTCGCGGATCTTCGCGCGGGGGCACCGCAGCGATCGTGAACCGCGGGTCGGGGGCGGTCGGTAGGTCTTTGTACGAGTGCACGGCCATGTCAACGCGTCCGTCGTCGATCGCCTCCCGCAGCGCGGCGGTGAACACGCCCACCCCGATCGTGGCGATCGGTTCGGCCGACCGGTCACCTTCGGTGCTGACGATCACCAGCTCCGCTGTGTGGCCCTTCGCGATCAGCGCGACTCTGATGGCACCGGCCTGCGTGGTGGCCAACAAACTGCCCCGGGTGCCGATCCGAATTGTCAACCGTTGTCCGTGCCTTCTACGGCCAGTTCACCGGCCGCGACGGCGTCCACGGCCTGCTGGTCGAGCTCGAACAGTTCACGCAGCGCTTCGGCGTAACTGTCGCCGCCCGGCGCACTGGCCAGTTGCTTGACGCGCACCGTCGGCGCGTGCAGCAGCTTGTCGACGACGCGCCGCACGGTGCGCGCGACCTCCTCGCGCTGGGCACCGGCCAGGTCGGGCAGCCGATTGTCGAGCCGCAACAGTTCCGCCTCGACGACGTCGGCGGCGCGTTGCCGCAACGCCGTGACCGTGGGAGTGACCTCGGCCATCCGCTGAGCCGAAAGGTATTGCGCCACTTCGGCAGCCACGATGTTGCGGGCGGCCTCCGTGTCGGCGGCCGCTGCGCGTGCGGACGGCTCGCGCTGAATCCGGTCCATGTCGACGACGAACACTCCGGGCAGTCCCGCGACCGCGGCGTCGACATCGCGGGGCATGCCGAGGTCGCAGATCACCAACTGCTTCTCGTGCCCGTGCGCCAGGCCGCGGTGCACGTCGGCGAGCGAGACCACGGGGCGCACCGCGCCGGTACAGCAGACCACGACGTCGGCATCGGTGAGCACGGGCGGGAGATGGTCGAACGGGAACGCGTCGGCTGCGACGCCGAGCTCGCGGATGGTGTGTGCCAGCCTCTTCGCGCGGGGCAGCGTTCTGTTCACGATGTGGATGCGTTCGACGCCCGCACGGGACAGCTGTTTGGCCGACAGGGCGCCCATCGCGCCTGCTCCCACCACGACAGCGCTGCGCCCGGCCAGCCCGTTCAGCTGCTGGTCGGCCATGCCCAGCGCGACCGACACCACGCAGGTACCGGCGGCGTCGATGCTGGTCTCGGCGTGCACCCGCTTGCCGACGGACAGCGCGCGCTGCGCCAGATCGTGCAGCACCCGCCCGACGGTGCGGTTCGATTCCGCGGCCGCATAAGCCCGGCGGACCTGGCCGAGCACCTGCTGCTCGCCGACCACTGCTGAATCCAGCCCGCTGGCGACGGCGAACAGATGCTCGACCGCCGCCTCGGCGTAACGCACGTAGGCGTATTTCGTCATGTCGTTCAACGACATTCCGGAGTGTTCGGCCAGCACCTGGCCGATCACCGACAGTCCGCCGTGGAATGCCTCGACAACCGCGTAGACCTCGACGCGGTTGCACGTGGACAGCACCATCGCTTCGGTGATCAACGACGATTGCAGCAGCAGTTCGGCGATCTTGACTTGATCGGACTCGTCGGTGCTCAACTGTTCGAGCACCGGCACCGGTGCGCTGCGGTGCGAAACCCCGAAAAGCAGCACGCTCACGGCTGAATCACCACGTATCCACGGTAATCGTTATTTGGTTAGCCGACCAAATTCCGGCGATCTTCGCCCAGATTCACGTTATGCAGGAGAAGTTCGAGTAGACGTCTGCATAACGTCAATCTCGGCGCAACAGGTCGGCGCGCAGCCGCGTCACGTCGACCTCCCAGTAGCTGTGCTCGCGCCCGTCGAGCAGCACCACGGGCAGCCGGTCGCCGAACTCCGCACGACACCCGGGACGGCCGGCCGCGGCCTCGGCGTCGACGTCGGCCGAACACAGGTCGAATCCCAGCTCGGCGGCCAACTGATCAAGGAGCCGCGCCGCCTGCTCACACATCGCGCAGCCGTCGCGTGTCAGCAGCGTCACCCGCCGGTTCACGTCGCAATTATCCCTATCGGGTGTCTTACTGTTGAACGGTGACGGATCCCGACTCGCAGGGTATCGCCGGCGATGCGAGCGCGGAAGCCGCCGTCGCCGACCTCGCGGCCGACGTCGCGCGAAACGCGGAGCTGCCGCAGCCGCCGCGCCCCGGGGTGCCACCACCCCCCGTCGACCTGACGGCGGCCGCGTTCTTCGACGTCGACAACACGTTGGTGCACGGGTCCTCACTGGTGCTGTTCGCCCGCGGGCTGGCCGCGCGCAAGTACTTCCACTACAGCGACCTGCTCCGATTCGCTTACGCGCAGGCCAAGTTTCAGCTCACCGGACGGGAGAACAGCGACGACGTGGCCGCCGGCCGGCGCAAGGCGCTGGCATTCATCGAAGGCCGGTCGACGGCCGAGCTGGTCGCGCTGGGCGAGGAGATTTTCGACGAGATCATCGCCGACAAGATCTGGCCCGGCACCAGGGCGCTGGCCCAGATGCACCTCGACGCCGGCCAGCAGGTGTGGCTGGTCACCGCGACCCCGTACGAGCTGGCCCACACGATCGCCAAGAAGCTCGGGCTGACGGGAGCGCTCGGCACGGTCGCCGAATCCGTCGACGGGGTGTTCACCGGCCGGCTCGTCGGCGACATCCTGCACGGCACCGGCAAGGCGCACGCGGTGCGGTCGCTGGCCATCCGTGAAGGCCTCAACCTGAAGCGTTGCACGGCGTACTCCGACAGCTACAACGACGTGCCGATGCTGTCGCTGATGGGCACGGCTGTCGCGATCAACCCCGACGGCGCGCTGCGGGTGCTCGCCCGTCAGCGCGGATGGGAGATCCGCGACTTTCGCACCGCGCGCAAAGCCGCGCGCATCGGCGTGCCATCGGCGCTGGCGCTGGGCGCCGCGGGCGGGGCGCTGGCGGCGATCGCGTCGCGCCGCCACGACGGGAGCTGACGCCTTCGCTGATAGGCTGCGCCGCTGTGGCTATCGCCGAAGAGATCATCGGTACGCACTACCGTTATCCCGACTATTTCGCGGTGGACCGGGAGAAGATCCGCGAGTTCGCTCGTGCGGTGCAAGACGACCACCCGGCCCACTTCTCCGAAGAGGCCGCCGCCGAGCTCGGGTACCCGGCGTTGGTGGCGTCGCTGACGTTCCTCACCGTGGCCGGGCGCAAGGTGCAGCTGGAGATCTTCGAGAACTTCGACGTGCCGATCAACATGGAGCGGGTGCTGCATCGCGACCAGAAGATCACGTTCCACCGACCGGTGATGGCCGGTGACAAGTTGTTCTTCGACTCATATCTGGACTCGGTGATCGAGGCGCACGGCACCGTCGTCACCGAGATCCGCGGCGAGGTCACCGACGCCGACGGCAAGCCGGTGCTCACCAGCATCGTCACCGTGATCGGCGAGGCGCAGACCGAGGGCGAGCCCGACGAGGTCGTCGCGGCGATCGCGGCGCGCCGGGATGCGATGATCGCGAAGGCGCTGGGCAACGCGCCGGCCGACTCAGCCCAGGAAGGTGTTCCGCCTGTTGGCCAGTAGCCGGTAGAGCGTCTGCTGGATGGTCTCGCGCACCTGGTCGGTGAGCTCGAACGTGACCATCGGGTCCTCCGGCGCGGAGTCGTCGTAGTCGGCGGTCGGAATGGGCTCACCGAACTCGATGTACCACTTCGACGGCAGCGGGAGCATCCCGATCGGGCCGGCCAGCGGAAACAGCGGGGTGATCGGGAAGTAGGGCAATCCGAACAGCCGCGCCAGCAATCGCACGTCGCCGATCATCGGGTAGATCTCCTCCGACCCGACGATCGAGCAGGGAATGATCGGCGCCTTCGTGTGCAGCGCGGCCGACACGAACCCGCCGCGGCCGAACCGTTGCAGCTTGTAGCGGTCCTTGAAGCGCTTGCCCAGCCCCTTGTAGCCCTCCGGGAAGACCGCCGTGAGCTCGCCCTTGGACAGCAGCCGGTGCGCGTCGGCGGTGCACGCCATGGTGTGGCCGGCCTTACGCGCGGCCTGGCCCAGCAGCGGATTGCCGAACACCATGTCGGCGGCCAGCAACCGCAACGTCCGCTGCGCGGGGTGCTTGTCATGCACCGCGACCGAGGCCATCAGCCCGTCGAACGGCAGCACGCCCGCGTGGTTGGCCACGACCAGCGCCGCGCCCGTCTCCGGCAAATTCTCGACACCGCTCACCTCGACCCGGAACCACGACGCGAACAACGTTCGCAGCACGGGCATCATCACCGCGTCGTTGAAGTGCGGATCGAACCCGAACTCGTCGACGTCGTAGTCGCCGGTGAACCGGCGGCGCATGAAGTCCGCGACCGCACTGATCCGGCGGGCCAGGTCGGTGGGCTCGTCCGGTTGCTCCGGCGCGCTGCCCGCGGCGGTGCTTCGATGTGCATCGATCTCACGGACGACGGCGGCGATGTCTTCCGCTGAGGCCTGCCCGCCTGGGTCGGCCATCAGCGAGGGATGTCGGCGGGCGGCCTCGGCGCGCTGCGCGGCACGTCGCTGCGCTGCGCCGCGGCCCGAATCCCCGTGCAGCGGAATCACTTTGGCCTTAGGCTCACCCGACACTATTGACCCTCTTCCCACCCGCATGCTTGAGTGTGTTCCGACTACCCCCAGCGCTGCGCGGCGGCCACCGCGCGGCTCTCCAGCGAGCGTACCCACCGTGGGTCGATTATCGGAGTCAGACCACGACCGCGAACGTAATCTTCGAACGCCTCAGCCGTGGACCACTTGGGATGGTAGTCCAGTTCGGCCTTCATCCGGGTGGTATCCATCACCCTGCCGAAACTCAAGTAGTTCAGCTGCTCGCGGTTGATCTCCGTGTAGTTGTTGAGGCGCCTCAGCGAATCGACGGTCCACACTGCGAACCCGGGCACCGGCAGCGCGATCCGGCCCACCCTGCGGATGGCCTGCGACATCATGATGATGCCGTCGGCGCCGATGTTGAAGGTTCCGGCCTTACCCGCCGTCGTGCCGCATTCCAACGCACCCAGCGCGTCCTGCTCGTGCAGCAGCTGCAGGCGGGCGTCGCGACCGAGGACGGTCGGAACGAGCGGCCCCGCCAGATACCGCGACAGGGCCGTGTCCATGGCCGGGCCGATCAGGTTGGCCAGGCGCAGGATCGTCACTGCGATGTCCGGCCGGCGCCGGCCCAGGCCGCGCGCATAACCTTCGATGTCCAGGCTGTCCTGGGCGAACCCGCTGCCGAGCGGCCGCCGACTGGTGCAGTCCTCGGTGAACACCACCGGGTCGCGGGCGCTGGAGCCGTAGACCTCCGAGGTGGACTTGAGCACCACCCGCCGCACCGCGGGCGCCTTCTGGCAGGCGGCGAACAGCTGCATCGCGCCCATCACGTTGAGTTCCTTGAGCGCAGCGCGTCCACTCGCTCGCGGCGCATACGACGCGGCCGCCGCATGCACCACGGTGTCGACGTCGTTGTTGCGAATCACCTTGGAGATGAACGGGTTTCGAATGTCGGCCCGGATGAATTCTGCGCGCCCCATCCGCCGCAGCAAATCCTTGCTCGGCGCGATCGCGTCCACCGCGATGATGCGGTCGATGGCCTGGTTCGCAGCCAGCCGAGCGGCCAGATAGCCGCCGAGGAACCGGCAGGCGCCCGTGACCAACACCACTTTGGGCTCACCCATGAGGTCGGGGTTCTTGGGGCCGGCGGAATCCATCCCGACAGCCTAACGATCGGTACCAGGGCGGGCACGCCGTAACGCGACGACGCCCACGAACGGGTTACTTGCCGAGTTTTCTGCGCTGCACCCGAGTACGACGAAGCAGCTTGCGGTGCTTCTTCTTCGACATGCGCTTGCGCCGCTTCTTGATGACTGAACCCATGAACTCCGCTGCCTACTCCGATGCGTTCCACGCGTCGAGTTCAACCACACGGCGAACTCGGTGACCCGGCCACCTTACCCGCGGGGCGTGCCGAAGCGTAAAACGCCCAGTTGGGGCTAGCTGACGCCCAGTTAGGGCTAGCTGACGTCGAAGTAGGAGGTCTCCAGCAGATCGTGTACGGCCTTGGCGTGCACCCGGAACGACCGGCCAACGCGCACGGCGGGCAGTTCGCCGTTGTGGACCAACCGGTAGACCGTCATCTTGCTGACCCTCATCAAGCTGGCCACCTCGGCGACAGTGAGGAATTGGGCCCTGGCGGTCGGCGCAACGTCGCCAGCGCCTGACTCCCGCTTTGCCGAATCCCGCCCCGACGGCCCGTTCGTTGACGTCATCGCAACCCAATCCTCCAGGCACGGCCAGGGCCAGCGGCTTCCCCTCCGCTGGCACGAACGCGTGCATACACCGAGGAGAATAGCGGTACAGGTGGGGTTACTGCGACGGGTGTGGGCCAATCCGCTGAAAATTCATTAACTACTCTGATGTAATTCCTAGCTGGCCAGCGCGGTTCTTTGCGGCCACCACGGCGGCGGCCACCGCAGCCCGCAAGCCGCCGCGCTCGAGCTCGGCCACCCCGGCCGCGGTGGTGCCGGCGGGCGAGGTGACGGCGGCCCGCAGCCGCGTGGGCGTGGTGTCGATGTCGCCGGATTCACCGTTCTCGTCGACACGCTCCAGCAGCAGCGCCGCGGACCCGGCGATCGTCTGCACGACGAGCTTGGTGGCGTCGGCACGGCTCATGCCCACCGCGACGGCGGCGTCCACGAGCGCCTCGACCATCAAGAAGAAGTAGGCCGGTCCCGAGCCGGAGACGCCCGTGACCGCATCGAGCTGCGATTCGGGCACCGTCAGCACCCCGCCGACCGAACCGAACACGGTCGCGGCCTCTTTGAGCTGCTCGGGTGACGCGAACCGGCCCGCGGCCAGCGCGCTCACACCTGCGCCGACGACTATCGGTGCGTTGGGCATCACCCGGATGACCGGCGCACCGGCGGGCAGCTTGGCTTCGAAATAGGTGGTGCTGACCCCGGCGACGACCGTGACAAACACGTGCTCGACGCTGCCTGCCTCGTCCCGCGCCACCGCTGCGGAGATCTCTTCGCTCACCGACTCGACGTCGGACGGCTTGACCGCGACGACGACGAAGTTCGCGTTCTCGACGGCGTCGGCCACATTGGTCACCAGCACCGAGTACTTCTCGGACAAGTGCCGAGCGCGCGCCGGGACACGTTCTGCAACCACGATGTCCTTGACCTGACGGCCTGAGCGCAGCAGCCCCGACAACAGCGCCTCGCCGATGTTTCCGCCCCCGATGATCGCGATTCTGGACACGGCAGCAGCATGCCAGACGCCGCTAGTGTCCGGGCACCAGCGCCAGCTGGCGAGTCTGCACGATGATCCGGCCGTGGCTGTCGACGACGAGGTGATCCTCGTCGAACCAGTCCTGGCCGATCTGCGTCGTCGTGCACATCACCCGCAGCCAGCCATCAGCCGGCAGCCCTCGCAGGTAAGCGGTGAGCTGCACGGTCGGCGCCCAGCCACGGCGGCCCACCGCGAACGCAACGGGCATCGACACGTCACCGCACATCAGCGCGAACAGGATGTCGGGCGCCATGCCGCGTGGCCGCGCCCAGATCTGAATCACCGGCGGCTTGCCGTCGGCGACCGGCCCGTCGGGCACGCTGGACATCAGCGGCCGGACGTCGATGCCCTCCCAGTAGTTCACCGTGCCGTACATCGGGTGGCCCGGCCCGATCGGCTCGACATCGGGTGGCGGCTCGGGGCTCATCAGCGAGACGACCGGGTTCGCCGACAGCAGCGGCGCCGCGAGGTGCTCGGGCTCGCCGAGCGTCGCCACCGCATGCAACGCTGCTTTCTGCTGTTCGTGCGAGCGTCCCCCGCAAGCGGGAGGTGCCCCCACATCGCCGATCAGCTCCACGTCCACCACGCTGATTCGCCGGCCCTGCTTGCGCACGAACGTCTCCAGCCGCATCTCGCCCGGGCTGGGCGCTGACAGATAGTTGGCCGACACGGAGATCGGCTGTGCGACGCCGCCGAGCGCGTCCCGCGCCGCGGCCGCACACAGCGCCAGCATCGCGCCGCCGTGCAGCTTGGGCCCGATCGTCCAGACCTTGTTCAACTCGCCCGCATACCCGCCGTCTCCCAGCGGGCGCAACGCCATCGCGTCGGAGAACAGGCTGAATTCGGTCATCGGGCCTCCCTCAGCGCAGCAGGTGGGTGCGCGCGAATTCCAGCGACTCCCTCAGCAACGCCTCACGCTCCGCCTCGGTGCGCGCTCCGGACGTGGTGACCTCAAGGATCACATGCCCGGCGAAGTCGCTCGCCGCCAGCATCTGGCACACCTCCACGGTCGGCTGCGTGCCGCGTCCCGGAATCAGGTGCTCGTCGATGTAGGCCCCCGATCCGTCGGCCAGATGCAGATGAGCCAGGCCCGAACCCATCCGGCGGGCCATGTCCAACGCGTCGGTGCCCGCGGTCGCGGTGTGCGACAGGTCCAGTGTGTAGTGGGCGTGGTTGCCTTCCAGCGGGTCGTAGGACGGCGAGAACGCCGAGATCGCCGGTCCCGGCCGGCCGCCGCGTTTGCGCATCCGCTCGATCGAGGTCTGCGTGCTGCCGAAGAACCGGTCGGTGCGAAACGGGAACATGTTCTCGACGGCGACGATCACGTCGCTGGATTCCTCCAGCCGTACGACCTGCTCGGAGAAGCCCGCCGCGTAGCGGCGCTGCCAGCGAAACGGCGGGTGGATGACGACGGTCTGCGCCCCCAGGTTCTCGGCGGCCCGCACCGTGCGGTTGAGCTTGGGAATCGGGTTGGCGCCCCACACCCGCTGCGAGATCAGCAGGCACGGCGCATGCACCGCCAACACCGGCATCCCGTAGCGCTGCGACAGCTTGCCGATGGCGTCGACGTTCTGGCTGACCGATTCGGCCCAGACCATCAGCTCCACGCCGTCGTAGCCGAGCCGCGCGGCGTACTCGAAGGCCGCCTCGGTCCTCAACGGATAAACCGAGGCGGTCGACAGACCGACCTTGATCGCGGGGCGCACGGTGCTCTGCAGCCACCTAGCCTGATTGAAGCAGCGCCAGTGGCCCCAACGTGACCAGCGCACCGACCGCGACCGCGATCAGCGTGCTCGCGATGTCTTCGGTCTTGCGGACGATTCGGACCGCAACGACGAGGCCGAGGATCACCAGCACCGACAACGCCAGCGCGACAATGTTGTTCCATTTCCAGAGTTCGTCGAACGCGATGAAAAGCCCCGCGCCGAATGCGACCGCGAGAATCGACTGCAAGACCACCAACGCGCCGCGGCCGATCTGCTGCAGGCGGGTGGGCGGCTGCGCCTCCTGGTGGTCCTCGGCGGTGGTGGTTTCCGCCGGCACCTCGGGCAGTTCGGTGACGGTTTGGGTGGCCTCGCCATCCCGCACGAGGTCGTCCTGAGCGAAGTCGTCGGTGCGGCCGCCGAACAGCGGCTCGCGCACGGCATCCAGGTAGGACGGCCGCGCCTGCTCGTCGAGCTCGTCGATTTCGTCGAGCCGCTCATCCACCGCGACCGCGGCGTCCCGGTCCTCGGCATCGTCGAACTCGATGTCGTCGGTGTCGTCGTCGAGGTCGACGAGGTCGTCGGTGTCGTCGGTGTCACGGGGATCGGGCAGCATCTCCTCGGCGGGCACGTCCGCGTCGGCGAGGTCGAGATCCTCGGCAACCGCGGGCTCTTCCGCGGTCTCCGGCTCCGGCTGGGCTTCGGGCGCCGCCTCCGGCTCGACCTCGGGCTCAGGCTCGGCGACGGTGTCGACGGTGCCGTTCGTCGGCGCCGGCACCTGCTCCTCGGCGGGCTCCTCGTCGCGGATGATCGGGATCTCGCCGGTGAGCTCGGCGACGGTCACGGCGTCGGCGTTGCCGCGGCGGCGGCGTCTGCGGCCGCCGACGGGCGGCGCCCCGATGGTCCCGTTGCGGGCCAGCAACTCCGCGACCGAGATCGGCCGGGTGTCGGAGTCGTCGTGTGGTCCGGTCATCGTGAGTCGCCTGCTCGTCGTTTGGCGCCCCCGTGACCCGCGTCCTGCACCGGAGTCTCCACAAGCGCCGTTCCATCAGCTTCGCTGTCGAGTTTCCGCAGAATAAGGCCCTCCCGCAACGCCCATGGACAAATGTCCAGCGTTTCTATTGACAGAGCTTTCATGCTCGCCTCCGCGACCAAGGCTCCCGCCACGATCTGTGGCGATCGCTCGGCGCTCACTCCTTCCAGTTCGGCGCGGTCGGCCGCAGTCATCCGCGAGATGAACGCGATCAACTGGCGCAGTCCGGTGGCTGTCAGTGTTCTTTTCACCCGCGGTCCCGCGCCCGAAGGCGCCGCGCCGGTGAGCCGGGCCAGCGACCTCACGGTTTTCGACGACGCTACCGCCAGGTCGGGCGAACCGGCCTTGAGCAGGGTACGACTAGCGTCGGCCAGCTCAGTATCCAGCCAGTCGCGCAGCATCGCGACCCGGCGCCGGCCGGGGGGATCGTCGGGCAGCCACTCTCGGGTCAACCGGCCCGCGCCCAACGGCAGCGACATCGCCACGTCGGGCTCCTCGTCAACGCCGCTGGACAGCTCCAGCGACCCGCCGCCGATGTCGATGTTGATGATCCGCCCGGCGCTCCAGCCGTACCAGCGACGCACTGCCAAGAACGTCAGCCGCGCCTCGCCGACGCCGCTGAGCACCTGCAGCGCGACGCCGGTCTCGGCGAGCACGCGGGCCAGTACGTCTTCGGAATTCTTCGCGTCGCGCACCGCCGACGTGGCGAAGGCCATCAGCTCGGCGCAGCCTGAGCTGGCAGCGATCTTGGCGAACTCGTCGATGGTGGAGATCAGCTTGTCGGCGCCCTTTCGGGTGAGTTTGCCGGAGTCGTCGATCGCCTCGGCCAGCCGCAGCGACGCCTTCGTCGAACTCATCGGCGTGGGATGACCGCCCCGCCGGGCATCGACGACCAACAGGTGGACGGTGTTGCTTCCGACGTCGAGCACGCCCAATCGCACGTGTTCAACCTAGTGGGTCGACCCCATGATCCTGCGCGCACGGCAGGCTGGCCCTCACCTGCGCCGTCGACGAACTAAAATCACGGGGCGAACTCACGAAGGGTGAGCCGGGTGGACCGAAATCCATACACCGTGAAGATCGCGCGGGGCGACGGTCTGATCGGGCGTTTCGGCGACGTGGTGATGTACGTCGGCGACGAGTCCGCGTCGGTCACCCGAATGCTCGAGGCGGCCGAATCCGCAGCCGGCTCGACGCATCCCGCCGCGGCAACCGCCGAACGGCTCGGCGCCCTGGTGTTCGGCGCCGACCCGCTCCGTGCCCCGTTCGGCCTCGTCGCGCCGGCCTCCGATGGCCTGCTCCTGCTGCTTCGCGGAGATCTCACGGCCGAGTTCGAGGCGGCCGACGGCGTTCGCACCTTGTCCGGTGGCCGCGCATTGACCTGGGTGGACGAGATCCTGCCCGAATCCGTGCACCGAGTCGCGGTCGCGGGCGGGACGGGACCGCATCCTTCCGGCTGCCCGCACACCGACCTGCGCGCCGGTGTCGTGCCGGGGGGCGGTTTCGTGTGGTGCCGCGTGGACGCCGACAACCAGCGGCGCACCGACGCGGCCGCGGCGCCGTCACAGCAAACCCACGAAACGACGATGGAGTGGTCGCCGGCCGACACGGCATCCAGACCGATCGCACCAGCACGGACCGCGGCGCCCGCTGCTGTCGCCAGAGCCCTGGAGTCGCCGGACGGCGGCGTCTATCCATTGGATCGCGACTACGTCATCGGGCGCGATCCGCTTCGCGACGCAGCGGTGCGCGATGCGACGGCATCGCCCATCGTCGTGCAGAACGACCAACACACGTCTCGCGTTCATGCCTACGTCTCGGTGCGCGGAAACGCGGTGTGGATTCGGGATGCCGCCACCCCGGGCGGCACGTTCATCGCGGCCCCCGGCGCCGAGACCTGGACCCGGATCGGCACGGCCCCAACGGAACTCGAGCCGGGGTCACGCCTGCGGGTCGGCGAGCAGATTCTGACCTACCACACCCAGGGTGAACGCGACCACACCAGCGGGCGATCCGAATCCCCTGGCTGAGCGATGGATTGACGTTCCCGTCTGGCTGGCCAACTACCGCCGGCCGTCAACTTCAACCCGGGCCAGGCGCCGCAGGTCCGAATTCCGTGGGGCGACATCGTGAATCCGTGACCGGCCCGCGCCGTAACACGGTCTTTCTGCCCAAGTCTCTTCCCGTGGACCGAAGATTTCTTAGACTGGGAACCGTGAGGCAGCCATGAGCCTCGAGACCGGCCCGGCTCTGCAGTTCGCCGACGCGCAGGGCCGTCCGCACGAGCATCGACTCGACCCCGCCGAGCGGGTCAGCATCGGGCGGTCGCCCGACGCCACCATTGCGCTGCTGGAGGACAGCAGCGTCTCACGGCTGCACGCGATGATCGAATGGGTGGAAACGCATTGGACCGTCGTGGACGACGGGCTGTCGCGCAACGGCACGTTCGTCAACGGCGAGCGGATCACCGGCAGGCGCCCATTGCACCCAGGCGACAAGATCAGGATCGGCGACCGCGTGCTGACGTTTTGCGACGCCTCCCGCCCGGCCGGACGTACAACCAGTGTCACCGGCGAAATCCCGACGCGCAGTTCGCTCACCGATGCGCAGCTGCGGGTGCTCGTCGCGCTCTGTCGGCCGTGCAAGCGCGGTTCCGGATACGCCGTCCCCGCCTCGAATCAGCAGATCGCCGATGAGCTTGTGGTGAGCATCGAAACCGTCAAGACCCACCTGCGCGGGCTCTTCGCGAAGTTCGGGCTGGACCAGAACCCGCATCCGAACAAGCGAGCTCTGCTGGTCGAGCGGGCAATGCTCAGCGGCGTAGTCACCGACCGCAACTTGTGAGACGACGCTGCGTCCTCGTCAGCGGCGCACCCGCTCCCGTGCCCGCCGGCTGCGTCGGTAGCGGTACTTCCGGCCGATTCGCATCGCGCCAATGGTGGCCGCGATCCCGGCCGCGGCCGCCACCGCCGAACTGCCGACGAGAGTGGCCACCGTCGGCTCGCGGCCCAGCAGGACCCACACTGCGCCGAGGGCCGCAACGGCCAGGGCAGCGGCGCTGAGGGGCAGGCCAAAGCTGCCCGACAACCGGCTGCGGCCTCGCCGCAGCGTGCGAATGTACGACTCGACGTAGGCCGCCGCGAACAACGCCAGCACCACCGTGGCCACCGCGAAGGCGGTCGTCAGCGCCGGCTGCGTGCTGTGGATTCCGAAGCGGTAAGTGGCAGTTGGTGTTTCGCCGCTCAGCACGCTCACTTCGCCCGTCAGGTTACCGGCCAGCAGGTACGGGTTGACCGGCGGGGGCACTGCGGCCGTCATCTCCTGCCCGCCCGGAACAAGCGGCGCCTGCTGGCCTGCGACCGGCGTGCCGAGGACATCCACGGCCAGCTTCACCCGCTCGCCTGGTGCGCCGGCGACCGTCACGGGGATCGGCTTGGACATGTCGATCTCGACCACGTCGGCGGTGGTGGGATCGACACCGGCGACCGTGACCGTTCCCGGGAGCAGGTCACCACCCCTCGGGGGCGTGCCCAGCCCGATCACGGCCAGCGTGACGGCGATCAGGCCGAGCACCGCAGCCACGGCGAACGGCACGCGGGGCGAGCGGAACTTGACGACCTCCTGGACGGGGGCCACATCGCTGCGCCGGACGTCGGCGAAATCGACCCGCGGACGTGGCAACGGCTGCGCGGGCCGCACCCGCCTGGTGGGGGCGGTGTGCCGGCCACCGGCCACCGTTCCGGCGATGGCCGGTGGTCCGGGCATCGTGGCCGTGCTCGACGGGCGGCGGCTGGCACCGGTCGCCGCCGCGACGATGGTGTCGGCGCCGATCACCGGAATGCCGACGGGGGCAAGCCAATTCGCACCCCAGCAGTCGGCGGCCGGCGCGCCCAGCGCGATACCGAACGATTCTGCGGTGCTGAAGCGATCCGCCGGATCGGTTGCGAGACCACGCATCACCACGTCGGCGATCGGGTCGGGCACGGCGGGCGCTGCGTCGGTAAGCGGTGTCGGCTGCTCGAAGGCGTGCATGAAAAGTGTCGCCATGCTGTCCTCGCCGGGCGGGAAGGGCAGCACTCCCGACAGCAGCTGGTAGAGCATCGTAGCGAGCGCGTAGACATCGGTCGCCGGCGAGAGTTGTTGCCCACGAGCCTGTTCGGGTGCGATGTAGGACGGGGTGCCGACGATCTCGCCCGCGCGGGTGACCAGGGTCTCGTCGCCACCGACGATCTTCGCGATCCCGAAATCGGTGAGCTTGACGGTGCCGTTTCGGGCGAACATCAGGTTGGACGGCTTGACGTCGCGGTGCAGCACGCCGTGCCGGTGCGCGGCCTCCAGGCCGGCGGCACACGCCAGCGCGACCGCCATCGCCGATGTCGCGTCCAGGCCGTCGTGCGCGAACCGGTCGGCCACCGTTCCGCCGGGCAGATACTCCATCACCAGCACGCAGCAGTCAGCCTGGTCCACGTAGTCATAGACCGGAACGACGTGCGGGTGGTCGATGGAGGCCATCAATCGTGCCTCGTCGACGAACCGGCGCCGGACCGCCGCGTCGTCCAGGAATTGCGGCGGGATCTGTTTGATGGCCACCGGCCGCCGCAGCTGGCGGTGCACTCCGGACAGCACGATGCCGCATCCGCCCCGCCCCACCTGCCCGCCGACGTCGTAGCCCGGCAGTGCGGCGCGGATCGCCTCCTCGTTCGACATCATCGGCCGAATTCGTCGGTCGACATTCCCAGTTGCGTGTCGGCGTCCGACAGCGCCTCGTCTTCCTCGTCCAGGCCCTCCTCGTCGTCTTCGGGCGGCGTCGGCGAGAAATACCCGAGCGCGAAGAACACCGCGGCGGTGAGGCCCGCCAGCACCAACCACAACCCGGTGTTCGGAACCCACAGTCGCGCGACCGAAGCGGTGAAGGCGATCACCAGCCCGATGCCGACGCCGGGTGCCAACAGGCGCAGCCCCCGCTGCCAGCGGTTCTGCGAGAGGCGATGCCGGGCGAGCGCGAGTGCCGCGTCGATCAGCGCCAGCGCGGTGAGTATGACGAGCACGATGCCGAACAGCCCGTACACCGAGATCAGCGAGCCGCGCACATCGGTCACCATCGGGATCGAGGCAATCGGATCTCCCTGGGCGTCCGTGACCGTCACTGCGCCACCGATGAGGCCGGTCGCCTGGCCATCGAGGCCGATCAGGTCGAGTTGGTATCGCAGGGTGTCGGTGGCCCCCGGCTGGACCGTGAGATGGACGCTCGTCGCGTAGCTGAAGAAGGTCAGTCCGACGACGCGCCCGGACATGTGGACGTTTCGGACGGTGACGGGCTCGGTGCCGCGATTGGTGAGTTCGACGGCGATATCCGCAGACTCGCCAGGCTCGAGGCGTACCGGATTGCTTGCGCTGGTGGCGCTCACGTCCTGGCCATTGATGATCGCCGACATCACAACGTCCCGAGATTGGGCGGTCGCGACCGCGGGGCAGATGAAGATGCAAGCGAGCAGGGTGATCAATGCGGCGATCGACTTAGTCGTCATGATTCCTCCGGGCCGGCAAGTGCGACACGAGACGGTGGCCGTAGAACCAAAGACCGAGGAACAGGAAGAGCACGATGACCGCCAGTGTCGACGTGCCGGTGCCGACGTGGCTCGCCAGCACGATGTCGAGGGGTGCGCGCATCGTGCGGCCGCATTCGGCGGTGACGACGTGTCTGCCCACGTTCACGGAGCCGGTGATCAGCGGCGCCTGAAAGTCGCCGCGCGGGTCCGCGACCGTGTCGGCGACCGAGGTGTCCCCGATCGACAGGCTGACCGGCGCGTCGGGCGGGCAGCCGTAGCCGAGGGCGGTCACGTCACCGCCGGGGCCGATTGACGATTGACTGAGATCCAGCCCCGCAGGAGCCGCCGCGGGTGGGGGTGGAGGTGTCGGCGACGGGGGCGGCGGCAGGGTCGCCGTCGGCGGCGGGGGCGGCAGCGTCGTCGTCACGGGCGGCGGAAGCGACAGCGTGGTCGTGATCGGCGTGGTCGTGATCGGCGTGGTCGTGATCGGCGTGGTCGTGATCGGCGTGGTCGTGATCGGCGTGGTCGTGACCGGTGTGGTCGTGATCGGGGTCGTCGTGACCGGCGTCGTCGTGGTCACATCCGTTATCCCACAGGCCGAGGGGTCGTTGGGAGTGCACGGCCGGGGCACTGTCGTCGTCGGCCCGGGTGCGTTGATCGTCAGCGATGGCTGCGGCTCTGCCGGCGGCTGCTGGGTGGGTGGCGTCACCGCCAGCGACGGCTGCGCCGGCGGCGTGGGCTGACAGCCGTAGAGGGAGTTCGGGTCGCACGGCGCAGGCTCGCCGGAAGCCGGGGGCGGCGAAGCGATCACGACGGCGGCCGCGAGAACCACGGCGAGAGACCCGAGAACGGCTCCCGCTCGCGTCGGCAAGGGCAGCGAATCGGCTCCGGGCTGCGCACTTGGATTTCGCGGCGCTGCGCCGAAACGGCGCGGACCATGCTCGGCGGGGATATGCATCAGCGGTCGCCTCCGACGTTGATTCTAGCTGGGTGGGTGGGCCCGAACCCGAACTTCAACGGGTGGACCCGCTTCGGTTCTGGGCAGGACCAGCCGGTCGCCGTGGCAGGCGGGCGGCCGCGACTCGTGTCACGGCCGCCACGCCTGCGCCGTGGCGACACCTTCCTCTCGTTGCCGGTGGTACCCAGGGGCGGTTCGGTATTCGGTCGTGCCATCCGATGTTGAAATCGCGTGTGTTCGTTCGTGTGCCGTTACCGCTTCGGCATACTGCATGTTCATCGGCCGTACCGCGATCCTGTTCCGGCTCAGTAGGTTTCGACCTCGTTGATGGGAGCGCCGTTGTCGCAGTTCACGCTGACGTTCCACGTCGTGTTCAACCTGACGCCCGGGAACCACAGCTGGGTGAACCCGCCGGGATCCAGATGGAATGGGCGATTGAAGACCGGCACGCCAAGGCCACTTGACGGGATGGCGGTGTACCGGCAGTTGCCAAATGTCGTTCCGTCGGACCCGATATTGACCGACACACCCAGGTAGTCCGGGCTGGTGCTGACCCAGCCGCCGGCGTGCGCGGTTCCGGCGCTCAGGAACAGCATCGCCGGTGCCGCGGCTGCGGCGGCCGCCGCACCGAGCGCGGCGCTGATCGATTTCTTCCGGTTCTTGATGATGCTCATGTGATGTTCTCCTTCATTGTGGGTTGATGGTTTGCGCTGGCTGCGCATCACCAATGTTCGTCACGACGCTCATCGCATTCCATCGCTCAGTCGAGGGATCCCGATCGCCTTCCGGTGTGGTTGTGTTCACCCCGGCGAGGGATGGCCGTGACGCCTGCTCAGCAACGGATCCGTGCCTAGATCCCGTTGCGCTGCTTACCCATTGCGACTCGCGCCGAAGTGCGCCGCCTAGTCGGCAGCAGCCGCCGACATCGGGATGCGCGCCCAATCGCACGCGATCCGCGCCGATGGGTCTACCGTTGAACACCGTGAGCGCATCCCGCCCGGAAGAGGTGGAACTGGACTTTGCCCGCGAGTGGGTCGAGTTCTACGACCCGGACAACCCCGAACACCTGATTGCGGCCGACATGACCTGGCTGTTGTCGAACTGGACGTGCGTGTTCGGCACGCCCGCCTGCCGCGGCACGGTCGAGGGCCGCCCCGACGACGGGTGCTGCTCGCACGGAGCGTTCTTGACCGACGACGACGACCGCGCGCAGCTGGATGACGCCGTCACGAAGCTGACCGACGACGACTGGCAGTTCCGCGAGAAGGGCCTCGGCCGCAAGGGCTACCTGGAGCGCGACGAGTACGACGGCGAGAAGTCTTGGCGCACCCGTAAATACAAGGGTGCCTGTATCTTCCTGAACCGGCCCGGCTTCTCCGGCGGCATCGGGTGCGCGTTGCACATCAAGGCGATGAAGCTTTCAGTGGAGCCGCTGACGATGAAACCGCAGGTGTGCTGGCAGCTGCCGATTCGCCGCAGCCAGGAGTGGGTGACGCGGCCGGACGGCTCCGAGATTCTCAAGACCACGATCACCGAGTTCGACCGCCGCGGCTGGGGCGAGGGCGGCCACGATCTGCACTGGTACTGCACCGGCGACCCGGCCGTACACGTCGGACGCGACCAGGTGTGGGAGTCGATGGCCGCCGAGCTCACCGAGCTGCTGGGCGAGAAGGCCTACGCTGAGCTTGCCGCAATGTGCAGGCGGCGCAAGGGTTTAGGGTTGATCGCGGTGCACCCCGCCACCCGGGCAGCTGAACGTCCGCGGTGATTAGACGGTGAGCGACAAGTTGTTCTTGTTCCGGCTGTTGCCGCCGCGCGCCGACTTCGCGCAGACGATGACGCCGCAGGAACAGGACGCGATGGCGCGGCACACCGCGTATTGGCGGGGACTGCTGGATGCGGGCCGGGTGGTGGTGTACGGCCCCGTCGCCGACCCCGAAGGGGTGTGGGGGCTGGGTGTCGTGCGCGCGGGCAGCCAGGCCGAGGTCGTCGAACTCGGCGACCAGGACCCGGTAGTCGCGGCCGGGGTCGGGTCCTTCGAGGTGGCCGAGATCATGGGCGGCATCACCGGGTGAAGATTCCCGCTCACGCGAGGAGCGAAAGAATCCTTCGTCAGCGTGACGGCGTGAGCTGCGGGCCGGCCGTCGCGGTGGTGGCCGGCGCCCGGCTCGATCCGGCTTACGCCGCGGTGCTTTCCGACGGTCGCCGGTTCGCCGACGAGCAGCGGCGCGTGCATGCGGCCGTCAACCGCCTATGGCCGCGGCGGCTCGGCCTCACACCGGCCGGGATGACCCATGCGCTGTCGGCACATCGGCCCTACAGGTGGCGGTTGTTCCGCGGCAAGAGCGACGATCTGGCGGACGTGGCTGGCGCACTCGCGTCCGGCGTGCCGGTCGCCATGCTGATCGGCAACCTCATTCCCCGGCACTGGGTGCTGCTGACCGGTGTGCGCGGAGACGATTTCCGCTGCTACGAACCGTCTTCCGGCTCCGAGCTGCCATGCGGCGTCGACGCGATCCGGCACGGGCGGCTCGAAGGGCTCGGCTTTCCAAGACCGTTCGCGTTCGCGCTGCCCCGTTAGCCGCGCCCTAGTCGCCGAGACTGCGGTGAGATCGCGATCTGTGCGCAGTTTCGACGCGGCGAGTCAGCCCTCGAGCTTGTAGCCCAGCCCGCGCACCGTGACCAGGTGTACGGGATTGGCCGGGTCGGCCTCGATCTTGCTGCGCAGCCGCTTGACGTGCACGTCCAGCGTCTTGGTGTCGCCGACGTAGTCCGCGCCCCACACCCGGTCGATCAACTGGCCTCGGGTGAGCACCCGGCCACTGTTGCGCATCAGGTACTCCAGAAGGTCGAACTCCTTGAGCGGCAACGTGATCGGCTTACCGTTGACGGACACGACGTGGCGCTCGACATCCATCCGCACCGCGCCCGATTCGAGCACCCCGTCGTCGGCGCCGAATTCGTCGGCATCGGCACCGCGACGCAACACGGCCCGGATCCGGGCGATCAGCTCGCGCGCCGAATACGGCTTGGTGACGTAGTCGTCGGCGCCGAGTTCCAGCCCGACCACCTTGTCGATCTCGCTGTCGCGCGCGGTCACCATGATCACCGGCACGCTTGAGCGCGCCCGCAGCTGCTTGCACACGTCGGTACCGCTCATCCCCGGCAGCATCAGATCCAGGAGCACGATATCGGCTCCGGCACGGTCGAACTCGGCCAGCGCGGTGGGCCCGTCGGCAACCACGGTCGCCTCGAATCCCTCCTTGCGCAACAGGAATGCCAGCGGGTCGGCGAGTGACTCCTCGTCCTCCACGATCAGCACACTGGTCACGGCGTCATCCTCTCCGTCGTCAATTGCCGGCTTCGCCGGTGTCCTCGTACCTCGGGATGGACAACGTGAACGTCGACCCGGTGCCCGGTTGGCTCCACAGCCTGATGGTCCCGTTGTGGTTGGCGGCGATGTGCTTGACGATCGCCAGCCCCAGTCCCGTGCCGCCGGTCGCACGCGAGCGGGCCTTGTCGACCCGGAAGAACCGCTCGAAGACCCGCTCCTGGTGCTCCCGGGCGATGCCGATGCCCCGGTCGGTCACCGCGATCTCGATGTTGGCGCCGCGTCGACGCCGGCTGATCGACACCGGCGACCCGGGCGCCGAATACGCGATCGCATTCGACACCAAGTTGGCCAACGCGGTGACGAGCAGCGCTTGGTCACCCAACACCGTGAGGCCGCAGGGCTTGTCGGTGGCGATCGAGATGTAGGCGTTGTCGGCCGCCACCTTCGAACGCGAAAGCGCCTCGGCGACCACCGTATCGACGTCGACAGTCTCCAGTTCGGGCAACCGCTCGGCGCCCTGGAGCCGCGACAGCTCGATCAACTCGTTGACCATGTTCCCCAGCCGCAGGGACTCCACGTGCATTTTCTCGCCGAAGCGGCGAACCGTTTCGGGGTCGTCGGCCGACTCCAGCAACGCCTCGGCCAGTAGCCCCATCGCGCCGACCGGTGTCTTGAGTTCGTGGCTGACATTGGCGACGAAGTCACGGCGGGTGGCCTCCATACGCGCGACTTCCGAGTCGTCGAAGACGTACATGACCGCGAACCGGCGGTCTTCCTCGGCGAGCAGCCGTACCCGTCCGCGCACCGACAGGCCGGACCGCCCGGACGGGGACCGGCCGGACGACAGGTCGATGTCGACGTCGTCGCCGCTGGCGAGCACCCGCAGCGCGGCCGCCCACGCCCGCTCGTCGAGCAGCCGGTCATTCACCAGGCCGAGTTCCTGCGCACGCGCGTTCATGAAGACGACGTCGCGGTGGTTGTCGACGACCGCGATGCCGGTCGGCGCCAGCGCAACGATGCGTTGCAGCATCTGCGAGACCGTCAGCCCGGCCTGCCGGGCGGCGATCCGCCGGTTGCGTTCGGCGAGCCGCGGCATCACCCCCGCGCCGACGGCGAGGCCGAGTACCAGCGCCACCAGGGCCGCCACCGCCGCCACAAGGACCGCAGACGCCACAGTCACGGCCAAATCGTACGCATTGGGTGAACGTCATCCCAGCAGGGTGCGGCCGTTTTGGGACATCTCACACGCGTAGGCGAAGGTATTCGACTGCCGTTCACCGGCTGTTTGCCGAACCTGCCCTCTCCTTCGCACCCTGGCCGGCCACCGCGGCCGCTCCCGCCGCGGCCGCCTCGGGGTCCAGGTACTGCCCGCCGGGCACGACCGGACGCAGGTCCTCGTCGAGGTCGTAGCGCAGCGGAATCCCGGTCGGGATGTTCAGCCCGACGACGTCGTCGTCGGACATGTCGTCGAGGTATTTCACCAGCGCGCGCAGCGAGTTGCCGTGAGCGGCGATGAGCACGGTCTTGCCCAGCCGCAGGTCACCGACGATGACATCGGTGTAGTACGGCAGGAACCGGGCCACCACGTCGGCCAGGCATTCGGTGAGCGGGCCGCCGTCGATGTTGACGTAGCGAGGGTCGGCGTCCTGGCTGAATTTACTTCCCCGCTCGATGGGCGGCGGCGGCACGTCGTAGCTGCGCCGCCACTTCATGAACTGCTCTTCCCCGTACTTCTCTTTGGTCTCGGCCTTGTTCAGCCCCTGCAGCGCGCCGTAGTGCCGCTCGTTGAGCCGCCAGCTGCGCCTGACCGGTATCCACAGCCGGTCGGCCGCATCGAGCGCCAGGTGCGCGGTGGTGATGGCGCGGCGCAGCAGTGACGTGTACAGCACGTCGGGAAGCAGGTCGTGCTCGATGATCAGCTCGCCGCCGCGGATCGCCTCGGCCCGGCCCTTTTCGGTGAGGTCGACGTCCACCCAGCCGGTGAACAGGTTCTTAGCGTTCCACTCGCTTTCGCCGTGGCGCAGCAGCACGAGCGTGCCGACATCTCCCATGCCGAAAGTCTCTCACGGCGCCGAAGACTCGTCCTGATCGATCAGATGGGCGAATGCCTCCAGATTCTTCAGTGACTCTCCACGCGACACCCGCCACGCCCACTCGCGGCGGATCGACGTGGAGAAGCCGAGTTCCAGCAGCGTGTTGAAGTCTTCGTCGACGGCCTCGAGCACCTGTCCGAGCACCCGGTCGATCTCGTCGGCGGTAACCGACGCCAGCGCCATCCGGCCGACGAGGTAGATGTCGCCGAGGTTGTCCAGTGTGTAGGCGACGCCATAGAGCCGGCGGTTGCGCTTGAGCAGGAAGCGGTACACCGCCTCGTGGTTCTCGTCGGGCTTGCGGCAGACGAAGGCCTCCACGCGCACCGAGTGCTCGCCGACGGTCAGGATCGTGTTGGTCTTGAGCCGGCGCTCACCAGGGAGTTCGACGATGATGCCGGGCAACCCGCCTTGCGCACCGTCATGGTGGAAGTACGGCAGCGCATGCTCGTCAAGCGCGTCCTCGATGAGCTTCTGGATCTGGACCGGATTCACGCCCGCAGCCCTCGCCTCACGGTCCACCGGCGTCCGGTGCGGTGCGATGCCAGTGCGACCACCGGGCTGCGCTGGTGGGCGGCCCGGTAATCGGCGATTGCCCGGCCGTAGGCGGCCAGCAGCCCGTCGACGGTGCGGGCCCAGGAGAAGCGCGCGGCGTGAGCGACCGCCGCCCGGCTCATCACGTCGTCTGCTGCTGCTCCTCGCGTCCGCGACCCCCCGCGATCCAGCATCGCAGCGATGGTGTCGGCCCAGTCGTCGACGTCGTGGCCTGCGACCAGTGCACCGCTGACCCCGTCGCGCACGGCGACGGGCAGTCCGCCCACCGCAGCAGCGACCACCGGCGTGCCGCATGCCTGCGCCTCGATCGCGACCAGACCGAACGACTCCGAATGACTCGGCACCGCAACGAGATCCGCGGCCTGGTACAGGGTCACCAGCTCTGATCGCTGTTGCGGCGGCAGGAACGTCACGCATGCGCTGACGCCGAGGTCGGCAGCCAGCTGCACCAGCGAGTCGGGAGCTTGGCGCCCCGACCCCGACGGGCCGCCGGCGACCAGCAGCCGCAGCCGCGGGTAGCGATCGGTCAGCTTCGCAGCGGCCCGCAGCAGCACGTCCGGCGCCTTCAGCGGCTGAATCCGGCCGACGAACGCAACCACCTGTTCGTCGGCGCCAAGACCCAGCACCGCACGCGCCGCGGTCTTGTCGCCGGGCGTGAAGAGCCCCAGGTCGACACCCGGGTACACCACGTCGATGCGTGCCGGGTCGGCCCGGTGAAGCGTAATGAGTTGGCGCGCTTCGTCTTCGGTGTTCACGATCAACCGGTCGGCCTCGTCGACCACTTGTTGCTCGCCGACGGCGCGCATCGGCGGCTCCGGAGCGTCGACGTCGGCCAGAGCGACGTTCTTCACCGCGGCCAGGGTGTGTGCGGTGTGCACCAGCGGCACCGCCCAGCGATCACGGGCAAGCCAGCCGACCTGGCCGGACAGCCAGTAGTGCGAATGCACGATGTCGTAGTACCCGGGCTCTTGGGTGGCCTCGGCCCGCAGCACCCCGGCCGTGAACGCGCACAACTGTGTCGGCAGGTCATGCTTGTCCAGGCCCTCGAACGGCCCGGCGGCCACGTTGCGCACCAGCACCCCGGGCGCTACCCGCACGGTAGGCGGGTCGGACGACGACGTGGCGCGGGTGAAGATCTCCACCTCGACGCCGCGGCCGGCCATGTCCAACGCCGACTGGAGCACGTAGACGTTCATGCCGCCGGCATCCCCGGTGCCGGGCTGCGCCAGCGGTGAGGTGTGCACGGACAGCACCGCGACTCGTTCGGGCAGCACAGACGTCACATCCCATGTCTACCCGAAACAGGTGCCGGGATATTCCATTGGCACGCGGCTTCGCCACGCGCGACGACACAGCGTGGCTCAGCGGCTCTCTACAGTAGGAGCATGAGTGCCCTGCCGCGCAAGGTCGCCGTCGTCACTGGCGCCAGCTCCGGCATCGGTGCGGCCACCGCGAGGCTCCTTGCCGCACAAGGATTTCACGTGTTCGTCGTGGCGCGACGGGCAGAGCGCATCGAGGCGTTGGCCGCCGAGGTCGGCGGGACCGCAGTCGCGGCGGATGTGACCGACGACGCCGCGGTCGACGCGCTGGCCGCGCGGCTGGACCGGGTCGACGTACTGGTCAACAACGCCGGCGGTGCCAGAGGCTTGGCCCCGGTGGCCGACGCCGACCTCGAGCACTGGCGCTGGATGTGGGAGACCAACGTGCTCGGCACGCTGCGCGTGACGCGGGCACTGCTGCCCAAGCTGGTCGAGTCCGGCGACGGGTTGATCGTCACGGTCACCTCGGTCGCGGCGCTGGAGACCTACGACGGCGGCGCCGGCTACACCGCGGCCAAGCACGCCCAGGGCGCGCTCCACCGCACGCTGCGCGGCGAACTGCTCGGAAAACCATTGCGGCTCACCGAGATAGCGCCGGGTGCCGTGGATACGGAGTTCTCGCTGGTGCGCTTCGACGGTGACCGGGAGCGCGCCGACGCGGTGTATCGGGGCATCACCCCGCTGGTCGCCCAGGATGTCGCCGAGGTCATCGGTTTCGTCGCGACGCGACCCTCGCACGTCAACCTCGACCTGGTGGTGATCCGCCCGCGCGATCAGGCGACGGCGTCGCGATTCAGCCGCCGGAGTCGCAGCGCCGACGACAGTTAGCGACCGGGACGGCCGTTGACGGGCTGCGGGGCGCCCGACGGCGTGGCCGGCGCGGTGACGGGAATCGCCGCCGGCGGCTGCTCGGGGGTGATCGCCGACATCGAGCGCCAGGTGTCCCAGTCCACGGCCCAGTCCCAGAGGTCGCCGTCAGAGTAGGACAGCTGGATCGACGTACCGGTGATTTCGACGGGATCGCCGTACATCGCGCTGTTGAAGTACTCGATGGCGTTTTCCAGGTTCAGGTTGATACAGCCGTTGCTGACATTCGTATTACCCTGCGCCCCAAGGCTTTCCGGGTTGCAGTGGATGAACTCGCCGTTGTTCGAGATCCGCACGGCGTAGCGCTCGTGCACGTTGGCGTAGCCGGCGGCCGGGTTGCTCATCCAGAAGTCTTCGTACTTCTCGCTGACCACGTGGGTACCGCTGCGGGTGACGTTGCGCGGCATGTCAGCCTCGCCGTAGCTACACGGGAAGTCCATGATCACGCCCTCGTCGGTCTCCACCTGAATGCGGTGCGAGGGCGCGTGCCCCTTGACCACCTGCCGGCGCCCGATCGCGAAGTTCAGCGACACGTCCTCGGCGCCATAGGCGCCGTCGCCGAAGTTCACCCCGTAAAGCTTCGCGTCCACGTGCACGGTGGTGCCGGGGTGGTAGTACTCCCTGGTGCGCCAGTGCACCCTAGAGCCCTCCGCCTCGTCGGGCAGCCAGGCCCAGCTGCCTTCGGTGGCGGGCTGGGTGATGACGTTGAGCGCACGCTCGACCGCGGCCTTGTCGGTGATCGACGCATTGAACTGCAGGATGATGGGCGCCGCCACCCCGACGGTCTGCCCGTCGGCCAGCTGGAACTGCCCGTTGACGGTCGTGTCCGGCTCGACGGTGCTGAAGCTGCCCTTCACCGGGACCGCGATGCCGTCGCGGCCGACCACCGACCCGTTCCAGATGTACTTCCCGCCGTAGCCCAGCGGCTCGGTCACCGAGTACGACGTGCGGTCGCGGCTGAGCGCCCCGGCGACGACTTTGCCGTCGGAGTTGGTCAGTGTCACCCGCTGGAAGAAGCCGTCGCGAACCTCGGCGCTGATCGGAGCCGTCGGAACGATGTCCTTGGCGGAGTCGCCGGGGCGTAACGTCACGGTCGGCTTCGGCGGCGGCCCGGCCCCCTCGTCCTGCCTGCCGGAGTTGCTGACACACGACGCCAAGACCCCGGGTGCGACCACCCCGACTGCGAGCGCGGTCAGGGCACGGCGGCGCGTCAACCGCTGGAGCTGTTCTGCTCCTCCCGTCCGCAGCGCGTCGTTGGCTGGTGTCACGTTGATCTAGGGTACGGGGGCAGCGCGGCGGGTGCTAAATCGTCACGCCGACCAGTACCGGCTCTGGAATCAAAGTGATACCGAACGTGTCCTGCACCCCATCGCGGACCGTACGGGCCAGCGCGACGATATCGGCAGCCCTGGCACCCCCGCGGTTGGTCAGCGCCAGCGAGTGTTTGGACGACAGCCGGGCGGGAGCCTCCGGGCCGGGAAACCCCTTGCCGAAGCCGGCTTTCTCGACCAGCCAGGCGGCGGCCAGCTTGATCCCGGCCGGCGCCGGGAAGCTCGGGACGGGCCCGTCGCTGCGCTGAGCGATCCGCTGGAAATCAGCCTCGGCGACAACGGGATTGGTGAAAAAGGAACCGACGCTCCAGGTGTCGTGGTCGGTTTCGTCGAGCACCATGCCCTTGCGTCTGCGCAACCCCAGGACCGCGTCGCGCACGCGGCCGGGGTCGGTGCGCTCCTCCTCGCGCGCGCCCAGCGCGGTGATCAGTTCGCGGTAGCGCAGGGCAGCGCTGCGGCCGGACTCGTCGAGGTGGAACTCGACCTCCAGGACCACTGACGACGAATCGGCCTTCAGCACGCTGCGGCGGTAGCCGAAGCCCAGCTCCTCGGGCGGCACCCAGCGGACCTGGCCGCTGCGGCGG